>Ga0187803_10000066_pt1 | contig 44983 bp, 79 predicted proteins | sample NC_wetland_sal_i_2_FD_132425 | JGI IMG/M metagenome (GOLD analysis project Ga0187803, IMG submission 132425) | Wetland sediment microbial communities from Neuse River Estuary, North Carolina, USA - Control_3 | ecosystem: Environmental > Aquatic > Freshwater > Wetlands > Sediment | place: USA...
CAACGGCACTATTAATCCCGTAACGGGCTACACGGATGGGACCAATTATCAACTCTGCATTGGCCCATATTGGGGCCAATTGATTGATGACAATACCAATTGGACAGTTCAATATAGCTGCGATTACAACGGCGTGAGCGGTGGCGCGTGGACGATTTATATGAAAGAGACGAGGAACACCTTCGCAACGGCTACGCAATTGATTGTCTTCAGCGATCCCAATAGCTCAAGTGCAACGGTCCACATGATCTTCGACAGCTACACGCCATAAGCGTCAGAGCGCGAACGCGACATGCCACAACCCCGTCGAGACAATTAAGAAGAGCGCCAACATAAACACAAAAAGAGACCAGTGACTACACCACGTTTTGAACCAACCATCAATCTCGGGCATCTGCTGACGATCATCTCGATTCTGTTCTCGGTCTTCACCTCGGCGGCCGTGATTGTCTCGCGGCAGTCTGTGTTAGAAGCCGAGCAGCACAATCTCGCAGCGCGCGTGCAACTAGTGGAGAACCAGTATCAGCGCAAGGACGTGACGGACGAGTTCCGGCAAAGCATCAACGTGCAGTTGGACGAGATCCGTCAGGAGTTGAGGCAGTTGAACGAGAAACTGAAGTAAGCGTATGCCTGACATCCTGCACTACTTCTACCAAGGGTACACGGTTCATCACGTGGACGGCTGGTTCCACACCGCAGTCCAGCGGGACGGTACCGTGGGGCCGACGCACACGTTCTCGAACATGTTCACCGGGAACGCGACGCCGATACCCAATGTGCAACCCTCGGGCTTCGGTTGCCGGCCGATCATCGTCAACAAACAGATCCTTGTTCCGTATATCGACGCGAACGGGCACCCGGCATTGTGGCGAGGCAACGCTCAGTCTTTAGATCCGGCCTGGACGTCGGAACTGGTATCGAATGACGTGATGCCGGGTGTGAGCGGCTTCAATACGCTGGACTATTCGCCCTCGATCGCGGTAGATGAAAACGGTGTACTGTTTTACGCCTATATGCTGAACGACTTCGCTACGTTCGGTTTGCTGAAACTCTGCACAAATTCCGGATCGGGATGGAGCGCGCCAGCGACGATTTACGACCTGGTGGCGAATCCGCCTCCGAACGATCCGGGAATCGGGATATCGAGCGGCGTCCAGAACGCGGGCCTTTTCGCAAAAGGCGGGAAGGTCTACGCTACGGCCTGTCTTGATCAGCAAACTGGATTGAATTACCACAACGAAGTGCTGTTTGCCATCGTCAACGGGTTGCCCGTGGCCGTGGATCAAGCCAACTTCGCGGGGTTGACCTCGCCTTACTTTGCCGGCCGCGTGATCGTCAATGGAATTCAATACGTCATTGCGGATGGCTCTGGAACCAATGTCGGGATGTTCCTGTATTCAAGCGCGGACGGAGGGAACACTTGGACTCAACGCGCGCAAGTCCTCACTGTCAATGGGCAGACGAACTTCTATTATGATCCCGTGCGACAGCGGATCTACTGTCTGTACTCCCCGACGCTCATCAAACTGCGGGCGCTCGGATATTTCGATCTGCTGAATCCCGGAACCTTCGTGACTCTGGAGACTACGTTCGATCCGTCTACGTTGCCGCCGCTCGCTCCGAGTTCGGCTGGACAAAGCGGCAGTAGCGCAGTGGCGCCGTTTTCAGACGGTTCGGTTGCGTTTATGATAATCGGAAGCAATACACCTGCCGTGCCTCCGAGCAACACGTGGATGCTGCATTATTCTTTCACGCCTCCTAACTCTGTAGCCAACGGAATCATCGTCAATTCCTTCATGCCAGCCACACAGGCCAGCGGCAACAGTCAGTTCTACAGTTTCGTGATGGATTCCATCGTTGCACCTGGGGGATCACAATACCTGACTCTGGCCTTTAAGGGAGAGAAGGTCTACCCACAACAATGAGTCTCTTAGAAGAGTAAGATGATTATATGTCGGCGCTTTCCTCAGAGGTCTCTCAAGTTCCGAAGCCTGACGGCGTGCGCGCGTTGAAGCGATTCCAGAATCTCGGGACGAAAGAACTGACAGTATTGCGGCGACTCCGAGACGAAGACGAAGAACTTGTCTATGAACGCGGCCGCGCGTACATTGACGTGGATCGTGTAAGCAAGGCCGTAGTCTTCTCTTTACTTAGAGCGTGTGCGATTTCTTTGGACAGTTATTCACGACTCGGAGGATGCGAGCGCTATCACATCAACGGAACTGGACTTACATTACTTCAGAGCGCGAACGAGCAAATGTCTCAACCCGTCGAGACAGAAGAGAAGAGCGCCAAATCATGAAAGGAACAACCGAAGCAGACATCATCCGAACGCCGAATCCGAATTGCAAAGCCTGTGTAGAAAGACGGTGGCACACGGAAGAGGAGTGGAAGAATCACCCGAAGCGCGGAACCGGCGTGGAATACAGAAAGGCTCCGCAAACCTGACTTGTGTATTTGCCTATCCAATCCCGGAGACAGTTACGACGTCGTGGCGTAGGTGATATCAATACAGTAGCCTCAGCCATTCAAACCCAAGAGGGCTGGTTCCCAGGCTCGGTGTCGTACCGGAACAACAATCCGGGGAACCTGATGTATGCGGGGCAACCGGGATCCATCGGCGCGGATCCCAACGGATTCGCCATCTTCCCCGACTTTCAAACCGGCTGGCAGGCGCTACTCAATCAAATCTCGCTGGACGCTTCCCGAGGTCTGTCCATCTTTCAGTTCACATCGAAGTACGCGCCTGCGGCGGCCGGCAACGATCCTACGGCCTACGCTAATTCACTCGCAGCGGCAACCGGAGTATCGCCTTCGGATTCTCTCGCCGCAGCTCTGGCGGGCTCGCCTTCGTCATCGGGCGGGCTGTTAGACACGTCAGGCTTGGATCTGTCGTCTATTCTGCCGTCTGATCCCATGAGTTGGTTGGTTTGGGGCAGCGTGGGGGCTTTAGTACTCGTGCTGATGAGCCAAAACTAAATGGCCACCCCGGTTGATCTTCGATGGATAGATGATGGCGTTTCAGGGGGCCACGCGATTGCGCAGTCCATTGTTAAAAAGGCATCAACGTCGAACGATGGGAACTCATGGACCGCTCCCGCCACGATTTATGACGACACTGCCCATCCACCGCTTGGAGTCGGTTCAGGGCTAGCGTTGCTTGATTTGTCAGTCGGCCAGCCCAAGGAAAAGGGCTACCTTGTGATGTTCGGAAATCCTGAGAATCAGTGGGTGTACATCCCATCCGACTCAAGTATTTCTCCGGTCATCATAGATCCAGTTGTAAAACCGATCTCTAATTCCGGGTTCAGCGTTACGCCAAGCGGCCCGTGGGTTGCTTCATCTGGCGCTCTTTACTTAGCAGCTTATAAGAGCACCGGGCTGCTGATGTGCGTGTATAAATCGACTGACAACGGTGCAACGTGGGTGTTGAAGGATAATTCCCATGCGCCGTCGTTTGCTCCCGCCGGAGCCGATCCGATTGGATGGGTATGGGACGATGCGAACCAACTTATACAGATTGTGTGCCCGGACGCTTCCGGTTTTCTCGCCCTGTGCGAGTTTTCGACTGCGACAGACACATATTCGGCCATCCACGATTCCAATCTAGCAGGTCCGAACACTCAGGGCTTCGTGCAAGTCGGAAAGATCGGATCAACTATCTTTGCTACTTATGCCGTGCCCAATGGGTCCGGGCACGGTGAATGTTTCATCTCCATCTTTTCTGGCGGCTCATGGACGACGGTTCAAGAGAAGTACTCGACAAATATCGCGGGAACAACGGATGCGACCAACTGCACAATGGCTGTCGATTCAACGCGGTCTCACTTATTCTACGGGTTTGTCGCGCCTGGAAACATCATCACGATGTTCTACCGCTCCTGCGCCGCGGATGGAACACTCGGGAGCATCTTCGCGTTTCCGGCCGGATCGGGGAACGGGGATTTGACGGGCGCTCCGAACGACGCGATTCAGCTTCCCTACATCGACCAGGCCGGCAATGCGATTGCCATCTCGAGCCGCACTTTTCATCCGGTCACGGGAGATCTTGTGCCAGGAATCTTTATCGGAACGCCATTGAGCGCGCCGGCGTGGACCGGACCTATCCCTGTTTGGGATTCCCCGACTGCTCAATACTACGGGGGAGTGCTGGCGGCGTCTTCGCTGCCTGTAGTCATCACGGAACTGACACTTGCTTTTAAAGGCACGAAAGTATATCCTCAACCCAAGTAGTTCTTTATGCTGCACATGACGAAAAGAGCAACCTACGGTTTCTCTCTTCGTCGCTTCACTCTTCCCTTTCTGATTCGATGACGCCAGAACAACTCAGCGAGTTTAGCGAGGTTGGCAGCTTGGTATTGCGCGGCGTCTTGGATGCTCAAGAATTGCAGTCTCAATGGGGCGAGTTGAAGCACGCTATTCTGAGCGGATCGGTGCAGCGCGCCGGTCGCTTTGTTCCTACGCCGCCGCCACCGATAGGAGACTTGTGGAAAGATTCTAGATTGACTGCTCTGGCTCAGCAAATCTGCGGGAATCATACGTTATTTCTGAATCGGTTGCTATTGAAGGATTCGACTTGGAATCTCGCGGTCTCGATTCATCAGGATTGGCCGTACTTCTCGGGAGGCGGTAATAAACTCACGGTCTTCCTTCCGTTGTCGGCAGTGAAGGACCAGGGAGGCTTGACCTTCGTAAAGGGATCGCATAAACATGGCGTGTTGCCGAGAGGAATGATTCAGCCGCATCGGTTTCCAGAAATGGAGAACTACAGGCCGGATCTGGAAGTCGGCGACATCGTGCTGATGGACTTTCTGACGTGGCACTATTCACAGAAAGCGCCGTCTTCATCAGACCGTCCGCTTGTTCAGATTGCCTACGAACCATTGGAGCCGAGCAGCTATCTGGCACCGATGGTCCAGTGCACAGTGGGAAGCGCTACAGTACCAGATGTCTAAACCCTTCGATTCGTTCTCGCTTGTGTCCCTACTCGAGCGCGACGGCTTCCAACTGGACAGCTTTCTCGGGACGATTGTACGGCGGGCTTACCGCATCGAATGCGCCACTGGGCCATTCGGAACTCCGTCTTATCCGCCGCAAGATTCCGAATATCGGGAATGGGTCGATCTGCTCGAAGCAGTCTTAGAAGCGCGCGAATGCTTCACTATGATCGAGCTAGGCGCCGGATTCGGTCGCTGGACGGCGCGGGGGGCGTTCGCGGCGAAACAGCGCGGCATTCCGTATCGGCTGATTGCGGTCGAACCGGACCCGACGCATTTCCTGTGGCTCGAGCAGCACTTGAAAGACAATGCCATTTCAGCATCGTGGCTAATGCGAACTGCGGTAACGGACACGCGCGAAACCGTCCAGTTCTCAAAACAGAATCCCGCTGAGTCTTACGGTCAGTGCATCATACGGCACGCGGATGTAGAGACAATCGTGGTGCCGGCCTTCACATTGTCGGACATCCTCGCAAGATTCAGAGATCCTTGGTACTCGTTCCCTGATTACGTAGACTTGATCGACATGGACATACAGGGAGAAGAGGCCAGAGTCGTCCTGTCATCGGTCTCAGACTTAAACGCCAAGGTAAAGCGGCTGCACATCGGAACGCACACGCGCGGGATCGAGCAGAAGATCCGGGAATGCCTCATATCGAATGGATGGACGTGTCTTGCGGATGAACCGTGCGGCCTTCAGGATGGAGCGCAGAGTTGGGTGAATCCCAGGCTTCAAAGCGCGAACGGGCAAATGGCTCAGGCTCACCGAGAGCCCTGAGAAGAGCGCCAACAACATAAGTAAGTGATAGAGAAACAAAGGGCGAACAGGTACTAGTACTCTCAAATTGATTCCTGAGTGAAAACAGTACTTTACATGGGTACGGTTTTGGCGTATTCTCTCCAGTAGAGGTTCAGAGAGACATGACTTTCAAGTTCACCTTTCTTCGTCTTGCGCCGCCCTGGAGTTGCGGCGCATCGGATATTCAGTCTTCGGGGAGGGCGTGAGAAATGTTCACCACTTCAGCGAAGATTGCAGGTGTCTGCGCGCGTTGCGGCAGTCGCTTCTATGTCGGGGATGAGATCGCCTTGGATACGATTGCCGGTAACGATGTAGCTTATCACATTGACTGCACGCCTCAAAGCGCGAACGAGCACAAGTCTCAACCTGTCAAGACCGGCGAGAAGAGCGCCGACATAAAGGAATAACGGCCATGCAGAAGTTAACCGAACTCCAACTGGAAGAACGCCGCTTGCGCTCCGAGAACGTCAACTTCAAACCGATCCCCGCTCCCAAGCCGATCACCGCGCAACCCTCAGCGCATCCGGCCCGCAAGCCGCCAGCCTCAGCGCGCGAATTAGGACATGTAAACGTCCATGAGATAGACTGCCAGCACTGCGGCGGTTCGGGCTTCGATCCCGGCGCGCTCGATCCCTTCGGCGAACTGTGCCCGCGTTGCAAGGGATCAAAGAAGGAAACGGTACGCCGCGACTACCTGGCTGAAGCGTTCCAGATTTGCGCGCGTCCTGATCCGCAACAGAGAGTCGAGCGGGCGCATCTGGTGGCGATTGTCGAGCACTGCCGCGCGTGTGTGGCGGCTGTTATTGCGTTGCCGGAGGTGGCGGCATGAGCATCGACTGCGAGATATCACTGGGCGGCGATGGCGAGCCTATCTCTGGGTTCAAGGCATTCATGACCACGGACGACACGGAAACCACGTGCGTGGAATGCCGTCGGAAGATTCCAGCGGGCCAAGAACGTGAACGGGCGACAGGGGAACTGAACGACGAAGCATTCGAGGTAGACACTTGCCTGGATTGCCATCACATCGCCAAAGGTTTGCAAACGGAAGGCCGGGACTACGGCTCACTATGGGCTCAACTCGAAGAGCACGGCGGCGAAGACGAAAACGGGGCGTTTGAGCAGTTCACAACCGGCTGCTTGGATAAAGTTGAAACCGCATCGGCAAAGCAATACCTAGTCGAGCGATTCAAGAAATGGAAAGGTCTATCCGCAGAAGGGAGTGCGACCAAATGAGCATCCTGAAGTTCGAGCCCAACGAACCACGCGAAGTGGTTCTCAAGTATCCCTCTCCCCGCATAGTCGAGGGCACCTACGGCGATCAGGCCATGTATTCTCTCTTAGGCGGGGATCTGATGTATGTCCCGCTGATCGTCCAGAAGAAACTGGAATCCATCGATGCGAAACCCGGCCAGAAACTCCTGATAGAGAAATCGAAAACGAACGGCAAGGTAACCTGGAACGTCACGCGGCCGGCCAAGCCGCAGCTCGTCGCGAAACTCTTGGACGGGCCAGCGCTCGAAGAGTATCCCGATGAGGCGCCGCGCAAGCCTCCCACAACACAACTCGCCAACGCGCTAAAGACGGCGCTCGCGGCGGCGAAAGAAGCGGAAGCCTACTCCCAAGAGATCGGACATCCGGTCCAGTTCGACAAAGACGATGTAAGGCTGATGGCGCAAACGCTGGTTATCAATGCCAGCAAGGAACGGGCGGCATGAGCCATACTCCTGGACCGTGGAAATCTGGATACGGACGCGGTGTTACTGGTCCGCGTTGCGCTCCGAGTGCATACTGGGACGGATATCCGCACATCGTCGCGTGGCCGGTACGAGCAGGCCAAGATGTCGTCGCATGGGTTATAGTCAGCGGAGATCCGAACAGTACGCCTACCGAAACATTGGAATCGCTTCTGCCGGATGCGCAACTGATTGCCGCAGCGCCGGAACTCCTGAACGAATTGACGATAGCGGCACGCGGCTTGCGTGCTCTGGTGGATCTCGAAGCAACCGCCATTAACTACCGTCACACGGTACTGGCTTATGCCGAACGTTTTGAGGCTGTCATCGACAAAGCGACTCGATCGCCTCAAAGCGCGAACGGGGCAGATGGCGCAACCAGCGGAAGATCGTCCTGAAGAGCGCCAACAACAAAAGAAAGGGAATTATATACTTGACTCCCTTTTAACACTATGGTTCTGAAAGTAGATCACGGTGTTTTGTTGTTCGGTCTCCGGCTCCGGGTGAGACCTCCCCATGTGGCGCTCTTTCTGGGGAAGAGCGGATATGTGGTCCTCGGTGAAGGAGATGGAAAGATCGAAGGAGATGGAAAGACCATGGGCACAGCGTTGAAGCTAGACCGGCAACGGGCAGAAGGTGTCTACGCAAAGCTTGAGCCTTATCCGCCGACAGATCCAGCGGTAAATCTCGTAACGATTGAACGCGTTTGCGGGGATTGTACAGTACTTTCTTTGACAATCGCTCCATCTGAAGCCCGCAGTTTGCTGGAGCAATTGAAATCCATGGTTAGGGAGTCAAGTATATAATTCCCAAAAGAAAGAATAGACGTGTATCCGACTACTATTCAATCCGTCCTTTCAAGCCTTATGGATCGAGGTCTCTCATTCGAACACGCTGAGCAATCTGTTCAGGCTGTGAAAGAGAACATGCGCGGATTGTCTCACGATGAACTACTTGAACTGGCGTACTCGGTCAGTCAGTTGAAACTGAAGGAGGCGGCATGAACATTCACGCTTTAGTGAGACGAGTCTACAAGGAAAGAGCAACCTACGGTTTCTCTCTCCTCGTGCTCCTCACTCTTCCCTTGGTGGGATGCGGCCCGTATCAATACGAGCGTGAAGAGGGACGGGTAGTCAGTTGTAGGGATCAAAGCTACTACCAACTGATTGACATAGAGACGGACGATGGAGCGATTGTCTCTATCTTGACTGACCAAGATGACAGCAAAGCTATTCCGGGTTGCGGGTTGTACGCTCACGGCGGGAGATTCGAGTTCGTACTTCGGAATCGACGGATTGTCTTCGTGAGGGAAGAAAAGGATTTGAAGGAAAAGAAACCGTAGGTGTCGTTTCCTTCAGACAGCGGCATGAACGCAGATATTTACATGTATATCGCAGGCGCGTGTGCGGGCTTCATCTGTACCTTGGTAGGCGCATGGCTAGAATGGAAGAAACACCGCCGCTACTGTGATTGCAAGCGTTGTAGTGCGTGGCGCGGCCGACGCCGCGCGGAAGGCGAACGCGACGGAAAGAAGCTAGAACGATGACCCCCACACGCTCAAAAGCACATCGCACTTTCATCGGCTCGCTGCCTTGCGTAGTCTGCGCTGACTCCGGGATCCTGAAAACCCGCACAGTGGAAGCCTGCCACACGCCAGGATCGCGCGGTATGGGACAGAAAGCATCCGACCTGGACACGTTGCCTATGTGCCGGCTGCATCATGATGAGCAGCACCGCATCGGCTGGCCTCAATTCATCCGTACCTACCAATTAGATGTGCAGTGGTGGCTCAACGAATTGCGCCTGAAGCCGCGCATTGATGTCATGACTGCGGTTCCGCCCGCGAGATACTCGATGTTTTATCGAGGGGATCAGTACTATCTCCTGCCTGTATCGGCTGGCTTCCAGTCTTCGTGGGCGCTTGCAATAGACTTGTGCCGTGAGGTTCTGATTGCTGAAGTCTTCGGAAAGAGGAAAGCCGCATGACCTGCAAGTGTGGCCGCGTGCTTGAACCTGGAGAATGGGGAAGCGCGGTTAGTTTCCGCCTGATCGAATGGGGCCGGGACGCGGGCGAAGATAACGTCACCCTCGAAACATCCGTCGGCCACCTATTGCCGCACGAGCGTGTCGCCGTGCTTGCGAGCATCAACGCTTTCGCGTGTGCGCTGGTTCACGACATCGCTTCAGAGCGCGAACGCGGCAAAGGCTCAGGCTCACAACCGACCGGCGAGAAGAGCGCCAACAACAAAGAGAAATGACGAAACCACGTCCCTATCTAACCCTCTTCACACAATCAGAACAGTCTCTACTAGTGGATCTGGCAAACAGACTGAAGATGTCAGCCGAAGACCTGGCTGAAGAAATATGGAGAGCTACTGACATATGGTCCCTTTAGTCCTTTCTTTCGTCTTGCGCTGCCCTGAAGTTGCAGCGCATCGAAGCAGGCCGTCTTCGGTTGAGGCGGTCCGGTCATGAGCCTGGATGAACACCTTGCCTCTGGCGGCACTGGCTGGTTTGCGACCGTTGGCGGCGCACTTGTGTCCTTCACCTTAAGAGCGTTTCAATGCCTCGCTATTGACTGTCAGGACATTCTGCGACGGCGCTGGACACTGTCTCAACCCATCGAGACCGGCGAGAAGAGCGCCAACAACAAAGAGAAATGAAACAGGCCGTACTCTACTTACGTGTCTCAACCACAAAGAAAACAGAACCAGGGGGAGAGACCTGGCTTCAGAACCTCGACCTGCAAAGGGAACCACTTGAGAAGTTGGTAAGACAACGCGGCTGGACATTGGCAAAGATCTATGAGGATCGGATGAGCGGCGCCGATCACACCCGCCCTGGTTACCGGCAACTGCTGGACGACGCCCGCAGAGGACTGTTCAACGTAGTGGTGGTCTGGAGATTCGACCGCTTTGCGCGCTCAGCCAAGCATCTGGTTCAAGCCTTGGAAGAGTTCCAGGAGCGCGGCATAGACTTCGTGTCCTATCAGGAAGCCTTGGACTCATCCACGGCGATCGGCAAGGCGATGTTCACCATCATTGCGGCCATGGCCGAGATGGAGCGGGACATCCTCCGGGAGCGGACCCAGGCTGGCGTGGACTACGCCAAGACCCACGGTACGAAGTCGGGCCGACCGATCGGGGCGCCGGTCAAGGTCTGGAACCGCGAACGCGCGCGCGAATTGCAGGCCGCTGGCTGGCCCATCTGGAGGATAGCCCTAGAACTAGACGTGCCCCAAACCACCCTCAGGAGGGCGCTGAGATCGACGCCAAAACCCCCTCCAGTGTATGGGGATTCCAGCGGTTGATCCAAAGCGGCTTGCGAGGCAGAATTTCAGTCACCATAAAGGCATGGTTTTGGTTGTTTTGAGGATTACATCATGAGTAGGTCAGGATACGGCTACGAGCTAGACAACTGGGATCTGATCCGGTGGCGCGGTCAAGTCGCGAGTGCGATTCGTGGCAAGCGCGGTCAGAAGTTGGTAGACGACCTGATAGCCGCCTTGGACACTCTGCCGGCAAAACGGCTCATAGCGAATGAACTACAAACAGAGACGGGCGAAGTCTGCGCCCTGGGAGCCGTGGGCTGTCTTCGCGGGATCAGTATGACGGATACCGATCCAGAAGACTATAGCGGGGTTGCCGCCACGTTTGATATCGCTGAACAGTTGGCGAGAGAGATCATGTATGAAAACGACGAATGTTGCCCAGGCGAAACACCAGAGCAGCGATACAAAAGAATGAAGCGCTGGGCGATGAGTCTGAAAGTCAAGCCGCCCGCTTCCGCTTCAGATTGAACCGCACCGGCTTCCTGCCGTGTCCCGAGTTCTCCCCGTGGCCGGCCGCGCGCAGCACGCCTCTAGCAGCCAGCTTCCGGAGCGCCGCGGCGACGGAGGATATCTGTCGTTTCTCCGAGGCCGAGAACTTGAAACCGCGCTTCAGCAGTTCCTTGTGGACAGTGAGACTGGTGATCTCCTTCAGGGACTTCGTGACATGCTCCACAGAAGGCAATAAAATCCTCCAGGCTCGCTTTCTACGTGTTCCCTTGAATGTTACCATCCCCTTGGGTGAGCTGTTCTTTCTGACGCCTCGTAAGGGCTTGAAACGGGTTGTCTGATTCGGCTGCGGCCTCTTCCGGCGTGGAGTGATTGAGGCTACCGTCACGCTCTTGTGTTTCTTGGCGTACTTGCGGAGCTCGTCTACTAGATCGTAGGATTCAAATCCTTGTTTGATTCGTTTCTTCATTCTTTTGGTTTGGCGCTCCCCTCGGCTGTCTCGGTCGCTAGACTTGAGTTGCGTTCGCGCTCTGAATGATTCCATAGTGCAAACGCCGGAGTCTCGCGACGCATATGGTGGCAAAGGGAATAAATATGCTGAACGATCAATAACCCATCGTTTGTTCGCTTCGGCGCGAGCGACGCAACCCAGTCCATCAACAAGACACAGAAGCACACCCTCAGCTCGTCCCATAATCCCGGTTGCTTCAGCGCGCGCACGCCGTCAGGCTTCGGAGCGTCATTGACAGAAGAGGAAAGCGCCAACATAAAGAACTTATCTTACCATTGAGAAGGTTCGCCAAACAAGCTCATCATATCGGAGTAGTGAACCAAAGCCGAGCCCATCTCAAACAGAAGAGCAAGTCCGAAGAGCACGAAGACCAGAAGGATGAAGCCTCTGAGGGCGGGCCAGAACAACTTGCAGAGCAGATGGGTGCGGAGGGTCACGCTCGTTTCCAGCCATAATTCGTTCGGAAGCAATGCGGTCGCATGTACGGTTCCAGGCGGTCGGTGAACTTCAGCGTCAAGTAACACACGATGTCGCCCCAGTCTTTGCCGCGCGTCTCGTACCACTGGATCGCGGCCTTGATCTCGTTACGCTGCGCGGTTGTCATAACAGCCTCAAAGCGCGCACGGCGGGCCAGAACAACTTGCGGAGCAGATGGGTGCGGAGGGTCATTCAGATCGGTACTTCGTCTTCATCGTAGTCAAGTGCGTGATCTTCGTCTGGTTGAGTGATGAGTCTGAGATTTGCAGGCACTTCGATCAGGATGAGCGGGCGGGAGGCGTGTTGCTCGATGGCCGTTCGCGCGGCTTCTTCGGTGCAAGGGTTTATCGCGTAGAGCGAACCGGGTGAGACGAGGCGGCTCTTTGCTTGTGACGCTGGTCGTTTTACCTTCGCTCCGGCTGGAGTCCAGCGGCCCTGAACGTACTCAGGGCTGGCAAGAACGAACTCGCGTTCCGGCAATTCGGGCGTATCGATCCTGAAAAGAACGGCTTGCCCGTATGTCTCGGTCGTGACGAATCCGATCTCTTCTTGATGGCCCATCATCTCCACGACGGCCCAGCCTTCAAACTTCGCTTGTGTAGATTCCATAAGATCCTTTCAAAGCGCGAACGCTGGAAAGCAGCAACCAACGAACGACCGAAGAGGAGAGCGCCAACACATAAGGATCATACTGAGATAATACCAAACTCCTTCTTCCTTCGTTCAAGTACCTGATCCCCAATTCTGAAGCTCTCTTCAGAATGTTGTAACCGGTAGACATCATCCCACTCGGCAGTTCCGTACTGGGGATGCCTGTGCTCGAACCTCAGGTGCTTGGCCGGGATCACAACGCCGTCTTTCCTGGCGAGCATAGTCAAATCGTCATCGACTCGCATCCCCAGGTATTCCGGGTACCAGATGCCTCCCTGGTATCCGTAGTCTCGGGTCAATCGATTGAAGTACGCCCGCGTCATGATGCCGTGCGAGATCAGGCCGTTTGAGGCGCCGGAGTCAACATCAAAGACGGCCTCATGGTCAAAGTCTGGAGATATAAGCCACAGTAATTCGGTATCCCAGTGCGGCGACGGAAACAGATCGTCTGCCAGTGTAATCAGGATCTTTGATTCAGGATTGCTTTCCCGTGCTGCTTGGTTCCAGTTATCGACTGAACATGAGCGCATGTGGTTCACCGCTAGTCTGCTCGATGGGAAAAACGGCGTGTATACGAAGGCGCCGGAATCGACGTGAATCCCCAGGATGTGCTCCACTGTTTCCGGCCGGTCGCAGTTGTCGAACCACGCTTGTACAGCGGGCTTCCATCCGTCCGGTAAGCGGCGCGTGGCGTGGCACAGGCTGAAGAGGATACTCATTGCAGGCTATTCGTCTGAAAACGTTGTATGCCGTATAGTTGGGCATGCCTTATGATGGCCGGCCAACTCGTCAGATTTGTGAAACGCGGGCCATCGTAGCCGTTCATCCAACGCATCAGTCGCAGGTCCGAATCCAACTGTTCGCGGCGAGCCCGAGAGCGTTGTGCCTGGACTGATTGCGAAGCGTGCGTTAACCTCCAGCGCCGGGTTTGCTCCGCAGCTACCGTTCGCGCGCGGCATACCGGACAGTTTTCGCATTGACAGCGCCGCACTTTAGTGTTGGTACTTTGCTTCTATGAAGTCAGCGGGCTGACCGCCTTGTGCGGGCTGCGGAATCGAGCCAGCAAGAAACGTGATGGACGGATTGCACGTTGCTCCGCTACACGTGATCGTGTAGTCTCCGTTGGCGACAGAGAGGGCGATGCCATTGCGGAAGATGGTCTGCGAGTTCACCAGAGGCGCGAATCCCAACGTGAACGTAGCGTTGGTTCCGTCAATTGTGCCTCCTGGAACTTCGTCTGCCCATGTTGGTCCTGTCGACGTAGCGGCGTTGAGGGCACCGCCGCTGATCGAGAGATTGGTTCCGGCTTTAATCCACGCCACAGCGGTGCTGTTTGGCAATGTAGCAAGCAGGCTGCCGGTTGAAGAATTGACATCGCCGCGAATCTGGTTGGCGAAGATGTGGGTGAGCCCTATCAGGCCGCCTGTTGAGGCCAGCATCAGGGCGAGGGCTGCGAGAAACGGTACGAAGCGTTTCATGGTCACGCCGCCACGAAGAAATCGTACTCGGTTCGATCAACCTGGTTGGACGCCGTCTCGCCGTGCCCGACCTTCATGATGAAGTCGGTATAGACTTCCGGCTCTGGATCCTGAATGTTCACCACGTCATTGATGGTCCTGATCGGCACACCGTTCTTGAACAGTGTTACATCCACATTGCCTCCACAATTTCACGTCTTCGAGAGCGGAGACGGAATCAGCGCGTTGAGCGTGCCCGCCGCTGGCGTGATTAGCGCAGCGGCGGGCGGAAACAGAATGACTCCGGCCACGCCCGCCCCCATGACGGCAACATGCGCGACCGAAAGCCAGAATCGCTTGGACTTGAGCCAGCCCATGTTTAGAACGTCGCCAGGACCGCAGTTCCGGAGGCGATGAAGTTCTCCAGCGCAGATTTCTGCGCTGGAGTCAACGTTGAACTATTGACCAACAAACTGGCCAACGTCAACGCTTCTGAGATTGCGAACTTGAGCCAGAAACTCACGTTGTTCTCCTTTCAGGCAGTCGATTTGGGTTGAGTCTGCGAAGGCGTTGAGGCGCCGCCCGAAGCCGTCACGATAACCGGAACCAGCGCGTCGGCCAATTTTGTAACGATATCGGTGAGTGCCGCGATTTGCGCCGCAACGGATGAAAGTGCGGTTTGCACTACTCCGGTTGCGGTTGCTCCGGTTTGATCCACGTTGCGGATCGGAGGATAGACCGCGCCGGCCGGTTGCTGGACTTCGGTGTCCGCAGCTCCGGTTCGGATCGGGCTAACAGTCTGTTGGCTTTCGACTGTGCCGGTCTGCATCTGATTGACGCTCAGCATAGACACCAGATGATCAAAGGTTGCCGCGTTTTGCGCGCGTCGAAGGTTCAGATCTTCGTAGGCCCGCTGCCGCGCCAGAACTTCGCGCCGGTTATCCAGCACTTCGTCAAAGAGTAGTTTGATGTTCTCCGGTCCACCGATCAAGGTGTGCGGAGGAACTTGGGTTGCTGCGGAACAAAATCCGCCAGCCGGGGCTGTGTCTGACATTTAGGTTCTCCTTTAGAGTCCAGTATACTCTCTCTTCGCTCTCTGTTTGCAAGCACCTTCTGTCTCCGCATTTTCTTTGCTGAGGGCGCTCTTCTCAACTGTCTCGACGGGTTGCTCCAGTTGCCCGTTCGCGCTCTGAAGGAAGCACTGGTCGCAGAACACCGAACGTAACGGGTATATGGTCACAACTTGTTGGTGACCGCACTCCAGAATGTATTCCGACAATTCCGTGTCTCTTGGAGCAGAATGACGGCAGCGGTCCTGGTCGATAGTCGCGACGATCTTCCGCTCGAACCTCTCGTACGCCTCAAGAGACAACTTACTTCTCCACCTAGGATCTAGGTGCCGCATCGCCACGATCGCATCCGCAATGCTATCGCGCTTCAGAGCGCGCATGATCACACTAACGGCAAGCTTCAGGGTAAACATAACGCCTTTAGATCATCAGGACTTCCGTTAAACCAGTCCAGGTCAACAGGAGTGGATATCCCGGGCACCCTGCCCCACTGGTATTGCCAGAAGGTATACTGAGTCCACGGGCGCGGCGTCACTATGGTGACGTTCTTGTCGTAGTCGGCGAACCACAACGGCAGATCCGCGCTCGGGATGTTCAGCTCGACGGCCATCCAGCGATCAAGGTAAAGAATCGGCTTGGGCGTGTTCCAGTGGTCCGATAATTCCTTCAGCAGCGCTTGAACTTCGGCGAGTGTGATGCGCTGGTCTTCAATGTCGATTGCTAATGGAAGCGAGCCGGAGCGATCCACGGCATTCAGGAACGCGAACAACCAACCGGCAGCTAAACTAGCGGGCGTTGCCGCCTTCATATAATGGTACGGCCCGACAATCAGGCCGGCCTTGCGCGCCTTGGCCCAGTTCGACGTAAATCGAAGATCCCGTGAGACCGCGCCTTCAGTCGCATTGATGTAGGCGAACTTCACGCCCGATTGGGCGACCTTCACCCAGTCGATCTGCCCCTGGTAGTGGGATACGTCTATGCCTGGAATCATCCTCAGTAAACTCCGCTCATGTCTTTCATGTTTTGGCGCTCTTCTGGACGGTCGCTCGTCGCTTGAGACTTTCCCGCGTTCGCGCTCTGAAGTATAGACGCTATTGCGATCAAGGCTGAGATGATGCCAATCCCCACATCACCGATGATGATAGATAACTGCCGTGCTTCAGAAACAGATTGGGCCGGAGTAGCACTGATCAATATCGCCAACAGCACAATCGCCCCAAACGCCCACAGCAACCCAAGCGTCTTGGCTGAGTACAATAGAAACTTCATCGTGGGAGCCTGTTCAGTTCTTCTAGGTCGATTATGTATTCGCGCTCTTCTCGCGTGTTGGGGTCTAGTTGATTCTGTCGTGCGTTCGCGCTCTGAAGCCCTCGGGTTGCAGTCATGCGCTCATACGTCGCCTTGTGGAGTTCCTTCATGTCTGAGCGGCCTTCGCCCCAGGCCACCAACCAGCAACCGATCCGAACTACAAAACGCGGGGAGTGATAGAAGAGCAGCCACGCGAAACTGACGATCAGATAACCCCACAGCAGACTAATCACGCGGTCCTCCCGGTCAGTTTATAGCGGACTTCGGCAAGAGAAATCAGAATCAATGGCTGTGGACGATCCAAGGCTTTCTCAAGAAGCGATTCGGGCGTCAACGCGATTACGGGTTGCTGTTTGGCGTCCAGCATCACTAGGTCCACATCTTGCTCGGCCATCAACTTCTCAACCATGCGAAGAGACTTGCGGATCTTCTGGAGCGTCTGATTCTTCCGCTTCAACTCCATCACGAGACCCACCGCGAGTGCTTGGTTGAGGCTGTACTGCCGCTTGTGCGAGCGGATGTCAGGCTTAATCATCTTACGCTCGTGCCACCATTGCAATTGGCGGTTTGTCAGTCCAGGCAAGAGCCTCACGAGTTCGGTGCTGGTGTATTGACGCTCTTCGATCATACGCTGTAGAGTTTCTGGCCGTGAAATAGTATTATTGCTTCGGGACGGAACAGCCATCGCCAAGGTGCGTACCACGGCACTTTCACCGAATGCTTGACGATAATCGGAAATGTCTCGCCGCTCGCAAGAAACTGCGGGGGAATGCAGGCTAATGGCAACATCGAAGCCGGGATCGAAGAGAAGCGTGAATACTGAACATCGCAAGCCTTACCGAGTAATCGATTTGTATTGATCGCTAGGCTTTCCAGTTTAAAACCTGCGTCTGTGCCGATCATAAGTTTTGTGCTGACGGTGTTTATTCTCTTTAGTAATCTATCAAAACGAATCGTGCAAACGTAAGTAAACGGAACCTGTGTTGTCATCCTCGGCGCCTCAAAGCGCGAACGTGGCTCATGTCTGAATACCGAGATCGGCGAGAAGATCGCCAAAACATGAGCATCAAAACCTGCATATTGTCCTGTTGGTATTGGTAACAGAAAACATTCATGGTGTCAAGATGTTTTCTGAAGACTGGCTTGCTCGGCTAACCGGACGATGATTCCCCAGCCTCGCACGGTATCGCGCCGACTGAAATCCCGGACGTAACCCCGCAAGCGTTGCCAGTGTTCCTGTGTCGGGAGCAGTTTTGCCAGTTTTCGGATGAGCGGCGGATCGGCTGGCTTCCCTCCGAGTGTCAGAGTTCCGAGGTTTTCAACAGTGCGGGATAGAGATGCGGCGTCTGGTGACCTCTCCGCAGGAGTTCTTTCCTGCTTTTGGGACTCATATAAGGATGGACCAGCAAATGATGTGACACGAGACTTGCCAGCGGGTTTTGATTCTTCCACATCTTTTCCTCTGCCTGTGGATTTCTCCAGAGGTTTAAGAAAACGGTACTCGTTCGAGCGTGGGCCGCGGCGCCGGGGTTCGATGTGTCCGAACTGGACGAGCTCTTGAATCCAGCGGATGATCGACCGGATCGACTTCCCCAGGCGCTTGGCAATGTAGGCGTGGGAGGGGAAACAGAAGTCCCGGCCGCAGGAAACAGCTTTCATCAACCAGTAGACCCGGCGAGCCCAATAACTCAACGTTAAAGGCTTGGGCTTGGGTTGGAAGTACTCGGGAGGGTAGGCAAAGGTGAGTTGAGTCATGCTGGTTCCTCCGCGAGTTCTTCGAGTCGCTGAAACTGTTCGCGTTGAAATTCAAAGGCGGCCTGCTCTGAATCGTCGCTTTCAGTTTCCGCCAGTTTCACGTTCTGGACGGCCTGCCGGTAGTAACTCGGCTTGAGTTCGATTCCGAGCCCGTGCCGGCCGCCACGCACCGCCGAGTAAACCTCGGATCCAACACCCATGAAAGGCGTCAACACTGTTTCTCCCGGATTCGACCAAAGCACCAGGCAGCGGTCGATCACGTCCAGTTGCAACGGGTGAATGTGTTTCTCGTCCTCTTGGTCGCGGGTCTCGCGGTAGGGAAGCACGCGGGCAATCCGCACATCGTCCCAAAACGCCGATGCGTACTGTCTCCATATCCAATGAGAGAAACGGTTCTCCGTCTGCTTTCCTTTCCATCCCCGATAGCGATGAAGTTCGGATGGAATCTTGCGCTCGCCCGCGTAGGACAGCAAGCCTGACGGATGCGCGATAGGAATTGTGTTGACGCCTTTCCGCCTGAACACCAGCAAGTAGTCCGCACTCGCCACCGTGCAGCGTGAAGAGTCCTCGACAATCGACTTATGAGCCAGCGCCTTCGTCAGCGTCCGGTTACGAACCGCCAACGGTTCTTTCCAGACGTGGTAGCGTGCGACATACCGAAAGCCCAAGCGTTCATGGAGCCGGATGATGTCGCCAGGGAAGTCCGTCAAATAGTCGGTTCCTGAGTTGCCGGAAGGCACGTCCATGCAATGCACCGCCGTCATGCGGCCGGGAGCGGTCAGGCGGAACAGTTCCTTGACTACAAATTCGTAGTGCTCAAAGAACTGCGTATAGTTCCAGCTGTTTGAGAGATCCTCGTCGGATGACGAGTAGTGGTACAGTCCGGCGAAGGGCGGGGAGTACACGGAGAGATGAATCTTTTCGGACGGCAGGTCTCGCATCACTTCGATGCAATCCCCGTTGTACAGTGCGTACCGTTCTGTGACTTGCTGAGTTGCTACAGCCATGATGGTAGTCTAACCTCCTCAATGCGGTTGTTCCCGCGAAACACTTTCAATTCCTGGTTCATGTTGGAAACCAGTTCTGTAAACATCTTGTCGGCCTGCTCTGATTTCCTCCGAAGGTTGTCTTTCGCGCCTCTCTCTCCTTCGGTAGCGATGATGTCCACGATCACGGGCGACTTCTGGCCGAATCTCCAGCAACGCCTGACGCTCTGGTAGTACTGTTCGTAGGAGTGCGAGGCGAATGTAACCACATGAGCGCAGTGCTGCCAGTTCAATCCCCAGGCTCCGATCTTGGGCTTGATGATGAGGACGCGGAGTTGTCCGGTTGAAAAGGCGTCGAACAATTCTTCTTTCTCTTCGTCCGAGTGTTTTCCTGAAACTTGGCGTCCGCCCAGGATCAATTGCTCGAGCAGGTCTCCCTCGTCGTTCAGGTGGCACCAGATCACAGCGGGTTTCTTTGTCCCGTACACCAGGTCTGCCGCTTTTTCGCAACGCTCCTGAATTGTGCGGCGGCGCTCTTCACGCTCTTCGTGCATGTTCTCAGCCGGGACAGGGAAGAGCTTCCCCAGTGGAAGGCTCCGAGTCTCGACTATGTGTTCCCGTTCTACCAACGGCGGGAGTTGAAAGTGCTCATCGCTGAATCCGATGTCCGATGGCTTCCGGCAGGCTCGCGCCCACGAGCACACCCAACGGAAGAACGGTTTCTCTGCGTGGCCTTTGAAACGCCACTTTTGACCGTATTCTTTCTTGAATCGAGTGCGCCCGTTTTGCACCATTGCGGAGTTCTGATCGTTCTTGAAGAATCTTCCGAGCATGTCCATCAATCCCATTTCCCCTAGGGCTTCTGATGAGGTACCGAGTTCTGTGTAATCGTTAGGTGCGGCCGTAGCGGTGCATAGCAGACGGTACGGCAGTTTCTTCATAAACTCCGTTACCTGCGTGCGTCTCGCTCCGTTGAATGCCTTGATCGCGCTCGATTCGTCGCACACCACTCCCGAGAAATCATCCGGCGAGAAATAATGCAGCCGTTCGTAGTTCGCAATGGTGATGTGACTCTCCGGCTTTTCCGAGCGCTTGCATTGGATGTGGAATTTCTCGCCCTCGCGTACGGTCTGGTTTGCCACGCCCAACGGCGTCAGGAGCAATACTGGCTTGTTCGTTTTGCGGACCACGTTGTCGGCCCAGGCGAGCTGCATCGGCGTCTTGCCGAGCCCGCAGTCCGCGAACAATGCACAGCGTCCTTTCCAGAGTGCCCAATCGGTCAAGGCCCGCTGGAAGTCGAATAGTTCAGAGGGAAGTTGAATAGCCTCAAAACCGTCCTTGGTTCCGAGTTGCGCCTTGCGTTCCAGAAATTCCCGGTACTCCAGAACCTTGTCGGTCGCTTCATCAGCATCCCGCATAGCAGTTCCCATGAGAGGAGAAAATGTTCTACTCATTCAACGCTCCGTTTGGGAATTATATACTTGACTACCTTGAGCTTCGGTTCTAACCCGAATCGCTGGCCAGTGACCGATTGCTCGATGTCCCTCGGTACCGGGGCTACCCTGCGGCCTGCCAGTCCGTCTCGAATACTGCCAGCAGCTACCTGTGTTATCGCTCATCTTCATCCACAGCGGCATCAAGGTAGTCAAGTATTATAATTCCCCTCCGTTTCTTCTTTATGCTGAAGGCGCTCTTCAGAACAGTCTCGACGGGTAGCAGTAGTTGCGCGTTCGCGCTTTGAGGCGTTCATGCGGATTGCTCCAGGTCGAGAATTTCATCCCGAGCCTCAGACGCACGGAGAATGGCGCGGATGAGGGTCGAAATATGGCGTAGTCGTGGCTTAGGAGGCTCAGGAGCGAGCGGCGGTCGGAGCGGACCCCGGAAGTACATCTGATTCGGATGAACCCAGTGGATGTCCGAAATATCGACAACGCGAGGCCTCTTTCGGACGCGCCTGCTCACGGTCGGCCTCCGAAGGGAAGAGCGAGCGACGAGAGGGAAACCGTAGGTGTCCCTTTCGTCATGTGCGTAAGATTACAGAGGGACTGAAAATCCGATCGGGGGGGCTTGACTTCTAAGCGGGATGTTGGTAATTTAGTCATGCGTAGTTCCTCTCTGAACCAGTTGGAACGCTTAAGACGCCGCTCAATTCACCACTGGGCGGCGTCGTTGTTTTTCACGCCTTGATTTTCACAAGGATTCTCCAAATCTGATGTTCGATCCCGTAATGGGCATGTTTGGAAGTATAGACCTACCCTGATAAGAATTTCAATACCTAAATTCGTTTTTGTTGCCGGGAGAGCAAGGCAAGGCAACCTGCGGTTTCCTTTCCTTGCGATCCTATCCTTCCCGTCAGCCAGCGAGAAAGTTCTTGCGTTGTCCGTCAACTTCATCGGCCCGTGATACGATGCGGCCCTGCTTCCGCAAAATCGACAGTGCCGAATAGATGCTTGGGGCGCTGGCTTTTACAGTCGCTAAGATTTCGCCGCTCGTTTTGCCGCCCTTCTTCAAGGACTCCAGGCACGCCGCCATTGCCCCGCTGTCTTGTCCTGGTCCGATAGCCGCTGTCTTGCGGGGCCGTCCGCGTCCACGCTTTAACGGCGCGGCGATTTGAGCAGGCGCAATTATTGGCGACTGAACAGCGACAGACGGCGGCTTGCCGTTCAAAGCCTCTGAAAGTACGCGAATCGCGGCATTGACCGCAGCATCGTCGCCCTCGACTTCACCGAATACGATACGTAGTTTTGCCATCATTTGACCACCTGAACCGGATGTGGCGTGCGCTCTTCCAACACGTCGCGGAGCGACTTCAGCAGAGCCAATGTGGCGTCGTACAAATCGCTATCATAAACAGGCTCATAATGATGCTTGAAGGTTTCAGCAAGCCGTTCCTTCAACCGTTCATCCGATACCGTGTTCTTCCGCGTCCTACGATGCACCGCCGCCCGTGCAAGCTCCCGCTGCTCCAGAAACACCGGCTCGGAAGTCTCGAACGCATCCAGAAGCAGAAGCCCTCGGTAGTTCATGACTTGCAATTCGATGAACTGCGTCCAGTTCTTGTTCTGGTCGATCCGCGATAGGTCCGACACTGGAATGGAATGCGCGTCGGCCAGGTGCTTCATCAACGGGGCCATGAGTTGCTGAACTTGCTGAGCCTTCGCAGTTGGAGAGGTTGCCAGCAGGGTAGCCGAGTGGAAGATGTCCGGTGGGAAGATGTGATTGCAGAGACGGCACTTCGTTGGCGTTACTACTAAAGGCTCGGTCATTTGATGTTCTTTCGTTTCGCGCCGAACTGAGGTTTCGGCGCGTTGGGGATTCGTGCCTTCTTCTTCCGTGGCTTTGGATTTGGCCTTGAGCTTCTTTCTCGCCGTGGGATTGCTTTTTCGATTCGTTCGTCAATCTCAGCGACTTCCCGTAAGGCTGGCTGCAAATCTGTGATGATCATGTCTAGCACGCGCTTCAGGTCTTTTTCGTCCCATGCGTGCGCGAGTTGCTTGGATAGCCCCTCAAGTAAAACGCCAGCACGAAAAGTCCAACGGTCTGAAAGTTCCTGAAGACGCTGTACGCGCTTGCTACGTATACGCCTGTGATAACGCCGTATGTATCTCATGGTCACTCGCTTTCTTTTGGTTTGGCGCTCCCCTCCGAGGTCTCGACTGGTTGAGACTGGACGGCGTTCGCGCTTTGAGGCTGAGGATGTTCAAACGCACGAGCGTACGACGTTATACCGCGAGTTGAGCACGGATAGCAGTACATGCCTCGGACTGGATCTATAAACCACTCGCTGAACGGTTGGAAGCACCAACAACACAACAATAGCGACCGATCTTGCCTCAAAGCGCGCACGCCGGTACGTCGCAAACAGCGAAAGACCGACCTGAAAAGCGCCAACATAAAGAACTAAAAACCTGACTGCGGACGAGCATCCAAACTTGACGGCTGCTCATCCTCATCCGGTGGTGGTGACCAGGGTTTAGAAGACAAGAACTCCTCAATGAACTTCTGTACCTTCTCGGCGGGTTGAAGGTCCTGCAATTCCCTTTGAATGTTGGGAGGGGCGGTCTGACGGCGCATGTCGATCACGCCCATAATCGTCCGTATGTCCAAACGGACAACTTGATCATAAACGAACGTGCCGAAGCGTTCGAGGAACCATTCGCGGAACTCCATCCCCACGCCTTCGGGATCGCGGAAGATTTCAATGATCGTCGGAACGCACTCGTCAAACAACGGCCCAAACTGAGCGTTGAGGACTTTCAATGCGTCTTCCTGTTGTTGAGGAGTCATAGGCTGCATCGTCTCCTGGGGGGGGCTCGGTGCTTGACCTTGCGGCGCCGGAATCTGTGGGCGCATTCCAGGCTTCGGCTGAGCCTGCTTTGCGAACCAGAGCCTAAGCCCGCCGTCCGCGATCTCCAGAATCTTGCTTCCGAACTCCCGCGCTATACCGGCCCAGTCCGTCCCGCCGCCGCCGTCATTCGATCTGGAACCGCCGCCACGAAAGAGCGATACTAGTTCCTTCGCTTCGAGCACCTGGTCCTTGAAACTCTTGGCTTCGGCCGGCGTGTTCATCTTTTCAAGTAGAGACCGTGTGAACTTCCGCTCTTCCCTCAGTTCCTCAAGAACGTGGTTCAGCATCGCATCCCCGGAACCAGAGCCGCGTTCGTCCAGGATCAACTTCACGAGCGGTACAAGGTCCGCCAATCCGCCGCCCTTCGCCTGGAGAATTTCAAACATCCGGTCCTGACTCGATTGCAGGGCATCGATGACGTGAGCGGTAAGGGCCTTCTGTTCTTCGGCGTCGGCGCCGGGTTTGACTTGCTTGATCGTCTCCCGGATCGCGTTCGCCACGACTTCTGCGACTTGCGCGCCCTCCGTGCCGCGGTTGACCTTATCCATTGCGTCTTGGTGCTTGGCGATCAACTTCGGTTTGGCCCACCACCAATCGCGGTTACGCTCGTCATCGACCCACTCGCCCATCGGAATTTTAGGCGGATACTCTTCGTCCAGGATCGCGACGTACTGAACTCCGAGCACGTTCTGATGCCGCGTGGTTTCGTCCAAGCAGTTCAATTGGATCTTGTAGACGCCCGATCCGAACTCACGCTTGATGTCGTCAATATCGATGGGAACGGTCCATTTGCGGATGTAATTCTTGTTTCCTGTCAACTTCCGGTCGGTGATCGGCTCGACTCGATAACCGTACAGGATTAGTTTGTTCTCCCAATCAGACGGCGGGTAGCTTCGGAGCCGGTCGATCAGGGGAAGTTCATCGTCGGGAGTGCCCGGTTCAGCTTTGGGAGGCTTAGGTGGCTTGTTTTTACCGCCCTTTGGTTCCACGGCCGCTTTTACGAAGCGGGAAGCGCGGTCATCCGCTTGTTTTTCAGTGTCTTGTACGGTTGTTTCTGCCATGTTTCACGCCGATCCGATATGTTCCACGTGGAACATTCGGAATCCGGCTGTAATTCTACAGTACAGTATGCTCGCAACGCAAGTTAAAGGTTTTCTGGCTTATGCTCTAGACTGATGGAGCCTCTACAAGTCGCTGATCCTCTTACGAGTTTGATCTCGCCTGGGGCTCCACATCTCATCAAAGAGAAAGTTCCGGCCGCCGCCGACACCGACAATTCGACAAAACAGACCATCGCGAAAATGTGCGAGTACCGGCGCGCGGCCGCGAACGATCCGATTGTGAAACGCTGGGCGCACAACGCGCACCAGGTCTACGGCCAGAACTGCCCGGACTCGCGCGCAAAAGCGTGGGGCGCGTACTGGCAGGTAAAACACGGCGTCAAGTTCGCATCGGACGAACCGCGGCTGTTTCAGGTAGGGGAACCGGCCGCACTCGATTTGTTGATTGCGCCGGCCGTACTGGTGAGACAGCCGAATCCCGAGGGCGATTGCGACGACTTCACGATGTTGATCCAAGCGCTACTCGATCAGATGGGAATCGAGAGCTACACGGTCACGATCGCCGCGGACCCCTCAGACCCGGAGCGCTGGTCGCACGTCTTCTGCGTTTGCAAACTTCCTGATGGGACGTTGTGTTCGATGGACGCCTCGCACGGAAATTATCCCGGATGGATGGTTCCTCGAGAGCACATCTTCCGCTGGCAGGGATGGGACTCAGCCGGCAATCCCGTCAACTTGCCGATACCCGAGAAACAAGGACTGCACGGTTACATTCCGACGCGTCGTCGTCACGGGATGCGCGGACTTGGAATATGCGACTACGAAGGTGATCCGACGTGCAGCGTCGATACCACCGGAGGCGGTACATCTTCAATTCCGATTGACTGGGGATCGGTTATCTCGAACATCATAACGAGCGGCGCGAAGGTTGCGCAGGTTGCCGAGCTCCCACCTGGCGGATTCATTCAGACCACGCCATCCGGCCAAGTTGTTTCCGCTGGTGGCGGATCCCTGTTTGGTTCGTCTCTGACCGGCGCGTTCTCCTCGCTCGGTTCTTTTCTTCCGTGGATTTTGTTGGCAGTTGTCGGATTCGCCGTCGTGCAGGGGATGGAAGGCGGGCGTCGATGAGGCAACATGAATGAACCGACGTTGCCGCTTCTGTCGGCTTCCGTATCCCGCTCATTCCCGGTGTTGTCCGAGACGCCGGGGCCTTGGTGCTCCACTGACGGGCGGAGCGGCGACAGCGGACAGAATTGCAGCGGCGGGCGCGGCGGGCACGGTGTCAACGCTGGTAGCACTGGGCGCGATCGGCGGGCCAGTTGGTATCGCGGTTGGCGCGTTGATTGGAATCGCTTCGCAAATCGCCTCGCTCTTCGGTGGCTGCGGGCAGACATGCGTGCAGGCGACCCAGTATGCCAACCAAACGGAAACACTCTGGCAGCAAAACCTGGAAACGTACATGAACGCGCCGGTTCATTACGCGAGCTTGCAAGCAGCGGCGTTGAACAACTTCGACACGATTGCCAACGCGCTCTATACCGCCTGCTCGAATCCGGCGCTCGGATCGGCGGGACAACGCTGTATCTCCGAACGACTGGTGCGTGGTTCGGTCTGGGACGCCTATGCTCACTTCAGAGATCCGATTGCGAACGATCCGAATGTAGTACCGGACCCAAGTCCTGTCACTCAAGCCGGAGCATCAGTGTTGTCCGCACTTGGCGTGAATCCCTCGCAGACTCTTTTCGGAGTGCCGCTCTCCAATTTACTTTTGCCTGGGGGATTGTTTCTTGTCGCGCTCTTGTTCTCTTCGGACAACTGATGCAGCAAGGCGAGGATGCTATCGTCGGACAGTTTCCATGGCTTCGAGCCGTGCATGATGTTTGTGATCCTGGTCAGCAGACACCGTGCGGAAAGTCCCTCTTCCTTCAGCAACGAAAAGATCGAGAGCAATTCCGAGACCGCAACGCGTTCGTCGCGCTTCAGCGTGCTCATTTGATTCCGAGATTAGCATGTCTCGCGTTTTCGCTTTTGATGTTGGCAAGCTGTAAGCCTCCGGCATTTGACCAATCGATTGCTTGCGACAACGGCTTCAAGGCATCGGGCGTTGCGGCTTACGCCTACGATCCGAAGAATATCCTAGTGGTTTATCCAGACCGAAACTTCACGCTTCTCGTAGGCGAGTCTTGTGTGATTCAGGGGAAGAAATAGCATGGCGTACCTGAATCTTCAGCCTGCAACTTCGGGAATGTCGGGACTGGGACGACGCCGGCCTTTTGTTGTTCGTAGACGCCGCGGCGTGGGCGTGACGATCGACTGCGTTGCAGATCCGAGCGCGTGCCAGAATGCCGTGCCGTGGTATGTAGGCCAATCGCAGACGCAGACTTTCGCGGCCACGGCTCAATATGCGCCGCCAGTCTACACCAGCAGTTTCCAATCCTCGAACGACCCGAGCGTATTCACTGATCCGGTCTATGTCGCGGCGATGCAAGTGGCGAGCGCGATCCAGGCCGCGAACGAGCAGAACGCGAACACATTCGCAAACTATCAGAACGTCTACAACAACTGGCTTCTGGGAAATCAACAAGGCGCGCCACCTTCACCGCCCACTTATGTGACGCCGCAAGGATCAGGGATTGTAACTCTTCCGCCTGGTTCTCCGCTGCCAGCTGGGACACGCAGTCCGCTTGCGGCTGGAGCAATTCCATCCATTTTCAGCGGCGCGGGGCCATTCACGGCTTACAATCCGCCGGCCGCTGTTGTTCCGAATCCCGTGACGAATCAAGGTCCGCTGCCGCCGTCATCTCCGGCTCCAGCTCCATCAGTTGCGGGTTCGACGCAGACCACGCCGCCGACACAGACGACAACTAATCCCTTGGGCTTCGTGACGCAGCCAGTCGATGTCTTTGGATCTTCGTTTCCGATTTGGGAACTCGCGCTGGCCGGCATCCTCGGCTTCATTGTGTTGCGGAAAGCGTTTTCAAAATGAGGTACGTCTGATGGCGAAATCGGAAATGGGAACTGTTCTGACGCTGGGCCTAGTCGGGGCCGGGATCTACTTCGCTTGGCCTTACATCTCTCAGTTGCTCGGAAGCATTGGCGCTCCACCGACTGCACCGACTATACCGCCTACGACGCCGCCATCGACGCCCGCGAGTCCGGCCAGTTGCGCGACGCTCAGTTTCACGTGTCCTGATGGAACCGTATTGCAGCAAGTCGGACAGGGGCCGAACTGTCTCGCTCCGAATCCGTGGAATTGCCCGCCGCCGGCAAGCAATGCAACGCTCGTGAGCCAATTGATCACGGCGGCGCCCGGTTTCTACAATCCGACTGGCGGAAGCATCGCCGCCAACGGAACGCCCGGGCCGGCACAATGGCCGGGAACCTACAGCGTCTCGGAATGGAATTACATCCTCGCAAACGGCGTGCGGTCAGGCCAGCCGCTTTCCGATTTAGTCAGCGGAGCCTTCGGACTGAATCAGCAGATTGACGCCGCTACTTACGTCGCGGCGCGGTTGAATGCGGGATTGTCTGGACTGGGCCGGCGCTTCGGCGTTCATCGCGGGCGCAATCTGCGGCCTTTGATGCAGGGCGGATACGTGCGCTTGGGTACGCCGATGAGGATACGCTGAATGGCTAAGTCTTCCGATATGGGCACGCTTTTGACACTCGGTTTGGTCGGGGCTGGGATTTACTTGGCGTGGCCCTACATCTCGCAGTTGCTTGGACGCGTACCGACTACTCCCGCCATGCTGCCGATAACGACATTTGCGAGTCCACCTCTAGGGACTCCATCGCCTGCGGCTCAAGCCAATTGTCCGACACTCAGTTTCACGTGCGCGGATGGCACCGTGTTGCATCAAGTCGGGCAAGGTGCAAATTGTGTGATTCCTAAGCCATGGAACTGTCCGGCTCCCGGTATGTCGGGATTGGGCCGGAGTTACGTGCGAGCCGGTACGCCGATGAGGATGCGCTGATATGGCTTACGTTTCCAGACGCCGCGGAATGGGGCAGGCAAACTGTCCGTCCATGCAGCAGCTTCAAGGCATTCAGGACTGCACCGATCCGTGCCAAGTTTCAAATCCAGCGTGCGTGAATACGAACTTGCAAGCCGGGATCGACTACCGGGATTCGCTTCTCACGCAGGCGAGCTCACAGAACAACATGCTCATGTTTGTCGGCTTCGGCTTGCTCGCGTTGCTTGTCTTCGGAGGACTGGGGCGACGATGAGCAATCCGCTAGCACCTTCGCAGCAATCGTTGCGTGATGTCGATCCGCGCGGCCGGATTGACGTTGCGGTTTTTCGACTTTTGGAGATGGTCACGAAGAAACGGCTCGAGCCCGCGTTGAAGAATCGCCCGCTGTGGGATTCAGGACTGGGTGATCTGGTTGACGCCGCAATCACCGAATCGGGCGTGTTTCCGTCTCAGCCGATTACTGCGCGAGACGTGATCCGGGAACTGTTCGGCGGACGGCAACGGAGACTCCGATGAGCCGAAGCAAGAAGCCGACAGTATCGGCGCTGAGTTTAGTCGTCGGTGGTGTCGCTGGCTGGGTGGTCGGGGGATGGCTTTGCTCCCAGGCGAACAACATCAACACGCTTCAAGGCAATAGCAGTTCTCCAATGTGCGGTGGTGGCTTTCCGTGGCTTCAAGCGATCACAGCTTTCGCGGGCGTCTATGTCGCAACGGAGGTTGGACCGTGATACTCCCCCTCGGCCAGAAATCCTCGGTTGCGCTGTTCACCGATGGCGGATCGCTCGGTCACTTGCTCGCGGGCTTGCTTGCGGGGATGATGCCTGAGCCTTATTCGCTTGGAATCTTCGCATTGTTCGCCGGTTACCAGTTAAGTCAGGTTCCTACTGGCGTTCCTTGGGTACGAACAGGCGGGGAGTTCGTTGAGTTCGGCCTGGGCGCTGCGGCTTCGGCGCTTCTGCGGAGGGCCATGTAGTGCCGTACATCCGCACACGTCCGCGCTTTTCTCGCCGGGGCATGGGGGCTTCGTGCGCGTGGTACGACCTTCCGTGTTGGTTGATGGGGAATGCTCAGACTCAAGCGGATTTGATCGCGCGGGCCGATGCGGTCACAAAGGCGCAGCAAGACGCCTCCGCTTGGCAAGGTCTGAATCTGACACTCACGGGCGGCGTGCCGAGTGCGCCTCCGGTTTTAGCACCGGGCGCGATCAGTCCAGGACTTCCAGTCGGATACGATCCTTTGACTGGAACGGTATCACCCGACAACATGACGGGCGCGACGGATGTGAATGTGTTTCAGGCCAGCTTGCCATCCGCGCCAGTGGATCTTACGTCGCCATCGACTTGGGGCCTTTCACAATGGCTCATCGCTGGCATGGTTGGCTTGGGGCTTTTCATCGTGATGCAACCGCATGGAGCTCGCCGATGAGTTACCACATCGCAACTCCATTTCCGATGAGACCGCGCGGCGTCGGCCTGTTCGATAACGGCTTCGATCCTTCCACCTGGGGAATCGGCGAGTGGGCCATCGTCGGCCTCGGTGCGTACTTGTTCGTGAAACTCACGCAGGACGTGAAGAAAACGAGTCGCAAGGTGCGCCGCTACAGCAAGTCGCGCGCTAAGAAATCAGCCAGGAGAGAAAGCCTGCTCAAAGAATTGAGGAGTCTGTAATGCCTTACCTGAGACAAGGTTCCGCGATGCCGCACGCGATACCCGCTGCCATCGCTTCCCGCATTGCAAGGATGCGGAAGTTACCGAATTACGTGAGGACGCACGGGACGGGCGATTACTTTTCGCTCGCCACTCCGATGCCGATGTCGAGCCCTCTATATATGTCTGCTGGTCAGATGGGGCTCACGTCGAATCAGGCGGGCCGCAATTCGGGCTTAGGTTGCGGATCAGGCGGCGGCTGCACTTGCGGCGGCGCCTGCAAGAACGGCGGTCTCGGTTTCACGATGCCTACAGACTGGAGCTTCCAATCTTCAAGCATTGCCGACTCACTGGGGATCGGACCATTCGCAACATCCTATCCCGTGATCGGAACTGATATTCCGAACTGGGTCTGGTACGCACTCGCTGGAGCGATAGCCTTGGGAGTCTTTAAGGGACGATGAAAGGGTTAGTCTACTTCCGGTTATTTTGTTGTGTGGCGCTCTTCTGCGCTGTCGTTCAAGGTCTGCGCGTTGACGGCGTTCGCGCTCTGAATGACTCAAGGCTCATCTGGAACAATGAGAGGTTTGGCGGCGATGCCTTTGGGTTTGTTGAATCCTCGATCCGTCACGCACTTGGCGCAAGCAATCCTGAGCAGGTCGTAGTTAACCGGGTTGCTTTCGTAGCAACCGTCACAGAGCAGAGAGCCGAGCGTGGGATGGCTCATGCCGGGATGCTCCATGAAACCAACGGGAGCGCCTTGCTGCAACACATGGATGCAGGACACGTATCCCATGCCACCATTACCGTGAACCCGACACTTGGCAAACTTCGGTTTCTTCAGATGCACTGGCACGGTGCTGATCGGAATCATCTTGTCGCTCATGCCTACACGATACCAGAAAGCGCCAACACATGAAAAGACAGCGGTGGTTAATCCAGTTACGTTTGTTTTGTTGTTTGGCGCTCTTCGGGGCCGTCGTTCAAGGTCTGTGCATTGACGGCGTTCGCGCTCTGAATTATTCGATCAACTCGCCCATGTGTTCGCAGACGAGCCTAGCTCGGTTCCGTTCATATGGAAGGCCGTACTCTTGTTCAATAACTTTCACCTCTCCGTCTGCCAGCCTGTATCCCGTGCCACCGCAGAACATCGCCCCCTCTATTGCCGGCAAACACACCCACACGGCTATTTCATGGTCGATTGTCTCTGCAAGTGACTGCATCCCAAGTTTCGCAGCAGTGATCGCACATGCTTTTCGGATCACAAATTGTGTCGTAGGCATTTCAATCACGATAGCTTCAAAGCGCGCACGCCGTCAAGGCCCACTAGTACTATCGACCGTTCAGGAAAGCGCCAACACATGAAAAGACAGCGGCGCAAACGGAACGGCATGTTCGACTTCCTGACAAAGAAGCGGGTGACCTACCACGGCCACATAGCCAGAGGACCGCGTAAGCCACGTCGGATGGCGAAGTTCAAAGGCGTGCAGGTCTGGAAACTGCCGGATGGTTCGTACACCACAGGGATTGACAAGGACTCGCACCACGATACTCTGCGGGACGCGCAGCGCTTCATCGCATCGTGGAAGAAGAATCCCGCCAAGTTCGACCGCTGCGTATCGAAGGTAAAGAAGTCGCTGAAGAAACAGCGGCGCTCCGGCAACGCCTACGCGATCTGCTCAGCGGCGGGGCCACGGAACCGAGGAAAGAAGCGGCGCAACATCGTACCCCTGAGCGCTTGGGATGTAATCGCGGCTCCCAGTCTGACACAGCAACTCGAAAAGGCCGGCTCACAACTGAAGCGCGCGGTGGGTGTCGGGCGGAAGAAAGATAGGAAACACAAGAGACGCAACCCCACACGGCGCAACACCGTGGAAGCGGCAGAGCGTGAATACCAAGCCACGCACGGACGGCCCGCAGAGAAGCGGACGGTCATCAAAAGGGTACTGCACGAGCACAGCGTACTGCCGGGATGGGGCAAGCTGGAGCGCCTCGACATCGAATCGATCGGTGGCGGGACAGTCCGAGTGGAAGGCTTCAAAGGCGCACTCTTAGCATTCAACGAACAGCGGAAGACGCGCCCGCAGTTGTTCATCGAAGGCGGCGATCAGAGCGTCGATTTGCGGAAGTTCGGGATTCAACCGCCCTACCACGAGACGGAAGTACTCGGTTTGTGCAAGCGGGTGTACTACTTCACAACGAAAGATCACTTGCGACCGGAGGACGGTGGAACCGCGACATACAAGCACTCCTTCCGGTTCGGGAAGCGGAAGCCGACGGTCATCTATGACACCGTGAACAAACTGCTTTCCTTTGCAGGGGGGAAGTACACGATTTTAGACGAAGGGATCGACAACTGATGGCGAAAAGAGCAAAGCGTTATTACATCACGCCAGATCGCGATTTCAGCGGTAACCGTCAATACGCGATTCGCGTAAGGGCCAGCGGTGGAGTCGTAACGCGCCGTCGGACAAAACGCGAAGCACAAGCCGCGATGCGTGAATTAGAACGAGAGAATCCACGCCGCAAGGCTTCAAAGCGCGCACGCAGGAAAGTCTCACGCCGTAATCGACCGTCGAGAAAAGCGCGAACACAAAGAAGAAAGCGGACAACTCGAAGGCGTACAACTCGGCGTAATCCAACCATGAAAGGTCGAGCGCCAAAGAATCGTTGGATCAAAGCCAAGGCTGTGAAGATCAGCCGGGGAAAGATATTCATCAAGCGATGAACACTCACACCACTCTATCGGCAGAATCCAAGCGCGTCCTTGACGCTATCGGGCATGGCATGCGTCTCACTATTCCGAAACAACCGCTGAACGCCGGACCCAGACGGGCTGTACTGGCGCGAGTGATTGTCAATCCGGCGTATCCCAAAGAATACCAAGAGGCAGAGTTCGATGTGAGCACTGCCGCCGTTTCAGAACTCATTTCCTCGGGGCTCATCGGTGAGATTCCTGAACACCGAACGAATCAGAAGAGCGGATGGCGCGAGTCAGGTCTTCCGGGCGATACGCACAGGATTTACGCATGCATCCAGTAACATTCTCGCTCTGTCATACCACGGCCCGTCTCCCGGACGGCTGGAGGAAAGCCACACAAACCTGGTTCGACGCCTGCGACAACCCGCGCGACGTGGAACACGTGCTCGTGACTGACTGTGGGTTCACTAGCGAAGTCTCGTGCTTCGAGGCGATCTTTCCTCGGATGCAGTGGCGCCAGAACACCGGCAGACGTTGTGCAGTGGACGGCTGGAACACATCGGCCAGATTTGCGGAAGGCCAGTTCCTTATCACCTTGGCGGACGACTGGTTCCCCTGTCCGCACTGGGACACGCGCATCAAGCAACTCGTGCCAGACATGACGAACCCCGTCGTTCTGGACGTGAACACGGGCGGCGATCACGACATCCTGACTTTCTCCATGTTGACCAGGCCGTATCTCGAGCGATTGATCCAGGAATACGGCTACGAAGGCTTCTTTTATCCCGAGTACTTGGGAATGATGGCCGATACCGAGTTCGGAGAAATCGCGCGGCTGGACGGCGTGGTCCTGAAGGCGAAGCATCTGCTCTTCCCGCACGATCACCCGAACTACACCGGCAAGCCGATGGATTCCATTCATCAGTGGCAGCATCGCAGGGAAGCGCTGAAGACCGGCGAAGAGGTATTCCTTCGCCGCATGGAGCAGCTGACGAAACGCAAGCTTCCGCGCTTTATCGACAAGCCGGGGATGCCGCCGCTCAATGAACTGTTCGGGATTCGGTGGGAAGCGGGAGCCTTGAAGCACTTGGTTGAGCATCCCGAGCAAGTGATCGCCGAAGAGACACGCAAGTATCGCGCTGCGGCCGCGATTCGAGAGGCGACGTACTACATCGGCGAAGAGTGCGAAGCGAAAACTCCCTATGGCTGGAGACCGGCCTTCGTCACAGTCTGCCGGCGCGACAAGAACGACAACTTCACGTATCGCGTGGAAACCTCGAATCACATGGAGTTCGAGCTTCGCGCGCAGGACATCCGCCGAAAGCCTCAGAGGGCGAACGCGGAAAAGGCTCAACCAACGAAAGACAGCGGAGAAGAGCCCCAACAACAAAAGAGTAACGAACTCATCCTGGAGAACAAGTAATGGCACAAGTCACACGGATTCGAACCATCGTAAATCGAGGTCGAAAAACAACTCGATCGCGCACTCGCTCACGGTCGAGAAGTCACAGGCGCAGAGTACGGCGCAATTCCGGCGAGATCATCGGCTACACCCTGAGCTCAAACCCAGGGAGAAGGAAAAGGAGAAATATGGCAAAGACGAAAACAAATCGTCGCCGGCGTCACGCCACGAGGCATAACCGGCGACGGCATCATCGGCGTCGGAATCCGGGTTCGGTTTCCGTGACCCGATTCAACCGGCGTCATCACCACCGGCGTTACCGCAGAAACCCGGGCGGCGCGGGTCGGCTGGTCGATCTCGGCATGACGGCGTTATTCACGGTCGTGGGCGCGGTCGGATCGAAACTCGGCACGCAAATGCTGCTGGGCGCGAACAACGTGGGGCTGATCGGCTACGCGGGCAACGCGGCAGTGGGCGGCGTGTTGTGGTTCATCGCGGAAAAATTTGTCCACAACAAAGCGGCGGCCAATGGGATGATCGCCGGGACTGCGGTGCAAATCGTGATCCGGCTCATCAACGACTACACGCCGTTCGGCCAGTACGTATCGAACCTGGGAGTGGGGGATTATCAGGCGCAAGCCTTCGTGACTCCTCAAGTGTTGGTCGATCCGTACAATTCGGCGCAGATTTCCATTCCCGCAGGTTGGGGCGCTCCCGCGGCGCTCCCTGCCGCGGCGGGCGCGGGACTCAGCGGCTCAATCTATGACGGCCAGGGGAACCTCTACTAAAGAGAACCAGGGCCAAACAATTCAACAAAGGAGTAACACACAGCTATGTCGTATCGTACCGGACTCGGTGGGACGATCCTGAGCGCTACAGAAGCGATGCAGGCTCGTAACACAAACTCGATCATGCAGGGCTGGGTAGATCGAGGCCCCTGGCAATACTGGGACACCCTCACTCTTCCCCGCTCCGCGACTGCCGCCCTGCAGCAGCAGTATCAACCGTTCTCGGTTCCGATCGGACAGCAAGATCCGCTGGCCTCGATCGCATCGGGAACTACCGTAACCAAAACCAAGCTCCAGACCAACATGACGGAGGGCAACAAATTTCCGCCTCCGCGCTGCTTGTTACTGGAAGCCATCGGCTTCTACTTCAGCTCGCAATGGCTGAAGGCCGACATGGACAAGATGCTCGATTCCTGCTGGATGGAGTTGCGAATCGACGACAAAATCTTCCATGAAGGCCAGCTCTGGCAATTCCCTCCGGGCGCGCGCATGACCGGCGTGGATTCTGTGGACGGAGCTTGGGGCCTGGGCGTTCCGGCGCCGTTCTACATGCGACGTTACGGTTCGTGGTCGAAGTACATCGCACCGGAACAACGGTTCTCGATGACGATCAACTTCGGCGGCGGACTGGTAACTGTCCCGTCCCTTTCGTCGGGCGGTACCACCACCGGGGCTTATCCCGGCGTGCTGGTAGTCTTCCTCGACGGCTTGACCGATCGCTCGGTGCAGTAACACTGAGAGCCAATCTGTCGGAGGATGGCTTTTGGATCTTTGAGGGGAGTTCCGACTTTAGGGCTCCCCTTGATCTTAAAACTTGAAGGACTGGAGTTTTCTGGTAGTAGACTGAGTGTATGGTTAAAGCGCTCAAGAAATGGTTGGTTCATCTTCGCTGGAAAGCGACACGGTTCGCATTGCAGGTCCGCTGTTTCGCTCTCGGGCATCGGAAGCAGTTTTGCTTCGTTCGGGGACGCGCGCAGCAATTGGAATGCTTGCGATGCGGTGAAGTGTGGGTCAACATCGAAGAGATCAAACGCAGAGATATAGAGCGCGAACAGGAAGCGGAACGCCGGAGGGCGGAAGAAGACCGGCGCATCGGAATCCTCATGGGAGAACAGAAAGCAGTGGAGTGAGATGTACACCTCGCAGCAATGCACGGAACACAACTCGGCCTCGCCAATCACGCAAGCGGACATCGACCGCGAGAACGCGAAGATAGCGCGCGTGGCGGCGATCTTCCAGAACGGCAACAAGGCTCTGTCAGACATCATCTCGATTCTGACGCCTCCGGTTCCTACAGGATCGTGTTCCGATTTCACCACTTCGGCTTCGATGCGGAACACCTCGCCGTTTCCAGACTATGCGATCACGGGCGCGACGTTGTCGCCTGCAACCGGCCTCGGTAGAGTGAGACGCCGCCGTGGAATGCGCGGGTGGGATCAGATGTTGCCGACTGGTTCTTACGCGACTCCGCAACCGGGCTTTCAGTTCGACGTATCGAATCTGATTCCCGTGTGGGGCTGTCCATCTCAGCAAGCGACAGAGCCAAGCATGGTGGGCGGGCCTTCCGCTTCGCCGTCTGTCGCTGGTGCCCAGGTGCCTCCGTCCTCTTCGTGCTGGCCTTGGCCGTGCCTACTCATTGTGCTCGGCGGGCTTGCCATGTTGATGCCTTCCGGGAAGAAGCGCGCGGAGCGGAAGCGGAGGCGGAAGTGACGCACTGGAATCCATTGTGGGGGCCGGCGCTCGCTGTTGGAACTTACTTGCTATCAGTGTCGATTGGACTCTTGATCGCACGGTGTATTCGCTTGCGGAGGAAACGGTGAACCTTCGCACGCTGAAACTCTCGGACCTGCAACTGGGCGACTGCTCGCGCTGGTTCACGCCCTCCGGGACGCAGTTCCTTGAACTGCCGTTGATCCTCCCGTACTTCAAGCAAGTGACTGCCGGTCAGGTATTGGACGATGAAGAGGTAGGAACGCCGCCTGAGTATCCGTTTATCTGCAAGGCGATCGGGTTTACCGGAGCGACGCCGGGAACGTTGGTGCAGATCCAATGGCCCGATGGCCGGTATCTCTCGAATCCTGGCATTGACTTCTTTTCGTTCGTCGGGACGGGACGCCGCGGCCGGCTGATCGATCCACATAAGAAGATGCCACCCGCGTCGAAGATCATCCTGAACATCGACAACACGGGCAACGATACCGCGAACCTTGAGATTTACTTCGAGGGTTGCCTTCTTATTCCACTGGTGGGAGCATGAACGCACTACTTTACTACTGTCTTCTTTGTTGTTTGGCGCTCCCCTCAGCCTTCGGCAACGAGTTGAGACTTGACGGCGTTCGCGCTCTGAAGCGATTCAGCTTCGTCAATTACGTTTCTCCACGCAATAGTCAAATGTTCGGGATCAAACTCAACCGCGATCTTCCATCCGTGAATCAAGCGGAGCCGTTTTGCCTCAGTCATCGATTGAACCGGCGTAGCAATTCCTCGATCATTAATCACGAAGATCATGACAACCAGTCTGCCTCAAAGTGCGCACGCCGTCAAGGTCCAGGCGTACTATCGAACTCCGAGGAAAGCGCCAACAACAAAAGAAACATGAGAACAGAGCATGTCTAGCAGTCCTTTCCCTCAATTCGGTAACATCTTCGCGCCTCCCTGGTATGGTTTCAGCCGGGTGTTGCCGGGAATCCGGGACATGGAGAACGATCTAGACTTGCCGCAGACCATCGTGGCGCAAGGCGTGGTCTCACGGTCAAATCAATTGACCATCGATAACGATGCGGACTTTCTGTGCCGGGAGATTCAATTCGTTGTTCCGGCTTTTGCCGTGGCCGCGCCCGCGCCCTCCGATCTCCGGGTACGAATCCGCGACGGCGACGGGCGGCTGTTCACTTCCGATTTCGTGCCCATCTTGGATTTGAATGGGCCGCTTGTCCCGCCGTGGCCTCTGCAACGCGCCTCAGTCTTGCTCATCGACTTTCAGAACTTGGCCGCCGCGCCCAATCAGACGGCCACAGTGTGGATGGTCCTGAAGGGATGGAAGCGGATCACCTGTGCAGACCGGACAGACTGGAAGAGCCCGTACACGCCTCTCTATCAGCGGTATTTGCAGCCCTCGGCCGATTACGACGTGGAGGACTTCGAGTATCCCAAAACGATCGTAACGACTGGCGCGGTGGATCAACTTCGATTTCCGATCCAGACCGACAACGATGCGGACTTCTACTGGCGAGGAATCACGGGCGACTGGAACACGGCGAACAACGACGTCGCGGTAACGGGGAATTGCGGAATCACGTTCTACGATCCATCCGGGTTGCCGATGGCTCAGGCTCCGCTCATTGTGCCATGGGGATCTCTCGCTTCCGGGCCGTTCCGGGAATTAGTTCTCGCGTCAGGTGGCGGAAGGCCGGCTCCGCTCTATCCCGAAGTCTTCATCCCACGCGGGGGAATCATCACGGCCGACTTCAGCTTCGGCGCCGCGGTTACGCTCAGATTCTCGTTGCGTGGGGTGAAGGTCTACAGTAAGGTGTGCCCGACATGACACGACGAATCGGACACTTTCCCGCATTCGTTGCACTTTGCAATCCAACTCATGACAACGAGTGTGCCTCAAAGCGCGCACGCCGTCAAGGTCCAAGCGTACTATCGACCGTCCAGGAAAGCGCCAACACAAAAGAAAAGACGTGCAGTGTATGAGCCCATCGACAACACAGCAAACCCCGATCGAGCGACCGCATTGGTACGTCCAGATCTTCCCGAATCCCAATCTGGTGGCAGGTTCGACATTGTTGGGCGTGGGGCTTCGGATCGATACCGATGCGCCGTTCCGCTGCGTGGGCGTCGCGGTCTACACCGTCAGCGCGGCCAGCGTTCCCTTGGCGGGCGGCGGCAACGTTGCGCAGCAACTTCGCTTCACGAGACCAGACGGGACGTGGTTCCAGCGGGACATCTTGTCAGCTCAGCAAGTGAATCCGTTCGATGCAGGCGCCGTGAACGGCGCCGGAGGACAGAACGCACCGTTCTTTGAGTACTTCACGCCGTTACATCCCAACATCCTGTACCCGGCCGGCTCAGTCATATCGATTGACCAGCAAGGACTCGCTGCGAACGAAGATGTTCTGGTAGTGGTGGTCTTTGTCGGGACGAAGATGTTCCGGCCTGGTCAAGTCTGGTGGCCGACGTATCCACCCAAATACCGGGCGCGGCCTTACTCGGTCTCCGGCTTCAATGTCCAGATCCCCTTGGCGCAGATCCCGATTCAAAACGTCAAGGTTCCGCAATCGACGCCAAACTATCCGAACCCCAACTCCGATGCGGATTTCGTGTGGCAGTTTGGATCCCAATCGGATTATCGGCCGAACTTCGCCGGCTTGGGGATCAGGATCAAGGACTGGACGGGCAAACCGTTCATGAACGACTACGTTCCTCTTGAATTGATCTTTGGGTTTGACAACTCCCAATCACCAGGACTGGTCTATCCTGAGATTTACATCCCACGGAATCAGGCGTTGTTTATCGACTTGAAGAGTCTCGTATGATGCTACGTTTTGCTTTTATGTTGGCGCTTTTCTCGGGGTTCGGTTACGGTCTGCCGCTTTCCGGCGTGCGCGCGTTGAGGCTTCCGCTCGGGATTGAGCAAGGCTTCACGGCGGGCCTCGGCCTCGGAGTATCGCATGCACTTCCCGCAGTGGAACTCACAGCGCGGCCAGCCACAAACGACGTAGCGTTTGACCAGGACGGGAAGTTCCAGGAACGCGATGACGAGCGTCTTACGCTGCCCAGTGACAACTTGGACGGCGTTGTCGTCGCGCTTGCTACGCTTGAGCTTCAGGACTTGGTAGAGCAGGCCGTCCACACCACGCAACACGTCTTTGGATTTGATCTGCAATGGCAGAACGATGATCCACTCCAGGTGGAGTTTCTTGCAAGCGCTGGTCGCGGGTTCTCCACAGAAGGTGCAGGTCATCTATCGGCGCGGCATGCCCTTCATGCCGTAATCGTCACGCGGAGTCCACGGGGCTTTTCTCAAGATCGGCGCATCGGCGGGATTCAACGTAGCGCGGTAGGCTTCAGCCTGCTCTTTCATCTTCAGCGTCAACCATTGACGGTAGGGCATTCCGCAGAAGTCGGGATGAACTTCACGGAGTGGAGTCGAGGCGGGATAGAGATCCGAGAGCGTCATAAGTGCTTGGGGCGTGATTCCGTCATCGCTGATCCACGCCCCTGCTCTGATTTACACCTAAGTTCCTCCTTTCGGTTCGATTGGCCGTCTCTCCGGCCTGTCACCGTTAGGACTAACGCACCACGGTCTAGCGGTCTGATTGAGGCACCGGAGCGCCAGCGTCCAGACGGAACGCCCAATTGCGGCGGTCGGAATTGCACCAACGATCTCCAGGTTATGAGCCTGACGAGTTACTGCTTCTCCACGCCGCGAAACGATTATCGTTCAAAGCGCGCACGCCGTCAAGCCCAAGCTTTGACGACCAGCGAGAAAAGCGCGAACATATAAGACGTATGGCCCAAGAGATACCACGTCAACTTACTCTTTCGTTCAAGGGAATCAAAGTGTATCCCGATCAGCCCAAGCCACAACCGGCTCCAAAGGTGAACCAATGAGTGGCATCTGCTTTCCGATCATCCCGCCGATCAATCCATTACGATTGGCGTCGAACTACCGGGATTACTACGGCAACCAGCACGAACGCTTGACGGAGTTGACGGACCCGATTGACGATGCAGGCTGCTACATACCGAGGATCATCCATGCGCCCGATACACAGACGGAAATCACGGGCGTCAAGGCGAACGGGTATCTTGAATACGCACTTGCGTTACCGACTGGTTCGTTCATCCTGGGATTTCTGCACACCTTCACGTCGGGGCCAAGTGCGAATGCAACCGATCCGCCCGTTACCAGCGGGTTTCAACTTCAGATCACCGACGTAGACCGGGATTACAAACTGTTCGAGAAGCCCATACCTGAAGCCTGGTTGCTGAATGACGCGCCGTCCTCGAATCCCCAGGCCGTGTTTGCCGCGGGACTCTACGTCTTGAATCCGTCCGTCCGCTTGCTTCCGGCGCCGTACCCCATCACGCCGCCCGGCATGTTAAAAATCGAGTTCTGGAACATGCTCGCCACTACCAACAATCTGATCCGGTTGAGTATGCTGGTGGCTATACCCGATCCTGATTTGAAGAAACGGAGCACCACATGATCCTGGGAAGGCGTAGGTTTATTCAAGGATGTTTTTCTTTTGTTGATGCTCTTCTAGGCGTTCGTTCGTTGCCTGAGACTAACGGCGTTCGCACTTCGCGCATCATTCTGGATCACGGCCAACGATCAGCCCACGAGTTCATCGGCTTGCAATGGACCTCGGCATTTGAAACGCAAAACAGCCAGATGCAAGCCCTCCAATTCTTTGACCGCGTGTACGCCGATATTCGGCGTGCCGGATCGCTTCAAAGCGCGAACGGGCAAATGGCGCAAGCAACGCGAGACACCAGAGAAGAGCGCCAACCTAAAGAAAGAGACGTGTAATCTATGGCCGCCGCAGTCCTCGGTTCTCAACAGCTCGCCCACGACTTTCAGGCTGCACGAACTACGAAGTACGGCATACCGATTCCACGTACCGCTTTGCCAGTTACCATCCTGGGCTTCATTGCATCAGGCGGCATGGCGGTACAAGTTGAGATATTGGAGTACACCGTCAAGGCGAATTGGTTTTGTCTCATCGATGAAATCCTACTGGGTTTCACTGGCGCACCGTTGAATCCGGGAGACGCGACGTTTACAGTGGATATCGACCGGCCGCTGGGCGTGACCAACTCAGGGTATTCAGAAAAGGACTACGGGGCCTTCCCATTTGCGGTTGGATCATTCACCCTGGGAAGGCTCTGGTGGTGCAACTTCCGCCACCGGAACAAGGAAACCATCCGGGTAAAGGTAACGGACAATATCGGCGTAGGAGCGGGAGTATTTCAAGCCGCTCTACTCGGATGGGAATGGCCGGAAACTTCACACGGTTCTTAACGTCATCTTCTTTAGGAGATTCTTTTATGTTGGCGCTTCTCTCATATGTCGGTAACGCTCACAAGTCTGACGGCGTGCGCGCGCTGAAGCGGTTCGGCTCGCTCGGTTCGTTGTTGTTTCTCGGGGCCTGCATCGCGTTCATTGCCGTACTGCCGGATCTTCTCAACTTCCTGACGAAATGGAAGTATTCGCTTGGCCGCGTTGTCAAAGCCGCGCTGGGGTTGGCGATCGTGCTCGCGGTGTTCGCGCCGCTCAGTTACTCACAGCAATCCAAAGTCTCGCCGGATTGCCCGATAAACCTGGGCGTACGATCCACGACGGGAATCAGCGTCGTATTCGACAACCGCCCCCAGACGCCAAATACGGCGCCGTGCAGCGAGTGGATCTTGATCGCTTCAGCGACAACGGCCAATATGTCTTTCACCGTGACGGCTCAGAAGGCCCAGGACAATGGCGTAGCGGGTTGTGCGGGTTGCTCATGGAGCACCTTTTCAGGGCTCACGCTAAGCGCGGAAGGACTCATCACGGCCAGCCAGGTAACGGCGGATTACATACGGATCAATCTGTCAGCCATCAACAGCGGGACGGTATCAGCAACGCTTTTAGGATGGCGGGACAATGCCGGATCGATTGCGAGCGGTCCTGGAACGGGGCCGTGTACAATTGCGGGCTTTACGCCTGGTTCGGTGCTCTTCATCGCATTGGGGCCTATCTGCGCGCAGGACAACGCGGCATTCTTTTGGGATGAGGCGAACAAGCGACTGAACATCGGCGGACCTGTGAATGCCGGGCCGGTTGTGTTCGCGTCCCTTCCGGCGCCCGTGAACGGGATGCAGATTTACTGTTCGGACTGTACGGTCACGAGCGCGATTGACGATACTTGCGCGAACTCTGGAAATGGTTCTCTGGCGGCGCGGATCAATGGAGTGTGGCGATGCAGAATCTAATCCGCTCTTTTTTTTTGGCGCTATTCGCCTCCATTGCGTTCGGACAATCGACTGTCACTTACATCCCTGGCCAGCCGATTGATCTCTCCGGCACGTCATACGTCAGGGTAGCGAATGGCGCTGGAGCGTCAACTACTACAGCCGGGGCACTGATCTACGACACCACGAACAAGAATCTGCACGCCGGAGGGAATGGCGTGGATAACTTTGTCGGGCTGATTCCGTCCGGTTCCGTGCCTTCTAATGGGAACTGCACTCAATTCTCTGTCGTCGGCAACGTGGTGACTTTAGCGGATGCGGGAGCACCTTGCGGGACAGCAGGAGCCAATCCAACCATCACGTTGACGAATGCGGCGGTTACCGGAACGACTCTGCACACCCTGACCAAGCTCGGGACGCTCGGCACGGCGCTGATTGCGACAGCCGGAGACACGGGAGGCGTCGTCGGTATAACGACGGCAGGCGCGGGGACAGTGGGGACAGCAACCATCACCACAGCGGGGAAGATCACCTGCGTCTTCGACGGCGCAACGACGGCGAACGATTACGTGCAAATCTCCAGCGGCACGGCGGGCGATTGCACCGACACCGGAGCGGCCACATATCCCACCAGCGGGCAAGTCATCGGACGAGTCCTGAGCACCAACATAGGTGCGGGGACATACACGATCGATCTGTTCCCGTCCGAGATCAAAGCGGCAACGGGCTCAGGTCTTGCAGACCCAGGAGCAAACGGAATCGTGCAGCGCACGGCCTTGAATACTACAGCGCCCGCCACGTCTCACAACCTCTCAGCTCCGCTCTTGTGCGCGGACTCTTCCGGCTCCGGCACGGTGCAGAGTTGCACCACATCTCCGACATTCGTGGCAGCAGCGGGAGACACGATCATCTACACCACTACGACAGCCAATACCGGAGCGTTGACTATCGCAGTCAATGGCGGAGCGGCGGCGGCAGTGAACAAATGGGGCGGATCGGCGGCGCTCGTTTCAGGGGACATCACGGCCAATAAGCCATTCAAGATGGTCTTCGATGCGGCGGGGCACTGGGATGTGGATGATATTGGAAATGCGCCGACAGGAGGCGGCGGCATCGCCCTGACCGCTCCAGTGAATGCGAACTGGACGGCGTTCAATACTGGATCGGATGTGGTGGTTCCATCTTGCGCATCGCTTAGCCGTTGTGAATGGGCATCGGCGGCTCTCGGCTCTAAATCGGCTACTGGGGTCGCTACGCCTCTTCCAACACCCCCATACACCGCAACCTTCCGCATCTGGCCATCATGGAATAAAACGGCTAGTAATTTTGCGGGGATCGGCTGGGCAGACGGGACTGTCGGGACACCTGGAAAACTGGTTGTTTGTGGAGCTTTTACTCCTGGCTCAAACGGCTTCCCAGTTATGCATTGTGAAAACGACAACAGCCCGACGAGTTTCAACGGCACTATTAATCCCGTAACGGGCTACACGGATGGGACCAATTATCAACTCTGCATTGGCCCATATTGGGGCCAATTGATTGATGACAATACCAATTGGACAGTTCAATATAGCTGCGA
>Ga0187803_10000067_pt1 | contig 44214 bp, 39 predicted proteins | sample NC_wetland_sal_i_2_FD_132425 | JGI IMG/M metagenome (GOLD analysis project Ga0187803, IMG submission 132425) | Wetland sediment microbial communities from Neuse River Estuary, North Carolina, USA - Control_3 | ecosystem: Environmental > Aquatic > Freshwater > Wetlands > Sediment | place: USA...
ACGAGCATGACGATGGCGAGCGTGATGCCGGCGAAACGGAAGGCGCTGCGGTCCAGATGCGCGGCTGCAGTGACGAGGCCGAGGATGAAGACTCCGGCGGCGAAAATGTAGACATTGGGGCCGAAATACAGCGAGAGGAATGCGCCGGAGAGCGCACCCATGGCGGTGCCGATGAGGCGGAGCACGGAGACGGAAAGCGAGGCGCCGAGAGTGGATTGCATCACGACCATGGTTGTGACGGCGGCCCAGTAGGCTTCGGGAAGGCGAAGCAGGCGAGAGACGAGAACGGCGATGGCGGCAGCGATGGCCGTCTTTGCCGCGTGTTCGAAGGATTGGCGGTTCAGGCCGGCGGGGTCGGTAGCGATCCATTGGGGCATGGTGTGTTTTTCTCCCCGGACATTTTGCCTCTGAAGTTCGGAAACAGTTCAGCCTCTGCGCACGCGTCAGGAACTCCGGCATCTCCCAGGCATCGAAGGGATGACAGCGGGACCCGATGAGACCGAGGTCGATTCCGCTTGCTGCTGGACTCCCGCCCAATCTGATTTATCCGTCTGCTGTCGCGAAGGATGGATACGCAGGGGTCCACTGCGCCGCACGGACCCGCTGACGCAGTTCATCTTCGGACAGTTTTGGAGCAAGACCGTCCCTCTGCGCCTCCATGCCAACTGCGATCGCGATTTCTGCGGCCACCCTCCGAATGTCAGTCAATGGAGGTAACAGAGACGCGGAAGAGTCCTTGAGGGCGGGAGAATTCCGGGCGAGTGCCCGGGCCGCCGCGAGCATCATCGCGTCCGTAACGCGACGAGCGCCCGAGGCGACTGCCGCGAGTCCCATGGCCGGAAAGATGTAAACGTTATTGCACTGGGCAATCGGAATGGAGCGTCCACCGAAGCTGACCGGCGCAAACGGCGAGCCGGTGGCCACGAGGGCGCGGCCATCGGTCCAACGAATCAAATCGCCGGGTGTCGCTTCCGATTTTGCGGTCGGATTCGAGAGCGGGAAGATAATCGGCCGCTGAACCTTGCTTGCCATCGCACGCACAATTGCTTCTGTAAAGGCCCCGCCTACGGTGGAGAGTCCGATCAAGATGGTGGCTTCAATCCTTCCGATTACATCTTCAAGCCCGATGTGGCCGTTGAAAGTGTGAGGCCAGCCGGATACGCGGCTGGCCGGCTGGGCGTAGACCGCCTGCTCCGGTGTAAGGTCCTTTCGATCCGAATGCAGAAGACCGAATTGGTCCACGACGCAGAAGCGAGTGCGCGCTTCCTGTTCGGAGAGGCCTTCGTTCCTCATGGCCCCACGCAACCCGTCGGCAACGCCAATGCCGGCAGAGCCGGCGCCCAGCATAACGATCTGCTGAGCCTTCAAACTTTTCCCGGTTACGTTGACCGCGCCCAGAACCGCTCCGAGGGCGACGGACGCTGTTCCCTGGATATCGTCATTGAAGGTGAGCAACTCATCGCGGTAGCGGTGAAGAATGGGCCGGGCATGCGGGGTGGCGAAGTCTTCCCATTGGAGACAGGTGCCGGGAAGTTCCTGCTTCACCGCCTGAACGAACTGATCGACGAAGTCAAAATACGGCTGGCCTGTAATGCGTTCGTGGCGCCAGCCGAGGTATTCAGGGTCGCTGAGTCGCTCCGCGTTGTTGGTTCCCACATCCAGCACGATGGGCAGCGTCCGTTGCGGAGGGATCCCGCCGATGAGGGTGTACAAGGAAAGTTTTCCGATGGGGATGCCCAGGCCGCCCGCGCCCTGGTCACCGATGCCTAGAATGCGTTCGCCGTCGGTGACCACAATTACGTCCACCTGCGGGTTGGGACGATTCCGCAAAAGCGCAGGGATAGAGTCGCGAAGCGGGTAAGAAATGAACAAGCCCCGGGGCCGCCGGTAGATGTGGCTGAACTGTTGGCACGACAGCGCGACGACGGGTGTGTATACGATGGGAGTCATTTCTTCGATGTGGTCCAGGAGAAGCTTGTAGAAGAGGACTTCGTTGCTGTCCTGCAGGGCGCGCAAATAGATGTGCCGCTCCAGGTCGTCATCTTTTCTCTGGAAAGCTTCGTACGCACGGACAACTTGCGCATCAAGACTCTCGACCTGCGGCGGGAGAAGCCCATGGAGGCCAAAAGTGCTTCGTTCCCCCTCGGTGAAGGCAGTGCCCTTGTTCAGGCCCGGGTGGTTCAACAGCTCCATTCCGCGGGGAAGAGGCGGTCCGTCCGAAGTTTTTATGGATTGTCGCTGCGTGACCATTGCTGTGCGTCCTTTCTATGACGGCGAATATTAAGGAGAGCCAGCGGAAGAGAATCCTCCCGCAAGATTGAAGACCTCATCGCTGCGCTCGCTGAGAACAGCCGTGAGCATGGAGAGGGCGAGGCAATCATAGGGCCACTTAAGCGGGCTCCAAAAGGGAAATGTCGGAAGGGCGCCAGGGCGCGTCCGGCGCGGTTGTTCGTCGCGTGCTAGAATTGAATGGAAATTGCGGAGTACGTGCCTCGCATTCCGGCTCGCAGTCATCCCCCGGGTTGATGGAGAACTCGGAGGGATTTCTATTGCTCGTAAACCCCTGAATCGCTCGGCGCAGCCCGGGCGTGCCAAAGGCGAACAGGCCGACCCCGGAGGTTCGGGGCTGTTGCACTTACCTGCCGCGTCATGATTTTCCCGATCGTAAGCGAACTGCTGGGCGCTGTGGGCCGGCATCCCGCTGTGGAGTCGGTTGTGGATGCCGTGAGGCGGGGTGTGCCCCAATCGCGGATTGGCGGCCTGGCGGATGCGGCTAAGGCGCTGGTGGCAGCGCATGTGGCGGCGACGCTGCAGCGGCCAGTGATGGTGGTCACGACGACGAACGAGCGAGCGGATCAGTTGGGCGAGGCGGCAGGATATTTCTTGCAGGCACTGGGGCGGCAGCCACCGGAGGCAATGCAGGTGCTTCCGGCATTGGATGTGACGCCATGGGATTTGCGCGCGCCGCATGCGGAGATTGCGGAGGAGCGGGCGGCGACGCTGTGGCGAATGGCGACGGGGCAGGCGGTGGTAGTGGTGGCGCCTGTGGCGGCGGCGTTGGGGCGGTATGCGGCGGCAGCGAAGTACCGGGAACTCGCGCGGACGGTGGTGGATGACGAGGAGTTGCCGCTCGAAACGCTCGTAGAGTTTTTGAGAAGGGCCGGTTACCAGCGGGAGCAGACGGTCGCGATGCCGGGACAGTTCGCGGTGCGGGGAGGAATTGTGGATGTGTATCCGCCGGAGGGGGCGTATCCCGTGCGGATCGAGCTGCTGGGGGACATGGTGGAGTCGCTGCGGCAGTTCAATCCGGAGACGCAGCGGTCGGTGCAGCCGATTGAGCGGGTGACGCTGTTGCCTTTAACAGAGGGGGAAGCAGAGAAGGGCGAAGAGGGGAAAAGACAGGAGTATCGCAGAGAGCCCGGAGAACGCGGAGAGCGCGGAGAGGACAGTGAGGAGAGGAAAAGCAGCAACCTGTTTCAGTTATTGCACGAGCCGGTGATTCTGATCGACGAACCAGAGGATGTGGCGGCGGCGACGGACGAGTTCCGGGAGAGATGGGGGCGGGCGTATGAGCGGCGGGGCGCAGGGGCGAGCGATGCCGGAGTCGCGGCGTTTGCCCTGAGCGAGGAGGAATGGGCGGCGGCCATTGGCGCGCACCAACGTGTGGTGTTGGAGCGGCTGACCTTGGAGGAAGAGGGCCAGGATTGCGGCAATGTGCTTTGCCAGGCGACGCCGCGGTATCACGGACATCTGCCGGCCTTTTTGAATGAGGCGCGCGCCCGGCTCGGAGCGGGGGAGCAGATTCTTCTGTCGTCGGCTACGGCGGGAGAGACGGAACGGCTGGCGGAGATTCTGCGGGATGCGGAGTTGCCCTACCGGGTGGGCGAAGTGGGTGGTGGGCCATCGGCTTCCACGGCGGCGGAAGAAACGTTTGCGGGAAGCCTGCCGGCGGTGACGTTGATTCGCGCGCCGATTGCGGACGGGGTGGCGCTTCCCGAGCTGCGGCTGGCGATCTATGGGACCGCCGATCTGTTCGATACGCAGGCGGCTGGGGAACGGCCGAGGGCGCGCGGCGGGGCGCGGCCGATGTCCGCCGTATTCGCCAGCGATTTTGCGGAGCTCCAGCCGGGAAATCATGTGGTGCACGTGGACCACGGGATCGGGCGGTTCGAGGGACTGCGCCGGATGGAGGCGGCGGACGGGGCGCGGGAGTTCATGCAACTGACGTATGCGGACGAGGCGCGGCTGTATGTGCCCCTGGAGCGCATGGACCTGGTGCAGAAATACAACTCGCTGGGCGCCGTGGAGCCCGCGCTCGACCGGCTGGGCGGGACGGGATGGGCGCAGCGGAAGGCGCGGGTGAAGAAATCCGTGGCGCAGATGGCGGAAAAGCTGCTGCGGCTGTACGCGGAGCGGAAGGTGGCGAAAGGGTTCCGGTTCTCGCCGGATTCTCCGTGGCAGCGCGAATTCGAGGACGGGTTTGAGTTTGAAGAAACGAAGGACCAGATGCGCTCGATCGAGGAGGTGAAGCGCGACATGGAGAGCGAGCAGCCCATGGACCGGCTGCTGTGCGGCGACGTGGGCTACGGGAAGACGGAGGTCGCTCTTCGTGCGGCGTTCAAAGCGGTGGAGGATTCGCGGCAGGTGGCGGTGCTGGCGCCGACGACGGTGCTCGCGTTCCAGCACTGGGAGACGTTCCGGCGGAGGATGGCGGCGTTCCCGATGCGGATTGAGATGCTCAGCCGATTCCGGACGAAGGCGGAGCAGCGCGCGGTACTGGGAGAACTGGAAGCGGGAAAGGTGGACGTGGTGATCGGGACGCACAGGCTGCTGTCGAAGGATGTGAAATTCCATGACCTGGGGCTGCTGGTGGTGGACGAGGAGCAACGGTTCGGGGTGGCGGCGAAGGAGCGCATGAAGGAATTGCGGCGCGAGGTGGATGTGCTGACGCTTTCCGCGACGCCGATACCGAGGACGCTGCACATGTCGCTGGCCGGGCTGCGGGACATGTCGCTGATCGAGACGCCACCGAAAGACCGGCTGGCGATCCAGACGGTGGTGGCGCCGTTCAGCGAGGGGCTGGTGGGGCGAGCGATCGACGAGGAGTTGACGCGAGGCGGCCAGGTGTTCTTTGTGCACAACCGCGTGGGGTCGATTGCCTCGATCGCGCGGCTGGTAAAACGGCTGGTGCCGCGGGCGCGCGTGCTCGTGGGCCACGGACAGATGGGGGAACGCGAGCTGGAGCGCGTGATGATGCAATTTGTGCGGCGCGAGGCGGACGTGCTCGTGGCGACGACCATCATCGAGAACGGACTGGACATTTCGAACTGCAACACCCTGATTGTGAACCGCGCGGACCGTATGGGGCTGTCGGAGCTCTACCAACTGCGGGGCCGGGTGGGACGGTCGAACGTGCGCGCGTATGCCTATCTGTTGGTGCCGCCGGACGTGCCGTTATCGGGCGAGGCGCGGCAACGGCTCGCAGCGCTGCGGGAGTTCAGCGACCTGGGATCGGGTTTCCGGATCGCCGCGCTGGATTTGGAGATGCGCGGGGCGGGGAATTTGCTGGGGCAAGAGCAGCACGGGCATGTAGGTGCGGTAGGGTTCGAGATGTACTGCCAGATGTTGGAGCGGGCAGTGGCGGAGCAAAAGGGCGAGGTGGTGGCGCCGGAGCGGCGGGCGACGATTCAACTGGGATTGGACATCCGCATTCCGGAAACGTATATCCCAGAGGAGGCCCTGAGGCTCAGGACGTACAAACGAATCGCCGCGGTTGCCTCCGAGGAGCAGAGCGAGGACATGATGCGCGAGCTGGCCGACCGGTTTGGGCCGCCACCGCCGCCCGTGGCCAATCTGTTGGATTATGCGGTGCTGAAATCGCAGGCGGAGCGGATCCAGGTGGAAGCGATTGAGCGGAAAGGCAGCCGCGTCGGAGTGCGGTTTATGAGCGAGACGAGCCTGCCTCCCGAGCGGCTGGTGGAGATCGTTAGGGCAAGGAGGGATTTGCGGCTGGAGCCGGGCGGGATTCTGTGGCTAGAGACGAAGCAGGACGGAGCGGCGATGATGCCGACGCTGAAAACGGTGTTGCGGCATCTGGAAGGCTCGCGTTAGACTGTGGTGTGACCCGTGAAAGAAGGAGTCAATGAATCGTAGGACACCGCTGGTGCTATTACTGTGGGCGCCGCTCGCGTCTATCCTCTGTATTTCCAATGTGTTGTGGGCACAGGAGGATAAGGGCCGCGTGGTTGAGGACATCGTGGTGCGGGTGAACAACGAGATCATCACGCTGTCGGAATACCACGGCGCCGAGGGCGCGCTCGAGGATGAGACGCGGCAGGACTGTCCCACGTGCACGCCCGACAAATTCCAGGAAATGTTGAAGACGCGTCGGGCGAACCTGCTGCGCGACCTGATCGACCAGTCGCTGCTGGCGCAGAAAGGGAAAGACCTCGGGCTGAACGTCGAGTCGGACGTGGTGAAGCGTTTGGACCAACTGCGGCAGCAATACGGCTGGAAGGACATGGACGAGATGGAGACGCAGTTGCGGGCGCAGGGAATTTCGCTGGAGGACTACAAAAACACCTTGCGCAACGGGTTTCTGACGCAGGAGGTGGTGCGGCAGCAGGTGAGCTCGCACATCCAGGTGACGCACGAGGAGATCGAAAAGTATTACCAGGAGCACCAGACCGATTTCAACCGGCCGGAGCAGGTCGTGCTGGCGGAGTTCTTCCTCTCCACGGAGAAGAAGCCGGAGAGCGACATTCCGGCGATCGAGGAAAAAGCGAAGGTCTACCTGGCACGGATCCGCCGGGGCGACAGTTTTGAAGAGCTGGCGAAACGCTACTCGGAGGGGAGCACGGCAAAGGACGGGGGGTTTCTGGGGTCGTTTGAGCACGGGCAACTGTCGAAGGAGATTGAGGACCAGGCATTCGCGCTGAAGAAGAACGACGTGACGGACGTGATCCGCACGAAGACCGGGTTCCTGATCCTGCGGCTGTTGCAGCACTATGACGCCGGAATGCAGCCGCTGGACAAAGTGCGGAACGAAATCGAGAACCGGCTGGTGTACGAGCGGACGCAGCCGGAACTGCGGAAGTATCTGGCCACGCTGCGGGAAGAGAGCTACTTGATCGTGAGACCGGGGTACACGGACACGGCAGCGGTGGCGGGCACGCAGATTGTGGAAGTGGATCCAGCGGCAGCGCCGGCGGCGAAAGCGGACAAGAAGTCGAAGAAGTCGAAGAAAGCCGCCGCCGCGGCCCCGGATTCAAAGCCGGCGGGAGGCGGGCCGTCACAATGAAGTCGCCGTACGTATCGGAGCTGGGCGCGGACCAGTCCATCGTCACCTACTTCCTGGTCTGCGGGAAGGAAGTGTGCTCGTCGGCGAAGGGACGGAAGTGGCTGCAGCTCGAGCTGGGCGACAAAACCGGCGTGATTTACGGAAAGATGTGGGACGGATTTGAGGGTCCGGCGGCCACCGTGGCTCCCGACGACGTGGTGAAAATCCAGGCGCGGTCGAAGACGTACAACGGAAAGCTGGAGCTGACCGTGGAGAAAATCCGGCGCGCGGAGCCGGAGGAATACGACCTGGAAGATTTGATCCCGCACACGGAAAAGAGCATCGCGGAGCTGAAGAAGAAGCTGGCGGGATACGTTGCCGCCGTGCGGAATCCGTGGATCGCGCAACTGCTGGATGCCGTTTTGGACGACCCGCGGGTGGCGGGACGGTTCGAGCGGGCTCCGGCGGCAAAGCTGATGCACCACGCGTACGTCGGAGGCCTGCTCGAGCACGTGGTCAGCCTGTGCGGGTTGTGCCGGCTGGTGAGGGAGCATTATCCGGAGCTGGACGGCGACATCCTGACGGCGGCGGCGGTGCTGCACGACGTAGGGAAACTGGACGAGATGTCGTATGAGCGCGCGGTGCAGTACACGCCGGAGGGCGAGCTGCTGGGGCACATCCTGATCGGATACGAGCTGGTGAGCCGCAAGATGGACGGCATCGAGGGGTTCCCGGCAGAGTTGCGCACGCTGGTGCTGCACCTGATCGCGAGCCATCACGGGCACTATGAATTCGGTTCGCCGAAGCTGCCGATGACGCGCGAGGCCGTGGTGTTTCACTATTTGGACGAGCTGGATTCGCGGGTAGGGGCGGTACGGCGAGGACTCGAGGCGCCGGCGGCGGAGGGCGAGGAGATTTGGACGGGGCGAGTGGCCGCGCTCGGGCGGCGGCTCTTGCGCACGGAACGGTTCAGCGCGGGGACGAGCGGGGAAGAGCCCGGCGCAGCGGGCGGGCAGGGATCAAAGCCTGGTCCAGCGGGAGGAGAGAGAAAATGACGGACGAGACGATCTCTCGGGTGCAGGCGATGCGGAAATCGCTGCTGGATCTGGCGCCGCTGGAGTTGGATTGCATGAGCCGGCTGTGGCAGCTCGGCGAAGGGACGGTTCGGCAGATCCGGGACAATCTGGCAGCGACGCGCCCGCGGGCGTACACCACGATACTGACGATCATGGACCGGCTGGCGCACAAAGGATTTGTGACGCGGCGGAAGACGGGCCGGGCGTTTCTCTACCTGCCGAACCTGACGCTGGACGAGGCGCGCGGGAGGGCCATCGCGCGCGTGGTGGAACATTTTTTTGAAGGCTCGTACGAGACCATGGCGAGTTACCTGTCAGGGAAACAGACGGCGCTGCGGGCCGCAACGAGCGGCGTGCGCAACCCGGAGCCTGCCACACGATAAGACTCCATGCTGCCCAGTGAACTGAGAATCCGGGACATTTGCATCCGGCCGGCGACGATCCTCGCGCCCATGGCAGGGATAACGGACACTGTGTTCCGCCGTGTGATCCGCGGGCTGGGCGGCTGCGGGCTGATCATGACGGAGTTCACGAGCGCGGAATGCGTGGTGCGGGATTCGCGCAGGTCGCGGCGTTACCTGTGCTTTGAGGAGGACGAGCATCCCATCACCGGGCAATTGTTCGGGGCGAATCCGGACTCGATGGCGGCAGCGGCGCGGATGGTGGAAGAGCTGGGATTCGACGCGGTGGACATCAACCTGGGATGTCCCGCGAAAAAAGTGGTGAAGTGCGGCGGATCGGGGCTGCTGCGGGATTTGCCGCTGTTGGAGACGGTTTTTCGGAGCGTGCGGAACGCGGTGCGAATTCCGCTGACCGCGAAAATCCGTGCGGGGTGGGACGAGAGGACGATTGTGGCGGCGGACGTGGCGCGGATGGCGGAGGCGAACGGAGTCGAGGCCATCGCGGTGCATCCGCGGACGCGGATCCAGGGATTCGAGGGGCGGGCGGACTGGAAGATCATCCGCAGCGTTCGCGAGGCCGTGAAAATTCCGGTGATTGGGAACGGCGACGTTCGCGCGCCCGAGGATGCGGCGCGGATGGTGGCGGAGACGGGCTGCGATGCGGTGATGATCGGGCGCACGGCCGCGACGAATCCGTGGATTTTCCGGCAGATCGAACAGTTTGTGGCCAGCGGGACGTATGAGGTGCCGACTGAAGCGGAACGGCATGAGCTGCTGCTGGATTATTTTCGCAGGCTGGTGGCGGCGGAAACGCCGGATGCGCTCGGGAAAATGAAGCAGTTTTCGTGCTGGTTCACCCACGGAGTGAGGAATGGCGGGGAGTTGAGGCGGGCGGTGCACATGGCGCGATCGACCGCAGAGGTGTTTGAGAGGGTGGAAGTGTTTTTCGAGGGAGTGGCAGCGTAGGAAGGAAGCAGGGAAGAGCCGTCGCGTTCGCTCAGCGCGCGAGGAAGCCGGAAAGCCCACCGGGGTTAGTTGGTCAAATCCCAGAAAAAGCAGATTCCTCGGGCACAACCCGCCTTCGGAATGACAGTGTCGGAGTCAGCGGCAACGCCGAGTGGGCGGAGCCTCGGTCAGATGTGGTCGAGGCGTTTCGAAGTTGCAGGGAGCTTAGTGAAGTGCAGGTTACGGGCGCTCTTCATTTTCGTGATGTAAATGATTTGGCCGGCGTGGTGGGAAAAGTGTTCTGCGACGTTGAACACGGCGTACAGGCCCGTGACGTCGAATCCCTGGATGACGTATCGCCGGGTGAGAGCCGACGGAGGGAATCTGCGGAGGACGCCGAGGGCTTCGCGGACGGTCTGCCGGAGGCGCCGGATAAGAACGCGGCGCGGCAGCGGGCCGCGCTCGGAGAATTCGGTATCGCGGTTGCGAATGTCTGGGGCGCCGCCGAGACCGGAAATGATCCACTGGCGGATGTTCCCGCAGAGGTGGAGCGCGAGATTGCCGGCGCTATTGGAGGCGAAGTTTGGGCGCCACCAGATTTGGTTTTGGCTGAGTTCCCCGAGACAACTGACGATTCGCGGGAGATAACGCTCAAAGGTTTTCTGCGCCGTGATGATATACAGGTTCGCGATGCGGGCGCCGGCGCCCGTGCGCGCGCGAAGGCGTCTGCGGCGGGCGGCGCCGGGATTTGTTCGCGGCACGATTACTTCCTGGCGCGCTGGAGCAGCGCGCGGAGCTTGGACCGGGAATCGAGATCCATATCTGCAATTTCGAAGGCAACGTTTTCCGAGCGGGCGTCGCGGATGATGAGCTTGGCGGGAAAACTGCGTAGCCCGGTCTTGATGCGGATGGTGCCGGGAGTGCCGGGAGGAACGCGCTCGGCGCAGGAGCAAAGCCCGCCACCGAGGCTGAGTTCGCGGACCGATGCATCATGTTCGCCGTCGGCGGTGACGAGAGTCGCCTTGATCTCACGCGCTAACTTCAGGCGCGGGTAATAGCGCTGGCGGACGCCGGGGGCGTCGGCGGACCGGTCCAGGGGAAAAGGCTCGAGGTCAGCCATCTTGTAACCAGCGAAGGCCAGTGAGGCCTTTGCTGCATCCCGATCGATCTTCAGGAGCGACTGCGCGGCAACGATGCTGAACTCGGGGGGCGTAAACGCGCCCTGGTACTCCTCCGACTCCACGAGCTTCGTGAGCAGGGGAACGGCAGCGGCGTCGCGGAGGCGGCCCAGCGCTTCGAGGGCCTTCACGCGAACGAACATAGCGCCGAAGCGGGAGAGTTCGCCGCCGGCAATGCTCAGCAGCAGGGGCGCCTGCTCGGGATCTTCGCCCATGCCGATTTCGTCGATGGCGAGAGGGACGACGAGGGGATCGAAGACGTCGAGAAGAAGAGCGAGGAGACGGCCGCGGCTGGGGGAGCCGGCGGCGGCAATCTGCCGCGCAACCGCGTCGTGATAGACGCGACTCCACTCCGGAAGGCGCGCGCGCAGGTCTTCCCCGAGTGCGGCGGGATCGATGCGGCTGAGCAGGCCGACGGTATTCACGGCACTGGCGGGCGGGCGCGTACGGAAGATTCCTTGCAGCGCGGCAGCGGCGGCGGGGCCGAGTTGTTCGGCGAGCCCAACCAGGCGGTCGCGCTCGCGGCGGCGCGAGCAGCGGCTGATGCGGCCGGCGACATGTTCGGCCGTGGTGAGCGGGAGGGTGCGCAGGATTTCCATCAATTCCGCGGGAACGGCGGGCATGCGGAGCGCTTCTTCGAGGAAATCGGGGATCCGATTTTCGAGGCCGATTCGCGCTTGGAGGCTGGCGGCCAACTGTTCGTTGCTGCGCTCGATGGTCCGGAGCGCGAGAAGGGTCTCGAGGGCGGCGGGATAGCGGCGGCGCGTTGCTGCTTCCTGTCCCAGGAGCACGAAGGTGGAACAGATGAGCTTCTCGATTTCAGGCTGGGTTTCGCGGAGGATCTGCTCGCCGACCTGGCGGATTGCGATGGGAAGCGCGTTTCGCTCCGGACGCGGGTAATAGGCGGCGAGATCTTTCAGGCCGTGGGCGACCTTCCTGCGGGCTTCAGGTAATTCGCTCTGGATGCAGGAAACGTATTTGAGCAGCACTTTTTCGAGTTTGTCGGTTTCGTTGCGTTCGGCGAGCTGGTCGGCGTAGTGGCGGACGTGCCGCGAAGGGATTTGCCAGGCTTCGTCGGAGAGAAGGACGCCGAGCTTGGCCTCCTCGGGCATGCGCGACCAGAACTCTTGTTCGAGGACGTCGGGTGGGCGGTGGAGCTCGAAGCCGGCCTGCTTCAGTTTTTCTTCGTAGGAGCCAAGGGTTTCGCGGAGCGTGTCGATTTCCCGGTTCATGCGGCTGAGGACGTTGGTGACGGCATCGACACGGCTGCTGCCGCTTTCGTAGCGCTCCATGGCCAGGCGCACGGCGAGATGTTCGGCCATCTGCAGGAGCACAGGCGGAGGCGGTTCCTTGGGCGGGACGGACTCGGCAAATTCCTTGAGAACGCGCTGGAGCAGCACCTGGCTGGGAGGAGAGATTTGGGAGAACTCTTCGCGCCACTGGGCGGGCGCAAGGGTGCCCTCGTCCCCGCCTTCGCGCGCGAGTTTGACGAGCAGGCGGATGGCAGCAGTGGTTTCTTCCTCGCCCAGCTGAGGGGGTGTTGCGAAGCCAGGCCCGGAGCCTGAACCGCCGCCGGAGCTCGCGGCACCCATTCCCGCGGCGGTGAGGATTCCAAGCAGCTTGCCTGGATCGTTCAGCAGGCCATGAACCTGGGCAACATCGGCGCTGAGGGATTCGGCAAGAAGGGCCGCGGCCATGCCGCTCCCGCCGGGCAGCGCGGAGGCGCCGGCCTCGGCGCGAACGAAGCGGATTTCGTTTATGCGGATGCCGGATTTGGAATCGTCGCCGAGGGTCTGTTTCAATTTGTCGGAGATCTGGCCGGGGTCGGCTGCGAATTCGGCGAACACGCGCACGAGATGGAGAAACGATTCGGGATTCGCACGAGGAGTAAAGGTGATACTGGCGAGGTCTGCATCGGCGAGTAACTGGACGAAGCTTTGTTCGGCGGGGCCTACTTTGACGGCGTCGCCGTTGATGAGCAGGCGCTTTTCGATGACCGCGAATTCCAGGCTCTGGCCATTGCGCTCCTTGAGCGCGGCGGAGAGCGAGTTCCAGGCTTCCACGGATTTGGAGTTGGTCTGGACGTGCTCGACGCCGTACATCTGTGTGGACTTAAACAGCAGATTCCAATTGCGGAGGAACTTGCCAATCGCGGAGCTGGGTGGAAGCAGAGTCGGCGCAGGACTCATTAATTCTGACCTGGGCCTATTTAACCCCCGGATGCGCCCGGCAGTAAAGAGCCGGCGCACGCTCTGGAGGACACATGCACACTGGGCGACAAGCAACGGCCCGCTTCAGCGGCCAGGAGGTGCCGGCGCCGGAGGTGCCAGCTTCAGGTGGAGAACGATGGTCACGGGACCATGCACGGGGATCGCAGCTCCGCGCATTCCCGAATAATCCAAGCCGAAGGAATGATTTTCGCTCACAGGATTGTTTGTGGTAATCGCCTTTCCATCGCAGATTACTCCGCTGTAGTCACGCCTGGCGCCCTGAAACACGGGAGGAGGGCAGTGCTCGTCCTGCGCGACGATCGGCCAGGTGGCATCGAGCACATCATCCCCCAGTTCCGGAAAGTCGCCGGCCGGCGTGGTGGCCGTGGCCAGGATGTCGGCCGCGGCATCCGGGTGCGCCGCCAGAACATCGGCGCGGGGCGAGACGACAACAAAGGTGACGGGACGCTCGGCGGTCTTTGAGACGGGGTCGGCGAAACTCACTCCGGAATAGTTCCAGTTCCAGGGTTGAGAAATGACTTCACGCGTCACGTGGGTAACCGCCAGAATGCCGGCGATTTCCAGGCGGCCGTCGCGGCGCACGCGGGTGTGTTCCGTCTGAAAGGTCATCACTGTGTAACGGGCGATCCTGGCGATTTCGCCCGTGCGTATGGTTCCATCCGGCGCGAGCAATTGGGCGCCTTCGCCTCCTGGAACCAGACTGAATTTGAGGGCTGAAGCGGACGGGTCCGGTGTGCCGAGGGTAATGGAGCCCCCTACCTGCGCGACCCCCACATTGACCATCTGTGTCGCCTCGGTTTGGCGGCCCATCCAGAGAGTGGCATAGGAATGGCCGGAATCGATACGCGCTGGTGTGCTTTGAGCGGCCGCAGGCGCGGCTAGCGCCACGGCGAGAGCAGGCGCCAGCAGTCGGCGTGAAATGCGATGCCACACGGCAATGCACAAGCCGCACGCGGTGCAGACAGGGACCCCGCTCGGGCGGGCCGATTCACGCGCCATCAGCCGCCTCGCCGGCCGGGATCGTCCGTCTGCTGCGCGATGCGCATTTCTCCCTTCTCACACTACATTAGATACGATGCGTCCAGCAAAGTTTCTAGCCTTCCGGGATAAGAAGGCGATACGCCTCGCGGCGCGTGAGGCCGCTCTCGCGGGCGGCGCGCTTGAGGGCCACGTTGCGGGAGAGGCCTTCCAAGCGCATGAGTTCGGCAACGCGGGCGGAGAGAGAAGGAATGGCGCCTGCGGCGGACGCGGGAGCGGCAGCGTGTGCAGCGTCCCCGGAGGGTGGGCCGATAACGAGCGTGAATTCGCCGCGGACAGCGGCGCCGGCGGCGAACTGTGCGGCGAGTTCGGGAAGCGTACCGCGCCGGAATTCTTCGTGGATTTTGGTGAGTTCGCGGGCGACGGAGGCCGGGCGAGAACCGAGGATTTCCGCGGCGTCGGCAAGGCTCGCGACCAGGCGGTGTGGGGCTTCGAACAGCACGATCGTGCGCGGCTCGGCGCGGAGGCGCTCGAGAGCGCGGCGGCGTTCGGCTCCGCGCGCGGGCAGAAAGCCGGCGAATAGATATTCGTCGCACGGGAGGCCCGAGGCCGCAAGCGCGGCGAGGACCGCGGATGCGCCCGGAAGGGGAACAACGCGGATGCCGCGGGCGATTGCGGCAGCGACGAGCCGGAAGCCGGGGTCGGAGACGAGTGGAGTGCCCGCGTCGGTGACGAGAGCACCGGCTTCGCCGCGTTCGAGCGCGGCGACGAGCTCCGTGGCGCGCTCGGGTTCGTTGTGCTCGTGGTAGCTGATGAGGCGCGTCGAGATGCCGTGACGCTGGAGCAGCTTCAAGGTGCGGCGCGTGTCCTCGCAGGCGATCCAACGGACTTCGCTGAGGATGCGAAGAGCGCGCAGGGTGATGTCTTCCAGATTGCCGATGGGAGTGGCCACCAGGTAGAGACACGCTGGCGGCGCGCCGGGGGCGGCAGCAGGAGTCGGATTGGATTTTCTGGCGGGCATAGCGCTCGATTCGCCATGCTATACTACCTTTTTTGGCGGTCGGGAGGACGTTTTCCGTGCCGATGTACGAGTACCGATGCCGAAAGTGCGGCCATACCTTCGAGAAAATTGAAAACGTTAACGCCCCGGACAAGAAGAAGTGTCCGAAATGTGGGGCGCGGGCGGAGCGCCTCCATTCTGCGCCGGCGATCCAGTTCAAAGGGTCGGGATGGTACGTGACGGACTATTCGGGGAAATCGAGCGGCGGCGATTCGAAGAAGGCGGAAACGGCGGGCCCGGATACGAGCAAAACGGTACCGGCGAAAGAGAGCACGCCGGCGAAAGAGACAAAACCCGCGAAGAAAGAGAAATCGTAGCGGCGAGCTAGAACTTCAGGGATCTCAAGTAGGCGCGGAAGGCAGGGCCGAGTTCGGAGTTCCGGAGGCCCAGTTCGACGGTGGCTTTGAGGAAACCGAGTTTGTCGCCCGCGTCGTAGCACACCCCTTCGTAGCGGTAAGCCCACAACCCCTTCTCTTTAGCGAGCAGGCGCATCCCGTCGGTCAGTTGAATCTCGCCGCCGCGGCCGGGAGGCGTCTGTTCGAGATAGCCGAAAATCTCCGGGGGCAGCAGGTAGCGGCCGGTGACGATGAGGTTGGAGGGGGCTTCATCGCGCTTCGGTTTTTCGACCAGGTCTTCGACGGCGACGAGGCGTTCGGCGATGTGCGAGGGCATGGGCGGGGTGGTCGTGGGATTCTTTGCGGGCTTGATCACGCCGTAGAGACTTATTTGATCCATGGGGACGGGTTCGACGGCGATGGCTCCTTGTCCTGTGGCGCCATAAACTTCGATGAGCTGGCGCGTGGCCGGCTTTTCGGATTGGATGACGACATCGCCGAGCAAAACGGCGAACGGCTCGTTGCCGACCAGTTCTTTGGCGGTGAGGACGGCGTGGCCCAGTCCGAGGGCCTCGCGCTGGCGGATGTAGCTGACCTCCACCATTTTGCCGAGCGCGTGAACTTCGGTGGCGAGATCGGACTTGCCTTTCTCGGCGAGAAATTGTTCCAGCTCCGGCGCATAGTCGAAGTGGTCTTCGATGGAGCTCTTGCCGCGCCCGGTGACGATGATTACGTGTTCGATGCCGCTGGCGACGCATTCCTCGACGGAGTACTGGATCAGGGGCTTGTCCACCAGCGGGAGCATTTCTTTGGGCACGGATTTGGTGGCGGGAAGGAATCGGGTGCCCAATCCTGCGGCGGGGAGTACGGCCTTGCGAACGCGACGAGAAGATGTGATAGACATCGAGAAGGGCCACCATACGTGAGCGGGATCAGGAGTGTCAACGGGGAGAGATGATGCACGGAAGCAAAAGAGAACACCTTTCGCTCTTGAAGGGCTTCGCGCTGCACTCAACAACGGTCAGTCGGCAAGGCGCTTCAGGCGAGGCGAAATGCGGACGGAATCGACGGCGCGGCGTACCTCGGAGGGGTCGAGAACGCCGGATTCAGTAATGACGCGAACGTGTGAGAGTTCGGTGTGTTCGAAGAGCGGGCTCAGGAGGGAGACGCCGCGCGGGGGGCGCGCCCAGACCTGGGCGGAGGCGCCTTCGCTGGGGCGCCAGAAAGGCGCGGCAAGTTCTTCGGGGAGGAATTTTGTGCCGTCGCTGAGGAGGAAGACAGGGACGCCGGCTTCGCGAGCGGCGAGACAGGCCGTGCGCGTGCCGATTTTGTTGACGAAGGAATGGGAAAGGACGGCATCCGCGCCGATCACGAACACGCTCGCGGAGTGCAGCAAACCGAGCAGACCAGCATCGGTGGTGTACTGGACGGGGATCCCGGCTCCGGCGAGGCGCCGCGCGGTGATGCGTCCTTCAAGTTCAGGGCGGCTTTCGGCCACCAAGACAGAGGCAAAGTGACGGCGCGCGCTGATGAGACCGCCAATGACCGTGGAGCTGAACGAATAGGTGGCGGCGCTCGAGCGCTGCGATTTGTCGAGCGCGGTGGCGAAATGGCGAGCGATGCGGGCACGGGCGTGTTCGAGCGAACGACGGAAAGCGCGGAGGCGCGCGGCGAGAGCGGGTGCGCGGCTGGCACCGTCGGCGGCGAGGGCGACCTCGTTGGCCAGGCGGAGAATCGGCGCCATGGAGGATTGCAGGCCGAGCAGACGGACGACCACCTCTTCGAGTTCAGCTTCGGAGGGATAGGGATGCCGCGCGAGCCAGTGCTGTACGGCGCGAACGCTCTCAAGTGCGAGCTGCGCAGCGCCGGAGGTGCGGTCCTGGGCGACGCGTTCCAGATGCTGCGCGAACCGGTGCGACATTCCGCGTATGCTAGCATGAACTTTCGGTGGAGGAGCGAAGGAGCGAGGTGAGTGAGGTGGCGGCGACCATACTGGGGATCGAGAGTTCGTGCGACGAGACGGCTGCGGCGGTGGTGCGCGGCGGGCGCGATATTTTGTCCAGCGTGGTGGCATCGCAGGACGAGGTGCACCGGAAATATGGCGGCGTGGTGCCGGAGCTGGCTTCTCGGGAGCATCTGCGGCGGATTGTGCCCACAGTGCGCGAAGCGCTCGAGCGCGCGGAGCTGGATTTCGGTGGAATCGCCGCGATCGGCGTGACGCAGGGGCCCGGGCTGATCGGGTCGCTCCTCGTGGGATACACATACGGGCAAACGCTGGCGCGTGCGCTGGGAAAACCGTTGGTGCCGGTGAATCATTTGGAGGGGCATGTCCACGCCGTATTTCTGGAGGCGCAACAGGCGAGGGGAGACGCTCGCGGGAGGATGCCGGAACTGCCGGCGGTGTGCCTGATCGTTTCCGGTGGGCACACGGTGCTGTATGACGTGCGTCCGGCGGATCACGACGTCGCGTCGTCGGCGCCCGCATCGATAGAATACCCGGCATTTCGGTGTACGTATGGACGGATTGGGGCGACGCGAGATGACGCGGCGGGAGAGGCGTACGACAAAGTGGCGAAGCTCCTGGCGCTCGGATATCCCGGCGGGCCGGTGATGGATCAACTCGCGCGGCACGGGAATGGGGGGGCGGTGCAGTTTACGGCGCCGCGGACACGCGGAAATCCGCTGGACTTCAGCTTCAGCGGGATAAAGACGGCGGTGCTGCGGCACATCCGGGCGAATGCGGGATTCGAGCGGGAAATCGCGGCTCGAGCGGAGGCGTTGTCCGCTGGAGGCGGACGGCGGGCGGCGGAGTTATTGCCGTTGTGTTCGCGCGCGACGCTGGACCTGGTGGCGAGCTTTCAGCGTGCGGTGGTCAACGATCTGGTCCAGCGGACGCTGGCGGCGGCGGAGGAGCGGGCGGCGCGGTGCGTGCTGGTGTCGGGAGGAGTGGCGGCGAACAGCGAACTGCGCGCGACGTTTGAGCAGGAGGCGGCGGCGCGGGCGCTGCCGGTGTTTTTTCCCAGCCGGCCGCTCTCGACGGACAATGCAGCGATGATCGCCGCGGCGGCGTATCCGCGGCTGCTGGCCGGGGAGATTGCGCGCGACGGAGTTGGGGCGCAGGCGAACTTGCCGCTGGCGTGAGCGCCCGGACCGCCGCTATTCGTGGCGCAGAGCGACGAGAGGGTCCATACGCATTGCGCGCCATGCGGGAACGGCGCAGGCGACCAGCGCCACAAACAACAGCAGGCTCGAGACAGAGACGTAAGTGAGCGGGTCCGTTGGGCTCACTCCGATCAGGAAATAGCCCACTCCCCTCGCCGCGGCAAATGTAATGAGCAGTCCCACGATCAGCCCCGTGGCGATGATCCCGATACCCTGGCGCAACACCATTTGGAGGATTTCCAGGGGTTGCGCTCCCAGCGCCATGCGAATGCCGATTTCGTGCTTGCGCTGGCTTGCCGAATAGGAAACCACGCCGTAAACACCGACGAGAGCGAGCAGTAATCCCAGCACGCCCAGAGCGGCGGCCAGGGCGGCGCCGAATTGAAAGATGAGGAAGCCGTTGGCGCCTTGCATGGACCTCGTCATTGGCTGGACGTCGAACACAGGCAGATCGGGAGCCAGCGCGCCGATTTCCTTCACGATTTCGGGGCCGATGGCTTCCGGGTCGCCGGCGGCGCGGACCTGCAGGGTGAGGAGCGAGCTGTAATTCTGCGTCCAGGGCACATAAAAATAGGGTTTCATATCGCCCTTGATGCCGAAGGTGCGGCTGTCCTTTGCCACGCCGACTATGGTGATGACATGGGACTGGTCGCTCGACAACTTGAACTGCCGGCCGACGGGGTCCTGGTGCGGCCAGAACTTCTCGGCGAGTGTGTGATTGACGATGGCGACGTAGGGGGTACTTTCGTCGTCAGCGGGGGTAAATTCCCGCCCGTGATCCATGCCGATGCTCATGGTGTTGAAGTAGCCGGGCGATATCTGGCTGAAAAAGATCGTGGGAGGCGGCTGGCCTGCGGGCGTCTCGAAGCCTGGGACGAGAGGGGTGTCGGCATTGTTGTAATAGCCCATGGGGATGGCGAGCGCCAGCGAAGCGGAATCGACTCCGGGCAGTGCGCGAACGCGTTCGAGCAGTTGCTTGTAAAAGACTCTGCCCTGGGCCTCGCTGAAGCCGATCTCGTTAGGATCCATGGTGAGATTCAGGACGTGAGCGGGATTAAAGCCTAGATCCGCGCGCTGGGCGTGCTGGAGGCTGCGGGTAAACAGCCCGGCGACGATAAGAAGCATCAGCGAGCCGCCGACCTGCGCGACGACGAGGGCGCTACGCAGAAACTGTCGGCCGCCGGCAACGCTGCGGCCGCCTTCATGGAGGATGGAGCTCAGGTTCCCGCGGGACAGGCGGAACGCGGGCACCACTCCCACCACCACTCCCGTGAACAGGGCCGCGGCGAAGGCAAAAGCGAAGATGCGCCAATCGAAATCGAAGTTCAGATAGATGGGGAGGCTGGTTTTGAGATCGATCCTGCTGATCACGCTGCTGCCCCACAATCCGAGCAGAATGCCGGCAACTCCTCCCAGCAGGGCCAGAAAGACGCTTTCGGTGAGCAACTGTCGGATCAGCCGGGAGCGGGCTGCACCCATGGCTGCGCGCACGGCCATTTCGCGCTGGCGGATGCTTCCGCGAACGAGCAGGATATTTGCCACGTTGACGCAGGCCAGCACTAACACAAGTCCGGAGAGGGCCATGAAGAGCGCCGAAACCAGGACGATGGAATTGTCCTTGGATGGACTGGGCCGGGAGAGGCGTTCCGGAAAGACGAGGACGGAGAGCCCCTTTTCGGTCTCCGGATACTGCTGTGCCAGCCGCTGGCTCACCACGCGAAGCGCGGCCTGTGCCTGCGCGAGCGAGACGCCCTGCTTGAGCCGGGCCAGGATGGATGTGCCGCGGACATTGCGATTCACCATGTAATCCGTGGCGTTCGGGCCGCCTTCGATGGTTGCCATGCCTACGGGCAGAAATCCGCCGGGGTCGATTATGCTCTGCGTCCCGTGAAATCCTTCCGGAGCGACGCCGACGACGGTAAACACATGACCATCGAGTGTGACCTTGCGCCCCACGACGTTCGGATCGGCGTTGAACCTGCTTTTCCAGTAGGAGTAGGCCAGCACGAGAACCGGATCGGCGCCGATCTCCGTTCCTTCCGACGGCAGGATCAAGCGTCCCAGCGCGGGCTTCAGACCCAACGCGCCGAAGTAATCTCCCGTGACATAAAGCGTCACGATCCGGCCCGCGTGGCCGTTGACGCTCAATCCATCGAGGCCGACAGTGGACCCGGTGACATTGGAAAAGACGGATGCGGTCTGTTCGCGAATGTCCAGGAGATCAGGATAGGAGAGCTGTTCCTGGAGAGGTCCCTGATTCTGCTCGCAGGCGAGGACCACGAGTTCGCCGGGGTCTTTTACCGGCAACGGTCGCAGCAGGAATGAATCCACGATGCTGAAAATGGCGGTGTTCGCGCCGATGCCCAAAGCAAGGGTGAGAATGGCGATGACCGTGAAGCCGGGATTCTTCCACAGCATGCGGGCCGCATAGCGCAGGTCCTGTAGGAATGTTTCCATCGCACCCCCTCGCGTCTATGTAAGATACGGAGCAGCCGTCATTTTCGTTCCCGGAGAAACGCAGGGAGATGGGCGGCCGTCCAATACAGCTCTATCGTGACGGGAGTGACGGAGCTAGATTCTGAACGGGAGGAGAAGATGGAAGAGACGGTGCAGCAGTACCGCGAGAGGATTTTGAGCAACCTGGACGGCAAGGATCCCAGGAAGGTGCAGGCCGCCTCGGCGGCGCGGCTGGCGAAACTATTGCGTGGGGCGAGCCCGAAGCAACTGGCGCGAAAGCCCGCGCCGGGGAAATGGTCGGTGAATGAAATTGTGGCGCACCTTTCGGAGACGGAGATCGTGGTGGGCTGGCGGATGCGGGCGATTGTTGGCGCGCCGGGAACCGCAATCCAGGCGTACGACCAGGACGCGTGGGCGGCGGCAGGGAATTACGCAGCGCGCGATGCGAGGAAATCGCTCGAGTTCTTCCGCCGCGCACGGGAAGCGAACTTGGACTGGCTTCGCCGGCTGCGGCCGGAGCAGTGGCAGCACTACGGGATACATGCGGAGCGCGGCCAGGAGTCGATCGAGACGATCGTGAACATGATCGCGGGGCACGATCTGAATCACATCCGGCAGGTGGAAGCGGCGCTCGCGGCGGGGCGGAAGGGGCGCTGAGCAGCGCCGGACCAACTTCGCTCTTGCGATTCCAGTAGTTCCAACCTCACACTTCACATCCGCATAGGCGGTCCCGAATCCCGAAGCTTCGGGAACGGGAGCCTGCGCCACGGCAGACCATGCGCATTGCTGTTGATTCCGGCGGGACGTTTACGGACGCCGTCTTTGTTGCCGGCGGCCGGCTGACCATCCTGAAGGTACCTTCGACTCCGCGGAATCCTGCGGACGCGATTGCGCACATTTTGGAAAGGGTCATGGCGGAGCATCCGCGAGCTGCGCGGGATGCCGCGCTCGACTTGCTATACGGCACCACCGTGGGTACGAACGCGCTGCTCGAGCGGCGCGGGGGACGCGTGGCGCTGGTGACGACGGCGGGGCTCGAGGACGTGCTGGAGATCGGGAGGCAGGCGCGGCCGCGGTTGTATGACTGGTTCGTGGAGCGGCCGGAGCCGCTCGTGCCGCGCGAGCGGAGGATGGGGTTGCGGGAACGGATGGGCCCTGGGGGACGCGTGCTCTGGAAGCCGTCGCGTGGCGAGTTGGCGCGGGTGGCGCGGTTGGCGCGCGCGTCGGGAGCAGAGGCCGTGGCGGTGTGTCTGCTGTTTTCGTATGCGAATCCCGCGCATGAACGCGCGGTCGGCGCTGCTCTGGCGGGGACGGGGATTCCGTTCACACTCTCGTGCGACGTGTTGCCGGAGTTCCGGGAATTCGAGCGCACGTCGACCACCGTGGTGAACGCTTATCTGATTCCGGTGATGGGGAAATATCTCGGCGAGACGTCGCAGCGAGCGGCGGCGGCGTGGGGCGGACGGCCCGCGGCCGCGACGCGAGTGCGCGTGATGCAGTCGAACGGGGGAATCGTTTCTGTTGCCGCGGCGGCGCGCGAGCCGGTGCGGACAATTCTCTCGGGGCCTGCGGGCGGCGTGTTGGGCGCGGAGTACGTGGCGCAGGTGGCGGGATTCGAGCGGGTGATCAGCTTCGATATGGGCGGGACGTCCACGGATGTTTCGCTGCTCGACGGAGCGCCGCAGGCGACGAACGAAGCGGTGGTCGCGGGACTGCCGGTGGCTGTGCCGGTGCTGGACATTCATACGGTGGGAGCGGGCGGAGGATCGTTGGCCCGGTTTGATCGCGCAGGGGCGCTTCGCGTGGGCCCGGAGAGCGCGGGAGCGGATCCGGGGCCGGCCTGTTACGGGCGCGGCGAGAGGCCCACGGTTACGGATGCGCAGTTGGTGCTGGGGCGCATTTCGCCCGGGGGATTTCTGGGCGGCGAGTTCCGGCTGGATGCGGGGCGGGCGCGGCGGGCGCTCGAATCGGTGCTTCGGGCCGCGCCCACAGGGCCGTCCCGTACGACGAGCGTGGAGAAATTTGCGCAGGGGATTGTGGACGTGGCGAATGCGGTGATGGAGAAAGCGATCCGGGTGATTTCGATCGAGCGCGGGCACGACCCCCGCGACTACACGCTGGTGGCTTTCGGAGGTGCGGGCGGGCTGCATGGGTGCGAACTCGCAGCGGCGCTTCGCCTGCAGCGTGTGCTGGTGCCGCGGCTGCCGGGAGGGCTTTCGGCCCTGGGAATCTTGCGCGCGGACGTGGTCCGGGAATACGTGCGAACGGTACAGCTCTCCTGGCTGCCGGAGCAGCAGATGCGCAGACGGTTGTCCGCGGCATTTGCGGACGTTGAACGCGTGGGTGCTCGCGAATTGGCGCGGGAGGGATTCCGAGGGCGGGGACGGATACGGGTCGAGCGATTCCTCGATTGCAGATATGCGGGACAGGGGTACGAGCTGACGATTCCGGCTGGCGGTGATTTTGTGGCCGCGTTCCATTTGGTGCACCAGCAACGATATGGGCATTCGGACGCGTCGCGAACGGTGGAAGTTGTGAATGTGCGGGCGCGCATGGCGGGGCTCACGCCGAAACCCGGGCTGGAGCGCCTGGAGCGTGGCGGTGCCTCGCCGGCACGAGCGCTGGCGGGGGAGAGGCGGATTTTTGTGGGAGGGCGATGGACGCGGGGTGCCTTCTATGAGCGGGCGCGGCTGCGGGCAGGAAACCGGCTGCGTGGGCCGGCAGTGGTGAGCGAATACGGCGCGACCACGTTTGTGCCGCCGGCATGGCGGGGGCGCGTGGACGCGTTCGGGAATCTGGAACTGGAGCTGGAGCGGCGATGAAAGCGCGCGTGGATCCGATTCGGCTGGAAATCCTGAAGAATCTCTTCCACTCCGTAGCGGAAGAGATGGGGGCGGCGCTACGGCGGTCTGCGTTTTCCCCAAACATCAAAGAGCGGCGGGATTACTCGTGCGCGGTGTTTGACGCGCGCGGCCAGGCGCTGGCTATGGGTGATCACATGCCGGTACATCTGGGGTCAATGCCGATGTCGGTGTCCGCGGCGCTGGCCGCGTTTCCGCTCGGGCCTGGCGACGTGGCGATGCTTAACGATCCGTACGCGGGAGGGACCCACCTGCCGGACATAACGCTGGTTATGCCGGTATTTGTGGCAGGGGGACGGAAGCCGCAGTTCTACGTCTCCAGCCGGGCGCATCATGCGGATGTTGGCGGATCGCAGGCAGGGTCCATGGCGCTGACGCAGGAGATTTTCGCGGAAGGTGTGCGGATTCCGCCAGTGAAATTGTGCCGCGGCGGGGCGATTGACCGCGACGTGCTGGCCTTGGTGCTGGCGAATGTGCGCACGCCCGAAGAGCGGCAGGGCGATCTTACGGCGCAGATCGCGGCGTGCCGGACGGGAACACGGAGGCTGGAAGAAATTGCGGCGCGGTACGGTCTGCCGGAGATGGAGGCGTACGCGGGGCATCTGCTCGATTATTCTGACCGCATGATGCGCGCAACGCTGCGCGAGATTCCGGCTGGACGCTACGTGGGCGAAGATTTTCTCGACGACGATGGGATCTCGCCGGTGCCGGTGCGCATTCGAGTGGCGATTACGGTGCGCGGCGAAAAAGCGCGAGTGGATTTTACCGGCTCGGCCCCGCAATGCGCCGGAAGCGTGAACGCAGTCGAGGCGATCACCGTATCCGCTGTGTACTACGTGTTCCGGTGCCTGCTGGACGAGCAGGTGCCGGCGACGGCGGGGCTGATGCGGCCGATCCGCGTGATCGCGCCGCTGGGGACGGTGGTGAACGCCTGTCCACCGTGCGCGGTAGCGGGCGGAAACGTGGAGACCTCGCAACGGATTGTGGATACGTTGCTGCGCGCGCTCGCGCGGGCGTTGCCGCAGCGGGTGCCTGCGGCGTCGCAGGGGACGATGAACAATCTTTCGTTCGGCGGCACGGATCCGCGGACGGGGCGCGCCTTCGCGTACTACGAGACGATTGCGGGAGGGCTGGGCGCGCGGCCGGGACGCGACGGGATTTCCGGGATTCACAGTCACATGACGAATTCGCTGAATACCCCGGTGGAGGTCCTGGAGCATGCCTATCCGGCGCGGGTACGGCGATACAACCTGCGGAGAGGCTCGGGTGGAACGGGGCGATGGAGGGGCGGCGATGGCATTGTGCGCGAGATTGAATTCCTGACGGCAGCGGAAACCAGCTTGCTTTCGGACCGGCGGCGGATCGGGCCGTACGGGCTGGCGGGCGGCGCGGCGGGCGCGACGGGGAAGAATACGTTGATACGCGGAGGACGGCGGCGGGAATTGCCTTCGAAGATCAGCCTGCGCATAGAGAGCGGGGACGTCCTGCGGATTGAAACGCCGGGCGGGGGAGGATGGGGAAAGCGGCGGCGATGAGACGGGCCTATGGGATCGGAAAGAACCGAAGGGTCTCGCCCTGCGCTACAGAGACAGCGGAACGCGTGAATTAGTCGAGCAGTTTTTCGCTGGCCGGCGGGAGCGTAAGTTTGCTCTTCGCCAGGGCTTTAGTGACGCAGTCTTCCGCGGCTTCTTCCGGTGAATTCCGCGCGGTGGCCAGCTCGCTGATGAGCAAGTGGCGGGCGCGTTCGAGCATTTTCTTTTCGCGGAAGGAGAGAGGCTTGGAGCGGCTGAGAGAAACGAGGCTCTTGAGGACGGTGGCCACTTCGTAAAGGGAACCGGTGCGCATGCGCTCCGAGTTCTCCTTGAAGCGGTGCTTCCAGTCGTGATGCGAGCCGCATTTCGTGTTTTCCAGGTAATTGAGAACGCGGCCGGCTTCGTTGGAACGGATCACGGGACGCAGCCCGACGGCTTGCACGTTGGAGTGCGGCACCATCACGCGCAGACCGCTGGCCACGACCCGCAACATGAAGTATTTTTCAGTGCGACCGTTGAGGACTCCGTAGCTGATTTGTTCGATTACGCCGACTCCGTGGTTGGGATATACGACCTTTTCGCCTAGCCTGAAGTCCGTCATCGAGAGCCCCCAGAGGAGATACAACCAGTCTAGGTATGCGTGGTGGGCGCGTCAAGGCAATCAATGAAAAGAAACTGGGGGCCAATGGCGAACACAAGGCGAAGACATGGGCAAGCTGCATCGGCCGGGCAGAGGTCGGCGCTTCACATGCCAGTTGATCGGACCGCAGGTGCGACACTTTGCCCTTCGCAGGCACTCTCGGACCTGCGGAAGTGCGGCAAAGCGAATCCTGGCGGCTCGGGCGCGGGAGCAGGGCGCGTGACTCTCGCCTATGGGCGCGAGACGGGCAGGTGGCCGGTGCGCATGCGGTGCACCGCCATCCGGCGAATCACCTCAAGAAGTTTTGGGTGGCCGCATTGCGCCCCCCCTCGAAACCATTCCGGTCCCAGCGGACGCTGCTGAAAAGAGTTCAGGAGATCCTCCGCGCGCTCGGCGTCCTCTTCTGTTCCGCCGATCATTCTTCGCACTGCGTCCTGAGCTGCTCCCGACTGCTCGCTCAGCCTGGGTTCTCTCCCGCCCGCGAGGGCCAGCAATGCCTCGTAGGCCGCTCGCGACTCGCCGCTGAGGGAGGGAGAGGCTTCAATCTCGGCGCATGTCGAACGGAATTCCTCGGCGAGGGCCTGGCACTCGAAGCAAGGATAGGGATTGCTCATACGCACACGGAATTATAAGCCCGCAAGGGCCGGATATGCCCGGCGTCGTGTCCCGATTTGGAATCCTGCCATCACCGCCTCCTCGCAAGTTGCCGTTCCCGCGTTCTCCCGCCCCGCCACGGCGGGCAGGCGCGGCGGGCCTGTGTTACCTTGTTTCTGCAGTGCGATACTCTGGGTCATTCTTGTCTTCGGGCTCGGGGCGAGAGGGCTCTCGGGGTATGAAATCGCGCATGGCGCCAGAATCCCCAAAGGGAAAAGCGAAGCTGGCCCTTCGAGATCTCCTGCCGGAGGTTTGGGCGCTGGTGCGTCCCCGGCGCGGGCTGCTGGCGCTCGGATTCGGCCTGATGGTGGTGAACCGGCTGGCGGGACTGGTGCTGCCGGCGTCAACGAAATTCCTCATCGACGATGTCCTGGGCAAACGGCAGACGTCGCTGCTCGTGCCGCTGGTTTCCGCGGTCATCGTGGCCACGCTGATCCAGGGGGTGTCGTCCTACTCGCTGACGCAGATTTTGTCGAAGGCCGCGCAGCGGCTGATCGCGGATATGCGGCGGCAAGTACAGGCGCATGTTGGGCGGCTGCCGGTGGCGTATTACGACGCGAACAAAACGGGCGTGCTCGTGTCGCGGATCATGAGCGACGTGGAGGGCGTGCGGAACCTGATCGGTACGGGCATGGTGGAGTTTGCCGGGGCGCTGCTGACCTCGGTGTTCGCTCTCGTGATTCTGATGCGCATCAGCGCGACGATGACGCTCGTGGCCATGGCGTTCTTGCTCGTTCTCGGAGTGGCGCTGAAGCAGGCCATGGGAAAAATCCGCCCCATGTTCCGCGCGCGCCCGAAAATTCAGGGAGAGGTGACGGGTAGGCTCACAGAATCGCTAGGCGGAATTCGCGTGGTGAAGGGCTATCACGCGGAAGCGCGCGAGGCCGGCGTTTTCTCCGCGGGAGTGCAGCGGCTGCTGGACAATGTGCTGCAAACGCTGACCTCGATGTCGGTGATGAATCTCTCCGCCAGCGTGCTGCTGGGGCTGGTGAGCGCGACGATCATGTTTATCGGCGCGCGGCAGATACTGGCCGGGACAATGACTCTGGGGTTGCTGGTGACCTACACGGCGTTCCTGGCCATGCTGGTGTCGCCGATGTTCCAGATCGTGGCGATCAGCACGCAGATCACGGAAGCGCTGGCGGGACTGGAGCGCACGCACGAAGTGCTGCGCGAGCGGCCGGAGGACGAGGACCCGCAGCGGACGCGCACACTCGACGCAGTTCGCGGCCTGGTGGAATTCGACGGCGTGAGTTTTTCCTACGAGGCTGGGAAGCAGGTGCTGGACGGTGTGAGCCTGCGCGCGGAACCCGGCACGGTGACGGCGCTAGTGGGGCCCTCGGGCGCGGGGAAATCGACCATCATCGGATTGATCGCCGCGTTTTACGTGGCCACGAAGGGGTCGGTGCGGGTGGACGGAATGGACCTGGCGACGGTGCGGCTCGATTCCTACCGCCGGCAGCTCGGTGTGGTCTTGCAGGAGACGTTCTTGTTCGACGGAACGATTCGCGAAAACGTGGCGTTCTCGCGGCCGGACGCTTCCGAGGAGGCGATTCTGGCGGCGTGCCGGATCGCGCGAGTGGACGAGTTCGCCGAAGGATTTCCGCAGCGGTACGACACGATTGTGGGCGAGCGCGGGGTGAAATTGTCGGGGGGACAACGGCAACGCGTCTCGATCGCGCGAGCAATTCTGGCGGATCCGAGGATTCTGCTGCTGGACGAAGCGACTTCCAGCCTCGACTCGGAATCGGAGGCGCTGATTCAGGAAGGGCTGGCGTATCTGATGCGGGGGCGGACCACGTTTGTGATCGCTCACCGGCTGTCCACGATTCGGAGCGCGGACCAGATTCTGGTGGTGGAGGGCGGCCGAATTCTGGAGCGCGGGCGGCACGAGACGCTGCTGGCAGCGCACGGGCGTTACTGGGACCTGTACTCGAAGCAACATGGGCTTGAGGCGAATATTTTTCTGGCTCCCGGCGAGGGAAGGGAAGAGGCGGAGCCGGCCGCGGCTGTGGCAGCGGATGGAGATGGTGCGGAGGGTACTGGGGCTGCGCTGGCGGAAGGCGTGCGGTTGTTGCGGCGGCAAGATGGATAGTTGAAAGCGGCTCGCCGGTCCCCCGGCTGGGCATTTTTCTGGGAATGTTAATCCTCGCAATCGATACGACCTCTCCGGCGGGCAGCGTGGCGCTGCTGCGCGATGTGGCTGTGGTGTCGGAAGTGGCATCGGCGGATGAGGAACAATATTCCACGCGATTGTTCCGCGACGTGGAACGAGTGGTGCGCGAAGCGGCGGTGGCGATGACCGACGTGCAGCTGTATGCCGTTGCCTCGGGGCCCGGGTCGTTTACCGGTGTGCGTGTGGGGCTGGCTGCGGTGAAAGCCTGGGCGGAGGTTTACCGCAAGCCGGTGGCGGCGGTGAGCGCTCTGGAAGCAATGGCGTTCCAGTCGGCTGCCGCCACGCCGTTGATCGCTGGAATCGCCGACGCGCACCGCGGACAGCTTTTCGCCGGCCTGTATGAACGGATCGAGAGCGGGATGCGGCGGAGGAGCGATGATGTGGTCATGCCGCCCGCGGAATGCATGGCCTATCTCGTGGAGCAGGCTGCGGGGTCGCCGTTTGTGATTCGAACGACGTCGCCGGAGATCGTGCGGGCGGCGCTGGCCGGCTCTGCGGCGGCGGGCACGCCGGTAGAAACGGCCGACGCCGCGCTCGCTCCGTCGATTGGCCGGCTGGGATATTCGCGCGCGCAGCGAGGAGAACTCGTGGATGCTTTGACTCTCGACGCGCATTACGTGCGGCGGTCGGACGCGGAGCTGCTGTGGCACGACCGCAAATGAGCGGGTTGACAATCCGGCGGCTGCAAGCGCGCGACCTCGCTGCGGTGCTCGCCATCGAATCGGCCGCGATGCCGTGGGCCGCGCGGTGGACGCCGGATTCCTATCTCCCCGCTCCGGAATCGGAAATGTGCGCGTGGGTGGCGGAGCAGGGGGGCTCGATCGCGGGATTTGTGCTGGCGCGGTATGCAGGTGGGGATATGGAGCTGCTGAATCTGGCGGTGGAGGAATCGGCGCGCCGGACGGGAGTAGGGCGCGCGCTGGTGCTGGCGGCGCTCGGGGACGGCGAAACGCGCGGCGCGGTGCAGGCATTTCTGGAAGTGCGCGAATCGAACGCGGGCGCGCGCGAGTTCTACGCGGCGCTCGGATTTGCGGCGGTGGGACGGCGAACCTCCTATTACCAGTCCCCGGTGGAGGACGCCCTGATTTTGTCGTTTCCACTACCCCGCAGGGACCGATAGACGGCAGGGATTGACAGGCTATTGCAGGGGCGTGAACGCTGTGTTAACCTCCCGCCATTGACCTAACTTTCGCCGCTCTTCAGAAGGGAGGACGCATGGCCGTCTCACCCCAGGAAGTGCGCGAGCTCCTCATGGCGCGTGACGCCGACTTCCAGCGACTCGCCCAGGAACACTCGCAGTACGAAACGCAGCTCGACCGCCTCTCGAACCAAACCTACCTGAACTCGGAAGACCTCCTCCTCGAGATAGAACTCAAAAAACGAAAATTAAGAGCAAAAGACGAGATGGAAATCCTCGTGGCGCGCCGCCGCCGCGAATTCGATAACCGATAGAACGGCCGTGAGGGCCGTCCTCGGGTACAATACACTTGAGGTGTTCGTGTGTTCCGCCCGGCCCGCCAGGCATGGTCGCTGACGGATACAAATTCGCTGCCGGTCCTCTGGCTGCCGCGTTAGCGGCAGTGGCCTGCTCGCGGCTTTTTGGCCGGGCTATGTGGTTCGACATCGCCGCGGTCGTTTTCCTGTTGTTGGGCCTGTTCGTGCTGTACTTTTTCCGTGACCCCGAACGGAAGATCCCCACCGAGCCGGGCGCCGTGGTTTCTCCGGCGGACGGGCGTGTGGTGGTGGTGACACCGGAGGAGCTGGAGGGGCGGGCGGGGCAGCGCATCAGCATATTTCTTTCCGTCTTTGACGTGCACGTGAACCGCGCTCCGGTTTCGGGGACGATTGCAGCGCTGGATTACCGGCGGGGCAGTTTCCACGGTGCGATGTTTGCGCGTGCTTCGGCGGAGAACGAGCAGAACGTTATCCGCATGGCCACGCCGCGCGGGGATATGGTGTTCAAGCAAATCGCCGGGCTGATTGCGCGACGCATCCTGTTCTGGAAGGAGCGTGGACAGCGTGTGGCCATCGGCGACCGCGTGGGGATGATCCGGTTCGGTTCGCGCGTGGACGTTTGGCTGCCCGCCGCCGCGGAGATCGCGGTCCGCCCGGGGGATACGGTGCGCGGGGGTTCGAGCATTCTGGCGAGGTGGAAATGAACGGCGGAAAGTATTCGCTCGGACCCGGCAAAGCCTCGCGGCTGCGGCGCGGCGTGTATCTGCTTCCCAGCCTGCTGACCGTGGGAAACCTGCTGTGCGGCTACTACGCGATCCTGATGGCGCTGCAGGGCACCTCGCAGGATTTCGACAACGCATCGAAGGCCATCGGCCTGGCGATTGTGTTCGATTCGCTCGACGGGCGGATCGCGCGCATGATCGGAGGGGATTCGGAGTTTGGCAAGCAGCTCGATTCTCTGGCGGACGTGATCAGCTTCGGCGTGGCGCCGGCCATGCTGGCCTTTGTCTGGGGGCTGCACGGCCTGTCGGAAAATGATCCTCTGGCGCGCAACGTCCTGCTGATGGGATGGATCGTAACGCTGGGATTCGTGCTGTGCTGCGCGTGGCGGCTGGCGCGCTTCAACATCCAGGGAATGATGCCGGGAACCAGCAACCGCTATTTTGTGGGCATGCCGACCCCGGGCGCGGCGGCGATGGTGGCGGCCATGGTGCACGCGAAAAAATTTCCGCTGGACGACATGAGGCTGGCCGCCGCGTGGCTGGTGCTGGTGGGCGTGCTGGCCGTGCTGATGGTCAGCAAACTCCGCTTCTACGGCTTTAAGGACCTCAAGTGGCAGGCACGCCAGCCGTTTCTGCTGGTAGTTTTGCTTGCGTTGATCATTGTGGTGGCATTCATCTATTCGGAGCAGGTGCTGTTGGCGGGAGCCACCATTTATACAATGTCCGGACCGCTGCTGTGGTTGTATCGCGCCCTGCATCTGCGCGCATCTTCGCGCTCGGTGGAGACGCCCGCAGGCCGATGACCGTTCCTTCCGCGTCTCCGCTGCGCATCACCATAGCCGGAGCCTCCTCTCTGCTCGGAAAAGAAGTGAGCGAATTGCTTGGTACAAGCACGATTCCCGCGCACGAGGTTCGTTTGCTGGACGACGCCGCGCTGGAAGGCACGCTGACGGAGGCGGGAGGCGAGCCGGCAGTCATCCACAAACTGGTGCCGGGCAGTTTTGAGGGCGCGCGGCTGGTGTTCTTCACGGGACTGAAGGAATTCACGGCCAGGCACTGGGCGGAAGCGGAGCGCGCGGGCGCGGCGGTGATTGATCTTACGGGCGGGCTCTCCGGAGTGCGCACCGCAGTTCCTTCGATTCCGTCGGTGGACCCGACGCTGGGGTCTGCGCGCCCGACGTCGTCCCGCCTGGTGCGGTCGCCATGCGCGGCGGTAATCGCGGCGGCGACGATAGCGGTGGCGCTGCGCATGCTGCCGGTGCGCAGGATCGCGGCCACGTTTTTTCATTCCGTGTCCGAGCACGGGCAGGCCGGGGTTGACGAGCTCGAAGCGCAGACGGCGAGCCTTCTCTCGTTCCAGCCCATTGCGCGCGAGGTATTCGATGCGCAGGTAGCGTTCAACCTGTTGGACCGTTACGGCGAATCTTGCCGGGAGCCGCTCGAGGACGTTCGCGCGCGTGTGGCGCACGACCTCTCCGACTATCTGGCCTATCGCGCGCCCATGCCGGCGACCCAGGTGGTTCAGGTTCCCGTGTTTTACGGCGCGGCGTTTACCGTAATGGTGGAATTCGATGGGCCGTTTCCAGAGGAATCCATCCAGCAGGCGCTCCGGGGAATGGGCGTGACGGTCTCGACGGACTCGCCATCGAACGTTTCGGCTGCTGGCTCCCCGGAAATCAACGTGACGCTGCGCACGGACGCGAACCTGCCGATGATCTTGTGGATTTGGGGCGCTGTGGACAACGTGCGGCTCGCGGCGCAGAATGCAGTCCGCATCGCGGAGCGGATTTGTGCCACCGGCCAATAATCCTCAGCAGACATCCGGCAGCGGAACCGGCTCCCTCCGCGCGCTGGGGACCCTGATCCTGCTCACGGTTGCGTTCTCGACTTCCTGCGGGTATCACGTGGCCGGCCGCGGAAACGCGCTGCCGCAGGAGTGGAAGGCTATCGCCATCCCGGCGCTGAAGAACAAAACTTCCAATTACCGGGTGGAGCAGCGGTTCACGCAGGCGCTCGTGCGCGAGATGATCTCCCGTACAAAATACCGCGTCGTGCCGCAAGAGAAGGACGCGGACGCCGTGCTGGAAGGCGAGGTCAGCTCGCTGCAAGCCACCCCGGTGCTCTTCGATCCAGTAACCACGCGGGCGACGCTGATGCTCGTCTCCATTTCGCTTCGCGTGAGGCTGGTGGACCGCTCCTCCGGCAAGCCCGTGTATCAGAATTCGAAACTGGTGTTCCGTAACGAGTACGAAATCTCCACGGACATTGCGAGCTTCTTCCAGGAGGAAGGGCCGGGACTCGACCGGATGGCGCGGGATTTTGCGCGCACCGTGGTGTCCGCGGTCCTGGAGAAATTCTGATGCCGGAGATGACGCCGGAGCGGGTATTCCAGTTGCTCGCCGCGCCTGCCGGGCGGAAGCCGAAGGTTGCCTGCGTCGTGCTCGCGGGCGGCGACGCCTACCTGCGTGACCTCAGCCGGAAGGGAATCGTGACAGCGTGTTTCCCGGATGGCGCGCCGGAATGGGCGGTCGTGCGCGCGTCGCTCCGGGAGAAGGGGCTCGAGCGGCTACTGAGCATGGCGCAGAGCTATCCCATGTTGGCGCCGCGCCAGGTGATTTTCGCGCAGGAACTCGAGGCGCTGGAGGAATTGGAAGAAAAATCGCGCGACGATGCGAGGGAAAGCCTGGCGGCGTATTTTGACGACCCCGCGCCGTTTACGGTGCTGGTGCTGGAAGCCGCGGGGCTCGACCAGCGAACGAAATTGTCGAAGCTGCTGGCCGAGAAGGCCGTGGTTATTTCACTGGATCTGAAGGAGGACGTGCGCGGCAAGACCCAGGACGCCATTCCCGTCATCGCGCGCATGGCGCAGGCGGCGGGCGTTGAATTCGACCCGGAAGCGGCGGCGCAACTCGCAGATTGCCTGGATGGAGAACTCGAGCGCATCGCGCCCGAGGTGGCAAAACTCGCGGCGTACGCGGGCGAGAAGAAGCGCGTAACGGCTGTGGATGTCGCGCTGCTGGTTCCCGCGGCGAAGAGCTACACCGTATGGCAGCTCGCGGAAATCCTTGCGTCCGGGGAACGCAACCGCGCGTTTCAATTCCTGGATAGCTTGCTGCGCGATGGCGAGGAGCCCGCCGCGCTGGTGGGCGCGATGGCATGGATGTACCGGAAACTGATTGAAGTGCAGGAATTGCCGGCGGGCATGAATCCCTATGCGGCAGCGGGAAAACTGCGGATGCGGCCGGACACGGTGACGCTGGCGCAGCGCCAGTCGCGTGCGCTGCCGCGCGAGCGGCTCTTGCGGGGAATCGAGGCGCTGGCGCAGGCGGATTCGCGGTTGAAGTCCGGCAATCGCGCGCCGCGAGCCGTCCTTGAATTCCTGATCAGCGAGCTGACCTCAGCCTCCGCCGCACACGCCTAACTGACGGCCTAGGCCAGTCACCAATCATCACTCACCAGCACGGTTCCTACATCCCGGGCTTGTCGGGATAGGCCGGGAGGTCCGGCGGGCGCGGAGCGAGCTTCTTGGGGTTGGCCTCGATTTGCTTCATCACTTCCTGAATGGCGTGATCGAGCTGCGCATCTTTTCCGCGGACCACGTCGTCGGGCCGGTCGTCCACTTCGATGTCGGGAGCGACGCCGCGGTTCTCGACCACCCATTTGCTGTCGAGCGAATACTCGGCGCCCTCGGGACGCGTGATGAATCCGCCGTCCATCAGCGGGATTTGTCCGCGTATGCCGCGAACCCCTCCCCAGGTGCGCTCGCCGATGAGCGGTCCGAGATGATAGGCCTTGAAGTAGAGGCTGAAAATGTCGCCGTCGGAGGCCGCGTACGCGTTGGTGATGCACGCCATATAGCCGTGGAACACGACGGGAGGCGTGGTGCCGCTCTCCCAGTTGCGGTTGGAACCCATGCCCACCAGGATTCGGCGCAGGCGCTCGAAGATGAGCTGGTCCACAAAGCCGCCGCCGTTGTAGCGCACGTCGATGATCAGGCCCTGCTTGCGGATTTGCGGGAAGAATTGCTTCACAAACGCGTTGAGCCCGGCGTCGCCCATATCCGGGATGTAGATGTAGCCGACTTTCCCGCCCGTGGCGGCGTCCACCTTCTTGCGATTCGTCTCGATCATGTTGTTCTCGCGAAGCTGGTATTCGTCGGCGATGGGGCGGACGGGAATTGTTCGCGCGCCGTCCTCAGCGGGTTTGGAGTTGACGGTGATCGCCGTGGTCTCTCCCGCGGTGTTGACGAACAGCTCATAGGGATCCTGGGGCGCGCGCAGCGGGCGGCCATTGACGGCCAGCAGGTAGTCGCCTTCCTTGACGTTAATTCCCGGCTCGGTGAGCGGCGAGCGCGTTTGCGCGTTCCAGTTTTCGCCGGGATAAATCTTCTTGAAGCGGTAGCGCCCGCTCGCGGCATCGAGCTCGAAGTCCACCCCGAGCAGGCCGACATTGACTTTGGGCACCTCGGGCATGTCGCCGCCACCCACATAGGTGTGTGAATTGGACAGTTCGCCGATCATCTCGCCGAGGATGTAAGTCAAATCGTAACGGCTGGCGGCGTGGTCCACGAGCGGAGCGTACTTGTTCCGCACCGCCTCCCAGTCCACGCCGTTCATGCTGGCTTCGAAGAAATAGTCGCGTTGCTGGCGCCAGACCTCGTTGAACATCTGCTTGTACTCCGCGGCAGGATCGATTTCGGCGCGAAGCCCGGCGAGATTCAAGGCGCCTTCGCCGGGGTGTTGCGGCGCGGCCCCGGGATGCGCATCGATGATGCCGAAGTTCGTGCCGGCCTGATAGAGAATCTTCGAGCCGTCGAAAGAAATCCACCAGTGCTCCATGCCCTCGAGGAGCGGCTTGTCCGTGCGTGCAGCCAGATCGAAGGCGTGCAGCGTGGGCTGTTCTCCCGGCAGCGGCCCCGAGAGGCCTTGGACCGGCTGGGTGGAGTAATAGACAAAACCCTTCGCGGCGCCCAGCCCGGTAATGACGGCAGGCGGAACGGGCAGCGCGACGATGCGGTTCTGAATCCCGTCGAGATCAATGTGGAACTCTTTCAAAGCCTCGGCAGCCTTGTTGTCCGCGGCTTTTTCCTCTTCCTTCTTTTTTTCGTCTGCCTTCTTCTTACCCTCTTCCTTTTTGCCCTTGTCTTGCTCGGCGGCGGAAGCTGCGGGAGCGGGCTCTTCGCGCTTGATGGCGGTTTCATCGCTCAGGGCCGGGAACGGTGAAGGAAGGTCGGCGCGGAGCGTAACGAGATAAGGCCGCGTGGTCTTGGGATTGGCGAACTCGAAATCGTAGTTGCCCAGAACTTCGTTGTAATCGCGGTCGGAGAGGAAATAGAGATACTTTCCTTCGGGATCGAAAGCCTCGCCGGTGCTGTTGACCAGCTCGCCTGTGACCGCGGTGTTTTTCTTGTTGGCGGTGGAGTAGAGATAGACCACGCTCAGCCCGGTTTCCTGCGCTTTGTCGTAGGCGATCCATTTGCTGTCGGGCGACCAGGCGTAGCTGGTGATTTCCCCGTACTTGCCCTTGTCCACTTCCACCGGCTTTTTGTCGTGGATATCCACGTACCAGAGGCGGGTATCTTTGTCGGCCCAGGCGATCTTCTTGCTGTCGGGCGACCACACGGGGGGGAATTTGAAGCCCTTGTAGCCGCTGGTGATCTGCTGCTCGGCGTCTTTGCCGCGGTCTTTGTCGGCGGATTTGTCTTTGGCGTCAGACTCTTTGCCCAGCTCGATGTTGCCCATGCCGTCCTGGGGCGTGATATAGATTTCATCTTCGCCGGTGCGGTCGGAGACGAAGGCGATCCAGCGGCCGTCCGGCGACCAGGAGACTTTGCTTTCCCGAATGCCGGGCGTGTGCGTGAGATTGCGTGTGGCGCCCTCCTTTGCCGGAACCGTGAACACGTCGCCGCGCGCGGCAAAGACGGCGCGTTTGCCGTCCGGCGCGATATCAGCCTCGGTGATGTTCTTGGCGACGCTGGTCCAGTGTTTGAGCGTCTGGTCGCGCTCGCCGGGAAGCGTAATGGTGAGCTTCGTGGCCCGCCGCGTGCCGAAATCGAAGGTGTAGAGATAGCCGCCGTTTTCGAAAATGATGGCGGAATCGCCGAGGCTGGGCCACATCACGTCGAAATCGGTGAAATGTGTGAGTTGCTCCACCTTCTTCGAGCCGAGATCGAAGCTGTAGAGATTCAGGCGATGCTCCGGGCCGCGGTCCGAGGTGAAATACACGATGTTGCCCCGCCACATCGGAAATGTGTCGGTGTATTCGGTGTGCGGGATCTGTTGCTCGAAGACGTTGTTCTTGAGGTCGTAGATGTAAATGTCCTGCGCCAGGCCGCCGGTGTAGCGTTTCCAGGTGCGGAAGTTGCGGAAGATACGGTTGTAGGCAATTTTTGTGCCGTCGGAGTTGTAGGAGGTTAGGCCGCCCTGATCCATCGGCAGCGGTTCGGGCAGCCCGCCATCGACGGGAACCGTGAAGGGCCGCTTGATCCAGCCGTTGGTTGCGTCGCGGCGGGAGAGGAATAGTACGCCTTTGCCTTCGGGCGTCCAGCCCAGCACTTCGTTGTGAATTCCCATGCGGTCGCTCAGCGGTTGCGCGCTGCCCTGGTAGAACGTGAGCTGGCGCGGCTGGCCGCCTTCCGCCGGGATCACGTACACGTTGAAGTTGCCGTCGTACTGGCCGGTGAAGGCGATCCATTTTCCGTCGGGTGAAAATTTCGGAAACAGCTCGCGGCCGGGATGGGTGGTGATGCGCCGCGCTGCGCCACCTTTAGCGGAGGCCAGCCACAGGTCGCTGCCGTAATCGAAAACGATGCGGTCGCCGTGCACGTCGGGGAAGCGCATCAGCCGGCCTTCCGGAGGCTGCTGGGCCAGCGCCACGCTCCCGGCAAGCAAGAAGACAACCACGGCACACCTGCAAATCAGAGACATAGCTTCACCCTCCTGGGGCTGCGACCTGGAAGCGAGTCCGCGCCAAAGCATTCCTGGTGATGGCGCCGGTTGAGCGGATTCAGGCGATAGCATTGCAACCGACGTATTCGACGCCCTTCCGGTTTCTGCGAGCCAGCCGGAGCGTTTCTCGGATGCGCTCAGGCCGGAGCGGCCAGCGCGTTAACGGCGAGCGACAGGTTCGACTTGTAGCGGTTGGCGGTGTTTTCTTTGAGCGCGCCGATGCGGATGGCGCGGTCGATGGCGGAGAGAGTCTCCGGGAGCAGCTTCTTCGCTTCGGCGGCGTTGCCGGAGGCGATCGTGCGGCGGAGATCCTTCATGGCCGTGCGCACGCGGCTGCGGTTCGCGCGGTTGACTTCCGTGCGGCTCGCGGTCTGCCGGATGCGTTTTAGGACTGACTTTTTGCGTTTCTTCTGCTTCTTCGCTGTTGCCTGCGCCATCTAGCGCTCCTTTTATTGTGTTGATAAACTATCGAGCCTAAACGACGCGACCGATGAAGTCAATTCGGCTCGAATTGCCCCAGCCGCTCAATCTTTACTCCGAATCCTTCCACCTTCAACTCCTGCCGGGCGAAGGTCGCGGCGCTTCAGTGGGACTTGCCATTGACTCGGGCAGATACGGAGGCGAGACAATCGCTTTCCGGGGACGTGCAAATTGGCTACACTGGCGGGCATTCTGAGCCGTATGAGCTCCCCGACGACCACACCCGTCCCGCCGATGCGCGATGACCTGCGCCTCTTGGTTCACTCCCATTTTCCGTTGATCGCCGCGGAGACGACGGAAGAGGATCGCCTTGAGGGAATGCTCGCGGCCATCGCCGGTGAATTCCACATGCCGTTTTACGTGTGGACGGTAACGCACGGTCTCGCACTGCACGGGGGCCAGGGACCGATCTACGGCACGAGCGAGCCCGCAAGCTGCCTGGCAAACCTCTTGCTGTTGCATGGAGACGGGATCTACCTGCTGAAAGACGCTGCGAAGTTCCTGAAGGATGATGTTCTGGTTCGCGCGCTGCGTGATATGGCCGCGAAATTCATAGTCGCGCGGCGTTCGATCGTGCTGTGCGCCGCGACGCTCGAAATCCCCGCGGAGTTGGCGGACCAGGTGGCGCATTTTCACCTGGGGCTTCCTGACCAGCATTCGATGCTCGCGCTGGTGCGGCAAACGCTGGAGGAGGCGGCCGCCCAGGACGGCGTGCATTGCCCGCTCGATTCCGGGGAGCAGGACCGCGTAGCCCAGGCGCTCGCGGGAATGACGCTGGAGAAGGCGCGCGGGACGCTGCGGAAGTGTCTCATCGCCGGCCGCTCCAGCCCGGGCGAGCTGGCCGGGCATGTGATGGAAGAGAAGCGTGCCGCGCTCGGCGGCGGCAATGTGCTGGATTTCGTGAAAGTGGACGCCAGCTTCAAGGACGTAGCCGGCCTTGCCGGGCTTCGCGCCTGGCTGGTGGAACGCCGCTCCGCGCTCACGCCGGAAGGGCAGAAGTTTGGACTCGAGCCGCCACGCGGCGTCCTTATCACCGGCGTGCAGGGCTGCGGGAAGAGCCTGTGCGCGCGCGCCGTGGCTGGGGAGTGGGGCCTGCAACTCGCTCGATTCGATGCCGGCTCGCTCTACGACAAGTACGTGGGCGAGTCGGAAAAGCGCTTACGCAGCGTGCTGGAAGTGGCCCAGCAAATGGCGCCCCTGGTGTTCTGGATAGACGAGATCGAAAAAGGCTTTGCCAGCGGAAGCGCGGAGGCGGACGCCGGGCTTTCGCAGCGCATCCTGGGAACCTTTCTTACCTGGATGCAGGAGCCGCACGGCGGCGTATTTCTTGCGGCGACCTCGAACAATATCTCCAAGCTGCCTCCCGAGCTGCTGCGCAAGGGACGGTTTGACGAGATTTTCTTCGTGGACCTTCCTCAGAAGGATGAGCGCGCTGCGATCTTCGGACTGCACCTGAAGAAGCGCGGGCGCGACCCGAAGCAATTCGATCTCGCGGCGCTCGCGGCGGCTTCCGAGGGATTCAGCGGGGCAGAGATCGAACAGTCCATTGTCGCCTCGCTTTATGCAGCGTTTTCCAAAAAGGCGCAGTTGTCCACGGAAATCATCGTGGCGGAACTCGGGCACACCGTACCCCTCTCGGTGACGCGGCGCGAGGACATCGCGGCAATACGCGAGTGGGCGCGCGACCGGGCGGTGCCTGCCGCCGGACCGGCGCGGAGGTAGGTGTGACGGTCGGACACAGGCGTCGTCGGAGTCTTCCTGCGGCTTCGCCTGGACGGTGTTATTCTCTTTCTCGAGGGGGGCCGTCGTGTCTCCGCCGCTGAGGCGGACCGCAGGCTGACAATTCGGTGAGCAGCTTCAAGCGAATTACGGTGGATGTAAATCAGATGGGCGGCGTGCCGTGCATCCGGGGCCTGCGGATCCCTGTTGCATCCCTGGTCGAGATGGTAGGTGACGGAATGACGGATGCGCAGATTCTGGAGGCATTTCCCGACCTACAACTCGAAGATATCCGCGAGGCACTGCGCTTCGCGGCCGCCGCTGTGCGGGAAAGAGAGTTACCAGTCTCTGGTGGCTCTTGAGATTTCTTGTAGATAACGCCCTCTCACCACTCCTCGCAAAGCGTCTTTGCGCAGCGGGCCACCAGGCAGTTCACCTCCGGGACCTCTCGATGCAAGGCGCCTCCGATCTGGAGGTTTTCTCCCTTGCGGCGCGGGAAGAACGAGTCTTAGTATCGGCGGATGCCGATTTTGCCGCCTTGCTCGCTCTCCGCGACGCAGCTAGACCATCCCTGATTCCTCTGCGTGGCAGGCCGAAACGGCCCTCGGCGCAGGCCGAATTCTTGCTTTCTAATCTTCCCGCATTTGAACATGCGCTGGAGGCGGGCGCAGTGGTGGTTCTCGAGGAGAGCCGAATCAGGGTACGTCGTCTTCCGTTCGGAATCCGGGGCTAAACACAGATCACCGAGTTTGCCTTCGCGTAGCTCATCGTCAGGCGATGCCCAGTATTCCGTTCAGGCCGCCTACCAGATGCTTCCACACCAGGTAGTAAATCGCGATAGCGACACAGAAAAACACTCCGACTACGGCGTAGGGGACATGAAGGGCGCCGAACCAGACAACCTCGCGGGCCTCAAGCGAGAGGAATCCGAGCGATGTCGCCAGCAGCGCTCCCATCGGCATGAGTAGGAAGGGCAGAATCGCGCCATAAGGACCGATAGGAACGTTGCGGCGGTGAAACACCGCGACGTAGAGAATGTTCCACACGCCGAAGAGATTGGGCACCACCGCCATGGGGAAAACGATTACGCGCTCGATGGGAGCGTGAAGCCCGGAGCCGAACCGCGCGATGCTGAACACCGTCAGCACGAACAACGTGAACATGGTCGGCACCGTGATACCCGCCATATAAGCTCGAAGATACGGATGAGTGTTCATGGCTCCCTCCCGACTCACAGGAAATAAAGCACAATCTGCGCAGCGCCCGGCAGGGACAGGAGGAGAAGCGCCGAGACAGCGGCGACGGCCCAGTCGAGCCACGGAATTCCCGGGGCCGGGGCATCCATGCGCCGGAGCATCTGTGGCCAGAGGTCGCGGCGCGGCTCTACATCCGCAACGGGCGGAAGCGCGGCCTTCAGGGCTTCCCGGATCTGTTCATCGTTCCATTGGCTCATGGCTTCACCCCGAGCAGTTCGAGATTCTTGCGCAGCAAGCGGACGGCGCGGAAGACGCGCGTCTTGACTGCCCCTTCGGAAATCCCCAGCGCGGCGGCAATCTCTGAGTATGGTTCTTCTTCCACCAGCGCGAGCATTGCCGGGGACTGGTATTTGGCGGGAAGCTGCCGGAACGCGCGCGCGATTTTCTCCCGCGTTTCCCGTTGCACGGCGGAATCGGCCTGGGTCTCCTGCGGGAGGTTATCCGGGAGCGGTTGCTCCATGCGCCGCCGGTTGAGGTGGTCGATGGCGGCGTTGGTGGCAATCCGGCGCGCCCAGGCGCCGAAACTTCCGTCCGGCCGAAACCGGGCGTGCGCGCGATAGATTCGCCAGAACGTCTCCACAGTTAGATCCTCCGCAGCAGCCGGATCACGCACGATGCGCACGATCCAGCGGAAAACCTGGCCCTGGAACTGTCGGAAGAGCGCCTCGAAGGCTTCCTGATCGCCTTGCGCGAAACGCTCGAGCAGTTCCATTAAGCCTTCCCTACTTAGCCTTACTGTTTCTTCCCTGCTCAGGTTACAGCTTTTGGGGGGCGCGGAGAGCGGTTTGAATTTCGCTCGCGTGCACACCGGAGATAGCGCTGAGGGTGAGGTTGCCTGGCGACTGGTGGTACAAATAGCGGGGTGACAAGGTCCGATGCGCCGCTCGTGGATCGCACATTCCGCGTTGTTGGGCTTAGCCGCGCTTCTGCTGACCGGCATTACGGGAGCGTCCGCGCGGAGTGGCGACCAGCGTCCCGCGCGCGTCGCGGTGAGCATCGAGAACTACGCCTTCCAGCCGGATCCAATCACCGTCGCGGTCGGGACTACGGTTGTCTGGACGAATCGCGACGAGGTAGCACACACAGTGGTGAGCAGCGACAAACTGTTTTCCTCCCCAGAGCTCGAAGTGGACCGAACTTTCGAATATACCTTTAAGAAGGCGGGAACGTTTGCTTACTTCTGTACGCTCCATCCGGAGATGAAAGGCAAAGTGATCGTGAAATAGGGATGAGAATCGGACTCCGGCTCTGAATCGGAGACTGGCCCGGCGGCATCTCCCTTCCAAGTTCTCAAGTTTCCTCTTATTCAGACGTCACGAAGTGCAGGTACATGGACTGCAGGCCCACGCGCCCCGGCCCGGTAAAACGGTTCCAGACGAGCTGACCCGCGCTGGCAAACAGCCCGGTGGATAGCTTCTGAAACTGTGTTTCCATCTGGACGCTGCGGTCTTTGTAGATCCACCCACCCGGCTCGACGTCAATCGCGTCTCCCACATTCAGGAGCACCTCGAAGACGTTGCCGTAGCCGTGCAGCCACACGATCCCCTCGCCTTTGTGCGAGGTGAAGGTGTCAATGAAGAATCCCGTTCCGCCCATCAGCATGTTGGCCACGCCTTTGACGCGGGTGAAGGTGTAGTCGAGCTGGTCCGTGGCGGCGAGGAACTGGTGCTCGCGGACGTCGAGCGATTCGCCGTGTTTCAGGTGCATGCCGAACACGTGGCCCGCGCCGTCGCGGCTGAAGGCGATGCGCCCGGGGCCGTGCGCCTCAGTCATAAAAATGGGCATGCCGGAGAGGATGCGTTTGAAGGCGCCAGCGAGCGATTTGATTCCGATGCTGGTGCGCGGGTCCTTCCAGAGCAGGATGTGGTGCTCGAAATAGACGGGCACCGCGGAAATCTCGACGGTCAGGACCGGAACCAACTCGCCGTCCACGTGGTAGGTGACGCCAGCGAATGTTTCGGCCTGCGCGGAAGTGGCCTTCAGAACGGGTGCGTAGGTCATGGGACCTCCTGGGTGGAAGACGCGCCGCAATGTCGCGCATCGCGCCCACAGCATACTCCCTGACTACCGGCGTGCGCACACGCGGAAAACTCCCGCGCCTAGAGCAAAGCGAAGAGGTGGTAGGAGCCAAAACCGATTGCCGCGCCAAACAGCGCGCCGGCCACAACGTCGCTCAGATAGTGCATGCCCAGAAGAACGCGAGACACCCCGATGCAGGAAGCGATGAGAAACAGGCAGGCCTCCGCGTGCGGATACAGATGGCCGAGCGAGACGGCGATGGCGAATGCTGTGATGGTGTGCCCGGAGGGAAACGAAAACTGGTCCGGTGGCAGGATGGTGGCCCAGCAGTGTGGTTCCTCTTCGCAGGGACGAGCCCGGCGGCAGGCGTGCTTCACGCATTTGAACAGCACAATGCCGGCGAGCGCCGCGAAGCTCGCGGTGGCCAGCGCGCGATAGCGCTGGTCGCCGCCGATGGCCAGGATGAGCCCGGCCATCGAATACCACAGCCAGCCGTCGCCGAGCCGCGTGGACCAGATGGACGCCATGCGCACCCATCGGGGCGCGCGCCAGCGATGCACGCGGCGCATCAGGAGCGCGTCGCGCGTGCCGATGTAATGCAACACTACGTGAGCTATCGCCACGCCAGCGCCTCCACAAAGCGGAATCGCG
>Ga0187803_10000068_pt1 | contig 44154 bp, 86 predicted proteins | sample NC_wetland_sal_i_2_FD_132425 | JGI IMG/M metagenome (GOLD analysis project Ga0187803, IMG submission 132425) | Wetland sediment microbial communities from Neuse River Estuary, North Carolina, USA - Control_3 | ecosystem: Environmental > Aquatic > Freshwater > Wetlands > Sediment | place: USA...
AAATGTAAAAGAAAATTCTACGGGGTCACAAGGAAACAAGCAGACAACCAACTACTCAGTCACATGAACACCCATGAGGAAGCGAAACAATGAGCCAAAACAAATGTGTGCATCCAGCAGAACGCCTAAGAATCGAAGTCGAAGAAAATGGATTGCATGGTCTTCCAGACCTCAGAATCTGGTGCATAGCATGTCACAAAGATATCGGAGTCGCAAGCTGGCATGGAAATCGCGGTCTAGAGCTAGGCGACAATTGTCATTCCTACTGGCTTAAGGGGGAACTAAAATGAGCCAGACACTCGAACTAAGACAGATCAAGACATCGGAGCTGGAGCCCAATCCAAAGCAGCCAAGACTGGAGTTCGACAAGGAGAAACTGAAGGAGCTGGCAGGATCAATCACCGAGTCGGGCCTGGTCGAACCAATCATCGTCAGGAAACAGGGAGCAAAATATCAGATCATCGCAGGAGAGCGCAGGTGGAGAGCTGCCAAGCTCGCGGGGATCAACACTGTCCCATGCATAGTGAAGGACGTTGCAGACAAGAAACTCCTCCTGGAGTCATTCATCGAGAACATCCAACGTGAGGACCTGACATCAGTGGAGAATGAGAACGTAGTCTATGAGCTTTGGAAGTCTGGAGAATTCGCCACCCAGAAGAAGCTCGCGGATACCATCGGTCGATCCCTGCCTTGGGTCAACGACCTCATCGACACCAAAGAATTCAGACATGAGGCTGGAATTAGGGTCCCTAATTCCACGTCTACTTCACTCATCGCAGAAACCAGAGGCCTTGATCTCGATACCAGAGTTAAACTCGTCCAGATGGCAACCAAGGAAGAACTCACTCAACGGCCAGCAGGGAAAGTGAGCAGCGCTGTCGCCGTCCTCAAGAAAGCACCAGCACCACTGAGGCAGGCCTTCGAGAAGGGCGAAGTCAAGCTCGAAGACGCGAAGAAGGCAGTCACCACATACGAGTCTCTGGGAAGACTAGGGCTAAAGGTCAGCCCTGAGAAGATCCAACAGCACGTCGAAGAGATCAAGCGCAGAAGGAAGGAGGAGGACAAGCATACCGAGATCACAGAGAAGTCAGACAAGGAATACCTCAGCGGCGAACTTGACGCCACATCAGTCAGAGTCACAGACGTAGGCCATAACATCATCCAATCAATCGAAGACGCCATGTGGAAGCTCAAGCGCTTGAGCGCCGCCAGCTACCAGATCGTGGGAGCAAAACGCTGGAAGGAAGAAGTCAAGCCCATGCTGACGGAGATCGAACAACAAGTCAGACGGCTCCAGAACATCGAGGCAAAGGCCCTTGCGTAGTTCATCCCCCATCAACTTCAATGACTTCAACCAAGTCGTCCTCAGTCTCTTCAAACAAGGCACCCACCCAACAATCTCCGACATCTCCGAGGCCTGCGGCCTGAGGTATGGAAGAACCCTCGATGCCGAGCGCGTAAGACGGTGGATCCATGACACCAGGCGAAGCGTCTCCTCCTCCTGGAGGGAGTTCTGGGCAGGGACACACAAGCTCTCCTACAGCGAAGCATGGAGACAATTCCTGACCTACCTACATCGAAGAAACAGAGTCGGTCCCCTGATCTCAAACGGCGTCACCAGAGGCGGCCAGCATGAGTTCAAGGAGGCCAGCTACTACGAACTTCAGGAACACATGGACAGGCACGACACCAGCGCCCTCAGAGGCGTCAGCAATCACTACAGGGAGCGAATGATGCTCCACATGGCGCTTCCTTCCAGGGAAAGCGCCGTCAAGGCACTCACCAGGATCAGCGACGATATCCAAACACTCACTGACGGCAAACCTGACCAAACGCCTACATCAACGGCGGGCAAGGTTCACAAATACTCCGTAGACAGGGCTAAGAAATCTACTTAGCCCGCCCTCCTTTTTTGTAAGATTTTCAAGTCCTTCCTGGGCGTCCTGGCGGCTCTCCCTGGTGATCACGCTCCCCAAAGGGCTCCTGGCGCAAGGCCGAGGTTGTCTGCGTGGATATGGTATCCTTAAGTGCATACAGATGCATACGTTGCCCATGGCACAACCAAACCCGACCGTGATGGTCCGACTTCCGAAACGGACCTACGAGGCAGTGAAGGTAGAAGCAAGGCGCAGGGGGCTTTCCGCGACCCTCTGCATCGGCCAAGCCGTCGCGTCCTGGGTGATCAAGGCCCAGGTCGAGAAGGTCCCTGAACCTGTCGTCATCCCTGGGCAGGCTCCAGAAGACCACCCAGAGAGAATGAGGAAGGCTCCAGGGTCCTTCGGACTGGCCTTGAAGAAAGGACGGATCCTAGCGCATGAACAGGTAGTCAAACCAGGGACCCCAGAGCTGACAGACGAACAGGCCAAGAAGCTGTTGCAGAAGAGCCTCCCCAGCAAGGTGAAGGATGAAGCTGCATGATGACCGAGAAGCAGCTGCGGGCTTGGCTGCACCTAAAGATCTCCAACTACCTCCCCTACGTCAAAGGGGAGGGCATCCAGGCCAGCACCGTCAGCACCCATCGAAAGCTCTCCACTGTCAGTAAGGACCTGAGGAAGATCCTGGACGAGTTCGACCAGAGAAGGACCGAACTGAAATGAGCGAAGAAGACAGACGAACCATCACCAAGACACTACGCCTCATGGCCGATAACATCGACAGGCTGGGCCTACCCAAGGAAGTCTTCATCGTCAACATGCCCCCCGAGGATGATTACGGGCTCTTCGTGTGCATCTGGCCCTCGCATTCCGAAGACAGGAGAACCAAGGTCGTGCGACCAAGCCTCGGGGATGTCCTGGGTTGAGCCATCCGATCTCCAGCCACAAGTGCAGAGCTGATCCCAGCCAACCAGGGAGATGGACCCACTGCGCCAAGTGCTTCTGCGACTACCCAGAGAACGCTGACAAGAACTGCCCTCACACGATCAAGGGCCTGCTGCCAGCTACCAAGGAGAACGCACCCAACGGCTAGGAGAGAGCCAGGAAGCTGACCTTCCTTCGGCGTTCTCCTCTGCGTTTGACGTAGAACGTGATCCTCCTCCAGCGGCGAGGTCTTGGCTTCAAAGCTCTAGCCTTTCCTGGGTCCCTGGCGTCTCCCTGGATCGGACAATGTAGGCGTCCTGTTCATGGTAGGCCTCCTTCCTTGCCTTGGCGCTGCACTTCTCGTTGTGAGTCAAGTGTGAGCCGAGGTCCGAATACCAGCTGAGGCAATAGGGACACTGCTTCTCGGTCGCCATCTTCCTGGTGTTGGGGTTATACCAGCGGCGCGTAGGGTAGCCCATCAGGACTCGACCTTCATCCAGGCATCGAGCTTCCCACCTGTCAGTTGGGCGCGATCCCAGTCGGACAGAGCTTTCCCTTCGAGTTGAGCGAGCCTAGCTCGGGCATACCCCTCCATTTGGGTCCCCTGCGATCCTGGACCAAGGCCTCCAGGGAGTTGCATCTTCAGGAAACAGCGTTCATGGTAGAAGGGCTTTTCCTTCAAGTGACCTGTGTGCAGGATGGCCTGGTGGCAGTAGCCGCAGACAGCGTTAGGATGCTTCATCCGTTTAGGCATCTAGCCTCTCCCTCATCCTGACATACTCCCGATGCTTGTGCATGGACCTCAACCACCTGTTGAGCTTTCTTGACCCTTTGACCCCATGGGCCAGCCTGACATGCTCCTTCATCCAATTCAGCTCTCCTTCCCGACCGCATGGACAAACGTAGACCCACTCGCCGCGTCTGTAATCACCAGGAGAAAGGCCGAGGTTCAATCTTCCAGCCTCTTCCTTGCCAGCTCCTCGTTGCTGAGTGACCCGAACCCTCGGTCGTCAGCGTAGAGCGAGACCCAGCCCAAGAGGTCCTTGAGCCCAGCTCGCTTGGCCTCTGCGACCCGATGGTGGCCGTTGATCACCATGAAGACATCCTGCCTGGGAGAATACATGGCGTCGATGGGCTTGTGCCACGATCTGCTGGCGTAGGGCGTCCCGATGTGCTGCTCTGCGTAGGTCTCCTCCCCTGGTATTGTCTTCTTCAGAGGGACGGGGACCAGGAACTCGGGGATGCTCCTGGCCGTTGGCTTACCTGACTCGGCTCCATGGCCGAAGGCTCGCTCCCTGATCGCCTGCCTCTCTAGCCTCCTGATCCTCGAAGCCTCGGTCAAAGCCCCAACCTCTCTACTGTGCGCCAGTCCATCGTGTCGAGCTTGTCACTAGCCCTGTCTTCTCTGAGTTGGTTCAGGAGATCATGCAACTGTTCGTGGGTTATGGTCCGTCCCACGGCTTTGTGAGGATAGCGGCCCAACCGCCTCCGATGCGCTGGAGTAATGTAGATCGTTCTCGGGTTGGAACGACCTCGATAGATGGTCCCAGCTGGTATGATGGCGATGGCCTCCCATTCTTCTCCAGGTCTGTCACTCCCCTTCTTCATCCTGGTTGGGTAGCCCTTGGGATAACCGATGCGAATGTTCCTGATCGTCATGTCTCCAGCCTCTTAGCAAGAGCCTTAGGGACTTCTTCCCAGAAATATTGAGCCTCTTCAGGCGAGGTATGCCGTCCCCAACCGACCATCAGCTGCCGCTGCTTAGGCAATATCCTGACGGGTATCCTGGTCCGTTTGAGTTGATGCGCGTAAGCTGCAACAAGTCTGGCATCCTTCACTCTGACGTTGAGGAAAGCACCAGCATCGGGATCAAAAGGTCCGATTTCATGCATCCCAGAACAGGAGGCAGTAGTCACCAGGTCTGGATTCGTGTTGATCTTCTTCAAGTCTCGGAGTATTCCTGGGTCCCAGCTCGCGGTCTTCCACTCCTTCCCGATGCCATGGCCGCGACCAGACAAGAACGCTGAAGCCTGCCTCTTGGCCTTCCTGAAGGGGACCTCCGTTATTCTCCCAACCTCCTGGACTTCCCTCGGCCTTCGTGGACGTAGATTTCATGCTCGCACTCGCAGAAAGTGACCAGCTCCCTCTTGGGCATCAGGGATGGAGCTGTCCCCAGGCCTCTTAACACTAGCCGAGGAAGAGGTTAGGGATCTCTCGGCAGCTGTCGCAGAGATCTGAGTCCTCGGTGAGGGTCTGACAGTTCAGACAGGGTAGGGAATCGAACCTATCATCCTCTGTAGGCGTAGAGGAACCACATGACCACGCCCAGGATCAGCACTGGGTAGGGCAGGGTCTCGGAGACGATTGCCATGAGCATCCCGACCACCAGGCCAGTGAGCAGCATGTAGTTCCTCGCCCAGGTCGTAGCTCCATGGCGAGCTGCGATCAGGAGGAACATCATGGTGAAGAGGACCATGATGATGAACGGGAAGATCCAAAAGTCGATGGTCAGAGGGTTAGGCTGGACGACATCAAACACCAGCTGCACAAAGATCAGGTGGAGAACCTGGTCGGCGCTCGACGTGAACTTGACGAGGACCTTGAAGGCCTCGCTCAACACTGGGAGAGCTGGGGTCTTGGCGAAGAACTTGACTGCGACGTTGAAGAGATTGACGAGAGGACCAGCTTGGCCTGTCTCCGTAGCTGCGAACTTCACCAGAACAGTGAAGGTCGATTGTAGGGTCGCAGCTTCAGAGTATGTGGCCTGGAATTTGACCAAGGCGCTGAAGCTCTCCGCGTTGATCCCGTAGGTCGTATCATACTCGGTGCAGCTCCCTGATCCGCAGCTGGTAGTCCCTGTCCCACCGAAGAAAATATAGCCGCTGGGAAGTGAAAGACCGAATGCACAAGTCGGGTTCATCGTGATGTCGTGGGCCGACCCATCACCTGAGAAAGTAGATGGAGTCTGGCCGCAACTGCCAGTGACCGTGACCGTCTGGGTAGTCCCTCCAGTATTGAGGAGTGTAGCCTTGATTGGTTGGGTGACTGTAGAAGCTGCAAAAACCGCCCCTGACTCTGACCCTCCTGGGAATTGTGCGTCGGTGCTAAATGGGAAGTTTGTATTACCTGAGAGTATTGACGAATGCTCCACACCCCTTGTCTGCCCTGAAATACCAGTCGAACCTTTGTCTAGTGTGTAGTCTGTTCCGTGGGAAACTGTTGCGTCGTTGCCTCCATACATCGCTGCCACTGCGAAGGTGCCTGTCGCTGAGACTGAGCTTGTGGTCGTAACAGAAGTCCCACATGTGTTGGAGTTGCAGTGGAGCAAGGCAGTGGCCGTCGCGGTAGCTACAATTCCGTTCACCACCCATATGACAATCATTAGGTTATCAGATGCATCAGCAGTTAACGTAAGCTGAAGTCCGTGGGTGCTGGCAGGAGTAGTGGTCCAAATCTTAGTGTCGTAGACAGGGGTGCTGGCACTGCAAGCTGGCGCGTCGTTGCAGTTTGAAGAGACCTGACCAGTGTAGACATTGGAGCCACCCGTCTTGTTATCTGTCAGAGTTGCCGTAGTCAAATAGCAAATGCATTCTGTCGCCACGACTATGACATCCCCCGAAGGGACGGAGCTGATAACACAATTTATGCTCGAACCTCCTGATACTACTTCATTCACACAAGTCTTGTCCACGGTGATAGCATTAGCCACAGGTGGAAGTATAGTGAGTGGAATCGCCAGTGCGACAGCTGATACTACGAGTAGAAAGAGGAGGGTGCTGCTCTTCAGCTTCCTAGTAAAAAACGTGGGGCCATCTCTCTACCCCTGGGTCATGTTCACGACCCAAGTCATGTTGATCTGGTTGGTCGTCAGGAGTGTGACCTGGGTGAAGGAAGCCTCTGCGAACTGCCAGACCGCGACCGTAGGATTCCCGAAGAGGTAGCAGGCCACCTGGACAGCCTCTAGCTTGTGAGCCGCCGTCAGGACGATGGTCGATCTCTCCAAAGCCCAGTTGTAGTTGCCAGTCTGCTTCGAGTTGAAGGTGTTGTGGGCCAGGACAACCTGGCCGTATTGGACGACTGGCCCAGTGGTAGACAGGCCCGAGGTTGTCTTGCATGGTCCAGTGGTGGGGTTGTCACCCTGGACGAAGCTGGTCGTTCCGTTGGACACCCCAAGGAAGACGGCTCTGTTCGAGATGGCTCCGCTGAAGTTCCAGAGACGATCTCGCATGTTGGTGAGGCCCTCGTTGACCACCTGAGGACTGGGGTCCGAGTAGAACCAGATCCCGTTGCAGCCTGTCTGGCACGAAGGAGTGAACCCAGGCCCGAGAGCTGCCAGCTCCGACGCGGCGCTGGTCATATTCGGGAAGAAGAGCCCGTAGGTGAAAGTCACCTTCACACTCAGAGGCCCACCGCTTGTTGGAGTCACCTGGTCTGCCAGAGGCGCGACCGAAGAGAAGAGCATCAGGGCCACTGCGGCGCAGCCAATGGCTAGGACTGCAAGGGGCGCTCTCTTGTGGTCTACGCGCATCTCTGCCTGAAGGTATATCCTCCCCTTTTAAGGGTGGTCGGGAAGAGAAAGCATGGAGCTGGCCTCAATCGGAGAGGTCCTGGTGGCAATCGGCCTCCTGGGGGCTGGGACACAGGACGCCTGGGAAAGCAAGGTCTACGACTTCTGGTGGCTCCCGATCCTCGCTGGCAGCTCGGTGGTCTTCGCACTCTCTGATCCAGGGACTTTGGCGTTGCGAGTTGCCGTCTTCGCAGCTCTGGCCGTGGGGGTCGCCAGGGATGCAGACAAAGGGTCTCCCTTGGCTGACGGCTTCGGGACTTTGACACTGATCCTTGCGACTGGAGATTGGTTCATCCTGGCCCTGGCGGTCGCGCTGATCACGTTCTATCTCACCAGGCTGCTGACTCTGAAGAAGAAAGTTCCCTGGATCCCGTTTGTCTTGCTAGGCTGGGCCGTCACCCTGGTCGTCTAGCCTGGGGTTTACGTTTATTTAGCGTGGAGTTAAACCAAGTAGGGATGCCATTCAAGAACCAAGAGCGCCGTAGACAATACTTCAGATCGTATATGGAAAGATACCGTCATTCCCATCCTGAGGTCGGAGATTACTATAGGCACTATCGAATTGAATATTTCAGGAAAGCCAAGGATGAGACTTTCAGACATTATGGCGGCAACCCTCCAAGATGTGATTGTTGTTCGGAGATGCGAATGGAATTTCTCGCAATCGACCACATCAACGGAGGAGGAGAAAAAGAACGCAGAAAGCTCAGGAGAGGCGGAGTGAACTTCTGCATCTGGCTAAGAAGCCACGACTTTCCCAAAGGCTATCGAGTTCTATGCCACAACTGCAATATGTCCCTCGGCATCTACGGTTATTGCCCCCACAAGGGCAAACCAAAAAGATGACAGATAAGGAAGAATCTTGCCCTCACCCCTTCTGGGGTCATCGGGCTTCCACGATTTCTGGATTTTGAAAAGGGTTAGCCTAATCAGCCAGACGCATCCTCGGCAGCTTCAGCCTCGGGAGCTTCATGCCCTTGGCTCCGTCCAGCCCTCCAGGACGCATGTGTGGCTGCTTCAGGTGCAACCCTTTCGCTCCGTCTAGGCCTTTGCTGGGGACCTTTAGAGGCTTCAGGTGCATCGGCTTCGCCCCATCGAGGCCCCGTTGTCTCTTCATGCTAAACGATAACTCCCTGAGCCCTTCTTAAGACTGCTCACTGATGCCCCACGACCGACTTCTTTGAGACCTCGGCCACTGCGACCACCTGCTTCGCGCCGATGATGTCTCTCTTCCTGATACCCAGCTTCTTCCACTCGACATCCCTGAGGGCAAGGTGGGCGACGTAGGCTGCCTGGGTCCTGGGGCTCCTGGACTCCAGCCTCGCAGGGGTGTCGCGCCTGATGTGTGCCACGATCTCCAAGGCTTTGCCATAACCGACCTGGAGGCCTGCGAGCGACCTGGGGTGCGCGTTTGACAGGTCCCTGAAGATGTGCTGGATGTAGGCTTCGACCGATGTAGGAATGATGGGACCGACCTTCGCCAGGAGAGCTGGGTCCAGCCTGGAGTGGATCTGACCGATGGACCTCAGGATGCGGCCTCGGGTCCACTTGCTGTCGAAGTCGCGGAGAACGTCTGAGATGAACGTGATGTCCGTCCTCGGAGATCCCTGCCTCTTGCCTCCCATGTAGATGCAGAAGATCGCTCGCTCCCTGACTGTTGAACCCTCCATCGGAGGAAGAGCGTAGGCGATGGACAGGGCCTCGGCCTTGATCACTTCCTGGAGCCGCATCTTGTCGCAGAGGATGTCGATGTCGGCTCGCATGTCTTCCTGGGTCCGATCAACCTCGGAGAGCGTAGGTGCAAGGCCCAGCTCGCGCATCATCCCGCTGGTGATCGTTTGGCTGCCTAGCCTCTGGATCCTGACAGTGTTCTGCAAGCCACGATGACGCGAGGGGGTCCAAGTGACTTCAATATCGGAAGGAACTTCGTCAGCCTCACCGTCAGTCACAGCTGACACACTTCGACAGCTGACGTGTGGGGTATATAAGGCCAGTTGACCTTATTTACATTCATTGTAAGGGCTACAACAGTATGAAGCAACGCACCGAAGGGGAGCTGAGGGTTGCTGGAGACATCTCATTTTGCAACGGATGTCACCACACCCATGAACGCATCAATACCAGGATGGGCAGCAGGCTGGGCCGCTGCCTCGGAACCAAAAAGGTCGATGGAGTCGAGCAGCCATGCAGCTGCGAGAACACGATCCCAGCAGGTTCGGAACACTGAAGGGGGTGAGAGGTTTGAAGTATCGCAACATCAGGGTCAGCGAAACAGACGCCGAGTGGATCAAACAGCTGGCGCACGAGATGAGCGTCCAGGAAAGCAGGGACGTGGACCAGGCTGAGGCCTTCAGTGTGGTCAGGAAGGTCTACACCGAGAAACGCGGGGACGTGGAAGGAAAGGCAGAGCTGAGGGGGACGAAGAGTTGAAGATCCCAACGTATCACGTTGGGTATAGTGTCGGCTACAGCCTCTATCCCAAGAAGGCTGCGCCGAAGAAGGCAGCAGTCCAACCAGCTGAAGAGGAGGAAGAGACCGAGTGACCAAGGACATGCGGTTCGTGGGCTACTTCCCCACGGTCGAACTGAGCAAGGTCCTGGCGATGCCCTACCTGTCGGATCCTCGCCATCTCTGGAGGCTGAGGGCGATGCGGCACAAGGACCTGGAGAAGAAGTGCAACCAGCCCGAGACCTACTTCTCCGTGACGGAGTTCTCGCAGAAGGAAGCCCTGCTGAACTACAACTGGCTGAGGAACGGCAACCTGAGGCTGGACCAGATCAGAGGCCTGTTGGACCTCTACAACGTCGATGAGATGAACGTGGAGGAGCTGACGGTTGGGCTGCCGTCAGAAATCGTCCCAGACGCGGAGCTGCTGCCCATCCTCCCAGAAGGGGTAGTCAAGGCAGCGCCTCCCGACACGATGCTGGCCTGCACCTTCAAGAGGACCAAAGTCAAGGGAGACAAAGACAAGGAAAGCGTCAAGCTCACGGTCGCAACTGACTTCACCCAGCTGGGAGGGAAGTTCAGCTCCCTGGACTTGGCGAAGGTCGAAGACATGCGGCTCTGGGCCAAGGGCTACGGCAACAGCTACGAGTTGAACGACTGGCTGGTTGCCACCATCGTCTACACCATCGCTCCCGACCTAGCGACCGAGCGCATCTACAAGCGGAAGACTGGAGACATCTGGGAGATGGTCGAAGACAAGAGGGTGAGCAGGAGACAATGAGCGCCAAAGCAAGGAAAGGCGAGACGAAGTTGGGGGCGAAGATACTCGCTCCTCCAGTCAACGTGGTCCTATCGGGCCAGCTCAACAACGGACTCTGGCTCAGAGAATCAATCGGCTCTGGAGACCTGGGAGGGAGAGAGTTCGACACGGCCCTCAACATTGACGGCAAGGCCCTGATCGTCAACTCCGAGGGCCTGTCGGTGGTCTTCCACATCCCCTGGGAAGAGATCGTGAGGAAGTCCATCGAAGCGATGGAGGCCTACGAGAAGAGCCAGAAGGGGAAGAAAGCATGAAGGACCTGGCAGACAGGATAATCAGAGCCTACAAGATCGCTCTGATGTCCCCCAACAGAGGGACGGTCGCAGCTCTCCATGATGCCTGGGTAGCCTACGCCGAGTCATGGGTCAAGGAGGACGCCGAACTCGTCAAGGAGTTCGTTGACCTGGGCAAGAAGATCAGACAGCTGGGAGGCAAGGCATGACCATCGTCTTGACTGACGAAGGCGAAGGGGTCACACAACATAGCCTGGACCACCTGAAGGAATGGCTCCGCATCTACCACGACCTCCAGCTGGTCGAGCTGCACATCGACAGCAAGGGGAGGACCTTCAACACGGAGATCTTCGGCATCCTCCCAGGGAACTCCTACGGTCGGACCGACCCAGACAGCTGCGTGATCCTCCTGTCAGGGCTCAACTGCGGTTATGGAGGAGAAGGCCCCCACGGCCTGAAGACGGCCCTCGAATGGCTCAACAAGAACAAGCCTTACTACGATCCCTTTGGCGAGCAGCTTGACCTCAACGACATCATCTACCACAACACCATCGTCGTTGACTTCAGGGACGCGAAGCAGGTGATCAAGGCGACATGAGGGGACCCTGCATCTGCAAGGACCCCTTCCACGTCCATGGGCATGGCCTCACCTGTCACGACGCGAGCGAGCCCAAGTCATGCCCCAAGGAGACATTCCAGAAGACCTGGACTCACTACTCCCTCAACCAGAACGTCCTCTGCGTAGCGGTCAGCGACCACGGAGAATGGGCAGCCTACATCGGGGCGGTCCCAGGCAAGAACCACACCGAAGAAGCCGAAGAAGTGTCGATCCACGGCTCCAAGCTCCCTCACTTGTTCGCATCCAACCTCTTCCCTTCGATGGAAAGGGCCTACAGGTGGAGACTCTAACCATGGAAATGACCAACAAGGGAAGGACGCAGGACTTGGAGGCTATCAGACGCATCGCGCCTGACATCTACGAACTGCTGAAGGATGAAGGTCTCCACGGCCACTGCGACGACGAGAAGCTGCATCTCACCAAGGCCCAGCTGACGATCTGGGAGAAGAGGTTGAAAGAGTGAGCAAGCTCATCATCATCGAGTGCTTGAGCGAGGACGCAGCCAAGGTCGTCATCGAGTCGGTCAGGAAGGCAAGGAAGAAGACGGTTGACCGCATCGAGATCCTTGCGGAGTTGCAGCTGGTATGAACCTCTGCCTTCAATGTAGGGAATACAAAGCCAAGACTGGATACCTCTACTGCCAACGCTGCATAGATCTGCTGATGGGGGACCTGCCATGACCAAGATCAAGCTCAACGAGGACACCGACCTCCAGCTCTTCCACACACTCTTCACAGGCCAGACCAATCTCTCGGGTAAGACCACTGCAATCCGCACACTCGCGCCGAGGGCGGTCAAGGAAGGGTTCACCGTCCTTGTGTTCGACACCAAGCCCACGATCAGGGAGTTCGACGGCTACCACGACATCCCACTCTGCTACAGGCCTACCACTGATCCTCTGGTCCTCATCGGACTCCTGGAAGGGATCTTCAAGCGCAGGCTCTCCATGCTCTACTCGACGCTGGGAAGGATCGCAGAGAAGGCCAAGGACATCCCTGACATAATCGAGAACGCCAAGGCGCTGGAAGAGAAGTCCAAGTCTGGGTTCGTCAAGGACGCCTGCTGGCAGCTTGCCGACCTGCTAGACAGACTACAGAAGGAGCTGAAAGGCCTGGACCTCTCCACTTCCCTGGAACTGCGAGAAGGAGAGATCAACGTGATGCCACTGAACGACCTCAGCATGGAGGCACAACAGCTGATCATCAAGACGGCCTTCGAGCTGGCTCTGAAACACCACAACAAGAAGACCATCCTGGTGATTGACGAGGCCTTCCGCTTCCTGCCCCAGGCCTATGGGTCTGCCTGCAAGAGGCCAGTGGAGGACGCCGTGACCCAGGGAGCGAAGACAGAGTTCTATGTCTGGCTCGCAACACAGTTCATCGCCACCACGGAGAAAGCTGCGATCAAGGCCATGGCGAACAAGCTCCTCGGGAGGCAGGACGACATCACTGAGATCGACGCGACCATTGACAGGACAAGGGAATCGCACCCCAAGCTGAAGCCAGACGACTTGATGACGCTCAGGCGGGGCGAGTTCATCTTCGTCCCCATCGATGGGCCAGTCAAGAAGGTCTACATCCCGATGTCCGAGGACCTAAGGCATGAGAAGACAACCCACGAGTGGAAGACGATCCTGCGTCCATGGGAAGCGGCTCCAGTGCAAGAACAGCTGGAGACACCCAAAGAACCAGAGCCACCGAGGACCGTCATCGAAGCTGCCGCGCAAGCGGTGAGGACAGGGATATCTCCGAGACTCTCCCCTCCTCCCAAGCCTGAGACCAAGCCCTTCGCTGAGTTCACGATCACGGTCACTAAACTGGAGTCACCCTCACTAGAAGGGAAGATCGTCTTCACCATGAAGAAGCTCAACAAGAGCGTCTTCCCACGCGACATCCTCAACTTCTTCCAGGAATATGGCTGGGTCGTCCCTGCAACGACTCTTTCCAGCGCCCTCAAGAGGATGGCCGAAGGAGGCCTACTATTCTACCACAAGAGGCAAGGCTACTACAGGTTCCTGGAGAATGTCGGGTTCGACATCAAGGAGAAGGAAGCATGAGCGCCACCGAGATCGAGTGGAGCGTCTTCCTGATCCTCCATCCTGAGCTGACACGAACCAAGGAAGAGAAGCCCCAATGAGTAAGTGGCCTCTAATCTGCTTAGGGCTCGGAGCTGGCGCCACTGGTCTCGGTCTTGCCCCTCCCATCGATCCATTTGTGATGTGGGTAGGTGGCTTTGGGATAGGTGTCGGTTTCGTGATGCTGCTGGTCGAGATGATAACGAGGAGAAAGGATTGAGCGATCTCTGCCCTGACACCCCTCACTGGCATCTCTACCACCCAGCCACTTACCAGGCTCCCAAGACAGACACGCACTCTAACTGCGACTTCAGTCCGTTCATCGAGACCAGCAACGGCACGATCAAGAGCAGCATCAACGGGAACGTGAAGCTGCGAGCGCACATCCAGGAGCTTGAGCTGGAGGGCCTGTCCTACAAGCAGGTCTACCATCGCAAAGCACACCATCAGAGGACTGGGCTGGGCCTCCTCGTCAGCGACCAGCCCGACGCCTTCCCCGTCAACGTAGTGGTGGAGAAGAAGTGAGCGAAGAACGAACCTGCAACCGTTGTGGCTCTGTCATGAGGAACAACGGACCACCCCTCTCAGCCATGGGCTATCCCATGTATGGCCGAGGTCTTGACGACTGGGAATGCACGAACATCCGCTGCCCTTCGAGGAGAGAGCCATGAATCAAATCAGACTTGCCTTCCATGGGGCCGCGACGCTCTTCGGCCTCGCCTTTGCTATCCCTGCAATTGGAGCTGGAAACTTCGTCCTTGGCATCATCATCGGAACCGTCTGCGCCGTGGCCTTCAATACCGCAGTCCTTGTGCTGACGGGAGGCATCTGGAAATGACCGACCCCTACATCCACTTCCTTGCAGTCTGGGCCACATACTTCATCATCACCTATGCCATCGCGTCTGCGATCTCACTCTACTTCGCACTCCCGAGCAGATACAAGGATGCAATAGGGAAGATCGTGGCCGTCAGCATCGCAGCTGCCAGCATCTTCATCATCCTCCCCAATGCGCTAGGCGGGGTCCAGCAAGCAGCCCTCGTAATGCCCCAGGAGGAGCTTCTACAGACTGAGATCACTTTGGGCGTGATCATCATAAGCCTCTTGTTCCTGATGTGGGTCATCACCAGGTTCCCAAAGGTCGAGGAGAAGAAGCCATGAGCCTCGTCATCGAACTTGATTGCGGCCACAACGAGCAACTGAAAGGGATGAAAACCCGCAAGGTGAAGAAGTCGAAATACGTTCAGATCTACTGTCGCACCTGCAAGAAATGGGTGTTCGCCCGATGAGCCGAGGTCAAAGCCAGCATGGAGGCTACTCCAGGAGATACAGCCCTGTCTTCCCCAAGGACAAGGATCTGCGAAACCTCCTCGACAAGATAGCGACAGCTGCGGAGATCAACAAGGTCCACCTGATCACCGAAGTCAGGCTCCTGGTGGACCAACTCGGGGAGGCCTTGGTCCAATGAGGATCCTCCACGCACCGACCTTCTGGCTCTGCCCGTTCTTCGAGAAGGCGAAGGTGGACGATTGCAGATGGCTTTTCCAAAGCAGGCCCTCGGTCGAAGCCCACATCGTTGAGTGGCATCCGAAGGAGAAGCACCCAACAGGGGACTACAACAAGAGGGGCAGGCCACCTGCCAGACCAATCAAGGTCAGGATCTCGGAGGACACAGGTTGAGCGTCCAGATGGAACCTGGGACCTACATCTCCTTCCTCAACCAGGGCGTCAGCCCCTCTGGGAAGACTGGAGTCTGGGAAGTCATCACCAACGAGGAGCTGGCGCAACGGTTAGGCTGCGTCAGGTGGCATTCACCCTGGAGATGCTACGCATTCTTCGCTGACTCGAACACACTCTACGAAAAGAAGTGCCTCAGGGAGATCGCAGAGTTCCTGGAAGCCAAGACCAAGGAACAGAGAGAGGGCTGGAGGAGGGAAGGGCGATGATGGTCATACAGACGATGCAGTGCCACACATGCGGAGCCCCACTCAACATGGGCAAGCTGGACCTCAACCACATCGTCAAGTGCGACTACTGCGGGATGCGATACCTGGTCACTGACAAAGGGATCGAAGAGGCCAGGAACCTGACAGCAGCCGTGACTCCATACGAGCGCCAGACTCCGATCTCCTCAGGAGGGCCTACAGATGCCGTCAACGCGGTCGTAGCCACTATAGTCGCCATCATAGGTCTCACAGTCGCAGCTGAGGCGGTCGCTTCCATCTTGCCTGGAGCCCTTCAACAGATCGCCAATCATGCGCCCCCAGCTCTAGCTCAGGGCATCATGTTCGTGGTGATTGCGCTCGTAATCATCGTCCTGTTCTTCCGACTGATACCCACTGAAGATGAGGGTTCGACAGAGGAGAACCCAACATGAGCAGCAGCATCCAGGAGCTTACCGAGATGAAGGGGCGAATGCGTGACGACCTCGCATACCGCGTGAAGACAGCCGACATCGAGACAATCGACAGGGCCATCGTCACCATCATGGAGCTGCGCGAGCTGGTCGCCAAGGGCAAGAAGGCCAAGGCTGGACTTGGCACCCAGAACGTGACGGGTCCTCTGAGCGACACCGAAGAGGCGATCCTTTCCATCCTGAAGAACAGACCAGAGATATGGCAGACGATCTACCAGCTGAGGGAGATGGTGAACGCCAGGGGCCTGCTTCGCAACTACCAGCAGGTGCAACGGGAAACATCGAAGCTCCTTGGCCGAGGCCTGATCGAAGCTCAAGCGGAGGCTAAGGGGCCTGCGCTCCTCTACAGGTGGGTCCAATGAGCAACAACGAAGAACGTGCAGCTCGGCTCATCGCGGAGATGAAGGCAATCCCGACGCCAGAGCTGAAAGTCAAAGATGTCAAGCTGATTGAGCGAACCGAGGAAGCTCTTGCCATCTTCAAGGCAACTGACGCTTTTGTGAAGAAGTGGGGCATCTCAGTCTTAAGTGCATTAGAAGAAGGAACTGACGAGACATGACAACGGCCCACGCCCCCGAAGGGCCGAAGCAAGACATCCTCCTCGCACTGTCCTTCGTTGCCGTTGTATGCATCCTCGACATCGTGACCACCATCTACGCCAGCCAGACTACCCATGGCATCGAATTGAATCCAATCGGCGCATGGCTCCTCAATTATGGCGTCTTCGGCTTCGCCCTGGGCCTGGTGCCGTTGAAGGCCAGCGAAGTCGGCCTCCTTGCCTGGATCCCCAAGCTGAAGGGAGGGCATCGAGCTTTCCGTCCAATATTCCTCGCCATCTTCTCGATCAATGCCTTCGTTGTAATCATCAACACCATCTCGATAGTGAGGTTTGCAGCGTGAACAGGTGGAGCCTCAACGCCCCGCTGCACCCCGACCCTGAGCCATCTGAAGAACCAAAGCGTGAAAGGAAGGAGCCGACGCCAGCTGACGACGACTGGAGAGAACACATCATCAAAGGGATGGACGTGCATTGACAGACCGACTTCCACCAGCTGAGAAGGCGCGACGCGAGGCCACCGAGGACATGGGCGCGATACATAGCTTCGTTGGGGAGAAGAAGAGGGTCCCCTACGGAGACGCCAGGGCCAGGTGCCGCGATGGCAGGAAGCCTCAGACGATCAATGGCTACTTCAGGCAGCTCCTCGACAAGAAGCGCATCGTAGTCACCTACAACACAAGGACATCGGAAGTGGAGGTCTGGTTCCCTCCCTACTGGGATGAATGGTGCAAGCAACAAGAGAACCATGCCATGCTCAACAACCTTCAGTGGATCAGGGACGGCTTCCAGCTAGGCCCTGCCCTTCTGGCGATGGAAAGGCAGGAGGTCAAACGCTGGGAGAAGGTCATCAACTTCGACGTTGACTGGAGCTGACGCCAATGATGGCGAGGACCCACAATCAGGTATGGACGAAACACCCCGTTAGCAGACCTCTGCTGGAACGTCTCTGGGAGAAAGTCGAGAAATCGCCAGAGGCCGAAGGTTGCTGGCTCTGGTTAGGTGCTACGAACAACATGGGTTATGGTCAAATCGGCATTGGTGGCGAAAAGACCGTCCTCGTTCACAGAGTCTCGTATGAAGCTCTTGTCGGGCCGATTCCAGAAGGGAAGGTCCTCGATCACCTTTGCAGAACTACCAACTGCATCAATCCAGACCACCTTGAGCCAGTCGTTCAAAGAGAGAACATTCTGAGGGGAAAGACCGTCATCGCCGCCAAAGTGGCACAGGAGTTCTGTATCAGAGGTCATCCGCTTTCAGGAGATAATCTTGATCCATACGCTCTGCAACATGGACACAGAGAATGCAAGATCTGTCTAAGGGCCTACCAACGCAATCACTGGCCGAGAGAACCATGATGGCAAGAACACATAATAGCATTTTTGAAGCCTGGAAAGCAACCAACCCCACCGAGAGGTTCCACGACTATTGGGTTCGTAGATGGGATTGGGAACTAGGGAGCTACGCAGGCCTGGGGTGGTCCCTCATTCCAGTCTACCACCGCGAGAAGTTCCCTGTCCATGATGCCAACTGGAAGAGCGACCGCTTCTCCTACGATGTGATCAGGTTCCATGTCAGGCAGGGAGGAAACGTGGCGCTCAATGCAGGAGACTCGGGGATCGTGGTCCTGGACTACGACTCGAAGTATGTCCCTCCGCAGCTGGAGAAGAAGATCCTTGAGGTCCCTACGATTAACACGGCCAAAGGGTTCGCCTTCCTGACGAAGCCACCCTCTGAAGGAGATCTCTTCGACAGACTTAAGGCGAGCTATCCGCACTTCGACTCTCCAAGGGGGGAAGGGAAATACGAGCTGCTGCCCCTTTCTGAGACCTGCGCCATGAAGGACCATGGCCTCGGGGGATGCCATCACGACTTCCGAGTTCGTGAGTGGGTCGGAGAGGGGCTGAAGCTGCCCATCCCTCCTTTTAGCGGCTTCTGCAAAGAGGTCCTGGGTTGAGGGATCACAGCTGCGAAGCTCCTTTCTGCATCAAGAGAGCCACGGCCACCTGCGGCACCTGCTTTCTCTGGCTCTGCCCAGACCACCTGAAGGACCACGATTGCACAAAGTTAAACGCCTGGAAGAGCGATGCCCCAGTCCTCAACGTCTTGGCAGACCTGAAGCCCGACAGTGTGACAGCTGAAGAAGACTGGAGGAAGAAGTGGCGATGAGCCAACAGCTGCCTGCCTGGGCTCGAAGGGATCTGAGGAAGACAGGCATGGCATTCTGGCGGTCTAGGTTCGCCAGGGAAAGCCTCGCCAAGGCTCAGATCGTAATGGTCCTTTCTGTCATTGGATTAGTGGACTTGGCTGCACACAACCAGGACGAATGTATCTGCGGGGTGCCACCGACTTGAGCCAGCTGACGCTCTTCGGAGATGCGATGAAGGAACTGAGGGACATCGTGACCAAGCGGCTCAACCAGGCTTACGAGAACCTGAAGTATGAACACAACGTCCTAGACCAGGGCCACCCCAGCTCTCCCTACCTGACCGACTTCGAGGAGTTCTACAGGAAGAAGATGATGCTGGGGAAGCTGACCCAGGCAGAGGTTGACGCCAAGATCGAGAAGGCCGTGAAGGAACGAGGGATCAGCCAGGAGGAGGCCAACCACATGAAAAAGCACCTACGGGCGAAGCCAGCCACCAAGCAGGAGATCGAAGCAGCCGTCAAGGAGGAGATGGAGAAGGAGGCCCTGAAGGAGGAGATGAAGCTGGAGAAGACTCTGAGGGAGCTGAGGGAAGCCGAGATCCAATCGGAGAGGGAAGCCAAACGCCGCCTCAGGGAACAAGCTACGAGGCAAGACGCAGCGACCTTGATGGCGAACCGCAAGATTACAAGGAGAGGCAGGACCCTGGTGATCGGCAAGAACGGCCAGCTCTACGTCTTCAGGAAGAAGCACCAGGGCAGGCTAAAGATCACTGGCTACTACCACAGGCTGCAAGGCGAGATAGCCAGACTGGGAGGCAAGGCCGTGGTCAGACACAAGAGAACGAGGAAGGTCACACCCAGGACCAGGGTCGGAGAATGATCTGCAAGAACTGTCACAGGAAGCTGGCGACTCTGACCAAGAAAGACGGAGCCACGGTCTTCATCCACTCGACCCCTACTCCATTGTGCGCGAACCCTGAGCCCCTTGTCTGACACCGAGATGCTGGCCCTCCTGGTGAAATACTACGGACAACCTGACAGCCCAAACAAGCTCGCCCCAATAGAGGATGTGAAGGACATATTCTGGGGCATCGAGGAAACGGCAACCAGACCTCCGAACCCGAACAATCCTTCCGATGTTGGTCTACTTTTCGGATGGATGAACAAAGCCTGCGGCGTCTGCGGGTCTGAAGAAGTCAAGCTCTGGTCTCAGGATGACGGCTACAGGTGCGGCGCACATCTCTTCAACCTTCATCGACTGGACATGCCGACAAGCGAGCTGGGAGGCTACACTGGGGCAATCGATGGATCAGGAGCGTATGAACATGGATGGGTCAGTCCTTAGCTTCTACCTTGACTGCGAAGCCTGGGTCAAGGCTCACGGCTATGGAAACGAGATCACCTGGGCCGAATCACTGAGCCTCGGAGCCCTGACCTCCGAGCAATTCATGGGCGAGTATTGTTGGACTGTCATCAACTCTGGGATGAAGTATGAGGTCGCCAAGAAGATCGAAAAACGGTTCGATGACGCAGGTTGCGACCCTGCCGTGATCAGACACCCTTTGAAGCGCAAGGCCCTGGAGGAGGCCAAAAAGCACGACCGTCAGTGGTTCGCCAAGCTCAAGGCGATGACTGACACCAAGCAGATCCTCATTTTCCTCGACTCACTGCCACACATAGGTCCCATCACAAAGTATCAGCTCGCTCAGAACATCGGCATCGACGTTGCCAAACCCGACCGATGGCTGGTGAGGGCTGCCGCGAAGTTCGGATACACTGACGTTCAGAAGTTCTGCCAGGACATCGCAGCCAAGACAGGCGAGCGCGTCAGAACTGTCGATATGGTGATATGGCGCTACACCCAGGCCAATGGTGTTCCTGAGTGAACCCCAAAGTTCTCTGGATCAACCCCCAGGTGAAGAGCTGCGCCTTCTGCTGGTTCGCTGATGGTGAGCATTGGAAGGTCGCCTCCCACATGGAGAAGCAGCATCCTACCCAGGTCAGAGCGACCGCGACGGTCATGGGACTCGACATGAACCTCTCCCTGTTCGCGCTGGCAAGGAAGATCGTAGAAGCGAGGCCTCCAGGTGCGAGGATCCCCCACGAAATCCCAAGGGTTGACTCTTGAAGCCAAAGGCCCTCCTCTTCCTTCTGAGGGTCCATCTCCTGTTCTTCGCAGCTGGAGCTGGCTACATCCTCGGCACGACATACTACTTCCTGGCCCAGCCTTGGACCTTCGCGCTGGACACCCAAGAGATCGTGTTGGGAACATGCATCATCTCGGTTGCATCGGTCCTCCTACACATCGGGGCCTTTGACCTGACGATGGAGGCGATCAGACGAGGAGGGACCTCAATCGAGAAGAACCCCATCAGCAGGTTCCTCTTCAGGAAGCTCGGCTTCAACAGGACCCTCTGGGCGACCTGCATTCTGATGGCCGTCCTCATTGGTTGGTCCGTGACCACCGACCCGACATCCTCAGAGCTGAACGCCACGGCGACCGTCTTTGTAGGGCTCAACCTTCTGGACTACGCCAATGACAGGGGTTCCTTCCATGCCCAGCTGTCCGTCCTTATGAAGTGACGGAGGAACGTATCAGAGAGGCTTGGTCAGGCTCTCCTACAACCAGAAGATCATCCTAGACGCCATCGGGGTCGCGTTCACGGTCCTGATCTGGGGCGCAGCTCTATACTCGCTTGTCCTCGATTTCGCCTATTGGGGACCCTCTGGCCTGATCCTCGGGAGGTTCCTCAACCGCAACGACGGAGGAGGCATCCACACCCTTGCGATCATCCTGGTGGCCGCGCCGCTGACCTACTACGGAAGAAAGTCAAGGATCAACTGGATTCTGGTGCCGCTGATAATCATGCTCGCAGACTACTACCACGAAGCGATCTGGAACGTCCCCTACTACCTCTACTACAGCGCACATCTCGGGGACCTTCAGCTCTACCTGATGGTGGGGCTCGGCTGCTTCGTCTTCTACGGAGCTTGCCTCTACAAAGGGAAGACCCACAACTTCAGGCACCTGCTCTACGTCCTTCCCTGGCTGGCGATGGTCACTGCCTACCTTCTCCTGGTGGGCCATTTCTCAGAGGACTTGTATGGACCCCAGGCCTACTACAAGGACATCCTGGTGGGTCTCTACGAGAACTTCGAGGTCGGTTTGTTTGCGCTTCTGCTGACGCTTGGGCTTCTGAAGGTGAAAGCTGACCCGATTATCCACACGGCCTACGCTGTGCCAATGCTGATCGAACTTGAAACTCCAAACCCGTTCCCGCGCTGAGTTCGAGGCAGCAGCTTCGGTCCTGATGTATGTCGGCGCAGTTGTCATGCTGGGGATCCTGACCTTCGTTGCTATGAATGGCCCGAGCTACATTGTCGGGGTGATCAGGCCATTCGGGTTCGGACTCGGGTTCTACTGGACGAGCATCTGTCTTCTCTCGGTCCTCTACGCAGCGGTGATCTACCCACTCTACAAACCCAAGGCTGTCTGGGTGATGGGACTCGGGTTCGGAGCCATGGAGGGGATCGGGACCTTGGAAGCAATCGCCTTCAACAGGAATGCGATCAACCTTGGCTATTACGCCTGGGATGCCTACATAGGGTTCATCACCCTTCTCTTCGTTCTCTCCCTGTTCGCTCTACGAAAACAGCTGAGGAGACACGATGCAGCAGAGGCGTTCCTTGCGGCCGCTGCATTGATGACCCTGGCTGGCCTCCCTGGGATCTCGGAGGTCCTGAAGACGGGAGTGGGGCAGCTCGGCTTCCTCTGGTCGGTGGCCTACGACTCCCTGATCATGTGCGCTGTCCTCCTTATCACGGCTTCAGCTAGGATTCAGCATGGTGGCGGTAAGCAAGGTTCCTGATACGATCTGGAGGGCTGCGAAGGGGCTCTACGTCTACGCGACAAACCAGCCAGAACCATTCCATCACTGCGGCCCTCTGATGACGCGCATGTTCGATGAGATCACCAAGTCCAAAGCGAGGACCTTCATCGAGACAGGCACGTTCAGAGGAGACTCCCTGAGATGGGTCGCGGAGTGGTTCCCCAGTGTCGAGTGCCACAGCGTTGACCTGAACCCTGCCTACGCTTGGCTGACCGCGCTCCGCTTGGTGAGGCTGGGCAACGTGCATTGTCATCAGGGAGACTCGGAGAAATTTCTAAGATCAGTCCTGCCCAAAGTGCAGGGTCCAATCGTCTTCTGGCTCGATGCTCACTGGACCCATGGGTTCCCGTTGAACAGAGAGGTAGCTGCGATAACCGAGCTTTGCAGAGACCCCATCATCTTCGTGGATGACTGGAAAGGCCCTCCCGACTTTGACGGGAGGCGCATGGATCTGAGGACCGTCCCTGCCCTTGCTTCGATGGACCTGGAAGAATACGAGGTCTCGCACTTCTGTATCGCAAGGAAGGTCGCATGATGAACGTCGCAGTCGTGATCCCAGCATTCAACGAGGAAACGACTATTGCGAAGGTCGTTGCACAAGCTCGCCAACATGCCGATGCTGTCTTTGTTTGTGACGATGGTTCTACAGATTCGACTCTCCTGATCGCCGCAAGTCTACGGTGCGAACTGCTCAGGCACACTCAGAACCTTGGCAAAGGAGCTGCCATCAGGACCCTATTCCAGGATGTCCTACGATTTCAGCCGAGAGTCGTAGTGACTCTGGATGCTGACGGCCAGCACGACCCGTCAGAGATCGAGACCGTCTGTAGTCCCATACTCACAGGCGAAGCTGATGTGGTTATCGGGTCGAGGTCGATGTCTGGGGTCAGAGGCGCAGGGAATAGAATGCTATCCAATCGGAGCCACGTCAGCGACTCGCAATCTGGGTTCCGCGCATACAGAGGATCAGAGCTTCACGACCTGATCCCTTCAGAAATGGGGATGGGCGTAGACTCGGAGATCCTTGACCTTGCAGCCAGGAAGGGTCTTCGCATCATGGAGGTCCCGATCAAGTCCCTGGGGTCTCCCAATCCGCACAAGACAAACATCGTGTTTCACTTCTTGGACGTAGCTGCGATAGATTTCAAGCTCTTCGCTTTCAGACACCCACTGGTCCTCTTCGGCATCCCTGGCTTTCTATTGTGCTTGGCGGCACTCTACTTCGGGTTGGGTGCGCTACCTCAGCTGGAGAAGGAAGGGTTCGGGTCGGTGGTCCTCGCCATCGCTGGGCTGTTCTTCATCTCTACTGCGGTCATAATCTGGTCGATGTCTTCGTTGCTAAGGAGGGCGACCGCATGACGCTCTCGCCCTACCTCACCAGACTCTTCGAGGAAGCCTACTCCACCCCAGGCAGCAACCTGGTCCACTGCAACGGAGACCACATGAAGGAATACCCGAAGGTGACTTTCGCAATTCCTACGCTGAACGCAGCCGACATCCTCGACCAATGCCTTGGGAGCGTATTGTCGCAGGAATACCCTGAGAAGGAGATCCTAGTGATCGATGGAGGCTCGACCGATGACACGCTTGCCATCGCCAGGGCCTACGGGTCGAGGATCTTCCACGGAGGGATGAACCTGGGCCAGTGCAGGCAGGTAGGGTTCGAGCAGGCAGCTGGGGAAATCGTCGCCATGTTCGACTCGGACATCATCATCCCTCACAAACAATGGTTGGCTCGCGCCGTCATCCCGTTCTCTTGTAGAAAAGACATCAGCACAGTCTGGCCCGTCACTGCTGCGCCTCCTGGTGGAACCTTGCTCAATCGGACCTACGAGAACTTCGAGTGGGCTTTCATGCTTCGGGAATGGGCAGCAGGCAGACGGACTGGAGGAGGAGGGAACTCCCTTCTACGAAGGAAAATGGTCGAAGAGGTCGGCGGCATCGACATCCCAATCCAGTCAGGAGAGGACTTCTACATCGCAACCAAGCTCTTCAGAAGAGGATACAAGGTCGCCGTCCACGAAGACCCGTTATGGCACGAAACCCACCAAACGCTCCATGAGTGGATCAGGACCGACCGAAGGATCCACCGACATCTCCGTGTCAGTGGGTTCAACCTCCTAACTGGGGAGTCGAGCATGACGCAGTATGCATCCAGGCAGCTCGCAACTATGCTGCACAATATGATCCTCGGGACCGCGCTCGACGGAGACCCATCTTGGCTCGCTGTCCCGTTGATCGCAGCTTCGAGGGTGTCGGGGTTCCTTTGAGGAACTACTGGGACGCGCTGAAGTTCTTTCCGAAGATCAACGGCAAGTGGGATTTCATCATGGGAAGGCGATACAATGCAAGGAATGAGTGGGGGACCTTCCGATGCGTTGACAGGTTCTCAATCGCAAACCTATTCCCAGGCTGGGAGGCAGGTGTCAACTCCGTGATCATGGCGCACAAGGGAGAAGGGCTCTTCGTGGACGTAGGGGCCAACATCGGGGTCCATAGCGTGACGGCAGGGAAGCTCGGGATGGAAGTGATCGCGCTGGAGCCTGCACTTGCATCGTTCCAATGCCTCAAAACCAACCTCACCACGAATAGGATCAAAGGCTCGGCTCTACGGATGGCTGCCTGGTCCTCAAGCGGGTGGATGACCCTCCACCTTTCGCACAAGTCCTCGATGTTCAATTCACTCTACGACACAGACGTTGACGGAACAAAGCTCACAGAAGGCTACCATGTCAAGACAGTCAGGCTTGACGAACTCCTATATGACCAGGGTCGCATTCCTCGACTGATCAAGCTAGACGCCGAGAAGGCAGAGGAAGAAGTGATCAAGGGGCTCACTCTGACGCTAGGAAAGAGAAGCACGACATTGGTCTTCGAGGCGATAGCTCTTGGAGACTTGCGCGACTGCACTGCGCTTCTTAACACATTAGGCTACGAAGTGAAGCAGGTCAAAAACGCCGTGAACCTCTACCTTGCGACTCCTTCCACCCCTTAAATAGACTCCTCGGATTTCTCCTCGTTTGTCAGGATTGCAGCCCGCCCCAGACGTGATGACGATGGCGGAGAGATTCAGGAAACTAGCGACCGACTACAGGGACATCGACCTTGGAGGACTCGGAGGAGACCAGAGGCTCCAGGTGTGCAAGGCACTCTACGACATCGCAGACAACCTTGAGGCCGTCGCACTGGCGGTCGCAGAGCTAAGGGCGACACCCATCGAGGGACCAAGGAAGAAGGTCGTGCCTTCAGGAGTAAGGTAGCTTGTTCGAGACGCTTTTCCAGAAGCCAGACTCAGCCTCTCAGAAGTCGGCCATCACCGCGACTGAAGAGCTGATCCAGCCCGACAACATCTCGATGAAGACCAGGCTGATCGACCCCAACTCGGTCACAGCCTTGGAGGTCATCATGTTCGACCTGGCCTCTGACGTGCCGAGCCCCAAGCAGATCCTCATGGTCGAAGGGCTGAAGAAAGAAGGCTGGACCCTGGACGAAGCTGGGGCCTGGGTCAACAACAAGCAGTGGATCGAAGAGGAAGGTAAGGATGGCACAAAGAGCTGGGTCCTGAAGGACATCCCTTCCGACAAAGCGACAGCTGCATCCAAAGCGATGGCTACCGCTGAGGGAGCTTCAGACATCGGAGGGAGGAACCTCCAGGTGCAGTATCTCAGGTTGCTGGTCAAGCAGCTCGGCCTCCTGGGCGAGGACATGAGCAAGACGACCTACCTCACAGACGATTACCAGCCCAGCCCTTCAGACTACATGTTCTTCTGGATCAACGTGAAGAAGATCAACAATGTCAGCTGGAACGGCAAGGGCCGCATCGAGTTCTTGCAGGGCCTCATCGGGTCCATGTTCCTCCAATCAGAGCAGACCGCAGCTGCGCTGAACAAAATCACCCAGGGATAGAGATGTCGTTCCTCAAGACCAGACAAAAACTGCCCGAGGACCTACGCGCCGAAGCCGAGAAGCTGGACTCGGAGAGCTGGGGAGTCAAGGACGACGCCCAGGGAGACGCCATGCGGAAGAAGGCCAAGATGCTCAGGGAGGAGGCAGATGGCATCGAGAGGAGGATCAAGAACCAGGACGAGGAGACCGAGAAGAGAGCGAAGAGGGCTAAGGCCCTTTCGGAGCTGGCGGCGGCGGCAGCTGCAACGAGAGGGCGTTTCGTCGTCGCAGTGATCACGACGCGACTCCCTGGGGGAAGGAGGAGGGCCATCAGCATCGTCAACGTAGACATCACTGGGAAGAAGGTCTCCAGGCTGAACCTGAGGATCGGAGGCTCGAAGATGGTCTACCTGGAGGAGGGTTTGAGGTTCACTGTCAACGGCAGGAGCTACGAACTGGACAGCGAGTTCATCGAGTTCGAGATCCCACTTCCCACGCTCTTCTACGACAGAGAGAAGTCGGAGCCCATCCACTTCTACGAAAGGACGCTGACCTACAAGAGCCAGGAGATCTCTTCCATCGACCTGATCGGACACTACTCGCTCAGGCTCGACAAGATGCTAGAGCAGAAGGTGGTCGAGACGGCAGCCAACGAGAGGCCAGAGCCTCCAGCTCAGGCGGTCTCCAAGCTGGTCATAGTCCTGATCGCGGTCTTCAGCTTCATGCTGGGAGTGTTGTTCTCATTCCTGGTGCGGCCCTAAATGGTGGCAACGGTCACAGTCACAATCACGACCATCAACACCACTGCAACCCTGGAGGCAGCTCTGGTCGCAGGGATCATTGGGCTCATCGTAGGGTTTTTACTTGGGAAGCTCCATGAACAATACAGCATGAGGCAGTTCTAACTTGGTCTTCGATGTCTTCTCGGCGGCAGGGGTCCTAATCCCCTTCATCCCACTGATGAAGGACTTCGTTCTTCAGGTCGGCAACCTCGGCGGAGGGAAGACTGTCGAAGGGGTCGGCATGGTCCTCTACTATGCAGAACAGACTTCACTGACACTGGCAGAACTCCAGCGCAAGGTCGATGCAGGAGAGATCAAGCAGTCGGAGATGGATGAAGAGAGGAAACATCAACGTGAATGCTACCTGAACTTTCCTCTCAAGATGGCACTCCTCAAGGCAGACAGTGAGAGATGGGCGAGGTCGGAGGAGGCGCTTGGCAACAAGTATCGAGCCATGGCCTACAGAGACATGCCCAACCACATCCATTTCATCGGCAACCTGAACGAGGTCCCCAAGGACCCAGACTTCGCAGGGGTCGATAGCGTCAGCCCCAGCATCTACCATTTCATCGCTCGAAGGAGAAACGAGGTCGAAGCGAACCCTCTCCCAGACCGTGACGAGGGCCGCGATCTTCTTCTACTTGACGAAGCCCAGGATCTTGCAAGGTCCAGGCGTAGTGGAGACCGTTATGTGAAGATCATCTCCGAGAACGCCGACTTCTTCAGGAAGATGGGGCTGGAGGTCCAATACCAAGGGCCGCAGCAGAGCCAGATGGACAAGAACTTCAGAGGCAAGTCAACCAAGAAGACACTGGCTGAGAAGTTTGAATACACAGACCCGAAAACAGGTTTGCCAGTAGATCCCGAGAACAACCAGCACTACTATTTCCTGAAGTTCACCGTCTTCGACACGTCCAACACTGAGAGGAGGCCCAGCGCCACTTTCTTCATGCCCTATGAGGACAAGGACCACCCTCAGCTGGGCGAGTTCCCTGGCGCGAAGCTCTGCCACCGCTACTATGGGACAAACGTCTTTCACTCGCAGAGCCTCACCACTCGGGGGACCCTCAGTGAGTTCACTGGGACTGGAGGCGGTGCCGCCCCTCCTACTACCGACATAGACATGGATGAAGACGTTGCCATGGGTGAACCTGGTGGCACAGCCAATGACCTCTTGATCGCAGTAGCTCAGAACATGACCAGCATTTCTAAAGCCCTCAAAAGAAATCCATTCTTCAATCTGAAGCCAAAAGATGCCAAGGCGCTGCTGAAGTGGTTGTCGAAGAGAGCAAGCGAAACCACATAGCCATTATGGCGGATGCAGTATATTCATCGTTCTCGAAAGATAGCCGAGACGATGCCCACTCTTCGTTGCGATCTCCTCCGTGAAGGTGTAGACTAGAACATCGTCAAACATCGAGTATGCAGCCTTCTTCTGGCTGATCGTTGTCCCGCCTTGAAATTTTGTCTTGCCCTTGGGAGAATGAACCCGTCGCAAGACCTCGACAGCGACTATCCTTCCGCCTTTTACTGCTATCCCGTCTGGGACCTTTCCCTTCAGATTCACGCATCTCCACCCCTCTTTTCTCAGATCTTCGAGTCTAGCCTTTACCTCCAGTTCGTGCCTCAGTGAGGCGTTGGTCATGCGTAATCTTCCTGCATTCCGATGTCGAATGCTGGCAAACTAAGCACTACCATTCCTGTTCGGTTCGTAGCAATCAGGACAAAGCGGTTCTCCAGCATAGAGGATGATGGCCTTCCTGTCTGGATGATACTTGCAGTTCGGGATGTCGAATGTCGTCATTTTACGAAAGAACCTCTGTGATTCTGTCGATTCCAGCGAGCGCCTTGTTGAAATTTACTTTTGCTTTCTAACCGAGAGATGATTCCGCCGAGTGCTTCATACCACTCTTTGTCACTTCCCATCACCCAACCCTGCCCTGCGATAGTCGGCCCGAAGTATTTTCTGATTTGCTTTAGAATATTGATGTCATGTTCTCTGATAACTTCGTCAAGTTGGTCGCTCATTCTCCCCTCTCCGAAGGCTCCATCAAGTCTTCACCATACAACCCAAAACTGAACATGAAGATTAGAGCCCCAATCGCCCCACTTACGAAAAGGTGTTTGTCAAGCCATTCTTTCAGGCGTTTCACCGATATTCCAAATACGAATGTCCTCATTTTGCGGTTGAACAACTCGCAACCCCATCTCTCACCCCCTATTTAATTAGGGGGCCTTCCTGTTCCACTGGAACCAATGACGAAAGACTGCGACTCTCTTGCATGCGGCCCTGACTGTATCTGCTACGGAGGAAAGAGGACCGATTGCAACTGTAGCTATGCCAAGTCCCTTCTGACGGCGACCTTCGTGGACCCAGAAGGCGAGCTGGCTAGGTCTCCAACCGTCGAAAGATGACTTCCTTCGGATCGTGGATGTCGCCCTTGGCACCGCTGAAGACATAGCCGCACTTCGAGCATTCGTGCATGTCCTGGTTGGACAGATCCCACCTGTCGTAAGGATGGGTCCTCAGCGACCCGCACTTGGGACACTTCTTTGGGGGGCGCTTGACTGGAGTCAAACCTTCAGCCTCTTCAGCTGTTCGATGGCCTCCTTGCGAGCTTGTTCATCCTCGATCTGCTCAGTGGTCTTCTTCAGGTCTGCGAGGGCATCATTGATCTCGGTCGCAGCTCGGTCGAATGGATGCCGACCAGCCATCTCCTCCTCACGCTTCTCCTTGACCGACTTCTTCCTCCGCAAGAACCCGAAGACCATTTTCCTCTCAAAAGGGTGGTGTCATGGCTCCTTATTAGACTGGACGCAACCTCTCGTTTGGTATGTCGTCCATTGAAGAGAAGAGGAAACAGGGCAAACCAATCTACGTCTGGGACTACTTCAGGGGAGGCAACAGCCCCTTCAAACCACTCACCAAAGCTCTCTTCGGTCGCAACGATCCCGAGGTCCTGAGGAAGAAGCTGGAGGCACTGAAGCTGAAGCAGGAGCTTGAACGGCAGAAGAAGAAGAGCTGGCCCGAGCGCAGGATCGAGAGCTAACCAGTCTTAAGACGGACCACCTGATCGTGTGGGTAGTTTGAGCGCCCTTCCAGAAGTGACCTACAAGGGGAAGAGCTACACCATGGACTCCCGCCTGCGCCAGTTCCGAAGGGTGACATTCGACAAGCGAGGCCCAAAGATGGAGTTCTTCGACTTCGACTCGCCCAAAGGCAAGAAAGTCATGGCAGCCTACGAGCGCAGGTGGGCAAGGTTCCACAAAGACATGGACGAAGCTAGAAGGTTGGAGTATTGAGAAGGGTCAGAACGGTCCACGTTGTCAGCACTGGAGGCCAAGATTGGAGGAACACAGGCTTCAGGGAAGCTCCAGTCATGGGAGCTAAGAAGGTTGATCGCTCGACCCTTTCCAGGCTGGTTGACAAGGGACCTGAAGGCTGGTCGAGTGGCAGGAACCTCGGCAAGAAATACTACGCCAGGACTGGCAAACACTCCTGGACGGCGGTTGACAATGCGACGGGAGACGCCTGGACTGAAGAGTTCAGGACGGCTGCGAAGGCGAGGCGCTGGCTGACCCACGAACAGCTGATCGCAGGCACATCCCTCGACAAGAGGATGAAGGCCTAATGGTCCTAACCAAACGTCAAAAGCGGAAGGTCCTAGACAAGCTCGCCAAGGCCCTGGATGACTACCTGGAGCCGTCAGGAGGCTGGACCGAGTTCATCAACGACTCAGCCTACAACAAGCTCTCCAAGGCAGAGTATGATTGGGCGGTCAACCACACGTTCCCAGCCGTCAGGACATTCGAGAGGTTAGAGGGGTAGTGTGCCGACCTACTACCATACCTGCCCGAAGCATGGCCTAGAGCAGTGCCGCTGCCGAGGGTATCTCTGGCACGAATGCAGTAAGGGAGATGAGAAGATCGTGCCAGTAGGACCAGGGAACGACCCAACGAGCATCTGGAGTCACACCTGGAGAGAGCCAAGGAAGAAGGGGCTCGCCCAGGAGAGCGACGCGGCCCAGTCGAGGTTGGAGTTTTGAGCGAGACCGAAAGCACCCGCCATGGCAGGCGCAAGGATGCCTGGTCAAGGGCTCAACTGGGCCTTCCCCTCTCCATGAAGGAACAGCAGGCATTGGCCGAGCTGCTGGTCGAGATGAAAGCCGCCTGGAGGAAGACAGGGAAATACAACGCCAAGAAAGCAACCAGGATCGTCAGAGCCCTCCAGGGTTCTGGCTACTATGAGGCGATGAAGCGGATCGAGGAGGAGGCCCATGGCAGAGTCGAGTCTTAAGGTTTAACAGAGTTGCAGCTTAAGGAAGCTGGATGGGAACCAACCCACCAGGCTATCAAATGCAATACTACAGGACCCACCCCAAGCAATATCGAGTGAATCTCCAGCAACGGAAGCAGCGATCAGCCCAGCAACATCGGAAGATGCGACAGTGGCTCAGGTGGTTCAAACGCTCTCTTCGGTGTGAAGAATGCGGTGAGTCGGACTGGAGGACTCTTGACTTCCATCATGTCAACCCAGCCCAGAAAGGCTTTCTCCTTGCCCGTATAAGCTCCTGGGTGAGCTGGAAGCGGCTCTGGAAGGAGATCGAGAAGTGCAGGGTCCTCTGCGCTAATTGCCACAGGAAGGCCACAATTCCCTTCGAGGGGCGGGTCTTAAGGCGCCCTTGAGAATATCAGTCTTAAGTTGGTCAGCAAGACCCAGAGGAGGAAGTGGAAACTGGATGCCAGGACCTTCGATGAATACTCCAGGGATCTCCAGAGGCAGCGTGACCGCGAGATGATGGAGAACTTCATGCGGCTCTGGCGTCAGGGTGACTTCTCCTTCGAGCAGGGCAAGCTGACGGACACAGAAGAGAAGCGAGCCAAGAGGAGGACCCGAGAGTAATGGCGATGCCGACCACTGACGAGATCAAGGCCAGAGCCACCGAGAAGTTCCTGGTCGAGAAGGGAGCCCAGATGGAGGGCGAAGAACTCAACACCCCAGAAGAGAACGAATTGAAGGAAGGCGGGTATTGGGAAGAGGCTAGACGGGAGCTGATGTCAGAGTCAGGGAACCTCAGCCCCGAGGAGAAAGAATTGGCGACGCGGCGCAAGGCAGAGCTGATGGACGAGCTGAAGGAGGTCAGGGAGTCGCTAGGCTACAAGCCGAGACCAAAGAAGGAGAAGGTCGAAGAGTTGGTGAACGCTGCCAAGGAAGGATCTGATCAGGCCGCAGCGGGGACCATAACAATGGCGACTCGGGAAGAGCTGGAGGCGCTTCCCAGGCCTGTCGAGGAGCGCCCAACGAAGACGCAGAGATACCCTGGCCGCTACGTCCCTGAGCTGGCAGAGCAGCGCAAGTCGAAGTTCTACAGGACGCCCGAAGGCCTGATCGCGGTCGAAGAAGAGAAGGAAGAATTGCCGACCTTGGAAGAGCTGGCAGCCCTCCCTGGAGAGCCAGCGGCCAAGAGGACCAAGGAGCAATACTTCCCGTCACAGAGGCCTGAGCTGCCAGGAGAACCAGCGGTAGGACTCTACGAGAAGAAGCAACGCTTCCCTGGGAAGGTCAGCAGGGAGGTCGTTGCAGCACAGAGGGCGGCTGCTGGAACCCAGCTTGTGCCTACGTCAACCCAGAAAGTCGAGAGAGGAGTCGCGGCCACGGCAGGGCAGATCAAGGGCAAGATCGGGGCCTTGGTTCAGAAGCGCCAGCAGATCGATGACCTGAAGAGGAAAGCCCTCCTGGAGCTGCAAGCTGATCCGAAGCCCCAGAACAGCGAGTCGCTGAAGAGGCTCAGGGCGATTTCCAGGACGGCAGCCGAGAAGACAGAACTCAAGGCATTCGAGCGCGAAGTCAGGCTGGGAGAGAGGAAGAGAGTCCTCCTGGCGAGAGCCACCGCCAGGGTTGAACAAGAGACCGAGCTGGCCCAGGGAGGCTACACAGGCCTGTCTCCCGCGAGGGAACTGGCAAGGGCGATCAGACGCAGAGCGATCAGAGGCCTAGAGTCAACTGGGGCTGCCCTTGGCGCAGGAGGAGAAGAAGAACCGAGATACCCAGATCTCGCCAGGAGACAGACAGGACCGCCCCCAGACGAGCGTCCCGAGAACCTGGAAAGGCCTTCAAACTACGGAGGGTGGTCGCATCACTGGCCTGCCTATCACTTCAGCACCGCGCACCCCAAGGACGACTACCATTGGGATGTGGCGCACCCGAGGGAACCGCTGCACTTCAAGCTGGGAGAAGAGAAGCCCAAGGCCGAAAGGAAAGAGCTGCACTGGCACGTCACACTGCCAGAGAAGCACTGGCACAGGGGAGCCTACGGCAAGACAGCGAAGGTCCCCAAGGCTGAAGCCAGAGCGCATCTCAGAGTAGAAGAGACGTTCCCAGGCCTTTCCGAGAAAGCCACGATGCCGTCCTACTTGTCTGGACACTCGCCTTACCCCTTCGAGCTGGTGACTAGGGGAGACGTTGAACTACGCGGAGAGATGGAACGCGAGAAGGAAGACGAAAGCAAGAAGGCCCAGAAGAGGATCGAAGAATGAGCTTCCTCGTTCCTGTCACTGAAGCAGCGGCGGCACTTGGCGTCACTTCCATCATCCTTCATCAGTTCGTGGGCAAGGACAAGACCTGCAAGAAGTGTGGAAAGCCGAGATCCGCCCACAAACCCAAGAAATCCCGCACGACCCGTCGCATGGACGCCTAAGCAAAGACACTAACAGCGTAGAGTAAAGAACGACTCGCGCCCGTTTAGCACAGAACCCTCATTCTTTTCCCGACTATCCCGCTTATATACAGAACGTCTATCTGTAAAGACGTGGGCAATCGTAAAAGAACCAAACGGCGTAAGGTAAAGGCAAGAACAAACCGCAAAACAGAAACGGTTGAGGTCATCCAACAAGTCAGAAGGCAGGTGCTTACTGAGCTAGAAAGACGTATGTTGATGGAACTTCGGATCGCAGACGTGCCGACAACGGCCCAACACTTGATGATGACCGAAGGGACATTGGGTGTTCATCTTTATCGCATCAGGAAAAAATACAAAGAGGCTAGGGCTTTCGTGAACCTGATCGACTCACTCAGGACCGCTAACCCATCGCTTCGGAAATATCTGAAGACGAGAGAATGAAGGCACTCTCCTTGGCGACCTTCAAACAAAGATATTCCCTGACCCAGAAAGAGGTCAACGAATTAGTTTCTCTTGGCATTGTGGCTCTGCAACAGAACGGGTATCGTGGCGATTCTCCCAACCATCACAAACTCATCGTCTTCCCTGAAGATTTCCAACACAGAACTGCGACCGCTTACAGGAACGCAGAAGAGACAGAAAGAGAAATCGTTAACCAAGCCAACAAGGCAGTCATCGAACTTCTGTCAAAAGCGAGTAGGAAGACGAGGAATGCGGAAGAATATCTGCACTACGTCAAGGTCTTCACATCGTCCATCGAGAAAGGCCTTTCTCCCTACAGGGCTGTCGTAGCTCTACATACCCATGCCAAAGAACAAAGGGTGTTGAATAGATGGAGTTGACTGCACTTGGTTGATTACAGGCTCTCCATGATGCCGAAGAAGGAAAGAGAGATGCTCGCACAGCTGATTGACGACATCAACATGAATGACAAGCTCATCGCCATGGACAAGATCACCTGCTACAACGTCATCATCCACACTGCGACGGTCTACAGGAACGCCCTGGTTGACGCCGCGCTTAAAAGCCAAGAGAAGACGGAATGAGGCGAAAAGTCTTGGGCATAAGTGCAGACAAGCCAGCCTGGGAGAGGGCGCTGATCTGGCTAGGCAGCTGGATCATCACAATCGCAAAGTGGGTGGTGACGCGCTTCTACAACTGGATCAAGGGAAGGATCGCAGCGAACAAGACTTACAGGGCGCAGATGAAGAAGTGGGCTGAGGAGGACAAGCAGGAGCTACGGGAGTTCGAGCATGACGTGAAGCTGGAGGCCAAGAAGGTCCAGATCGCGGAGAAGGCATTTACTCCTGGAGCCAACGACCATCCACTCGTCAAGTTCGGAAGAGGCCTCGCCAACATGGGGAGGAGCTTCCAGACCTTCGGGACCAAGATGGGAGAAAAGGCCAAGACGGCTCGGGAAGCCAGAGAAGAGAGGTTGAAAGCAGCCAAGGAGGAGATCCTGAGGAAACACGGTCTCCTACCCAAACCTTCGGAGAACGAGGAAGCGTGAGTCGAAAAATCAAGATCGCACTGATCTTCCTGGTCGCAGTGGTCGCGTTCAGAGTAGCAGTCCTCGTAGTCCTGGGACGATAGACCGTTGAGGAAAGGCAAACCTTTCGTTGGGCGCAGAGGGCTAGAGGAGTATCTTCACAGCCTGGACGCCCGTCAGGAGAGGGTGGCCGACAACAAGGCGCATCAGTCGCATGGCAAGGCCATGGTGCGTGGCAAGAACAGAAGACACCGCAAGTAGATCTTCAGCTCTCCGAGTGGGGGTTCTCAAAGTGGGAAGGCCTCGGTCTTCCTCGGACCGAAGCCGACTCTAGACGAGAGAGGGCCTTCACCACACACTTCTCCAGCTCGGAGCCGACCCGTCTAGGTCGGGATGAGCTTGAAGAAGAGTATGATGACGACCAGGGCGATCACCACGAACAGGATCCCCTTGAGCAGGAGTGACCCTGCATCGGTTCCTGTCAGCGATGATGTTAGGGTGCTGAAGGCGCTCGGAAGGATCGAGGCTACCGCGTCTGCGGCGACCGCGACTCCGACTATGGCAACGACAGTGGCGACCACTGCGTTGATTGGTTCTGATGTGGCTGCTTCCCTCTTGACCTTCGCTGCCTCTACGAGGCGCGAAACGATGTCTTCCTTACCTGGGACGTGCATCGAGAGAGAGTTTCCCAGGGGGTTTTAAGACACGTCAGGGCAGGCAGATTGTGTTCTTCAAGATGTATTTCTTCTTGATTTGAGGGTGGACCTTGCGAAAGTGTTGGTAGATCGACCACCAGGTTTGGAACCGCCACCTGCCACACAACTTGCACTTCCACCGTTCATGCTCCTCGGACTTGAGCTTCGCCAGCTTAACCTGGACCCTAGTCTGGAGCTTTGCCAGTTTTGCACCAGACACACTCTGCTCTCTCCTCTTCGATAGATCCTGGAGCCCTGATGAAGCGCAAGGTGAATGATGGATCCTTCAGGCTCTCGATGGGTTGGGCCATGTAGTATTCCGTCAAGTGATCCTTGCAGAGGACAACTGGCTCCATCTTCCTAGCGAAGAGGCCCATGCACACCTGGCAGGTCTCCTTGTCAACCTTCACCAAGGATCCAGTCTTCTTGATCAGCTGCTCGGTGGCCCACCTGACGCGCTTAGGGACCTTGGTCATGTAGAGGTTCCAATGCTCGTCGCAGACGAAGACTGGCATCAGAACTTCAACTTCTCCCAGAGAGGACAGCCTTGGAAGCAGGGCTGCCAGGGTTCGTGGGCGTGGCGCTTCTCAGCGGCCTTCTTTTTCTTCATTCGGTCCTTCCACTTGCTCAAGGTGCCACCGTCGCAATCGCATCAACGAGGATCAGGATGATGGGCAGCAGAGCCGCTTCTGGGAGGTTAGGGAGACCGAAGAGGGTCCCTGTCATTGGGATCGTGAAGTTCGAGTTGAGTGAAGTGAATGTCACACCTTCAGCCTGGACTTTGTAGAGAAAGGCCAGCCACACCAGGTCGAAGAGGACCCCGAAGAAGCAGATCAGGCGACCGATGCCTCCGAGTCTCTTCCATCTCCCGATCAAGGCCACAAAGCCGATCACGGCGAAGAATGTGTAGACTAGAATATCCATGCCTTGAGGAGAGCCGCCAGTCAGAACGTCAGTCAGCATCATGAAACCAGTGATGGTCGTGCTGGAAGTGAAGCCGTCATTGACCGTCCCACCTGAAGAGCTGAGACCGAAGGCAGTTGCATGGAAGTCGGAGTTCGCCCCATCGATGTGAGTCGCGGCCAGAGCAATCAAGCCTCCAGTCGGCGTAATCGTAGGAGATACGGTCCAGTCTCCCTGCGAGTTCGCAAGGACAAGATCGCCTGGTCGTGTCATCACTGAGCAGGTCTGCGACGTGGCGCTGGCCGTGGTATCGACGCAAGGAGCTGTCACGGAGAAGGGATTGGTCGGGTTGACGTTATCCCACGCGGAGAGCGTCATGTGAACGTGGTCGATGCCTGTCCAGTGCATCGTGACTGTCTCAGTGACCGAGGAAGAAGGGTTGTAGGTCCAGAACTCCCATTGGCCCGTAGCTGCATCATGCCATCTCAAAGTCCAGAGATACCCATTGTTGTCGGTGAGGAACATGGCGAGCGCGGAGTCTCCCTGGGCATAGACTACAACAGTGCTTGGGTTCGTCAGAGTGATCGTTGCTGACTCGGTTGTGCCTGTAGCTCCTTTCACGATGGGAGTTCCATCTTCGATTATGGGAGAAGCAGCGAAGGCCAGAGGCGCAACCATACTGAGGACGAGGAGGCAAACAACCCCCCAAGCTACGAGACGACTCAACTGAAAGAAGGTGCCGCTGGGCTATTTAACGAAGATAGGAAAGGCCTCGACCAGTCTTAAGAGTGGCAAGGAGACCGAAGTCTTGATGCCAGATAAGTGGATCAAGGGAGCCGTCAAGCACCGAGGATCCTTCACCGCCTGGGTCAGGAAGATGTATGGGGATGCTGGGTTCGTCAGGCACGATGGACGCCTGGTGATCAAGCCCTCCATCGTCGCCGCAGCTGCGTCAGGTCGCTGCCCGATCTGCAACCTTCCCAGGGGTCGCTGCATCTGTCCAAGTCGTCTGACGAAGAGACAGGCAGTCCTCGCAAGGACCTTGACAGAGCTGGCGAGTCGCAGAGCTTCGAGAAGGGTGTCAGAGTAGCATGGCGATGTGCCAAGGTTGGTGCAAGCATGGTGAGGACATGCACTACATGGCACGACCCAAGGGAGATCCTTTCGGTCCGATGGTGATGCACTGTAAGGGTTGTGGGAAGGAGCCATGCGCTCCAGTCTACAAGAGGGGCCACCCAGCTGCGAGAAGGATGCGAGAGTAGAACATGGTGATGTTCAGGTATTCTACTCAGAGTGCCAGGGACAAAGCAGCCAAGAAGTTAAGGGCGAAGGGTTATGTCGTCAGAAAGGTCAAGAAAAAGCTCCTCTACTTCGACACAACGAACAAGCGACTGAGCGAGTAGGGGCTGGTCAAGGTTGAGCCTTGACGACTTCATGCCAAAGGAAGAGCAGCCAAAGAAGAAGGAGCCCGAGGTCAAGTTCGAGATCCAGGACATGTTCGGGCGCAAGCTCGGAGAGATCAAGGAGCCTACTCCCGAGGAAGTAGCTGCCTACAAGGAGAAGCAGGAGGCCAAGGCCGACCGCTACCTGGAACTGGCAGGGAAAGCGAAGAGCGAAGCTCAGGCACGTCACGACCAGGCAGAGAGGAAGATGGACGCCATTCCGTTTGGGCAACCCATCCTGGTTGGTCACTACTCCGAGGGCCGAGACAGGAGGTTCCGAGACTCGATTGATCGGGACCTTCACAAGTCGGTCGAGCTGGGAGAGAAGGCCGATTACTACGCCAGGAAAGCAGAGAACGCGGCGAGCGACTACGCGATCAGGTCTGAGGACCCTGAGGCGCTGAAGAAGCTGAAGCAGAAGGTCCTGGACCTGGATGCCGAGCGCGTCAAAGTCAAAGCGATGTCGGGAGAGGAGCATCAGAGGTCACACCCCAACTGGCACTACGACCACTTCTTCACTGGAGCCTACATGCGGAAGCTGGACCTGGAGAGTATCGGTCGCAGGATCAGGGATGCCAAGAAGAGGGCTGGGGAAGTGGGTTCGCTGAGGGTGATGGAAGGAAGCTCGGAGCAAATCGGCCAGGTGGAGGTCGTTATCGATCCCCAGGAGAATAGGATCAGGCTGCACTTCCCAGGGAAGCCATCCCAGGAGGTCAGGAGTCAGCTGAAGTCGCTCGGGTTCCGCTGGTCTCCCACGAACATGGCATGGCAGACCACCATTCGCCAGTATGCCATCGACCAGGCCAAGAGTCTCCTAATGAAGCTGGATGAAGCAGAGAAGCAAGGAAGCAGTGAAGCAGAGAAGCGCATTCAGTCTTAAGAGGCATCAACCTACCTGTCCTCAGTATGGATCTCACTCTGGAGAGACGGATCAATGAGACCCAGGGGCAGCTTCTCGATGTCGGGCGAGAGATCAAGAGGCTCAGGATGTTGTCGAAGAGGTCGAAGTCTCATGCGGCCCAGCACTTCTACAGGGCCAGAGAGAAGATGCTGACCGAGAGGGCTCAGGAGCTAGGGTCCTACATCGGGAACCTCTACGGGATGCGGAGACAGATGCGGAGGATCGGAGCTTGAACGGCAGGCCAAAGGTCCACGTCAGGATCCCGAGAGGCAAGGGCCAGGGCTACAGGGTTGGTTGGGTCGTCTGGTCAGGCAAGCCTGGTCAATCGTCAGTCGTTGACGCAGACTACATGGACGTTGCCACGCCAGCTGAGGCGAAGAGGCTTGTTGCCAAGAAGAAGCGCGAAGGTGTGATGGATGTGAGGTATGGAAGACACCTGACTCCAGCGCAGGTGACTGATGTGGTGATGAGGGCGACGAAGGCCTGGAGTAGAGTGGGGACTTAGATGTTCCCGCGCTACGAATACGTCTTCAGGAAAGGTAGGTCCAAACACAACAGACGAGTGGTTGTCCAACAACAGAACCGAAGCCATGCGTGAGATGAGGTCAGAGGTCGAATACGAGAAACTAGGGGATCCGATGACGTTCCACTTGGCGCGGCGAGTAGATCTGCACAAGGCAGCATCAGCTGAGGCTCGCAGAGTCTACAAGAGGCTGGGGATGTAGGTGGACAAGAAGAACCTCAGGAAGATCATCCGCGATGCCAAGGCCACACTGACCATGGCGAAGACTGGCAAGGACATCGACACGGCAGCTCCAAAGATCGAGCGTGAGATCTCCTGGCTGAGGAAGAGAGTCAGGCACCTGCGCTCTGAAGTGCGACGACTGAACGACTAGGTTCGCGCCGTAGATCTACCACAGTCAGCGAAAGTGATGTGGACCCCGCTACAGTGATGGGAGATAAGAGTTGGAAGGCCCCAACCGTCATGTGTGAAACCATAAGCTGCATACGCGACCACTAATCCGACCAAGATGACCACGATCAGGATTGCAGCGACCCGATGCATGTTTCCGTCAGCATAGGCCATACTTCTACCTCCAGGAGAGCGTCTGCCACCAGACGCCGAAGAAGCCAGTGCCGAACACAAGAATGACCATCAGGATCTCCAGGCCTGTTCCTCCCATCAATGGCGATGTCAACCAGGTGCCGAACTCAGAGGCCAGAGGCGTGTAGATCGTCAGGAAGATGCCGAGGACCTGAGCGAACCTGGTCCCCTGGGAGTTTGAGGAGAGAGAGGCATTGAAGGTGAGACCCCCAGCTCCGATCCCGATGCCGAGGCCGATTATCAGAAGCACGACCCCTATGAAGAACCCAGCGATGTAGCCGAGCCCTCCGTAGCTGCTCGTGGGAAGCTGCTCAAGCGATGAGTAGGTGTTGTAGCAGTTTCCTGTTGGGGTGAGGAAGTGGCCCGACTCGCCTCCATGAGGAGACGACTCGCAGCTGGTCACGTTGTAGTCGAAGAAGTGAGCGTAGATCCCAGTAGTCGAAAGGTCAGTGAGTGCCGTCCCCTGGTAGCCAACCATGTAGTAGATCATCCCACCAAGGGCATCATGATATTGGCACCCGAGGAAGTAGTAGGACCCATAGAGGGTGCTGCCGCCTGGTTCGCCAGTCCCAGCTGGGGTCTCCTCCCAGCACATACCTGTCACGACCTGATCATTGATCAGGGTGTGGTGAGTGTTGTCCGTGATGTTCCACTTGTAGAACGGGACCACGTTGCCGAGTGAGTCGGTGACGTTGAGGCCAGTCCCGCTACCATGGAAGTCAGCTCTGACCAGCTGATGCTTGTTGCCGTCATCTTCAGTGGTTGCATTGATCCATGTGAGACCACCGCCGAACTTGACAGTGAGGTTGACGAAGGGGCTCGGTCCTGGAAGGGTCGAGAACGGCAGAGCTGTAGGCTTGATGAACAGTGACCCGATGAATCCGCTGATGTCCCCAGAGAACAGGAAGGTGAACGGACTCTGTGTGTTGAAGATTCCAGCGATGCCAGTCACCCCTCCGATCCTACAGTTGTTGGTCGATGCGTTCACGTTGCAAGCGGTCGGTTGATTGTATTGGAGCCCGTAGTAGCAGTTCAGGTAGTCGAGAAGGTTGCAGGTGTGCGAGACCGAAGGGCTGGAACTGAGGCTGATCAAGCCAGAGTTGGCGAATGAGTTGGTCGTAGCTCCGACTCCGACAAGGAGGAAGATTGAGAGGAGGATCAAGGCCATCGGATAGAGAGGACCGACATGGCTCGGGATGCTATTCGGCTTCTTGGCGCTCAATGCCCCCCTCCCTTGATCAACCAGACTATAGTCGAGAGCGTGAGGAAGAAGGTCAGTCCCCAGGGGACGTATCCATAAGCTCCACTGACGAATGAAGCTGCGTCAGAAGCCATGCTCCCCAGGAGCCCTCCGAAAGCCGACCCAGCGAGCCAGATTGTCACCGCAACGTCCCCAGACTCCCTGAGGATCGAGACAAGCGCAGCTGGCACCAGGAAGATGAAGACCAGAACAACAACGAAGTCACCCATCACCGACGCACTCGGGAAGTTCTGGGCGAAGAGCGAGCTGGTCGTGAAGGTGGTCGCAGTGTAGGAGGTCGTGATGTTAGCAAAGGCAGCCCTTGGGAACATCAACCCTACAGCTGCCATGGAGAACACTAGGACTGCGAGCGCAGAGATCACTGCTTGTGGCTTCAACCAGAGCCCCTGGTCTGAGTTGACTCGGCCCCATTTAAGGAACGGCACTCGTCAGCTGAACTGCTTGGTCCCTTCTCTGATTAGGTAGCTGGTGGCGCAAGGGTCCACGTTGCAGAAGAGGAGCCTCCTGTAGGTCCCGAAGCGCGTCTTCCCCAGCTTCGACTTCTTGCCTACCCAGCCCATCGAAGAGCTGATGTAGGGCCTCTGGAGGACCTTGCCGCACTCGGCGCAGTGGCGAGGGACTTCACCAGCTGCGACCATCCCTGCGATCACGACAGCGAAGCCCAGGAACATCGAAGCGACCCCGAAGGTAGCGTTGGGGTTAGGAGGCTGGACGACATGAGGCTGGCCGATGCTGACGTAGTAGAACCCGTAGAAGATGCAGAGCATCCCAACCACCAGGGTCGGGGCAGCGATCAGGCGGAAGCGCCAGACCTTGTTCAAGTGAGTTCCTTCCTGTAGACGTAGCCATGGGGGAAGATCTGCCAGCCGCAGCTGGGTCCCTCGCCATGATGAGCGCACTCGATCAGCTGGTCTCCCATCAGGTAGGCCACGATCTTCTTCTCCGTCATCGCTCCCCAGCTCTTCCTGGTGCTGATAAGGAGGGACAGGTTCAACTTTAAGCTACCCCTTGACGGGCCATTTGTCGCAGACATGCGGCCACGGTCCCCTTTTCGACCAGGCGACAGTCCGACCGCAGCCGTAGGGGCAGGGTTTCCTTGGCCTGGGAACCACCAGCCTGACTCGGCTGCGCTGGCGTTGGTAGTCGTCGTAGGTCCTCAAAGGCCTGCTTCCCTGAGCTTCCTAGACTGGTGATGCGCGAGAGTGGAGATCCCGAACCCCCAGATGAGTGCAGCTGCGAAGTAGATCGCGGCCATCAGAGGGTCGTCTGCCACGACATAACCGCCGAAGAGGACCGCGCTGACTGCGACGACCCAAGCTCCCATGTCCAGAAGATCGTAGCGAGTGTGGGGCTTCAAGATTGTGGTTCCTGAGGGGCGGGTCTTTTCAGCTGGAACATTGTGCTGGCGCTTGTGGTATAGGGTCCTGCCTCCCTAGCTGCGTAGAACCGTGTGTCTGGGAAGAGATCGAGGATTGCCTTCAACATTGGAGGTTCGGTCGCGCCTTCCAGAATCAGAGTGAACCTAGTCTGGGGTGTGTCATATTTCCCAACATTGACAAGCTCGACCTGGAGCGTTGGCTTGGCCTCCTTGAAGTCGTGCCTCTCCAGGAGCTTCATCGCATCCTGGAAGATCCCAGTATCGACAGATTGCCTGGTGATCATCAGATCTGCACCCCGATGATCTTGGCCCTGTCGAGGACTACCAGCTTGGCACCAAGGAAGTGACCCTCCTTCAGGACCACTGGCTTTTCATCGAATGACATGACCTCGCCTTTCAGCCAGCCATCCCAATCTCCACCCGCAGGGACGAGGACCCACACTTTCCGTCTCTTCATCGAGCTGTCCTTGAGCGCGGCGTCGATGTCGTAGGTCATAGGTTCACGACCTTCTGGGAAGGGGCCTGCTCCGCCTTCTTCCTCAGCAGGTCCACCTTCGCCCAGGCTCCGTCATTCCCGAGGATGTAGCCCAGCCCGAATGTCATCAGGGCAAGACCGATGTAGGCGCTCGCTCCTCCTGGGATCACTAAAACGAACCCCAAGGCCATCACGAACATGCCCACAACGAAGTTGGTCCTCGCACTCTTCGCTTCGTCAGCTGTCAGGTGTGTCCGAGGCATCAGGTCTCCTCCTTCAGCTCTTTGTTGTGCTTCGCGGCCATGTGGGTCCTCAGATTGGACCTCACCATGTTCGGATGGCCTGCGAAGAGTTTGTTGCACTCGGGACATCGCTTCGTGACATCTTCCAAGTCTTCCAAGGTTCTTCCCATACTTCTACCCTCCCACCCCGTCTTTTAAGGAGACACTGACCGAGAGCCCCCCCTTCCCTAACCCCCCTGGTAGGTGGTCGTAGTCTCCCGACAAGCGCCTTCCCAGGGGCCATCGGGTCAGTCAGTCAGTCAGTCAGTAGTTGTGGTAGGTAGAGGGAAGGGGTTGGGAACCCCTCCCAG
>Ga0187803_10000069_pt1 | contig 43218 bp, 38 predicted proteins | sample NC_wetland_sal_i_2_FD_132425 | JGI IMG/M metagenome (GOLD analysis project Ga0187803, IMG submission 132425) | Wetland sediment microbial communities from Neuse River Estuary, North Carolina, USA - Control_3 | ecosystem: Environmental > Aquatic > Freshwater > Wetlands > Sediment | place: USA...
AAGGAGAGGACTGACCAGCCGGAGCCTTTGTCAATGAGAAAACCTCTGCCCGATAGTTGCAATCGCCTTCCGTGAGTTGTCCAAATTCAGCCGCTGCGGTTTTCGTATAAATACAACAAAACAAGAGTATTAATAACCTGTAAGTCGCTCTGAAATGCTGGACACTGCAAAAATGGTATGCCCCGCCGGCCCCCCGTTCTCTGAGTGCTTGGGACTGAAAATGGCTGGCGATGTAATCCCTTCGAGACATTACACTTAACTCCTTTTATCCTTTCAATTCCAAAGTGCGAGTTGCTCGCGCATAGGCTCAACGGCCGGAGGACGTATCGTATATTGCCTGCGGCAAAGGTGCGGTCGAGCAGTTCCAACAACTCCTGCCGGTGCCGACTGGTCTGAGCAGCCAACGCCAACTTCTCTGACCCTGCCCGCCCCTGTTCGCTCCACAGTTTTTTCTTCCAGTGCTTTCCTTCGTTCATATCTAGCCGAGTATGTCGAAGAGAACCTTCGGCCCGCGACAAAAAAAGCAGTACAAGGATGTTTGGGAAAATCACATCAAGCCGCACATGGGCATGCTGATCTTGCGCGGATTCCATGGCGAACATGGGACCCCGAGGCTACTCGGGCTCCGATGGACATACCAAGCCTGGGGTTCCGATGGACTTTGATCGTGCCGCCGAGGAGTCGGCTTATTCTGCTGAGTTCATCAGGGAACCGAATTTTGTCGAAACCCGCACCTCCGCAGCACTAACCTTCAACTAGCTTTGGGACGCCCTCCTTCACCTTGGCATAGGTGGGGACGTCAGTGCGCCATGTGTTGGGTGGGAATTTCCGTCTGCTCGCACGGTTGGAACCATGGAAATCTTCCGCAGAACGAGAATTGTACATACTGCGGGCGGTAGCCACCGGCGAAAGGTGTACCGGTCGGCTTCCGCGTATCCCGGGACCGGGGAGAAAGAGATGAGGAAATCATCGCCAATTGGGGTCTCGTCCCTGGGGAGTCTATAGAAACTGTAAAACTCGTACCCACCGTCAATCTGTTCGGGGCGGATGTGTCTTGTCACAGTCAACGTTCGAAGCGCCCGCCATCGGGGGCGATTCCAGGCGAGATAATCGTGCGTCGCGGCGATCGAAAACGCACCACACGTCAACAAGCAGAGCACTCCGAGTGCCGTCCATCCTAGAGATAGTGTATTGCCTCGGCGGCACATCATGAATGAAACGACGGTGGTAAGCGGCACAAACAGCAGTAAATACCGATCATAAAGTTGGGGAACAAAAGGAATTGGTACGAAATAAATCACACCAGTGGCAAGCAGCATTAGGAGGAGTTCCTGATTTTGGCCACGGGTCCGGACGAGCAGCAAAACTGCTGAGATGAGTATTTGCAAAACCAGCGCTGCCGTTAGGATGCTAATGACCGTCACTGCTGTCCAGAACACCGGGCCGAGTGACGGAAGGCCGTGAGGGGCATCATGCCGCACCATTACGGGTCCGAGCCCGATGTCATACAACACATTAGGAAGGAATGGCATTCGGTGATGATGGAGTAGTGGAACGGCACCCGCCGTAAACAGCATGACGGACGTCGAAATCGCGATCCACCTCTGTTGCCGACACAAGTCGCGCAAAGGGCCGTATCCGACAAAGAGCATTAGCGGCAACATAAAAAGTCCCACATACAACAGTGCGAATACCACCCCTGACGCTACGTGCTTCGTTGCATGCAACATCGACATCGATCCGACGTCCAAGACGGCCATTGCGGTGTTCCCAAACGTTGCCGTTATCCGCCCGGTCATTTTCAACCAAGTCTGGTAGGAGAACTGCACGCTCAAGCCTAGGAAAGAAGGGGCAGCAGCTCTAATCGCGTTGCGCATGTTTAGTTCGTTCTTCATGAGATAAATAAGGCTGAGCGCAAAAAACAACGCCAACCCAGTTTGGCGCGTGAGTAACGCCGCACTTGCGGCCAATAATCCCAACACCAACTCCATCCTGGATTGCCGTTTAACGCCTCGGACCAACAGATACACGGCCACCAGTGTGAATCCGAGAAATGGAACATCGGTCATGAATGTGAAAGAAAGCTCGAAAAATAGCGGGTTCAAGGCGAGGATAAGAACGCCAAACAGAGCAGTTGTGCTACCAGCACCGGCTTCCCTTAGCAAGCCGTACAGCGCCAGCAGGGCAGCTAATGCGATTGTCAGTGTCGACAACCTCAGTGCCGTGTATGAGAACCCGAAAGGCAAACAGAACAGAGCTCCCCAGTAAACTTGTGAAAAGAGATTCGCCGAACCCCATACGGAAAGCTTGAAGCTTCCGGCTTCGAGAACAGACGTTACCGAATACGCATACGCCCCGTCGTCATTAAGGATGACTTCAGCGATAGGGTTAGTGATGGTGGCTAGTGCGACCCATCCACACGCAATCACCACCACAGCAACCCGGTCGGACAAACTGCAATTTGTTTCACTCCAGCACCGTGCGTCACCATGTTCCGCCGACGCTGAAACAACTTTTGAATCCTCGCTGTCCACCAATGGCTCCCTGAGAAACATTGGGAAGGCTCAGATCTCTCTTCTGAGTCAGCCCCAAACAACTCCTTTTTGTAATGTTTATTTGATTGTGTCCTAGCAGGTTACATTCTCCTGCTTGAGTTAGACGTAGAATCGTCAAAGGGTTGGGTTCAGTCCGAGCGCAAAATATCCTAGGACTTTGCAGTTCTGCACCAGCTTGCAATCGCCAACAAGAAAAACAGTGCAGCACCATGAAAGAAAGCCACGTAGTCAATGGTGCTGCCCCCAGTAGCCCGTATGTAGAGGAAATTCTTGTGAAGAGCATCGACCAGCCGAAAGATCAACGCGAGGACAGTGCAGATCAAACCTAGCCAATAACCAATTGCGGAGAGTTGTTTTTCCATTTTTTACCTCCCGGTTCAATTTTTTTGTGGGTTGGCCCGTGATAGCTGTACGCTACTCTGGACCCACCACGGAGTCAAACAATGTATCTGGATTGTAACCACGCCCTCCTTGTGTGCGCGGAAGCTGATCGAATCGATGGAGTCGGACAAGCCGAATTTGGCAAGGTCCTAATTTGCGGATAAAACTCACTGGAAGGGAAAAGAAAAACCAGCTTCACACTCATCGGTCATCCCATGGAAGGGGTTAACTTGCAGCTGCCAAGAGCAACTGGCTTTCAATGCGTATCTAAAGAGGTTTCATTGCCCGCATGTAGAGCGTACCTATCTTGCGGGACTCGCTGTCCAACTCGGGATCGAATCCACGCCGTTCGATAGAGACGAAGCCCGATGTCGCCAGTGCCTTGGCAAGAGGTTCTTCATCCCACGCCTACTTGTGTTGTTCATACTGAAGAAAATGGTAGTTGATGTGGTCGAGTTGTGTATGACAGTTCTCGGGATGCACCTTGGGTGCGAAGGCCCAATAGTCGTGATTTGGATTGCCATAGCCTCGAAGAGGCCATTCTGTGTCTGGTACGCCGACGTCAAACACTCCACCCGGCTGCAAAACACGGAGGGCTTCGGCAAGGAAGTGCGGCACTTCGCCATAAATTTCGAAGTGCTCGAAAACGTGTTCGCTGTAAATATAGGAAACGCTGCCATCCGGAAAGGGCCAATGTCTGCGCAAATCCAGCCGAAGATCAGCACGCGAATCGAAGAGATCGATATTGAGCCACCCGGCTTTCGAGTTAGGTGCACATCCAAGATTGAGCTTCACGGGAAGAGCTTTCAGCAACTTCTGCGCTTTTCTTACTGCAGACCTGTGACGAAGGCTCATCTCCAATTCCTGGCCAACTTGACGAATAGCAAAGCGAAAAGCATACGTGGGATGGGACTTAATGAAGTTCTTGATGGCAGACATTAGGAACCTTCATTCCTGGCTAGCGTTGAAAGGGATCAATGAGCTTCTGTTGTCATCGCCAGCCCTTGACCCGATGCCAATCGTTTATTCGAGTAAATCCACTGCCCGGCTTCTCCAGGAAGGGGATGGAGGAAATCAATTTTGCGAATTGCTTCGACAAGTGGGGAACCAAAATTGACCAGAAAAATCGTTCGATCATAAGTTTCAATCGACTGACGCAACCTTGCGACGACCGAGCGGAAAACTGGTTCGTGAAACGGACCGTATAGGAAGATCACCAGCTTCTCGGGGGGGATCGCCCAATCGGCAGCATCTTGGCACACGGACTCGATCGTGCAATTCCGAGCCGACACCGACTTGTATCGTTCAATGTTTGCCTGTGCAATTGCGTGTAAGGAAGGCGAAAATTCGACACCCACGATCCTCGTAAACCCATACTCTGCCGCTAAGAGGAGCACTTTCCCTTTGCCCGACCCCAGGTCCACAAAGAAATAGTCTTCGGCTCGAATCGGAAGCATACGAAAAAGCATCAAAACGTTTTTTTCCTGGGAAGCGACGTAGTTTGTTGCATGCACTCGATTCCCGGAGGAGACATCGGAAAGTTTCCAAGCGGGAATTGAGGCCGCGGTGTCCGTTCCAAAACGCCGATCAAACTCCTGTTCCTCGATCCGTCGCAAAGAGGGATTCCCCTTAACAAGGCTGACTATCTTTTTGCACGACTTGACAGCAAACTGGGCGAAACCTTCACGCTTGAGTCTTCCGATTAGATAGGAACAGAAGTGCGTCACGTCTCTCTTTGCTTTGGAATAAGTGTTCATAGGGCAGAGTTGGGAGCCGTCTCAGAAATACTCCTGGCTATCTCTCGCTTTCAGAGAGGGATGAAAGAGATTTATCTCGATTCTCGTAGTACTTCTCGTAATATCTGCGATACTCTCCTCCGCGCACATCTTCCACCCAGCTCGTGTTTGTTCTGTACCACTCGATGGTCTGCTCGAGCCCTTTTGCTAATTCGATCTGTGGACGCCATCCCAACTCAGTCTCAATTTTTCTGCAATCAAGCGCATATCGATGGTCGTGGCCCGGCCGGTCCTTTACGTGAGTCAGGAGATTCTCCGGTTTTCCAAGTGCTCGCAAAACCCTTTTGGCCATGGAGAGGTTCTCCTCGATATCTGTGCCGCCGATGTTGTATACCTCGCCGATGCGTCCATCCTCCAGTACGGCTTGAATCCCGCGGCAGTGGTCTTCCACATGCAACCAGTCTCGTTCTTGTTTGCCGTCGCCATAGATGGGCAGAGGTTTGTCTTCCATCGCATTCGCTATCAACATCGGGAGCAATTTCTCGGGGAACTGGTAAGGCCCGTAGTTATTCGATGCCCGCGTGATCACGCCAGGAAATCCATAGGTGCGCACGTATGAGCGCACGAGAAGGTCAGAGCTCGCCTTCGATGCCGAATAAGGACTACTGGGTGACAGCTTATGATTCTCATCAGAATACTCCCCTGGCTTCATCTCTCCGTACACTTCATCCGTCGAGACGTGGACAAATCTTCGGATGCCCACTCGCCTGGAAACCTGCAGAAGAACGAACGTGCCTGTCACATTCGTTTCAATGACTGATGCTGGCTCGTAAATACTCCTGTCCACATGAGATTCTGCGGCAAAATGGACAACGCTCTCACAACCTTGCATTGCCTCCTCTACAGCTTTGGCATCGCAGATATCGCCCCGGAAAAAGCTGTAGTTGGGGTGTTGTGCCACCTCTATAAGGTTTTTCAGGTTCCCCGCATAGGTCAGTTTGTCAAAATTGACAATTGTAATTCCGGTTTTTGAAGTCAAAAGGTGGCGGATGAAATTTGACCCAATGAATCCAGCTCCACCTGTGACGAAGAGCTTCATTGCTTCACTTCCATTGCCACAGACCGGTCACCCCTGGTCAACTTATTTGCTCCAGTTTCGGCCACTCGGGTGTTCACCCTCGCAGGCTAACCATTCTGAAAGAATTCATGGAGCATAATCAGTAGGATTCCCCAAATTAGGTTACTTCCTTTGGCGGCTTGTCGGCGCCGGTGGATTCAGACGGAACCGAGAGAGTGCTTCGCCAAGATTCTGCAGAAAAGCCTCTGAGTTGTAAACATCCGTATCGATCTTCGAACCTCCGTTCGGCGCGATCGGTTCAACTTCGTCCAATTGGAATTCCCGCGCAACTTCTTCGACAGTTTTTGGCTGGATTGGACGCTGCAGTTCCACATAACCGTTCACGAGCGAGTGTTCGCACAGTAAATTGATAACGCGCGGAATTCCCATCGAATATAAATGCACGGCTTCGATCGCCGCAGGACTGAACACAGGTTCTCCAGAAGCGCCGGCAATTCTTAGGCGTTCCGCGATGTAATCGTGTGTTTGCTCTTCGGTCAAAGCGGACGTCCGGCATCGAAGCATGATTCTTTGCCGGAGTTGGCGCAATTGCGGCAACTTCAGTTTTTCTTCCAGTTCTGGCTGTCCCGAGAGCACAATCTGCAACAACTTTTCCGTGGAGGTTTCCAGGTTTGTGAGTAAGCGAATTTCTTCCAGCACTGGATAAGTCAGATTCTGGGCCTCATCAATAATCAGGACCACGGTTTCGCCACCGCGGTAACGGTCCAGCAACCAGTGGTTCAACTTCATCAGTTGCTGGCTCTTTGATTTCGAGTCGCACGAAATCTCAAATTCGGCCAGGATGAAATCAAAGAGCTGATTTGAGTTTATGCGCGAATTGAAAAGAAAGGCGGTCCGCGCCCGGCGGTGAACCAACCAATCGAGCAGCCGGTGGATGAGGGTAGTCTTGCCCGTACCTACCTCACCAGTAAGAGTGATGAATCCTTTGCGAGTCTGGATGCCGTACATCAATCCCGTCAAAGATTCCTCAATCTGTTGCGTGAGAAACAGATAGCGGGGATCAGGATTGACGTTAAACGGGTTTTCTTTTAGCCCGAAAAAGCCTTTATACATGACCTAGTGTCTCTCGTTCTGTGTTAGCTGCACTTTCCACTCGTCAATCTTGTTGAGACCGCTATAAATAGCCTCCCGCATTTTTCTGAATTCGACATGTCGCTAGGGTAAGACGAAGGGTCGCGTGTGCCATAGGAAATTCAAAGTGATGTATTGTAAGTCCGGTCGGCACCCGGTCCCGGTGCAACCGGACTGAGTATAAATGGTGGCCTGATAGGACAATGCGAAATTCACATTTCTTCCGAGAGGACGACTGACACCGCCACCCGCAAACACGCTGTTGTAGCTGGGCCCAGTGCTTTGCGGGCCACTCAACACTGCCTTGTTATGCGCGTACCCCGTAGTCACATTTCCACTCCACACCCGGGTGAGTCTTCGTGACGCGCCAAAATTGACTTGGTCTATCGTCGAGCCGGTCAGTACACCACCACCCCCAGTGAGTCCATGAAGATAGCCGCCGCCGATTCCGCCATTCTGGAAACCAAAAGTCAGATTGGCGCTCGCGTTGGTGCCGACCTGGCTAGAAATTCCATTGACGGGCACGCGGAAGGTCGTGAAGGTTGGACCCGCAAGCAGTTGCAGAGCCAGTCGTCCTGTCAGTTTTCTGCCATACGCCAGGTTCACCGCGTGACTGCCAAAAGCTTGAGCTTCACCTTCAAAGTGGAAGGTACTAAAATGGTATTGAACACCAATGGTACTATAGCGACTGTATTCATAGTTATAGCCCAGACTCGCGCCTACGGAACCGTAGTTTATGTTCCCCGGGTTTACAAAATCCAAAAGTCCGTAGGAGCCTGATGCAGTGATGGACCGACGGGGAGAAAGTTGATAGGTGGTTTGCACCACAGATGTATTGCTGTAACGGCTACCCAGTGCTGCGTAGATACTCTGATTCGGAAGGTAATTGCCTCCCAAACCTGGGATCGGAGCTCCCAGCGCCCCCCCCACTCCCGGAATTCCCAGGCTGGTGCCTCCGCCAAAACCGAACTCCGATTGTGGCAAATAGGAGAACTGGTCCAGGAGCTGTAGCTGCCAGCGTTCCCATTGGAAGCTCTGCGACACAGCCAACTGGTGATAGAAGCCGCCTCCCTGAGAACTGTCCGTTGAGAAAAAACCTCCACCGGAATAGTTCACGGCGAGTTGTGATCGGCTCCAACTCTCCAGCAAACTGAGGTTTCCACTCACAAAGTTGTTCGCGAACCAGCTCGATGTGTTTCCTTGGCCGGTAGAGTTGAACTGAATTTGGCTGGAATACTGAATCCCCGGCACCCAGTAATTGTGGCGGATTTCAGGAATTCCTAAGGTTGCATTCTGGACACCAGTGAGAGGCGTGTTGTCAGGCTTCAATACGTTCGTCGTGTCCAGCACCCCGTTATCATCCTGCGGTTCGCCGGTTAGCACAGTCGGCAATGGATAGGTACGTCCGGCGGGCTTGGGTTTCTCGCCATTTCCCTCTTGAGGTTCATCCTGAGGGCTTGCGGCCCCTGCCCCAATGAGAAGCACGAGAGTCAGGAAACACCCGCCAAGAATTTTCTTGCGCCATGTCATGCTCGGATCCTCACGGAACCACGATTACGTCGCCGGATTGCAGCAAAATGTTCTGTTCCTGAAGGTTTCCCTTCACTACTTCCTTGTAATTAAACGGATGTTTTACCTGTTTGCCATCTTCCATACGCAAAACGTAAATGTTCTTGAGTCTCGCAAATTGCGTGAATCCCCCCGCACTCGACAACGCCTGCAGAACAGTCATCTCAGGTAGCAGGGGCAGAGCTCCAGAGTGTGCAACTTCTCCAGTTACGAATACTCGGCGGCTGTTTATTTCGGTGACCGTCACAGTCACTTGCGGTGCAGTGAGGTATTTGGTTAGTCCTTCGCGAATCACCCCAGCAAGCTGCATCGCCGTCAACCCAGAAGCTTGTACATCGTTCAGCAGCGGAAGAGAGACTTTGCCATCTGGTCGCACAGGAATCGTCCGCGAAATTTCCGGTTCCTTCCACACGTCGATCCGCAAAACGTCTTGCGGGCCAATCTTATACGTGGGGTCCTCGGTAGCTGCTGCAGGCTTCGCTGGCGCGCTGCCGGGATCACTTTTCTGGCTCGCGGGTGGTGTTCCCGCCTGCTTTCCAGTGTCCTGAGCGCCAACCACCGGCAGCAAGAGCAAAAGCATCACAACCAGATATAAGCTCCTACGCATCTCTCCTCCCCCTCTGCCTCAGCTATCTTGCTCGCCGTTCGGCATGCGAATCTGCTTGATTTTGTAGAGTAATGACTTATAGCTGATTTGCAATTCTTGTGCAGCACGCTTCCGATTCCACTGCGTTTTGTGAAGGGCCTGCAAGATCAGTTCTCGTTCCGTTTGACGCAATGCCGCTCGCGCCGCCAACTTGAGAGACGACGGCCGCCCATTCTCGTGCACTTCTTGCGTCGCCATCACATTGGCCCGCAAGTCCGTGAGCACAAGATGGACATCTCCAATTGCCACAATGCTCCGAGCCAAATTCTCCAGCTCTCGAGTGTTTCCCGGCCAAGAGTAGGTTTTGAGGGTCTCCATCGCTCCAGAATCCAATCGGGGCAAGGGCTTCTTTAATTCACCCGCGTGCTTGTTGAGAAAATACTCCATCAAAAGGGAAAGATCTTCTTTTCTTTCTCGCAGCGGAGACAGCCTGAGACACACCCCGTTTAGGCGAAGATAAAGCTCCCTACGAAATCGGCCTCTGGCGACTTCCTTCTCGATATTGCAACTGGATGAGGAGATGAGTCGTGCTCGTAGCTCTCCATCGTTTCCCATGTTGTCGCCGTCTGGAAGTAGTGTCAGGAGGACGCGCTGGCAGGTGGAATCCAATTCCTCGACATGGTCGAGGTAGATTGTCCCCCAAGCCTCATGATTTGAGAACTTGCTTCTTGCCTCATGAACAAGTTTCGCCAATTGCGCCGGGTCTAGTGTCACGCAGTTGATTTTCTGAAATCTGCTTTCATTCTGTTCCGATAACCTGTGGATGAATCGCGCATACGTATCCTTGCCAGTGCCGCTTTCGCCTACGATTAAGACCGGAATGTTCGTTCGCGCTATTTCGCCAGCAATCGCATTGAGGGTCTGCATGACCGGGCTAGCTCCGTATACAAACCCGTCCACCCCGGGCTCTTGCAGCACATGCGTTGGTCTTTCATCCATACGAGTATCGCTGTCCTCAGGTTGGCGCTCTCAGGGGGTCTTGGTGCCCAAAGGAGCCGCGTTTCCACTACTCTTGACTTGGTGCAAGTCCAATTCCAAAAGACAGTCCTCTGGCCAGTTCGTCGTATCTTGCTTAAGCCATTTAGTGTGTGTGACTTGTATAATTTGATTGGCTTGCGAGTTAGGGCTTGGTTACCACACATATCCTCGAATACTTCCAAGAAGTGGCAAACTCTTACCCACATCCTAGTTCGGGTCCTCTGGCCGCCTTACAAATAGCAAACTTAAGATAACAAACAAGTTAGTTGTTTTGATGCTGGAAACTATTGGCGCGGCGGCTCCCACTACACCTATACCAACATCCAATCCATACAATTCGTCTGGATCGAGATTCTAACCGACGCAATCCCACGCTCAATGATCCTTAGGCCATCTCCATCCGAGTTGCAGAGCCCCGTGGCAAAAAATTCGACGATATAATGAAGTGCACTGCTAGCGTGACGACAATCTTGCAAACACAGCATGGAAAGGCCAAATGCTAGTAGAACAATTTCTTGAGAACAGCGCGCTTCTTTACCCAGACAAAACCGCCTTGATCTGCGGAGAGGATCGTTTCACCTATCGTCAGCTTGAGGAGGAAGCCAACCGCCTTGCACATGCATTCATCGCCGCTGGCGTACAACGCGGAGACAGGGTCGTCATATTTCTTGGCAATTCTGTCGAGGCGGTTTTGGCGATCTTCGCCACCCTGAAGGCTGGAGCGGGCTTTGTCGTTTTGAATCCGACTACCAAAACCGATAAGTTGGTCTACATCCTCAATAACTGCCGGGCGTCGGCCATGGTTGTCAACGGTGGCAGGAGGGCACCAGACCCGGTATGTTGGACGGAAACACCCCATCTGAAATCCGTATTTGCAGTTGGGGCTACGCAGCTCCAGGCTGCTGAAATTCAGGCGGCAAAAAAGTCATTGGTGTCTTTGGAGGACGTTCGCAAGCGCAGCGGGAATACCTTGCCTCCGGGTAAGAAATGCATCGACATCGATCTGGCAGCATTGATCTATACATCAGGATCAACAGGGCGGCCCAAGGGCGTTATGATGACTCACCTGAATATCATTACGGCCGCCACCTCGATTACTACGTACCTGGAGAACAGCGCCGCCGACATCGTCATAAACGTGCTCCCACTTGCCTTCGACTATGGCCTTTATCAGCTTTTGATGATGTTTAAGGTCGGCGGAACACTGGTCCTTCATGATTCGTTTGCCTTTCCAAATGTGGTCCTCGAGAAGATCAACCGCGAAGGAGTCACGGGGTTCCCGATCGTGCCCACTATCTCCGCGATACTCCTGCAAATGAATCTCTCGCAGTTCAGTTTTCCAAGTTTGCGGTACATCTCGAATACGGCTGCGGCTCTGCCCATCGAGCACATCCGCAAATTACGCACCCTCTTCCCGCACGTAAAACTCTATTCGATGTATGGATTGACGGAGTGCAAGCGCGTCTCCTTTTTGCCTCCCGATCAGATCGATATTCGCCCCGCTTCAGTCGGACGTGGCATGCCCAATGAAGAGGTTTACATCGTTGATGACAGTGGCAACCGCTTGGGCCCAAACGTCGTGGGCGAACTCGTGATTCGCGGATCGAACGTAATGAAGGGATACTGGGAATTGCCAGAGGAAACAGATCGCTGCCTCAAACCTGGCCCCTTGCCGGGAGAAAAGGTTTTGTACAGCGGCGACTTGTTCCGCTCGGATGAGGAGGGCTACCTCTATTTCGTCGGCCGAAAGGACGACATCATCAAGACGCGGGGCGAGAAGGTTAGCCCGCGCGAAGTGGAAGAGGTACTCTATGCAATCGACGGAGTGGCCGAAGCTGCCGTCGTTGGTGTCCCGGATCCCATTCTGGGAAGTCTAATCAAGGCCCTCGTTACACTGCACCAGGGAACCCAACTAACCAAGCAGGATATCCTTCGCCACTGTGCGGCGCACCTCGAGGATTTCATGGTCCCAAAGGTAGTCGAGTTCTGCGATTCGCTGCCAAAAACCGAGTCAGGAAAGATCAGCAAGCGCGCTATTCGGGAAGATGTCCTACCAGGGAAGCCCACTTGATTACGCGTTGTATTTCTTGAATTTGAAGAACATCCAATGACCCAGCGTGATGCGTGCAGTAAGTAGGTCGCCTCTTATTTCTTAAGCCTTATCAGCACTCTGGGGACCTCTTGTTCCTGTCTTACGCCGAACAAAAACGGCGATTTTGTCGATCGAGTCCAAATTAGCCGGTATGATCTCATCATCCTGAATTGCAATTTCGAACGTCTGCTGAATAAAAGCAACCAGCTCTAGAATGCCTGTCGAATCAATGACCCCGTTTTCCAAGAGAGAATCTTCGCCCCCCAAGCCATTCTCTCCTTCCCCAAACAGGAAATTATCGACGATGAATGACCTGATTCTACCTTCCAATGAGATCATGATCTAACCCTTCCGCTTTTCACCACGATTTAACGACTCTCGATAAACTGGAAGATGATTAATTGCGTTGAAAGAATACCGAGTAGAGCCATGTTGTCTTTCACGCCCATGACACGCCCTTCCTTAATTTTATCGTACAGCTTGCTCACCTTAAGGGGGTCGAAAGCTCCGCAGTGTCTAATACGTGCTGGCGCCAGCATTTCTTCCACATATGGTTCTGTCGCCTTTCCGTCCGAGATAAAACTCTTGCTGTCCGGGGCTCGGTAGGGCTGCTTTGAGCGTGCCATGACGGAAACAGGAACAAGTTCCTTGGCCGCTTGCTTGAGGATGTGCTTCTCATTCAGTACCTTCATCTTGAATTCAGGTGGGATCTGCCTTGCCAAGTCAACCACCCGATGATCCAAGAAGGGAAATCTGCCTTCGACCGAATGCGCCATTCCCATGCGGTCGCCTTGCGAGGACAAGATGTATCCCGGGAACAGACAACTGGCCTCCAAATACTGCGATTTTGTGAAATCATCCCAGCTTCCATAAGGCAAAGGCAGAGAACTGCCAATTTCCTCCAAGGCGTCGTAGCCATGCAAAGCCGTCCGAACATCCTTGGAAAAAAAGCCTTTTATTCTGCTGGTCAATTCCCATCTGGGCAGATGGGAGAAGAGAGGGTTCGATAGGTCTTTCGTCCCCACGTGGAAGAAAGCTGTAAGGTACGCCTGGGGCTGAGAACGAAGGTTATCCAGATAGGGATAAAGTCGCTGCAACAGGAGCGGGCGAAGTCTCGACTCCGGCTTCCTCCCCCAAAAGCGCCGAATCTTTGCTTCCTTGAAAATGTCGTACCCGCCGAGTATCTCATCTGCTCCCTCCCCTGAAAGGACCACCTTGTAGCCCTGATTCCGCACCAAAGAGGAGAGCAAATACAGTGGTGCAGGGGCGCTGCGCAGGATCGGTTTCTCCGCATGCCAAATCACTTTTGGAAATACCCGGGCGATATCCGCGCCAGTGATGCCGATCTCGTGATGCTCGGTTCCGAGGAAGCTAACCGCCTCTCTTTGATATTTTCTTTCGTCAAACTCAGGGTCCTCGAAGACCATCGAAAAGGTCTTCAGTTTTGCATCAGAGTGACGCCGGATAATAGACGTCACGACCGTTGAATCCAGGCCCCCGCTGAGATAAGCCCCGACCGGAACATCGGAGCGCAAACGGATACGTGTGGCGTCCGTTAGCACTTCCAGCAGTTTTGCCGCCCAGTCTTCCTCCGCGAGCTTCTCGTACTGACTGGGATAATTGAGTTGCCAGTAGGGCCAGGTGCGGACTCTACCCGCTTCGACCGCCAGATGATGTCCGGGAGGAAGCTCCAGGATGTCCTTAAAAATTGTCCGCGGGGTGAGTGTGCACCAGAACGTAAACACTTGATCAAGTCCAATCAAGTCGATTTCTCGCCGCACATCGGGGTACGCCAAGATGGCTTTGATCTCAGAACCAAAAATGAAGGTTTTGTTCTTCAGTGTGTAGAAGAGCGGGCGAACTCCAAGTCGATCCCGGGAGAGGAAAAGCTTGTCTTTTTTCTTGTCCCAGATTGCGAACGCCCACTGTCCATTGAAGTGTCGCACGCATTCTTCACCCTCTTCTTCATACAAGTGAAGAATTACTTCCGTATCTGAGTGTGTCCGAAACCGATGCCCCCGCTGCTCGAGATCTCTTCTCAGTTCCACATAATTGAAGATCTCGCCGTTGAAGCTTATCCATAGACTCCCGTCGGCATTGGGCATGGGCTGCTGCCCGCAGGCAACGTCTATGATGCTCAGCCGCCTGTGGCCCAGACCAATTTTCCCATCTGTATGCACGCCGTTTTCGTCAGGTCCGCGATGCCGGATCATTTCGGCCATCTGCACTACGACCTTAGGGTCAACCGGCGCGGAGTCTAGATTTAGAACTCCACAAATCCCGCACATTGGGCCCTCTTCTTTCGATTCAGGTCAAGCATTGTCCCTTGGCTGTTAGAAGACCCGCGAGCTTGATGCCAATAAGCATGACGCCCATGGACTTTGCCTTTTACGAACTCAGATCACCGGGATCATCAGCGATCGCCCGATGCTTTCTTCGAATTCGGATGCCCTGTACAAATTCCGCATAAGTGTGTTCCGCGGTCAATGGTACGGTTGCCACGCCCAAAGCCTCCGAAGGAGCAGGACCCCAAAACGCGTGGGCCGGGACATTCCGGGTCACCACGCTCCCGGCCTTGATCACAGCACCTTCCCCGATTTTCACATTCGGCAGAATGACACAGTGGGGTCCGATGAAAACATTCTTTTCAATCAAGACCTTAGCGCTATTCGCCGATCTCTTCGATCCCCAGTAGAAATGAGTGAAGATAGACGTTCGCAAGCCAATCGTTGTGTTCTCGCCGATGGTCACATTCTCCGGGTGGAGTTCATCGATGTAAACGTATTGAGCGATCCACACATTTTTCCCAACGGCAACTCCGCGGAGCCGATGTAGCCAAGGTCGCATGCTATATCCCCCAGGGATGACGAACGCCAATTTGTGCAGGAATCTGCGCATCAAGTTTATGAACATCGAGCAACCTTCCTTCCTGGCGAGCCCGTGTTTCCTCTTCCAGGCCGCCGGTCAGTTGAGCCGTCGGCGCAAGCCGCGCGGCAGGTATTTCATCGCGCGGAGGCCGAATCTCCTCAAACCATCTGGCGTATAACGGCGCAGCCATAGGTCAAACTTGCCGCGATGGCGATAGGCGAGGGCCCCGTCGAGCGCCGCCAGTTGCTCCCGATCCAGGCGCCAATCCGATGCAGCGCAGTTCTCCAGAATGTGCTGCACCGTGTTTCCCTTGGGGATAGCGACTACCCCTTCCTTGCACAGGCACCAATTGACCGCGATCTGCGCGAGCGATTTTCCAGTCATCTGTTCCAGACGCTCAAGCACACCCCCCGTGTCACAATCCCGGATACGATCCAATCCGCGCGCGAGTGGACTGTAAGCAATAAGGGTGATTCCGTTACTCTGGCAGTACGGCAATAGGTCCGACTCGACCGTTCGGTCGATGAGATTGTAGCGCAGTTGGTTGGAGACGATAGGGTATTTGCCAAGGGCCATTTGTGCCTCTTTGAGTTGCGCGACAGAAAAATTGCTGACACCAACAAACCGGACTCGCCCAGCATCCACCAATTCCGCCATGGCACCCATGGTCTCGGCAATCGGTATGGAAGGATTAGGCTGGTGGAGTTGCAAGAGATCAATGGTGTCAATGCCAAGCCGCCGAAGACTCAAATCGGCCGATCTACGAACTTCACGGGCATGGAAATTCTGTGGTGAGATCTTTGTCGCAACGAAAACTTGCTCCCGCAACCCGACCAATGCTTCACGCACAACCTCTTCCGACCCGTAGGACTCTGCTGTGTCGATGAATAGCGCGCCCGCCTCCAGGCCCCGCCGCAATATAGCCGGCCCGCCGTTGTAGTTCCATGTGCCAATTCCCACTTCCGGGATGAAGACACCTGTCCGACCTAGTTCTTTCCGAATCATACCTGCCGCAATTCATAACTGGGCGATACCTCTTGCCTGTCCCATTCCTCGAGTGCGGCAAGGATGCCCAGACTGGTCGCGGTCTTGCGCCAAATGAGTCCAAGTTCAGTCAACGCAAGGGCCCTCAACCCGTTCGATCAAGAGAGGCTTGGTGTGGAGGTATCGTGTCGCACGCCGCTTTGAACCTATCTCGGCGTAAATCCGATCCACCTGGTCGATCCGAAGGCCCGTGGCCTCCGAAACTTCCGCCGCCGTCACTCCGTGATTCAGCCCATAGAGGCAGAGATCCATTTGTCCGTAAGGCACGGAAAAATAGAACTCCTCCTGCGTTTGTGGCAGAGAGTATGTGTCCGTCGTCGGTGGGCGTGAACGAATCTCCTCGGGGATCTCCAGATACTCGGCGATCTGATACACCTGTGTTTTGTAGAGATGCGCAATCGGTTTAACGTCCGCCGCTCCATCTCCGTTTTTCACAAAGAAGCCCTGGTCGTACTCCAAACGATTCGGTGTGCCTGTAACCGCATAATTCAGCCGGTCGGCGTGGTAATACTCAAAGAACTTTCGCGCGCGCTGCTTCATGTTCGTGGCAGCAACGATGCCCAAATAAACTTCCGCCTCCAGTCGGACCTTCTGCTGTACCCCTTCCGGTGACTCAACCACTAGATGAAAAAATTCGAATCCTCTGTGCTCCCGGGCATTTGCCAGCACGATTTTGCATTTATGTCTTGCATCGTACTCAGGGACTTGCTTTCGGATAGCCTCGTCTCGTCGACGGTAGCAGCCGGCGGCGTCTAGGATTGGCCCAATCTCCTCCACAATTGAGTTCACTTTCAGTTTGTCAACGAGCAGTTGCCCCAACACAAGGTTTTCATCATTCGATTCATGTTCTGGCAACTGAAGGGCAAGCACTCGTTCTTTGCCAAGTGCCCTGGCACACAAAGCAAGCGTCACGCTGCTGTCGATTCCGCCGGACAGCGCGACAACGACACCCTTGCGCTTCAGTTGGCGCAGGACTTGTTCGCGCAGAGTTTGTTCAATCTGACCGACAACCGCAGAAGGATCGATTCTCAAGACATCTTTGGTAAATTTCATCGATGCCAGTAGTATTCTCCCGCTATGCGCGTCTTTTCAACTCTTCAGACAGGGGACACCGGGTCGTGAAACATGAACAGGAGGCTTACATTCCTCACCTTTTGCGCCGGATCTCCTCTCCTGAACTTGGCGAAAAATAACGTGTGTTATCTAGGCTGAACAGACGACGCGAGCAACAGAAGTTTGCTATCGAGTGGATTCATTTTTTCTCTTTTTCCTCAGCTGGATAGCCATAATAATACCCGTCGTAGGACTCGCTCTTCTCAACATGATTCAGGACGACCCCAAGCAGATTCTTATCTCGAAATTCAGAGGATGCTTTTTCCGCTACTTCAAAGTCGGTTCCGCCAGCTCGTACAACAAAGAGAACGCCATCGCAAAGATCAGCAAGTAGACTGGCGTCGTGGACAGGCAGCGCCGGGGGTGAATCGATAACCAGCCAGTCGAAAACCGGCGTGACCTGTTCGAGCAGATGCTTCATGCGTGCACCGAGGAGAAGCTCACTGGGATTCGAAACTTGGCTGCCGCCAGGAATGAAGCACAGATTCCCCTCGAGCCCCCTCTGGATCACTGCGATTTCATCCGCTGTGCCGCGCAAATAGTCTGTTAGACCAGGTGTAGCGGGGGCACCCAGCACCTGGTGCAGACGCGAAAGCCGGAGATCTGCATCAATCAAAAGCACGCGGCTGTGGTCTTGCCGCATAATGCACTGCGCCAAATTCGCTGCAACAAAAGTCTTCCCTTCCTCCGGGATACTGCTGGTGACCAGAAGTGTTTTCAACTGCCGAGTTCCCGCAATTTGATAGAGGCGTGAACGCAGCGTTCGAAAGCTCTCGGCGCCGGTTTGGTCACCGCTGCCACCGTGAAAAAGGTTTCTCGCAGGATCAGGTTGCCAGTGGAGGCGTGCACACTTCTTAACGAGTTCTTCGAAACTGCGAAAGGATGAATCTTTTTGGGGTGGTAAATCGGCAAGTAAGGGCGCGGCTCGATCTTCAACGGGAATCGTTGTTCGACCCACATCGGCCGATAAGTCAACCAGGTCCGGCGAAATCCCAGACGAAAGCTGTGAGGATCGTTCTTGCGCTGCCTTTTTCAGTGCTTCGTGGATCCGGCTCATCGTTTCCTCATCAAAATATGTGCTCAGGCCTTTGTTGTGACCGCGTCGTAAGTCTTCGCGACCCGTTTTGCGCCGTGTTGGGCATGGCTCCCGGTAACATCGATCGTCGGGACTGAGACCAATACCGGAAGCTTTAGCGCGAGCTCAACATCGCGTTCGTTGTGCAACGACTTGTCGCTGAGTGCGGTCAGAAAGAGAATCCCTAGGCCGAGAGCAAGCCCGCCCCCTAGGCCGCCACCTACAAATATGATCTTCTTCGGGAAGGACGGCTGGTCCGGGAGACTCGGTGGATCGAATACGCGAAACTGTTCGCTCTGCCGCTCGTTCTCAAGATCCCCGGCAACCCCTGCACTTTGCCGCTTCTTCAAAAGATCATTGTAAAACTCGAGTGCTGTTTGATAGTTGCGAGTTAATTCCTTGAATTGCTGCTCTACCATGGGACTGGCCTGCACGCGTCCTTGCAATTGACGAATCTGTTCCTGGATCTGGCTCTGCCGGTGCGTCAACTCAGCGATATTTATATCGTCCAGTCGCAGTTTCGCACGAAGTTGCTGAATCTGAGGTGGCTCGCTCGCGGGTGCCGGCGAATTGCCATTTGTGGGCTCATCGCTCTTCGGTGCCTCTGCCTGCTGCTTTTTGAGCGCTTCAATTTCATTTTTGAGCTTTATGACATCAGGATGCTCGGGCGTATAACGCGCCAGCAAATTCGTGAGTTGGTCTTGCAGTGCGCTAAGCTGTTGTTCAGCGGTTTCCGGATTTTGTCCCTTTTGTGATGCCTTCCAGTTCGCCTCCTGTTGGCTGAAAACGGACTCCGTAAAGGCCTTCTCCTGCTGCGCGCGGCTGAGAGCCTGGGTATTGGCTTCGAGTTGCGCATTCATCCCCATCAGGATGCTGAGGTTCGTTTGCTCTTCTTCTGGCAATTCCCCCAGAAATTGTCGCTTGAACTGCGCCAGCTTTGCGTCCTGTTCATCCAGGCTCTTTTTGGCTTCGTCCAGTTGCTGGCTCAGAAACTCCGTTGTCACCTTTACCTGTTTCTGGCGGTCCTCGGCATTCTGCGCCATGATCATGGAAGTGATCTCGGTGCAAATCTGCTGCGCAGTCTGTGGGTTATTGAACGTGACGTCTACATAGAAACCAGGCAATTGGTGGCTCTCCGTGCCTGGTGTTCGCTCCATGGGCTTGATGGCCACGGCGCTCCGTAACCGTTCGACGAGATCATCGATGTGGACGCGGTCACGGTCAGTCGGGTATAGATTGAATTTCTCGATGATCGGTTGCAGGCGTGTGCGGCTGAGGACTTGTTCCTGCATGGAGGCGAGGCGATGATTTAGGTCCTCGGTGATGACCGGTTTCACGTAATCGGCCCCAACTGTAGGCTGGTCCACCAACACCATGGTCTGCGAGGTGTATTTCTTCGGTAGCACCAGCGCGGCACACAAGCCAAGTGTTCCGAGAAGAACCGTCGTGATCGGCAAGATCCACCAGTACTGCCGGAGGACCCGCTTCACATCGGCCAAACTTATTTCACCATTCCGCACCATAACATCCTCTTCCTCTTCGCTTCACTCTTGGCGTGGCCTCTAACGAAAGGGCTCGCCAGCTTGGCCCTATAAACCGAGCACGACCGGCGAAATTTGACCAGTCTACCTAACCTAGGGACACTGCACGGTCCTTGCCATGCGAGGATGCGATGACCCGATGCCCATGACTTTGCTAACAGCTGTACGTTCATACACTTAGCTGAGAATATGCGTCCACTTCAGTGCGTCTATGAGATCCGACTCATCTCCAACGGAACTGGAAAGTGGAAGTATTCTACCCAAATCTATCCCCTGACTTCTTTCTAGCCTGCTAAGGTCGAAAAGAAAGTTGCCACCCTAGCTGCAACCAAACTGGAGGTAGACTTTCTGGCTCTGGAACTTAACACATTGTTTTTCATATCTTTATAAGAATTGTAGGAGTTGGTTTTTCTTTGCCTGCCCTCCGGGCGCAAAATTGCTGCTACTCGTACCAGGGACCCAGGATGTGTGTGGATTCTTGCCCCGAAGCGGAGAGCCATGAGACGCACTTCAACGCTGACGTTATTACTGAGTTTCACTCTGTTCCTAGGCGTTTTTGCCGCAGGTTGTTCGCGCGACCCCAATGTACGAAAACAGAAATTCCTTGCCCAGGGAAACGGTTATTTCGACAAAGGCAAGTATCCCGAGGCCTTGATCTCCTACGGACGTGCAATCCAATTGGACCAGCACTTTGCGGAAGCTCATTACCGACTCGCCCAGACGTACTTGAAAATAGGCAGTTGGAGTGCAGCCTATCAGGAATTGCAACGCACGGTCGGGCTTCAGCCGGAAAACTGGAAGGCTCAGGTGGATTTGAGCCGGGTGGAACTTGCCGGGGGCAGGCCAAAGGATGCGAAGGATCGCTCGCAACTCGTTCTGCGAAGTGATCCGAAAAACGCCGATGCAGCGATGGTGCTTTCTGATTCGGATGTTGCGCTCGGCAACATGAAGGACGCCCTGCAAGAAGCGAATGATGCGATCGCCATGGCGCCCGAGCGGTCGACTCTATATCTCAACCTTGGGAATATTCAGGCTCGGCAAAGCGATCTTGGTGGGGCGGAGCAGAGCTTCAAGAAAGCTCAATCTCTGGATCCCAAGGGCGTCCTGCCACTCATAACCTTGGGCACATTCTATGAACGGGGCAAGCATTGGCCGGAGGCCGAAAAAGAGTTTAGCGCCGCAATTCAAATCGCTCCCAAAGATGTCGCCCCGCGCGCCGCCCTGGCGGGCCTGTACTTTAACCAGGGACAGGTTTCCCAAGCCGAAAAGGTTCTCACCGAGGCAAAAGAACAGTTACCGGGTGATCCCAAAGCCTACCGCCTCCTCGGGGATTCTTTTCTAGTCAGACGTCAATATGATAAAGCGCTAACAGAATTCGCCGCTCTGGCGTCCAAATACCCCAATGATCTATCGGTTCGCAAGACCTACGTTCAACTTCTGATTCAGAGCAATCGCTTCGACGAAGCCAACAAGCTGAATGAGGAAATGCTGAAGAAATCGCCGCAAGATTCGGAAGCTTTGGTATTAAAGGGGCAGATCGAGGTTCACCAGAATCAGACCGATCAGGCGATTACGACACTTCAGCAAGCCTTGAAGAACGCGCCAAACGATGCGCTAGGCCACTATCAATTGGGTTTAGCTTTCAAGCAAAAGGGTGATATCCAACAGGCGGAGGGCGAATGGCGCGATGCGGTCCGTTTGCGCCCAGGTTTTGCAGAAGCCTGGATTGCGTTGGGGGCAAGCGCCACTGCTCGTTCGGATTGGCGCGGCTTGGAAGAGGTCAGCAATCAACTCCGGAAAACTTCCCCGAATTCCGTGGAGGCGTTCCTGTTTCACGCCACCGCCCGCATCAACCAGGGTGACGCAGCCGGTGCAGAGGCAGACCTGAATCACGTCCTGCAGCTGGCTCCGGATCATCCGATGCCTTACATCAAACTGGGGCAACTGCGCGTTTTGCAAAAGCGCTACAAGGATGCGGAACTTTACTTTCGTCAAGCGTTAAGTCGCGACCCCAATTCCATTGAAGCCATAAAGGGCATGGTAAGCATCGATCTGGCCAACAATCGGCCCGCAGATGCCCTAAAGTTCCTCCAGGAACAGATCAACCGCAATCCAAACGCAGCTGCGCTATACATGGTGCAAGGGGAGATTCAGTTGCAGGTGAAACAGCCTGAGCAAGCGGAGACGGCCTTTTCCCGCGCGGTTGAGCTGGATCACAACAACGCTAGTGCTCTGGCTATTCTTGCGCAAACACGGTCTTCTCTCGGTAAGGACGCTCTGGCAATTCAGGACTATCAGAAAGCCATCGAGCTTTCGCCTCGAGACCCACGCCTCTATGTGGGATTGGGCAGCCTCTATGAGAAATCAGGAGACTGGCAGCGGGCGCAGGAGAATTATCAAAAGACTTTGTCGATCCAGTCCGAAAATCCTGTCGCCGCCAACAATTTGGCCTATTTGCTGCTCGAGCACAACGGCGACGTCACGGTGGCCTTGAGTCTTGCTCAAACGGCTCGGAAAGGATTGCCGAACCTTCCCAATTCCGCCGACACCTTGGCCTGGGCTTACTATCACAATCATGCCTACTCCGTCGCTGCACCTTTACTTGAGAACGCCGTGAAGGCTCTGCCGAACAATCAAACTTACCGCTACCACCTCGGCTTGACGTACCAAAAGCTCCAAGATCGAGCCCGTGCCAAGGGAGAACTGGAAAAGGCAATCAGCATCGATCCCAAGTCCGCAGTCGCCGATCAGGCGCGCCAAGTCATCAAAGAGATGGCGACGAGTTAAGGTGCTGAGCGTCCGCCTAAAATACTGGCTCCCCGCGATTTGCGTCGCGGCCTTGATCTCACTCTTTTCCACCCACTACTTCAGTAGCGAACAAACTGCACGCGTCATTCTTCCGATCCTGCATTGGCTTTTCCCCTCCGCAAGCCATCACATGCTCCGCGTGATGCATGTCGCGATTCGCAAGGCGGCACACGTCACTGAATTTGGCGTATTCAGTATCACCGTATTTCATGGCGTTCGCGGTGATCGCTACGGCTGGAAACTGGATTGGGCCCTCATTACGCTCGTGATTGCCGTAAGTTATGCCGGGCTGGATGAATGGCATCAATCCTTCGTACCGCTCCGGGAAGCCCGCTTCCGCGACGTCCTCATTGACGCGACGGGGGCACTACTGGCTCAAGTGATTGTGTGGGTCTACGCAAAGCTGCACCGGAACTCTGCCGATTCACCAGCTCCGCGCGGTACGACAGTCTAACTTTTGGATCTGTCAGAAGTCTGTTAAGGGATAACGGCTGAGGCTTCGTTGGAATAGGTACTTTCGTTGCCGCTGGCGTCCACCGCCGTGGTTACGTAGTAGTAGGTGGTCCCGTTCACGACCGTTGTGTCCGAATAACTCACACTGCTGACGAGTCCGCTGTTGATCTTCGTGTAGCCGCTTCCGCTTGTCGTGCTCCGATAGACGTTGTAACCGGAAACCGTTGAAGTGCTCGCCGTCCAATTCAGGCTAACCGAGTGCGTTGTCGCTTGCACGCCCGTACCCGACAGTGTGATGGCTGTGGGAGAACCAGTGGCATTGCTGGTCACTGTGACCGTGCCGCTGGCGCTTCCTGCAACACTGGGGGTAAAGGTCACGCTGAAGGTCAAGCTCTGTAATGGTGTTAATGTGACCGGCGTGCCTGCCCTACTCAGAGAAAACCCTGATCCGCTTTCCGCAATTTGCGAGATGGTGACATTCGCGTTTCCGGTGTTAGTTACCGTGACGTTTTGTGTCGACGATGACCCCGTGTTCACACTGCCAAAGCCCAGGGCGGTGGTGTTGAAAGAAAGCAATTCCGTCGCGGCTATTCCGGTACCGCTCAAGGCAATGACGCTGGGCGAACTCGGGGCATTGCTCACGATGCTCACGCTGCCACTGGCAGTTCCTGCCGAAGCTGGTGCGAATTGAGCGTTAAAGGTAGTCGATTGGCCGGAATTGAGAGAGAGCGGTAGTGACAAGGTGCTGGTGCTGAATCCGCTTCCGGTAACGCTGACCTGTGTGATCGACAGCGTGCCGGTGCCACTGTTCGTCAACTGGATGGTCTGGCTGCTCGAAGAGCCTACCGTAACGCTGCCAAAACTCACGCTTGAGGGAGTCATGGTCAGCGCGGGCTGAACCCCGTTCCCAGAAACAGAGATAACGGCACTTGCTCCCTGGGAACTCGAAACCGTAATGTTTCCGGTAACTTGCTCTGAAGCGGTCGGATGAAAAGTCACGCTCACCACGGCTTTCTGCCCCGCCGCGAGCGTGAGCGGAGTGGTGATTCCGCTAACTCCGAAATCTTTGGCGTTCACCGTGACCTGGGAAACGGTCAAGCTGGTATTCCCGCTGTTGGTGACGGTCACATTCTGGGAACCAGAGCTGCCTACATTCACGCTCGCGAAGCCCACGCTGCTCGGGCTCGAAGAAAGAGCCACGGACGCAGCGATACCCGTCCCGGTTAGGGATAGTACATTAGGTGAATTGGGAGCATTGCTCGAGATGGTAACAGTACCCGTGAGGGTGCCGGCTGTCGCCGGCGCGAACAAAACGCTGAATGTTGTGCTGTTCCCCGCAGCGATCGTCGCTGGTGTGACCAGGCCACTCACGCTGTAGGCACTGCCGCTTACGGACAGTTGCGCAATTGTGAGCGAGCCAGTTCCGGTGTTAGTGACGGTAAAACTCTGAGACTTCGTTTGGCCGTCAACCACACTTCCAAAATTAAAGCTGGCGGGTGAAATCGATAGCCCCGGTTGAGCCCCAGTTCCGCTGAGGGAAATCGTAAGGGGCGAGTTCGTCGCGTCGCTTTCGAGGGTAACCGACCCCGTGACGCTGCCCGCAGTACTGGGGGCGAAGGCCACCGTCAAGATCACGCGCTGCGATGGATTCAAAGTGACTGGGGCGGTCACACCGCTTACGGTAAATCCGCTTCCACTAGCAGCCAAACTGGAAATCTTCACCGCTGCATTTCCTGTATTGGTCACGTAGATCTGCTGGTTAGCAGAGCTGCCTGTCGCGACTGTTCCGAAATTGACGCTTGTTGGACTGGCGCTTAGTTGACCCGAGGACGTCGTTGAGCCTGTTCCACTCAGCGCAACGTTCACTGTGGGGTTGATCGGATCGTTGCTCGTAATGCTGATCGTTCCTGTAGCGCTTCCGGCTGTCGTGGGGGAAAACGTCACTATTGCAGTTACCGATTGACCCGCCGCAATCGTTTTTGGCGTGGAAATCCCGCTAATGCTGAACTCGGCGCCGCTGACGGTTATCAAGGAAATGGTCAGATCCGCGCTCCCCTGATTGGTCAGCACAAGATTGCTGTTACCTTTCAACCCGGTAGAAACACTTCCAAAATCGATCGTCGTTGGGCTCACGGATAGTTGCGCTTGCGGAGCCAACGCTGTCGCCGCAAGGTTGACCAGTACGGGTGAACTGCCTGAGTCGCCTTGAGCCGTCAATGTTCCGGTCAAAGTTCCTGCAGCTGCCGGTTTCACAGCCACCGTGAAACTTCCCGACTGGCCAACTGCTAGCGCCATCGGCATGCTCAACCCTGTAACACTGAATTGAGTATTGGAAAGCGTTACTTGGGTGAGATTTAACGCGATATTCCCGGTGTTCGATACCGAAACCGTCTGGGTGCCTTGTTTTCCAACCGTGACTTGGCCGAAGTTGACGCTTGCGGGACTTAGTTGGAAAACGGCCTGTGACCCTGTTTGCTTTGGGCCGGCGCTGATAAGACCCGCGCAGCCATTGAGCAGCAGTAAGGAGGGAATGACCAGTGCGAGCAGGAATCGCCCACCCATAGCCCCCCATTTCCCGCGCATTCTGCTATAGACCTGACTCCTGACGGTCCGCGCACGACCGTTTCTCATTGACATAGCCTCCGTGCCTGCCCCAAGGACGAGCATAGGGTGGCGGGGCGATTGTCATAACTGGTGGGAGGACCAAAAGAAGGACAGTCTTTCCCACTGTTCCGGGGACTAGCGAAACGCTGCCCTTCTGTCCAACCTGTCCAAAGAGGCAAGTCCAGGTCATTTGGAAACGTGCTGCGCAGCGGGAGCACGACTTGCTAACAACCTTTTTTTGCAATCGCTTAACGGTTTCCCGGTCAAGGCCGGTAGGATCGGGAGACGATCGGAGTGAACACGTTCTCCTCGTCACGCTCTGCGTGGGAAATTGGTTCGGGGCTGCAATCAGACGCAAATGCCCATGAAAAGCATCGAGAGAGCTCCGTTGAGGAGTGCAGTCACATCAGGTTCTTGGAAAAGTCCTGTGAGGCAGATGGGGAATTAGAGATCAGGAGGGGTTACGTCTCTTCAAAAGAGTCGCGACGGAGAGGCAACAACGCTAAACGTCGCTTGCGCTTCGAGCTTGCATGCCTTTCTGGGAGTCTGCGGTGCGAGCGGCCGCGCGGCGTGAGACCAGGCCAGCGTCATGAATTTTATAAATCAGGGCACGATAGCTGATTTTCAGTTCCCGTGCGGTTTTCCTGCGATTCCACTGATTTGCCCGGAGTGTCTCCAGGATGACGTTGCGCTCTACTTCCTTAATCGCATCCTTGGCCATTCGTTTCAACGTCAGCTGCGGGCCATCCTGCTCTACGACGAATTTCGCTCTGTTTTTCTTAGAGGCGTTTTCAGGAACGATCATTGCCTCAGGCCCGATCAGGACGTAGCGAGCCACTACATTGGAAAGCTCTCTGATGTTTCCCTGCCATTGCAAGTTTTGCATATAGTCCAGCAGTTCGGGGGCAAATCCCTCCGCCTTCATGCCAAACTGCCTTTGAAAATGCTGGCGGAAGAACTCGGCAAGCACGGGAATATCATCGTGCCGTTCACGGAGCAATGGCATAGTCAATCGGAAAACGTGAATCCTGTAGTACAAATCCTGCCGAAATCGTCCAGCACTGACTTCGTTTTGCAGGTCTTTGTTGGTCGCACACAATAATCGGGCGTCGATCTTGCGTTCCAAATGATCGCCAATGCGGCAAAAGGTGCCGTCCTGCAAGAAGTGCAGCAGTTTACTCTGGAGATTCATGTCCAGATCGGCGATCTCATCCAGAAACAAGGTGCCCCGGTGGGCTAGCTCTACACGCCCCGGCTTATCGTGCTGGGCCCCTGTAAAGGCCCCTTTTTCGTAGCCGAACAACTCACTTTCGAGCAACGTCCCAGGGATGGCCGCACAGTTGACCTTCACGAATTCACCGGTGGCATACTCCGAGTTGGCGTGGATCCAGCGTGCGAGCGCCTCTTTGCCAGTTCCCCCATCCCCTGCCAGAAGGATGGGAATGTTCGTTCGACAGACTCTTCGGGCTTTGCTCCGAACCTCTGCCATCGCCGGAGAGCTTCCAAAAAGCACTTCTTCCGGCGGAACGGGGTTCCACGTATCGTTGCGACCAATCTTGGCTGGATTATCCGTTGGCATCGACACTTAAAGGGAACAGCACATTGCCAACCAAATCCCTAGCCAAAGTACCAGCCATTGAATTTAGACCATTGAAGACAATCAATTTATTTTCAATCACATACAGAAAGACAACCAAGGCACGTTCTAGTACGAGTTTGCAGCGCTTTCCGGATTCAACAGGAGAGGAAGGGAAATTTCGAAGTCCTTCAGAGGAACCGGAATTCACTTTATGGCCGTAGGAAGGGGTTGGCCTTTACGACGTCTTGGCCTCAATCCTCATCGCGGCGAGAACAAATAGGATTCCAACAAATCCGCCCTTGCCTTCTCATCGGAGGCCATAACCCGCAGCAAATCGCTCACGGAAAGCATGCCTCGATAGTCTCCTGCATGATCCACGATTAGGAGGTGGTAGACCCCATTGCGATCCATCAACTGGAGGCTCTCATCAAAAGTCATCTCGGGGGTCACCGTCAGGAGATCGCGGCTCATGATTTCAGACACTTTGATCCAGGCGGGACATTTGTTCTCCGCGGCAATCTTGTCCGAAATATCGCTTTGGGAAATGACTCCGACAAGTTGTCCCTTGGCATCGAGAACGCCAGCCGAGCGCACACTCTTTTCCCTCAAATATTGAGCTGCTTCAAGGACACTTTTGTCTTCAGGAATGAAATACACTTCTCGACGGGACCCGACTAGATCCGAAACCTTCATTGGACCCTCCGGGGGTAAATTCCCGCCGATGCTACGCCCCTGTCCCTCTCAATTGCAATAGAAAAATGCAGAAATCACTATTTAAAAATATGCCGGGTTCGAATCGCGATGAAATCGGAGACTGCGTTTACAGTCAATGGGTCACACCCGCGGTGTTTCACCGCGAACTATGTCATAGCGCTCGATGATTGCAGCAACGCCCATACGCGACTCTCCGTCCTCCAATCTAGGCTCGACTCGCACCACTTTTCCCTGGGCCCGCACGAGGACGTCGCTTCCATGCGTGACTTCAGCAGGCAAAGTCAGGGTAATGTCTAATTCGGAGCCTGAGTCCAGTTCCTGGTGCACCACGAAATACAACCCTCTCGTGGAGATATCCCTGGTCTTACCATCCTGGTGACTGATCAGGCTTTCTGCTGCAGTGCGAATGCTGACCGGTAGAGTCAGGTCATAGCGTCGCGCTGTGCGGCGTTCTGTTGTTACTGACATCCTCGACTCCTGTCGGTGGCCCTAAGAACGGTACCACATTCCAATTTTGCTGTTTGCTCGAATACCAGTTGGAAGAGTTCGTACCTCAGCGGTGCAAAACAGCCCGATGCCACGCCCACCAATCGACTGTTATGTAAAGCTGTCCTACGCGCGTGCTCTCCGCACTGCAGCTCGAGTGACCGCCGACCACGTGCGATCAAGCTGCTTGCGTTTGGAGTCCCCTGGTCAGTACTTTAGTTCGGAATTCCGGCGCGGCTGACTTTCCATCCATCCGGTCAAATTACGACTGACCTAACCCGGAGCTGGCAGTCAGTTGCGCCCTCTTCCAACTTCCTTGCACTTTTCGAAACGCAAGATACCCCGGGCAAAAGCTTCCCGCAAGTTTTCTTTTTGCGTGATGTGCTCAAGCTAAACGGCCACGTACTAGACCGTCCTGACCACTTTCGGTTGCCCAGCACTCGTATTGTCCTCAGGCTTGGCCGCAGAATTCCGCCGCGACCTTGGGGTATCCAGATTGAACTGCCTCATCTTATAGAGAAGGGCTTTGTAGCTGATTCCTAGCATTTTTGCCGCGTCTTTGCGGCACCAACGGGTCTTCTCCAGCGCGTCAGCAATCGCTTCCATCTCCGCTTCGTCTTTCAAACCGCGGACGAGCGCCTTCAAGCCTTGCTCCCGAGGCAGAATTGGTTCTTCCCGGGGAGAAGTTCTCTGGCGTGTCGCCGACATTTCCACCAGCTCGCGCAGACTGCCTTCATCATCTTCAAGGATCACATACCGCTTAACGAAGTTCTCCAATTCGCGCAGATTTCCAGGCCATGGATAATTTGTTGCCGCATCGAGAAGATGCTTCGACGGCGTTTGCGCTGGCTTCCCAAATTTCTCGCTGTACTTCTCCAAGAAGTGATGAAATAGCAGCGGTATCTCCGAAGTCCGTTCCCGCAGTGGCGGCACGATGATCGACAACACGTTGAGCCGGTAGTAGAGATCCTCTCGAAAGCGGCCACTTTTCATCGCTTCTTGTACGTCTACGTTGGTCGCTGCCAAGACTCGCACATCGGTCTCCACCAGATGCCGTCCGCCCAGCCGCGAATATTGGTGGTCTTGCAGCACGTGCAGCAGTTTTGCCTGCAAATGCACGGACATTTCCGCAATTTCGTCGAGAAAGATTGTGCCCTTATTCGCCAGCTCAAACTTTCCGGGCTTAGCGCGCACCGCGCCGGTAAATGCACCCTGTTCATATCCGAACAGTTCCGACTCCAGCAGTTCTCCAGGCAGCGCGGCGCAGTTCACCTTGATGAATGCCTGATTCCTTCTTTTTGAGCGCAAATGAATCATTCTCGCCACGACTTCTTTGCCGACGCCGCTCTCCCCGCAAACGAAAACAGGGACATCCACCGGCGCGATCTGCAGGATTTGCTGCCGGATTCGCACCATCTGGGGACTCGCCGCAAGGAAACTCAGATCTTCGGTCACCTGATCGCAGTAATCCTTCAGGACCTGATTCTCCTGTGTCAGTTGTTTCTTCTGCCGCGACTTGAGCATCGCCGCATCCAGCTCAGTCTTCTCGAAAGGCTTTGTCAGGTAGTCGTGTGCCCCGAGCCGGATCGCTTCAACGACCGTTCCAACCTCGTTGGAACACGAGAGCATGATCACGTTCAGGTTTCGGTCCAAGTGCATTAATTCCTGCAACGTATCGAGCCCGCTCATTTCCGGCATCAACACATCCAGGATGATGAAATCTGGGCGCTCTCCCAGGTTGATTTTGGAGATCGCTTCCTTTCCGCTGCTGACCGTGTCCACGGCGAAGCCGTCCACCTCCAGCAACGTTTGGAGGTACTTCCGTATGCTCGGCTCGTCATCCACCACCAGGATTTTCTCTTTCGCAGCCATCGTTCTTCCCCTTTGTACTCGTCGACGTCTAGCTCTGATCCATCGGCAGCAAAAATGCGAACGTGCTGCCTCGTTGCGTTTCGCTCTCCACCCAGATTTTCCCGCGATGCGCCTGGATCAACCGTTTTGCAATTGCCAACCCAAGGCCCATTCCGGAAGTGTTCTTATCCACGCGCATGAAATCCTCAAAGATCTCCTGATGATGTTCGGGCGCGATCCCTGGTCCAGAATCCGTCACGTTCACTTCCACGCTATTGGGTCGCGGCAACCGGAATCTCCGTCTCTCTTCAGCGGGCGCTACTTGAGCTACGCGCCGTTCCCAGAAGTGGGGACGCGCCAGCAGAGTGACTGTTCCGCCAGCCGGCGTGTGTTTCAGTGCGTTATCCAACAGGTTGAACGCTACCTGTTGCACTTTCTGATAGTCAAACTTGAACGTGGGTATCGATGGATCCAGATTACTTTCGAGCTTCACTCCCTTGCGCTGAAACGCCTCCAACCACCGGCTGGCGATCTCTGCCAGGCAGTCTCGCAAATCGTTCTCCCGCAGCTGCAAAACAAGTTTTCCGCTTTCCAACGCCGAATAATTCAGGAACATCGAGACCAGTCGAACCAGGCGCTCACAGCTTTCCTTTGATTCTTCCAGGATGTCGCGCTGTTTTTCCGTCAACTTTCCCAGGGATCCTGTTAGCAGCAGGTCGTAATAACCCTTGATGACTGCGAGCGGGGTTTTCAGTTCGTGTGCTGCAGACGCGAGGAAAACAGTCTTCTGTCGGTTCACTTCCTGCAATTTCAAATACGCGGCCAGAAGGTTTCGATAGGTGATTTCGCGTTCCTGCAACAATTCCTGTACGGTCGGCTGGGAAACCCTGTCAAGCACGTCCAGATTCTTGTCGTGGCTTTCCAGTTCAATGGCCAACCAATCCGACTCACGAATCCATCGCAGCCGCGCTCTGTAGGGCCTGCCGGCACGAACGCCCTTCAGGGCAATCTCTTCCTGCCCCGCCTCCATTCGGTGCAACATGTCTTCCGCATTCACTTGGAGTAGATCCTGAAGTAGGTTAACCGGGCGGTGGCCATCAAAGCCAAAGAGTGCGAGACATTTGCTGGCTCGGTCATTCAAGGTCAACACTTGGCCATTCCGGTCGGTCAGGATTACCCCATTCTCCAGAGTATCGAGGAGGGCACGCACCTGCTCTACAGAGACGTTCGGCCCCCTGCGGAGGTAGTCATCCGGAGAATGAGACACAGTAACTCCCATTTATTCAGTTGAATCTCGTTGACTGTGGAAAATTATTTCCCGTCCTCAGGTGCTCATCCTTCCAGACCCTAGACTGCCTGTCAATGGTAAATGAGTTCCATATGAACTTTTTGTTGCACTTTTTGGGAAAACCTATGGGCATAGTTCCTGTCTTTTTCTGTTTCCTTCTGAGTAGGCCCCACATACCCATTTCTAACCTATTGAAATGACGTCACTTTATGCTTACTGCAGGCTTTGGAAACTGGCATCCAACCTGCTCATTTTGTACTAGTTCTCGAGTACTATGATAATGGAAGTGGGTCTCAAACCATTGAAGGACAGCCGCATGGGCGAGTCTACCCAAACGCGCGCCGCATCGCGGATCAAAATTCAAGTACCTGTATTTCTTCGCGCTTCGGACGCCACGGGCATGGAGTTTATCGAGCTGACCAAAACACTGAATATCAGTGCTAGGGGCGCGTGCATAACGTCCGCGCATCTACTCAACGTGAATCAGACGGTCCAACTGACATTTCCCGCACCATCTGCCTCGTCCTCCAGTTTGGTCCCAAGCGAGACTCCTCCTATCATCGCAAGAGTTCGCCGCCATGAGGCTCTGGGAGAAACGAGGATCTTCGGGCTGGAATTCTTGCGCCCACTTGAGTGATTGCCTAACGCACACTGATTCAGAGAGATGGCGGAATCTTGGTGCGCCTTTGGTCCCGGGACACATCATCGTAGTACTCGCATATCTGCCCGATTTGTAATAACATACCGCCGTCCCCAAGGCCCTTTCCGTTGGTAGCTTAGGGCTTGCTTTATTGCACTGATTGGCATCTGGCTTGCTCCTAATAAGGCATAGCCATGTGCGTGTGCCTGCCCCAATCCCCGCGGGTAAGGCAGAATGGTGAGAAAATCTGACCATGCCCAGCCTCGGAGCCCCAGCGGCCCCGCGCTTGCCCATAGAAGATGCCTACCTCGAGCTCCTCGCGGACACGCTCGAAAGCATGGATATCCCAGCTCGCGGCCAGTTTCTACAGTGCTATTTCCGCACCACCCTTCACCTGGACTTGCGTGCGACTCAATCTTTGCAGCTCTGGGAAGACATATTCACTCGCCGGCGCGAACTCTCCGAGCAACTTGGGCGCCTTGTTTCGCTTAAGACCGTCTTGATGGATGTTCTCGCTTCTGCAGGAATGCTGCGCGTTCCCATCGTTCTCGAGTATGACGAACTAAAAAGACTTCAGGTGAATGCCGTCACCGATCCCCTGACGGGCCTTTACAATCGCCGTCTGTTTGCTGAGTCCTTTGAAAAGGAACTCAACCGGGCGCGCCGCTACGGCCTTCCACTGGGCATCGTGATTTTGGACCTTCATCGATTCAAGGAAGTGAACGACAAATACGGTCATCCCCGAGGCGATGACGTGCTCCGCGCAGCGGCCACGACACTCCAAAAGGCATTGCGCACTTCCGACTCGGCCTTTCGCATCGGCGGAGACGAATTTGCCTTGCTCCTGCCACAAACTGATGCTGCCCAAGCCATGGCGCTCAGCCGCCGCATCGAGACAGTATTTTCGGAAACTCTGCGTCCGTTGCAGCTGGCCTTTTCTGTCACGATGGACCATGGGGTGGCGACATTTCCTCAGGACGGAGATCAGTCCGATCAGTTGATCCGCGTTGCCGATGAACGTTTGTATCGTCTGAAACACGCCAACCATAAGCGCAGCGCAAACGGCACGTCACGTCCCCCGGCGCAAATGGCGACGGCCCTACCGCCTTCTCCTCCCGAGCCAATCTCCATCATGGCTGGGCGGGCTGTCGAGAAAACAGCATCTGAATTCGACGCCGCTTCTTCTGCGGCGGCTCAAGCGATCACCAACCAGACAGTTCCAGAAATTTCCCCACCCGCTGCGTACGCTGTGCAAAGAAAATCAGAGCGGGTCTCTATGGCGGGAACAAATGCCTATGCGATTATCGGCGAAAAAGGAAACAGGCGCGCGCGCGTTCTGGACTTAGGTTTTGGGGGTGTGGCGCTCGAATTTGAACAAATCGAAGAACTTCCGGAAAGCATCCTCGCAATTCTTCATGTGCCGATCCTGCCGCCTGTGCGTGTGTTCCTGCGGCCGGTTTGGTCTCGCCAAACGAAAGAGGGTGCGTTCCGCTTGGGATGCCACTTCGTGTCTTGAGCTGTGCCGTGTTTACTCTCCCCCGATAGAAACTCCCGGCACTAATCGCCAACTTTTCCTCACAACTCATGGGCATACCAGCAATTTGAGTACGCACCACCCTTGAATCATCTTTGCAGAAGTCTCCCTGTCCGTTGGTACAGTGTCGAACAGGTGCCCTCCTGTCCCATTACTGTCCGCCGGACAGGTTGCGAGCCCTGTCCTTAAGTGGATATTTTGGTTCATTGACAGATTGCAGGGGGATGTTTCTCCGCGTGCTCGCACTTCGCGAAATCTCTACGTCCACTCGCAGCATCACGTGTGCTGCTAGCCTGCTCCTGCTCGTGCTGTTTGCCGTTGGATGTGCAAGCTACGGCCCTAAGCAACAAACCACGCAGTCTTCACTTACCCTCTCAGCTAGAGCTTTCAACTTCAATACGGTGGTAGTAGGTCACACGGCTACCCAAACACTCAAGATTTCCAACACAGGGACCTCCCCGCTACAGATTTCGGCCCTTTCGGTTTCCAGGAAGGAGTTTTCTATTTCCGGCCCTTCGGTGCCTCGCACCATTCTCCCTGCCAACAGCCTCGCGTATGTTGTGGCATTTGCCCCAACGAGTGCAGGGAGCGCCTCAGCCACGGTCGACATCACCAGCGATGCCACTTCGGTACCAACCTCTGTCTCTCTGGTAGGGAGCGGTGAAAAGGCGTTTGCAGATCTTGTGATCACGCCCGCTTCGATCAATTTCGGCAATCTTGTGCTGAATTCCACGAAGACCGAAAACGTCACACTTCAGAACACCGGTGACATCAATCTGGCCATCCAAGGGGTCACGGTTGCAGGCTCTGGTTTTGGGTACTCCGATCTTTCGCCCGGGTTCTCTCTTGCACCCAACCAGAAAGTCACTTTCCAGGTCTGGTTCAGGCCCAAAGTTACTGGCCCCGCCTCGGCTAAAGTCTCCTTGCTGAGTCCGAATATCTCCTCGGCCGGAACTTTGTCCTTGACCGGTGACGGAGTCTCGTCCACGAGTTCACCGTCGCCCACATCGACCCAGCACACCGTTCACCTGGGATGGGATGCCAGCACCAGCCAAGTGGTCGGCTACCGTGTCTATCGCCGGGAGGCCTCAGTTAGTTCCTTTAGTGCGCTGAACGGCACGGCCATTGCTTCGCTGACCTATGACGACGCCACCGTGTCTTCAGGTGCGACTTACTACTATGTTGTCACCGCCGTCGACGCCTCCGGCAATGAGAGCGTGTACTCTAATGAAGCTACCGCTGTCATTCCCACCTCCTAATCGTTTTCCCCCACTTAATTCCCCATTGCTGCGCGATTTTGTGCTCCCAAGGATTTGGCTTATAATTAGGGTTTGCTTCGTGACCTAGCGACGCGGCTGTAGTCCCCCGACCCGGTTGGGGTGCCGTGCAGACCGGACACGACAGAATGGAGAAACATGAAACCAGGTATTCATCCTGACTATCACGCCGTGACTGTGCACTGCGCTTGCGGGCATACTTTCCAGACGCGTTCGACCATCAAGGGCGACATGCTGCGCGTCGAAATCTGCTCCAATTGCCATCCGTTCTTTACTGGCAAGCAGAAACTCGTCGATACCGCCGGCCGCGTTGAGCGCTTCCAGAAGAAGTACGCCAACGTTCCCGCCGCTGCCGGCAAAAAATAAGCGCCTGGCACAATTTCATTTTGTCCGCGGACCGGTTCCCCCGGTCCGCTTCTTTTTCCGTCTTTTGTCCAATCCGCAGAGTCCGTGTAGAATCGATTCTCAACGTGGCAACGCAATCCCGCATGTTTGGTGGTGTTCCTTCTCCAGATGCCGTGGAAACGGCTCCCCCGCGAGTGACGCTTCGCAATGCCTTCTCCCATCCTTTTGATTCGGCCATTGCAGCCGCACGCACGTGTTATTCCTCCCGGCTCATCACTCCCGAGGAGATCACGGACAAGCAGCGGCTGAACATCGGCGCGGCCACTTTCTATAGCGGCCACCACACTGTGTACCAGCACGCGCACTTCGAATTCGGCATTGAAAATGTCAGCCGCCAGTTTGTCTGGTCTTTTCTCCACGCGCACCCTTTTTACAATTCCGAACAACAAAGCCAGCGTTACGTCCGCATGGAACGCGCACAGGCCTACGTTCCTGCCGTCTCGCTGTTTTTCGACGAAACGTCCCGCGGCATCTATGAGAATGCTATCGCCCGTGCCTGGGCTTATTACCGGGAGCTGTCCGCGCTTCTGGTGGGTGATGCCCGCTCGATCCTCGGCGACATCTGGCACATCGGCCCGATGTCTCATCCGAAACGCATTCAGAAAATCGAGCGGTCCGCGGAAAAACGAGCCATCGAAATCGCGCGTTACGTTCTCCCGATCGCAGCGTTCACCACGATGGTCCACACCATTTCCGGCATCGTCCTGCATCGCCTGTGGCGCATGTGCTCCGCTTCAGACACGCCCAGCGAAGCCCGCGCCGTCATCGGGGAAATGGTCACCTTGGTGCGCCAACACGATCCGCAATTTTTCGATCGCTTCGGCACCGCTCCTCTCGAAGAATTGCCCGAATGGAAGGAAATCACGCCAACCCAGCCCAATGCGGACGCTTTCGCCCGTGAATTTGATGCACAACTTCAAGGCAAGACTTCGCATCTCAGCGATTATTCGCCCAATGCCGCGCGCGTGATGGCCGAATCTTACCGCGCTGTCGTTGGCCTCCCGGAGTCCGCCTGTTCCGATGCGGAAGCCATCGACCGCCTTCTAAATCCGGCGCGCAATCTCTATCGTCTGGAAACTCTCAACATTGGCGTCCATGCGCCCATGATGCGAGCCCTACAACACGCGAACTACACCTTCGCGAAGAAAATCAGTCACACCGCAGATAGCCAGGACCAGCGGCACCGCATGATTCCCGGATCGCGTCCCTTGCTCACGCTTGCCGACACGCGCGAGCCGGATTTCATTACTCCGATGCTTGTTCGGGAAAACGCCCGGGCCAAGGAAGTCTACGAGCGCGCCATGCACGACGCCTGGTCTGCCAAAAACCAACTTCTCGATCGCGGCGTGCCCCCCGAAATCGCCCTTTACCTTCTTCCGAACGCAAAGTCCATTCGCTTGGTGGAGACGGGCTCGCTGCTTCATCTCCTCCACAAGTGGACCATGCGCACTTGTTTCAACGCCCAGGAAGAAATTTACAACGCGTCCATGGACGAAATTGCCCAACTCCGCGAAGTGCATCCCCAGTTTTCCCGATACATCGGTCCACCCTGCCATCTTCGCGCCGGCATCGCCACACCTATCTGCACAGAGGGTTCCCATTTCTGCGGCGTCAAAGTCTGGTTGGACTTTCCCAACATCCGACGTCGCATCTGAAACTATCGTTGCCTTACACTACGTCTTATAGGTGAGAGGTGCCTCATGGCGCTTGCCCGGCTTCGCTCTCGTTCTTGTTTCCTTGCGGTTCTACTTGCGATTCCTCTGCCTTCGTTTGGGTTCAACACGCCCCTCTCCGACACAGCCGTGCGCCAAGCTTATTTCATGGGCCAGCGTCATGATGAATCCCTTGTGCGCTTCCTTGATTCCTATACGAAACATCTCCCACAGCCAAAAACGGGACCGTACATCGCTTCTGTCTCTTTTCTCACCCCTTACGCACTTCTCGCCCAGTACTCCAGTTGGCAGCCGTACGGCTATAGCGCCCAGCAAGCCGAACTCGAGCATCGGCGTCAACTAGAAACCGTGAAAGTTCTGGTTGTCATTCAGCTAACGGATACCTATTCGGGTGTCATGCGCAACCCTGCCCCACGCACCACAGGGAATCCCGCGGAGTACATGTTGCGCCCAACAAACTTTTGGAAAGATTTCCAGATTCAGGTCTTTAACCAGGACCAGGAAAAGCCACTGCAGGACTTCTCCTATTCCGGTGAGCCGGATTACATCTGCGGAGATAGCGGATGTACATTAGTCGGAGCTACCGTTCAGTTGGAATTCCTCGCGGATTCTTTCTCTGCGGACCCTGCCAGGGTGCAGATCGATCCTCCGGAAGGCGACCCCGTAGCTGTGGATTTCGACCCTTCTTCCCTTCGTTAGTTCTTGTCCCCGAATCCGTGTTTTTGGCGGCAGACCCGGCAATAGACCGGTGGCTCTGAATTGTCGACCTGGTGGCGCACCGGCTTGACCGTCTGTAGATAGGCGAAAATCGCCTTCAGGTCGTCATCCGTCATGTTCCGGAAATAGCTGAACGGCATTAAGGGATTCAGGTCTCGCACGCCTCCTGACGCGCGTCCTGTCCGAATCGTCTTGATAAACATCGCGGCGTCATAGTGGCTGATCCCGGAAGGATCAGTCGTAATATTTGGCGAGACGACGTCTCCCCATGGGCCGGTGAAACGGAAGCCGCCCCCAAACATCATGTCTGTCTTGGCGTTGCCGTTTTCGTCGGCGGGCGTGTGGCAATCATTGCACCCCGCAAGCCGCACTAGATACCAGCCATGTTTCACCTGTTCGCTTGCGTCTGCTGGCAGTTGCGGCTCCATCTCCGGGTGTAGATCGACCTTCACTGGAAACGGAAGATTCCTCTTCGGAAGCGGGTTGTGCACCGCAGGAATCGAACGGAGATACACGATGACTGAAGCCACGTCTTCGTCCGTCATGCTCCGGAAGAAGGCGTATGGCATGAAATCACTGAGTTCCCGGCCGTCGTGGCCGATCCCGTGGCGTATCGCACGCTCGAATTGAGCATCGGTCCACGTGCCTGCCCCTGTTTCCTTGTCGGGCGTGATGTTCGGGTGCACCAGGCCATCCGGAAACGGCACGCCATCAAACGACTCATCCTTGACGATATGCCCTGCACCCTTGGTGCCCGGTTTCGGCTGCCCAAAGTTGTCCTTGAAATCTCCCTCGCTGTGACAATGAAAACAGTGTGCGGGTCCCTCCACAATGTACCGCCCGCGTGCCAGTCGCTCCGGCGTAGGTGCCGCGTGAAATTCCGTCACGTCCTTCTCCGCCGAAAGGAGACGTCGAGCGGCAAGCAGACCGCTGCTTGGAAGCAGTAACGCAATAAGTGCGAAAACAATCATAAAAGTACAGACCACCAGCGAGAGTGGGCGTTTGCCCATGGCGTGGACCTCCGTAACCTCAAATAGCTTGCTTCCCCCGGTCTGCGCGGGAGTATACACAGAAGCACCGTACCTGCAAAGGGCCCTGCTCGACTTCCGTTAGTTTTAAGTCTGTTACCGGTTCCTGGCGGGCTTAACTGCGCCAATGCAGTGTTACCGGCCCGTCCATCGGGTGGGACTGGGGAACGCCCGTGCGACGCTCCTCGAGAAGATTCTGTTTCAGCGCGAAATACCATTTCGCCGGGCGGTCGGCATCATCAATCAACATCAGCCGCGGATTGTGCTTCAGGCCTTCCGACTGCTGGATCATCGTCTCCTGGTCCTGCCGCAAAAACACTTTGGCGAACGCGCGAAAAATAGAAATCGGCAACGGCAGATTCCAGGCAGCGACGAAGTCGATCCGGCAGGAGTTCCGCCGCACCGGGGTCACTGTCGCGCGGCTAGAAAACCAGAATTTTCCGCTGCGAATCTCTTCAAAGCGCATGTTGGGCAGCACAAAATCGATGGTCGTCGTGACTGGCTCAGCCGTCATCTTCTTCAGCCATTGGTAGGGCAAGCTGTTGGTCGAAGGCGAGTGCTTGCTCATCCGAAATCCATTCGGAATTGGCTCGAATTGCTTGGATTTTTCGTGAGCGCTTTTCTTGCTTCGCCAGAACCACGACTGGTGAACAAACGGCCCGTGCGCGGGGTCCATCAGGCCGATAATTCCATGATCGATGTGCGACGGTAGCTCGCAATCCAGGCGCGTGATTTTAAACTTGTTGCTAAATTTCGGAAGTTCCGGCACCGCAGGCACTGGCTCCGGCAATTTCGTTCCCGGCGCATTCACGTACACCCACACGTAGCCATCGCGCTCTTCACACGGAAAATGCCCCGCGCTGATGCGCTCGATTTTCAGCTTGTCGTGGCTGGTCAGAGATGGAATCGCTATGCACTGGCCGCTGCATGCATCAAACTCCCATCCGTGATAGCAGCACTGCAGATTCTTGCCGTCAAAGTGACCGTACGACAGCGGAATTCCGCGGTGCGGACACGAATCGCGCATGGCGAATGCTTTCCCCTTGCTCGTCCTCCCAAGCACCAGCGGTACTTCCAGAAGCGTCGCCGTCGCCAGGTGCCGGCCATAAATATCGTCGCTGCGCATGGCTGGATACCAAAAGTCCCACAGGAATCCGAGATCCATTTGTGGCGCCGCCTCCTGCAGGATTTCCGGTTCGCTTTCCTTCGCCATTCGTGCCGCCTCGCTCATCGTCGCCACTCGGGATTTCAGACAATAGAGTTCAACTGCATCGTAGTACACCCCACTTCCGGCCAGCAACCTGCGGCAGCGCCCGATTGCGCAAGTACGTTTTCCACGTTATTCTTACTGTTAAGAAATATATGTACACCACGTTCTATTAGCTGACCTCGTTTCTCTTACCCCGTAATCCGGAGTCACAAAATCATTTTGTTCGGCTGTTTCTCGAATGTCATATTTTCATAAGGATTTGCGATGGCTATTCTCACTTTGACTGAAAAACTCGACCAGCTTGACGCCCGCTACCAGGAAATGACCCATGAACTTTCCAGCCCCGAGGTCATTGCCGATTCCGCGCGTTTCCAAAAGCTCGCCAAGCAGCACGCGGAATTCGAAGAGATTGTCACGAAACATCGCGAGTTTAAGCAAATCGAGCAGGAGCTCGCGGGCGCTCACCAGATGGTCCTGGAATCCGAAGATCCCGAAATGCGGCGCATGGCCCAAGATGAGGAAAAGCAGCTCACCGCCCGGAAAGAAGCAGTCGAACGTGAGTTGAAGCTTCTACTCGTCCCCAAGGACCCCAACGACGAGAAAAACGTCATCGTCGAAATCCGCGCCGGCACTGGCGGCGATGAGGCTGGTATCTTCGCCGGCGACCTTTTCCGCATGTACTCTCGCTACGCCGAGTCCCAGGGCTGGAAGGTCGAGGTCATCGAAAGTTCCCCCGCCTCCATGGGAGGAGTGAAAGAAATTGTTGCGGCGATTCAAGGCAACAAGGTGTACTCCAAGCTAAAGTACGAGAGCGGAGTGCATCGCGTGCAGCGCGTGCCCGCCACGGAAACCCAGGGCCGCATCCACACTTCTGCCGCCACCGTCGCAGTTCTTCCGGAAGCCGACGAAATCGACATTAAAATCGAAGCCAAGGACCTCCGCATCGACACTTTCTGCTCCTCGGGTCCCGGCGGCCAGTCGGTCAACACCACTTATTCCGCCGTTCGTATCACCCATCTTCCCACCGGTCTCGTGGTCTCTCAACAAGACGAAAAATCACAAATCAAGAATCGTGCCAAAGCTATGCGCGTGTTGCGCTCTCGTCTCTACGAAATGGAGCTTGAAAAGCAGCAGGCCGCCATCGGCGCCGAGCGGCGCGGTCAGATCAAAACGGGTGACCGCTCGGAGAAAATTCGGACGTATAATTACCCGCAGAACCGTGTCACCGATCACCGCATCGGCCTGACCATCCACCAGCTCACTGAAGTCATGGATGGCAAGCTCGCTCCCCTGGTCGATGGTCTCGTGACTCATTACGAAGCGGAACGCCTCAAGCAAGAACTCGCCGAGGCCTGACGAAGGCCGGGAGGCTGCCATGCTCACACGCCCAGGATCGAGCCCCGGTCCGGCCTGGATGCGCAATTTCAGCGATTCTTTGGCCGATCCCGATCGCGCACATAAAATCATGATGCCCTTCTGGGCTTTCTTCCTCATCTATATGCTTGTGTTCATTGGCCTGACCCATTTCGTGACCGCTGTCGCCCTGTCCAAGGATTACGTTTACGAATCTCCCGTGCACATCGCTGGACTGCCACTCGTTTCGTATAGCCCGGTCGCTCATGGCATTATTGCGCTTGGCGGGCGCGCCACCGGCGTCATTGCCCTTGGCGGAATCGCGGTGGGCTTTATTGCCATCGGTGGAATCACCCTTGGCGTCTTTGCGATTGGAGGGCTGTCCATCGGTCTGTTCGCACTTGCGGCTCTTGCGATTGCCTGGCGAGCCATCGGTGGCTTGGCCATCGGACAGGCAGCTTTCGGTGTTCTTGCGGTTGGCAAATATGCCTACGCAGGAAACGGTGTTGCCTATGGCTCCACAGAGGCCAGCGGACGGAAGAAGGAGCACTTGATCGGATGAATCTGGTTTCGACAGACCGCTCCATCCGGGCCTTGCTGAAACAAGGGCTTGAGCAGCTTCGCGCTGCCAATGTGCCCTCGTTCACGCTCGCGGCGGAACTCTTGCTTCTCCACGTCACCGGGCGAGACCGCACTTGGCTCTATTCCCATCCCGAAGAGATTCTCCCTGAAGCGACAGCAGAGGCTTACTTCGCGCTCATCGCACATCGTTCTTCGGGAGTGCCTGCGCAGCATCTGACGGGCAAGCAGGAATTCTGGGGTATCGAGTTTGAAGTCACGCCGGACGTGCTGATTCCCCGCCCGGAAACCGAGCACCTCATCGAAGTTGCCCTCGATCGTCTCGCGGTCCGCGAGATTCGTGCTGGCCGCCTACCACGGCTCAACGGTGAAAATGTCACTTTTGTGGATATCGGCACGGGCTCCGGCTGTATCGCCATAACTCTCGCCAAAGAACTTCCCGCCGCTACGGTCTATGCCACCGACATTTCGCGGGCAGCCTTGGATGTCGCCCGCCGCAATGCCACCCGTCTGGGAATGCCTGATCGAATTCAATTCTTGGAGTCTAACCTGTGTGAAGCTTTCGACGAGCCACCAGCCACGGGGCACGAGTCACTATCCTTCGACCTCATCATCAGCAATCCGCCTTACGTCAGCCTGCGCGAATCCGATTCGCTGCCCATCGAAGTGCGTGAACACGAACCACATGCCGCTCTGTTTGGTGGAGAAGAGGGCTACGAACTCTACGGTGCGCTCATTCCGCAAGCTGCGGAGCACCTGAAACCCGGCGGCCTGTTGGTTCTCGAACTCGGCTACAACAGCCTGCCAGCAGTTGAACCGCTGCTCGATCGCCCGCACTGGGTCAATGTTGGCGTCACCAAGGACCTCTCCGGTATTCCGCGGGTCATTTCTGCCGAGCGGTTGTCGCCTCCCCACTAAAGTCGTAGGCTGGTTCCATGCCGGATTTCGCACGATTCCGCGCCAAGACCGATTTCGCTGAAAAGCAGGAACTACCCCTGCAATCCACGATTTTGCATGTGGACATGGACGCCTTCTTCGTTTCGGTCGAACTGCTGGAACGCCCGGATCTCCAGGGCAAACCGGTTGTCGTGGGTGGCCGGCCGGATCAACGAGGCGTCGTCTCTGCGGCCAGTTACGAAGCGCGGAAATACGGCATCCAGTCCGCAATGCCTCTGCGAACTGCTGGCCGTCTTTGCCCGCATGCCGTTTTTC
>Ga0187803_10000071_pt1 | contig 42869 bp, 41 predicted proteins | sample NC_wetland_sal_i_2_FD_132425 | JGI IMG/M metagenome (GOLD analysis project Ga0187803, IMG submission 132425) | Wetland sediment microbial communities from Neuse River Estuary, North Carolina, USA - Control_3 | ecosystem: Environmental > Aquatic > Freshwater > Wetlands > Sediment | place: USA...
GCGGTGCGCAGTCTGATTCCCGCGGGCGGGGTGACGGGAGCGCTGGTGGCGCGCGGGCTACGCGCGGCATTCAATCCACTGGGCGCGAATCTGGTGGCGGGCTCGTCGCTGTTCGTCGCGCTGTTTCTGACCACACGGTTTTCGTTTTCCGGGGCGGCGGCGTGGATTGGGAGTCCGGTGGCAGGGTGGCAGCCATTTCGTCCGCTGATGGAGAAGTGGGCAGCGTGGCGCGCGGCGCAGGAAGAGGCTCGACAGAGGCGGCGGCTCGCACAGGTGCGGATCAACGGGCGGCCTCCGATCATCGCCAAAGACGGGGCGAAAGGCGCGGGGAAAGCGACAGGGGCTCAGGCCGGGTTGCCGATTGAAGATAGGGCGGGGCCAAATGAGATCGTGCTGCGCGAACCGGCGGAGAAGCCGGCGATGGCGCAGGCCGCAGCGGCGGGCGCGGCGGTGGGAGGGGCGAGCACGATTGCGAAGATCGCGGCGGTGACACGGCCTGCGGAACGGCGCAGCGGACCGTCGGTCGTTGCACCGCCGATTGCGCCACCGGCGCCTACACCGATCGTGGAGAAGGCCGCGCCGCAGCCGCGGATTGCGAAATCGGCGGCGGGGTACCGGCTGCCTTCGGCCGAGTTGCTGAGGAAACCGGCACGGTCCGAGCAAATGGACGAAAGGGATCTGAAGGAGCGGGCGAGGGCGATTGAGGCGAAGTGCCGGGAGTTTGACGTCGGCGGGCACATCACGCAGATCAATCCCGGGCCGGTGGTGACGACGTTCGAGTTCAAGCCGGAAGCGGGAATCAAATACTCGCGGATCACGGGACTCGCGGACGATCTGTGCCTGGCGTTGCAGGCGGAATCGATCCTGATCGAGCGCATCCCCGGGAAATCGACGGTGGGAATCGAAGCGCCGAACCCGCACCGGGAGACGATCGCGCTACGCGAAGTGATCGAATGCCCGGACTTTGTGAATTCACCGTCGAAGCTGACGCTAGCGATGGGGAAAGACCTGATCGGGCGGCTGCGGGTGACAAATCTTGCGGAGATGCCGCACCTGCTGATCGCGGGTTCGACGGGAACCGGGAAGAGCGTGTTTTTGAACGCGCTGATCGTCTCCATGCTCTACAAAGCCACACCGGATGAGCTGAAGCTGGTGCTGGTGGACCCGAAGCGGCTGGAGCTGGGACTGTACGAAGAAATCCCGCACCTGCTGGCACCCGTGGTGACGGACCCGAAGGTGGCGTCGAACGTTTTGCGGAACGCGACGCGCGAGATGGAGCGGCGGCTGAAGCTGCTGGCGCAGCGCGGCGTGCGGAACATCGACCAGTACAACCGGCAGTTCCAGAGGCAGGAATCGCTGTCGCTGTTCGACAACCTGGACGGCGAGGAACACAAACCGCTGCCCTACATCGTGATCGTGATCGACGAGCTGGCCGACCTGATGATGGTGGACACGAACAACGTGGAAGAATCGATCACGCGGCTGGCGCAGATGGCGCGAGCGGTGGGCATTCATTTGATCCTGGCGACGCAGAGGCCGTCGGTGGACGTGATTACGGGACTGATCAAAGCGAATTTTCCGGCTCGGATATCGTTCCGCGTGGCGGGAAAGGTGGACTCGCGAACGATCCTGGACTCGAACGGAGCCGAGGCGCTGCTGGGCCGGGGCGACATGCTGTACCTGCCGGCGGGATCGTCGCGGCTGCACCGCATCCACGGGCCGTTGGTGACCGAGGACGAAATCAGCTCGCTGGGCGACTTCTGGCGGGAGCAGGCGAAGGCGGTGTACAACGAGGAACTGCTGCGGCCGCCGAAAGAAGATGCCGATGAGGAGAAGGGCGGAGACGGCGCGGGCGCTGCCGGAGCGTCGAGGGAAGGAGAGGATGAAGGCGAGGACGTGGATGACGACCTGTATCAGGACGCGGTTCGCGTGGTGCTGGAGGCCGGGCGAGCATCCACGTCAACGCTGCAGCGGCGGCTGCGCATCGGATATGGCCGCGCGGCGCGGCTGATTGACCTGATGGAGAAAGACGGGATTGTGGGGCCGGCGGATGGGACGCGGCCGCGCGAGGTCTTGAAAAAGAAAGATTGGATGCGGGAGTTTGACGAGTCGCTGCAGTAGCGCCCCGTGTATAATGTTTGGACGCCCGGTGCCGGGGTAGCTCAGTGGTAGAGCGCGGCCCTGAAAAGGCCGGCGTGGGCGGTTCGATTCCGTCCCCCGGCACCATCTCAAACTGCACATCTTAGGGTAACGAGGAGTTTCCGCAGGTCACCCTGTCCATTGGGACAGGCTGGCGAAAGGTACCCCCGTACTATTCAGGTCGACCCCGAGTTTTCCTACGCTGGCGTCAGTCGGGAACGGGACGCGACTCCAGAAGCGTGTTTCTCGACAGCCACTTCCAACCATGGAGATTACCTACGCCGCCGTCCTGCTGCAGTCCGGGCTTCCGGACGTTTCTCAGATGATGAATCCGGAGGCGATGCTGGTGGCCAGCGTGGCTGTGGGCTGCCTGGGGCTGGCGGTGATGATGCTGAGCCGGCCGCGAGATCCAGAATTGGTTCCCGAGAGCGCGCCGGAAGGCGAGAACCCGCGGTCTGCCGACGAACTGGAGGCGGCACCAGCACCGCCGGTCGCGAAAACTGAGAGCTTCGCAGTGAACGAGACCGTGATGAAGGACTCCGCGGCCGATGCGATTCCAGCCGCCGCGATGAGTGTTGAGGTGGCGCAGGCTGCGAACAGGCGTGCAGCCGATTCCGCTGCCATGATGTACGGCGACTCGGCCGACGAGACGACAGCTACCCACCCCGCAGTCGGGACTATGGAAGCGAAATTGTTGGGAGCGCCGGCTTATGGCGCTGCGATGCGCGGGCCAACTCACGGCGCAAGCGCGCTGATCGCGAAAGTGGCGAGCCTGCTCCCCGCCGGGACCGCGGCGGCACGGGGCGCAAAGAACTTCACGGCGAGATCCTCGCGCGGGCCAGCCGGCTTCCAACCCGCGGCGCGATTCTCGCGATCGCAACAGGCATTTCTGCGCATCCCGGTAATCCTAACGGGACGCGATGAGTCGGGCAGCGAGTTCCGGGAAGAAACGTGCACGCTGATCCTGCTGCCGCAGGGCGCGGTGATACCGATGAGGAAGAAGGTGCGGGCGGGAGAGCGCATGATGCTCTCCGTTCCGGCGCGGCAGAAGGAAGTAGCCTGCGACGTGTTCGGCGCGCTGCCCGGCCCGGACGGCAAGCTGCTGGTGGAAGTGGAATTTCCCGAGCCGCAAAAGAGCATGTGGCCGGTGAGCTTCCCAGCGTGGGCGGGCAAATCCCCGGCAGACGCGCGGGCGAGCCAAGCATCGCCCGCAGGAACTCCTGAGCCAACTCCCGCCCTGGACCGTTCCGGTTCGTGAGGCCACGAGTGTAATGAGCGCGGTGCCACGGCGAGTCGCGACAACTCCGGCCGCGTCCCACCGCCGGTGGCTGACGGTTTCCCCACAGCAGCCAAATTTGGAAGAGGCGTGCCGGCGGGCTCACGCCTTCGCCACGCGTTTTCCCGTGCTCTACCGCTGGCGAGTCGCCACGCTTGTCGTGGTCCTGACTCTTCTGCCGTTCTGCTGGTTGGCGCTACTGGCCGCGGTGATGCTCAGCTATCCGGTGGCATCGCGCGGAACCGAGATCCTGCAACCGCTGAATTCGTATGACGCACTCCGCTGGGCGATGATCGGATTTGTGTATGTGCTGATGATTCCGCTGCTGGCGAGCATGTGCAGCGGGCTGGTGCGCGGCCTGACGCTGCGATTGCCCAGTCCTGGCGGAAAACGGGTGGAGGAAGCAGAAGCGCCGCGGCTCTATCGAATGCTCGCGGAAATGTCGCAGAGCCTGGACGCACCGCGGGTGGAAGAAGTGAGAATACTGCCGGAGCGGGTTCTGGAGATCCGGCACGAGCCGTGCGGCGGGCTTGGGATTCTGGGCCGAGCGCGAACGATTCTGGCGTTGGGCCTGCCGCTCGCCGAGGAGTTATCGCCGCAGCAGTTCCGGGCGCTGGTGGCGCACGAACTGGGGCATCTGGCAACGCACAAACGGCGGTTCGGCGGGCGCGTGCTGGGGCTGCGGCGGCGCCTGGAATCCCTGCGTCAGGCGGCCGAGGCGAGCGCGCTGGAGCGCGGATTCTGGTCGCGGCTGCCGGATGAGAGCCTGGTGGACATTCTCCACGGAATCATCCGCCGGCTGACGGCGACGACATTTCCCGCCGTGCGCCAGCACGAAGCGGAGGCGGATGCCATTGCGGCGGCGATTGCCGGGCGCGACTACGCCGTCTCTGCCCTGCTCCGCCAGCGAATCGCCGGGCATGCCGTGAGCCAGCAGTTCCAGGAAGACTGTATGCGGCTGGCGGAAACGTCAGCGGAACTGCCGGCGGATCTGTTTGACCGGCGCGCGGCAGCGGCCTGCGGAGCGTTTAGCGAGGCACAGGTGAGCGCGTGGCTGCGGGCGGAATTGGAGGTGAAAGACAACCTGGCGGACTCCCACCCGCCGTTGTGGGACCGGCTGCGCCTGTTGGGATTCCAACTGGGGAGTATTACGGATTTTCGCGACGTATTGGAACAGGTGCAGCCGCACCGGGAACTGGGAGAAACGGCCGCGCGATTTTTCCTGGGGGAAGCCGCGGAAACGCTGCGGGCGGAATTCTTCCGCGAATGGGCATCCCACCAGACCGCGGCCTGGCGAAAGAGATTCTCGGTGTACGAGACGCTGAGGTTGACGGCAGCGGAATGGGAGCGCGGCACAACTTCAGCGGAAAACGATCCCGCGGCGCTGTGGCAGATCGCCGTGGCGGTGGGCAACACGCGAAGCTGGAAGGCCGCGCTGCCAATGGCACAGCGCATTCTGGAAGTGTCTCCGGAGCATGCCGACGCGAACCTGCTTGCCGGGCAATTGTTCCTCGAGGACGGTAATCCTGCGGGAATCGAGGCGCTCGAACGGGCAATGAAGAGCGATTCGCGGATGATTCCGGCAGCCTGCACGCTGGCGGCGCGATTCCTGGAAGGCCGGGGAGAGCGGGAGGCCGCAGCCGGATATCAGAAACGCTGCGAGGAGCACCAAAAACAGGAGCAGGCGAATGCGCAGGAGCGCAGCCAGGTGCGCGCCAGCGACGAGTTCCTCCCGCCGGATTGTCCCGCGGCGATTGCGGAGGCGCTTGGTCATGCCGTCGAGCGCCATGCGTCTCACGTGCGAGCTGCGTACCTGATGAGGAAGCAGTCCCCGGAGGGAAATCCAAAGCCGCAGTACGTGCTGGGAGTACACCGGCGCGCGTTCCCCTGCGAGAATACGGCGCTGGCCAACCGGCTATTGCTGGAACGGATTATCCAGGTGCCGGGAATGCCGGCGGACGTGGTGGTATGCGTGGTGACGCATGCAAATCGGGCGCTGCTGGAGAAATGGAAGGGAGTGCCGCGCGCGTCGCTGTTTCCCTGCGCCCACGGAGGACGGTCTAAGGCTCCTGCCGGGCATGCAGAGACTACCAGGCCAGCGATGCACCTGCTCAGGCAGCCGACTGCGGCCGGGTTACCCACGCGGAACTCGCCAGCCACTGCGAAATAAGCTGCAGCGCGCGGGGCGGCCGGTGCCCGCATGACTGGTGACTGGATGGAATTGACCGGTCCCCAGTGACAGGCGGGCGAGCGCCTGCTCCAGTCCCATCCCCCCAATCACCAGTCACGCGTCACCGGCCAGAAATTATTCGTAGCGCAGCGCCACCATGGGGTCGACGCGCATGGCGCGGCGCGCGGGGACCAAACAGGCCAGAAGCGCGACAGCGGAAAGCAACACAGCGACGGCGGCGTAAGTGGGCGGGTCGTAGGTCCGCACGCCGACGAGCAATGAGGCGAGCAGCCGCGAAAAGCCGAGCGCGCCCGCGAGGCCCACGCACGTACCGGCCAGGACCACGCCCAGGCCGCTGCGCAGCACCATGGCGAGGATATCTCGAGGAGCGGCGCCGAGCGCCATGCGCAGTCCGATTTCATGCGTGCGCTGGCTGGCGACGTGGTTCACAACGCCATAGACGCCTACAACGGCAAGCGTGAGGCCGAGCAATCCGAGCGCACCGGCGATGTATGCCCCGATTTTGTAGAGGAGGAAGCCGTTGCCGCCGGCGAGAGATTCGTCCATGGTCTGAACGTCATAGATGGGCAAGTTTGGGTCCAGGTCGCGGACCGCTTCTTGGATCATGGGCGTGAGCGTAGAGGGAGGCAGAGAGGACCGCACGTGGAGGGCACGCATGGACATGTAGTGCTGCTCGATGGGGACCAGGAAGAATTCAACCGGATCTTCGGCGACGCCGCGGTACTTGCCGTTACGAACGACGCCCACGACCTCCAGGAAAGGGCCTTCGGCACCCTTCATGCTGAACCGTTTCCCGATGGGATCCTGGCCGGGCCAGAGATCGCCGGCCATCTTTTCGTTGATCACGGCGACGGGGACGGAATGCTCGGAGTCCTGCTCGGTGAAGCCGCGGCCTTTGAGCAGGCCGATACGCATGAACTCGATGTAATTGGGGGCGACGGAGTTGTAACCGGCAGAATGCCGCTGTTCGTTGGGACCGGAAGCCTGGCCGGGCAGGGTGACAGAAGCGGAGGCGCCGGTATAGCCCATGGGGATGGAGAAGGCTTCGGTGACGCCGTCAACACCGGAAACGGCGCGCAGGCGCCGATCGACTTCGCGATAGAAGGCGCGACCCTGGGCTTCGTCGTAGCCGCGGAGCTGCACATCCATCACGGCGTTCATGATGCCGCGCGGATCGAATCCGAGATCGAGAGCGTGAGACTTGCCGAAGCTCTCGGCAAACAGCGCGGCGGTGACGAGCAACATGACGGAGACGGCGACCTGCAGGCCGACCAGAAGGTTGCGCAGGCGATGGTGTTCGCGGCCGACCGTGGAGCCCCGGGAGCCTTCGCGGAGCGTCGCGTTCACATCCTGGCGGGAGGCGCGCAGGGCAGGCAGGCCGCCGGCCAGCACCGTGGCCAGAAAGGTAAGGCCAGTGGCGTAGAGCAGGACGCGCCAGTCGAGAGTGAAATCGAAACGGAGGGGAATCTCAATTCCCAGCGGCACGGCGGCAATCAGGCGCACGGCGCCGACGCCGAGGGCAATGCCGACACCGCCGCCCAGAACGGAGAGGAGCGCGCATTCAGTGAGCAACTGGCGGATCAGCCGGTCGCGCTTGGCGCCGATGGCGACGCGGATGGCGAGCTCGCGCTGGCGCATGGAACTGCGGGCGAGCAGGATATTGGCGACGTTGACGCAGGCCAGAAGCAGGACCAATCCGACGAGGCCGAGAAAGATACCGGCAACGCGCTGGATATCGCTGCCGCCATCTTCTTCCGGCCGCGCGAGGCGCTCGGGAAGAGCGTGAATGGTTGTCCGATCGTTTGTGTCCGGATACTTCTGGTCGAGGCGCTTGGCGATGACTTGAAGGGAGGCTTCGGCCTTCGCGGGAGTTACCCCGGGCTTCAAACGGGCAAGGGCATGGAGGCCGTGCGAGCCGCGACGCGCGAGCTGTTCCTGGGCGTCTTGAACAATGCCCAGCATGCCCAGGGGAATATAGCCATCCATTTTGAGCAGGGCATAGGTGCCGGTGAATTTTTCCGGAACGACGCCGACAATCGTGAACGGCTGCCCGTTGACCAGAACACCTTTGCCGACGACGCCGGGGTCGCCACCGAAACGCCGCATCCAGTAGCTGTAGCCGAGGACCATCACCGGATCCGCGCCCGGGATTTCGCCTTCTGAGGGGAGGATGAGGCGGCCGATCCCGGGCTGAACGCCGAGCATGGAGAAATAATTTCCGGTGACACAACTGACGGTGAGGCGCTCCGGACGGTTATCCGCGCTCATGCCCACGAATTCGATCCCGTAGGCGGCCATGTCCTGGAGGACGTCTTTGGATTGGTCGCGATAATCCTTCATGTCGAGATAGGAGAGCCCGTGAAGGAACGGGTGAGCGGGATGTTCGATGGCGGGAACGATGAGTTGATCGGGGTTGTGCACCGGGAGCGGGCGGAGAATCATGCGGTTCACGATGGTGAAAATGGTGGTATTGGCGCCGATGCCGAGGCCGAGGGTCAACACAATCACCAGCGCGAAGCCGGGATTTTTTGCCAACATCCGCAGCGAGAACCGGATGTCCTGCCAGAGTTGTTCCATGCCGCCCCTCCCTCGACCAGGCTACCCGTGGCCAGCGCGCCGCCAAGAGTAGTTGCGATCTGAAAGTAATACGCAGAGAAGGGTACGCAAAGTTCACGCCAAGACCTTGGTGAGAGGCGCGCTGTAACTGATTGAATGGAGAGATGTTAGGGTAGGAGGAGGGCTGATTCCGGCGGGCGGTGTCCGGTTTCGCGAATTCTACGTTGCGGAAACGGACATTCGAGCAGGGGCGGTTTCACGCGCAACGGAGGGCAGGTTACGATGATCGGAGGAATCGAGTTGGCAAATGGCCGCACTACCTGATCCGGAACTGCGGAAGCACGACATCGTCTTCTACGATGGCGAGTGCGGATTGTGCCAGGGATTTGTGCGATTTCTGCTGCTCTGCGATCGAGAGGGACGCCGATTCCTGTTTTCGCCGCTGCAAGGACGCCTGATTACACAACTACTGGATCCAGTGACGCTGGCCGCCCTGCCCGATACGTTGGTGATGCGCGGCGCGGATGGGCAGGTACGCATCCAGTCGGAGGCGGTGCTGGGGGCGCTGGACCGCCTCGGAGGATTCTGGAGGCTGGTGGCAATCCTGGGGCGAATCGCGCCACGACGGGTTCGCGACATGGTGTACGCCTGGGTGGCAGGAATGCGGCGCCGCATGTTTGGCGGCACGCACTACCACTGCCCGCTGGTGCCGGCGGATTTGCGGGATCGATTTGTAGATTGAGACGCTGCGAACGGGATGAGGGAGAGGAGGGCGGACACAGGCCACGGCGGGCGGGCTCGGGTCCGCCCCTACAGATTCAAGGAGCCGTACTTTTCAGCAATCTGCTCACACAGAGGCGAGTTGCGCAGAGGAGTGCGGCCGAGAGGATTCGTCCAGCGGCCGGGGATGGGCGCGCCGCAATCGGGGCATGCGCCGTTTTTAAGCCGGGACTCGAACACTTCGTGCCAGCCGCGGCGGATCAGGACGGAATCGCACGCGGGGCAGCGGGTTTCTCCCGCGCCGTTGTGGATGTTGCCTTCGTAAACGTAATGCAGACCGACTTCCCGCGCGATTTTCCTTGCCGTGTGCAGTGTGGCGGGAGGGGTTCGCGGTTTGTCCTGGAGCTTGAAGTCGGGATGAAACGCGGTGAAATGGAGAGGAACGTCGGGGCCAAGGTGGCCGAGGACCCATTCCGCAAGGCGGCGAATTTCTTTCGGGTCGTCATTCAGCGTAGGAATCAGCAGGTTGGTGATTTCAAACCACACGTTGGTTTCGTTCTTCAGCCATTCGAGCATTTCCAGCACGGGCTGGAGATGCGAGAGGGTGATCTTGCCGTAAAAATCTTCGGTGAACGCCTTGAGGTCCACGTTGGCCGCGTCGATGTGGTCGTAAATGTCGTGGAAGGCTTCACGAGTGATGTACCCGTTGGTGACCATGACGGTGTTGAGGCCGCGGGCGCGAGCGGCGCGGCAGATGTCGATGACATACTCGCCCCAGATGGTGGGCTCGTTGTAGGTGAAAGCGATGGAAGGACAGCCGTATTTGGCGGCCAGGAGCGGCACATCTTCCGGGGGCAACTCGGTGGAGTGGACTTGATCGGATTTTGATTTCGAGATGTCCCAGTTCTGGCAGAAGAAGCAGCCCATGTTGCAGCCCGCGGTGCCCATGGAAAAGACGCGCGTTCCGGGGAGGAAATGGTTGAGCGGCTTCTTTTCAATCGGATCGACCTGTAGCGCGGCGGGGGCGCCGTATCCCAGGCTGTAGAGTTTTCCGCCCTGATTCACACGGATGAAGCAGAAGCCGGTCTGGCCTTCGCCGATGTGACAATGCCGGGGGCAGAGGTAGCAGTGAACCCGATTGCCGGGCTCGGGCTCCCACCAGAGGCCTTCATGGAGCGTTTCGGTTTTTTGGAAGATTTTGAGGTCTTGCACGGGCGCCTCCCGAGAGGCGACTTTCGCTCGGCGAAGCTGTCGAAGTAATTATACGCCTTTCCGTGAGCGGCCGGTTGACTGCGGCCGATAGGTTGTCAATGCGATGACTGGAACCTCAGCGGCTAAAGCCGCTCGCGGTTCCGGTCGCTGACGGCACGGCTGATCCCGAACCTTCGGGACGCGCCCCGACGAACTGCGTCTAGGGGTCGTGCTGGGCGGCGCGACGTTCCGCCACCCATCCCAGATAGGACCACAGGCGGCGGCGTTCGCGCCAGAGGAGACGGAAGAACTTTCCCGCACCGGGATCAGCGGCTTGCGGGCCGAGCAGCGTTTCCAGGCGCCAGCGGAAGTAAGGGCTTTTCCAGGGGCGCAGCCTGTAGCCTGCCCCACCGACCCAGTAGAGGCGAACTGCTTCAAAGAGGCGGCTCATCCGTTTGAATCGTGTACGGAGAAATGACTGGGGCACGGCATGCCGTGCCCCTACGAGGATACACGGCGGACCCAGATGCGGCTGGTAGCGGGTTTCCCGAGGTGGATGGGACGTCCCGCGCGGTGGGGCGCGGTGACATCGAGGGTCATCGTCTCGTCGTATTCGCGGCGGCGGACGCGTACGCGGGTGCCCGGCCGCAACCCCAGCCCGGCGACGAAAGTGAGGAACTGCGGATCGCGCTCCTGCACTCTCAAAACTTCCACGCTGTCGCCGGCATCGGCCTTGGCCAGGGGGAATGCGCCGCGCCGTTTTCGCAGATAGAGCAGGCCGCCGATGATGGGGACGCCGTGGGGGCAACTGCTTTCGCGGCCGAAGCGCAGGAGGAGGAGGTCCATGACGCCGTCGGAGATGCCGTGCTCGAGGCGCTCGGCTTCTTCGTGGGCTTTCGACCAGTCCAGACCAATGACGTCGGTGAGAAGCTTTTCGGCGAGGCGATGGCGAAGGGCGAGATGCTCGGCGTGGGCGCGGCCACGGGGAGTGAGCTCGATGGTGCCGTCGCGACGGACGCGCACCTGGCCGTCGCGTGCCATGCGTTTGAGCGCGGCGGCCACGGCGGGCGGAGTGACTTGCAAATCTTCCGCCAGGCGCGCGCTGATCGGCGCGGTCTCCTCCTCTTCGACGATGTTCCAAATCGCCTTCAGGTAGTCTTCCTGCGAAACGCTGGTGCGCTGGCGCTGCATGAGGAGAGGCCGTCGCTGGGTATGGTGAAGGGAGCGGGGCGGAAATGCAACAGGCGGAAAAACGAAACTCGAAATTCGAAAATCGGCGAGAGGCGACGCTTGCGCCGAATTTCGCTGAGTAGCTGGGCCACGAGACGGAAAGCGACGTTTGAAAGATCGAAGACGGAAGGCGAAACTGGAAAATCGTGGAGAGTCAGGCGCGGGCGCTGCGCTGGATTTCGCTGCGGAGGCGCGCGGCGAGCTCGATGATGCGCGCTTCGATTTCGTCGCAGACGCGGCGATAGACTTGCATGTCGTCGCCGTAGGGATCGGTGACTTCCCAGTCTTCGATGGGAGCGCCGACAGTTTCGCGGAACAGGGCTGGGCCGTGGATGCCGGTGAGGTTGACGATCAATTGCGCGGCGGCGATGTCCGCCTCCGTGGTTCCCTTGGAGCGATGGCCGGGCATGAGAATGCCGCGCTCGAGGAGCACCTTGCGAGTCTGATCCGCGATGTTGCCGAGGGGCGAAATCCCGGCGCTGGCGGGCTCGATGACGTCGGAGGCATGGTGGCGTGCCAACGCCTCGGCCATCTGGCTGCGGCAGGAATTGCCCACGCAAACGAACAGAACTCGTTTTGGCGCCATCTTGACTACGCTCGCACGCGTTCTCCGATCAGCCCAAGGAAGTAGGAATATACCGTGGAATCGTCCGTAAGTTCAGGATGGAATGTCGCGGCGAGCAGTTTGCCCTGCCGGACGAGAACGGGACGGCCGGCGTCTTCAGCGAGGACCTCCACCTTCGGGCCAACGCGCTGGATGATGGGCGCGCGGATAAACACCATCTCGAGGGGCGCGGGCTTGAGGGAGCAGTGGCCGAAGCGCACTTCGCTGCTCAACTGGCGGCCGTAACCGTTGCGCAGAACGGTCATGTCCATCAAGGCGAGAGATTCCTGCGCCGGGTTGAGGACCTCGCCGGCCAGCAGGATAGCGCCGGCGCAGGTGCCGAACATCGCGCCGCCTTCCTGCGCGAACCGGCGGAGAGGATGGAAGAGCCCTTCCTCCTGCAGGAATTTGAGTTGCGTGGTGCTCTCTCCGCCGGGAAGAACGATGCCGTCGAGAGCGTCGAGATCGCGGAGGGCGCGAATCTCGGTGGCATCGATGGCGAGCGAATCGAGCATCGAGCGATGGGCTTCAAAATCGCCCTGGACGGCGAGGACTCCGATCTTCATCCCACGTTGCTCCCGGCCGCGGCGCCGGCGGGCTTGCGCCAGATGGGCCCGCGGCGCTGATATTCGAGTGTGGTTTCCACCTGGCGAACGGTCTCGGGCGAGGCAAAACGCTCGACGAGCCAGAGGCCCAGGTCCAATCCCGAGGAAACGCCGCCCGAAGTGATGATCTCACCGTCGTCGACCACGCGAGCGTCGACGAGCTGAGCTCCCTGCGCGCGAAGCTCATCAAGCGCGACATGATGCGTGGTGGCATGCCGGCCATAGAGAAGACCCGCGGCGCCGAGCAGCATCGCACCGGTGCAAACAGCGGCGAGAATGGCGCCGTCGCCGTGCTGGGCGCGGATGGCGGCGGGAGTTTCGGGACGCTGCGCCTCGGCCCAGGCGCCCTGTGGCGCGCGCGTTCCCCATCCGCCACCGGGGACGAGCAGGAGATCGGGCCTGCCATGTTCGGCCAGGCGCCCCTCGGAGCGCACCCACAAGCCATTGGCGGCGCGGAGTTCGCCTGCGGGGACCAGGCTCACGAGCCGCGTTGCGAAGGGCGCACCGCGCTTGCGGGCCTGCTGGAGCACTTCAAACGGGCCAATGGCGTCCAGCTCGTCAAAGCCGGGATAGAGAAGAATCTCAATGCGCATGGAGAGAGTGTCTCACCAGCCGCGCGTTTGGAGGAGTTCCTTTTCATCGAGCTGGCGGACGTCGATGCCGCGCATCGCTTCACCGAGCTCTTCGGAGGCTTCGAGGACAGCCTTGGGATCGTTGTAGTGCGTGGTGGCCTTGACGATGGCGCGAGCGCGCACGGCGGGATCCGCCGATTTGAAAATGCCGGAGCCGACGAAGACGGCTTCCGCGCCAAGCTGCATAACCAGCGAGGCGTCCGCCGGAGTGGCCACGCCACCGGCGGAGAAATTCGGGACAGGGAGTTTGCCGTGCTGGGCCACGTACTCGACGAGATCGAGCGGCGCGCCGAGTTCCTTGGCTTCGTGGACGAGCTGCTCCCGGCCGAGAGTGGTGAGGCGCTTCATGTGGTCCACGATTGCGCGCATGTGGCGGACGGCTTCGACGATATTTCCGGAGCCCGCTTCGCCCTTGGTGCGCATCATGGAGGCGCCTTCGGCGATGCGGCGGAGGGCTTCGCCCAGATTGCGCGCACCGCAGACGAAGGGCACTTTGAAGCCGTGCTTCCAGACGTGATGCTCCTCGTCGGCGGGGGTGAGGACTTCGCTCTCGTCGATGAAATCGACCTCGAGCGCCTCGAGGACTTGCGCTTCGGCAAAGTGGCCGATACGCACTTTGGCCATCACGGGAATGGACACGGACGACATGATCTCGCGGATGATTTTGGGAGAGGCCATGCGGGCGACGCCGCCCTCTTTACGGATGTCCGCCGGAACGCGTTCGAGCGCCATGACGGCGCAGGCGCCCGCTTTCTCGGCAATTTCGGCCTGCTGTGCGGTGGTGACGTCCATGATGACGCCGCCCTTGAGCATCTCGGCGAGGCCGACTTTAACGCGCCAGGTATTGTCATTCAGCAGACTCATCGTTCCTTCTCCTTATTGGACTGCAAAAATCGCTCGGCATTGATAACCACAAATCGTCCTTTGGCGCGGGCGAGGAGGCGGCCCATGGCGTCGCGGATTTCTCCGCAGTGATACAACTGTTTTCCGTCCACGCGCTCGTTGCTAGCTTCGACACGGATCTCCTCACCGATGCGCACAGGCCGCAGGTACTCGACGTTCAGCTCCGCGGTGACGGCGCTGACGCCGGAGAACTTGGACACTTTGCTGAGAGCTTCGTCCAGCACGAGCGCGACGATCCCTCCGTGGGCGATGCCGGGAGCGCCCTGGTAGCGCTCGCTGAGGCGAAACGCGCCGGTGACTTTGCGGAGCTGTTCATCGCGCGCGAAGGGGAGATGCATGCCTGCAGAATTCGCCTCGCCGCAGCCGAAACAGTGATTCGGGCGCGCGGTGGCGGGCGCCTGGCTCGCGTTGACAACTCCCGGTTGATCGGCCATTCCCAGATTCTCCTCTTCCCTGCTCATACGAGAGCCACGCGCGCCTCGTCGCGGCGCCAACCTCCGCGCTGGCGTTTGCGCATTTCCTCGCGGAGGACATCGGCGAGAATCTCGACGCCGCGGGAAATTCTGCGTTCGTCGATGCCGGCAAAACCAAGGCGGAACACGTTGGGCCGCGGCATCTGCACGAAGAAATAGCGTCCGGGAGCGAACAAGACGCCGCGCTCACGGGCATGGATCAGCAGCTCGCTGGCGTCGTAGCCGGCGGGAAGCGTGACCCAGAGGCACATGCCCCCGTCGGGCCGGGTCCACTCCACGCCTTCGGGCATGTGCCTTTCCAGCGCGCGGAACAGGGCCTGGCAGCGCGACTCATAAACGCGGCGCATCTTCTTGAGGTGCCGCTCGAGACCTCCGCGCCGGGTGAATTCGGCGAGAGTGGCCTGGGCCAATTGGTCGGTGTGCAGATCGGTGGCCTGCTTAACGAGCCGCAGCCGCTCGATTACGTTTTCGGGGGCGATGCACCAGCCTACGCGCAGGCCCGGAAAGGCGATCTTGGAGAAGCTATCAATCTGGATGACGATGCCGTTGCGATCGAGGGCGCGGAGCGAGGGCACGCGCGAGCCGGAAAACCGCAGCCGGGAGTAGATGCAATCCTCGACCACTGCGACCTGATGCCGTGCGGCCATCTCGAGCAGGCGGCGGCGCGATTCGAGGGAGAGTGAAGCGCCCGTGGGGTTCTGCCAGTCCGGGGTGACCAGCACAAACTTGACGCGGTTCTGCGACAGAGCCGCTTCCACGCCGTCGAGATCGATGCCCTGCCCCGCGCCGGCGCTGGTACGGACCGGCACGCCCAGGCAGCGGACACGCGCGGCGGTGAAAACGGTTATGGAGCCGGGATAGGTGGGATCTTCGAGCACTACCGCATCGCCGGGGCGCAAGAACGCCTTGCACAACAGGTCCAGAGACTGCTGGACACCGGCGGTGATCAGGAGCTGCTCGGTTTTCAAGCGCAGTCCTTCGCGGGCCAGTTGGGCGAGCAATTCGCGCTTGAGAGGCTCGTAGCCGTCGGAGGAACCGAGCTGCAGAATCTCCGCGCCGTTTTGCTTGAGCACGGCCTGCGTACAGGAGCGCAATTCTTCAACCGGGAAAAACTCCTCGGCGGGCCTCGCGGCGACCATGGAAATCGCTCCGTTTGAGGCCTGCGGGTAAATCCGGTTCAGAGCTTCTTCACCGCGCTCGTCGGCAAACAGGGATTCCCAGCGAAGCGTGCCGTTGCCCAGCGTTGGCGGGGCGGGCGTGAAACCACGCTGTCCGTTGCGGGCGCCGTTTGTGGGGCGGCTTGGCGCGTGATCCTCGGAACCATCACGGATGAAGGTGCCGCGGCCGACGTGGCCTTCAATCAGGCCCTCCGATTCGAGCTCGGCATAGGCGTTGGCGACGGTGGTGCGATGCACTCCGAGGGAGTTGGCGAGTTCGCGGCTGGCGGGGATGCGATCGCCCGGACGCAATTCGCCGGTATGGACCATGGCGCGGAGCTGGTCGCGGATCTGGACGTAGAGAGGCACATGGCTTTCGGTTTGGACTTGCAGGGGCAGCATTGTCTTCCTCGCGCTACCAATCTACACCCGAATTGGATGCAAGAAAGAGCCAATATGTCTTCCCGCCTGTAATCGCCGATTCCTGCTACGCGCTGGTGGTTGGGCTACACTCGGCTCGTGCCAAACATCGATCATCACGCACCCGGAATCTTCTGTTGGGCCGAGCTCGTGACCTCGGACCAGGCCGAGGCGAAGAAGTTCTATAACGGAGTGTTCGGCTGGTCCGCGGACGACATGCCGATGGGGCCCAATGACTTCTACTCCATGTTTAAACTCGAGGGCAGAAGCGTGGGCGCGGGGTACACGCTGCGCCCGGAGATGGTGAAGCAAGGGATTCCACCGCATTGGGGACTGTACGTGTCCGTGGAGAATGCGGACCAGAGCGCGTCACGCGTGGCCTCACTCGGGGGGATACTCTTGGCCCCCGCCTTTGACGTGTTCGATGCCGGCCGCATGGCCGTAATCCAAGATCCCACAGGCGCGACAATCTCCGTGTGGCAACCCAAACGCCACACGGGATTCGAAATCGCCGGCGTTCCGGGAAGTTTCTGCTGGGCGGACCTGATGACCTCGGATCCATCGCGGGCCGAGAAGTTCTACGCCGGACTCTTCGGATGGAAATTCGATCGCGGGGAAAAGGGCGGCGACTATCTGCACATCAAAAATGGGGACACGTACATTGGCGGCATTCCTCCCGCAGGGACGGCAGGGCCGGGTGTTCCTCCACACTGGAGCTTGTATTACCTCGTGACGGATTGCGATGCCTCGACGGCGAAGGCGAAGACGCTCGGCGCCCGAGTGTACATGCCGCCGACGACGATTGAGGGCGTGGGAAGGTGGTCGGTGCTGGCGGATCCTCAGGGCGCGACATTTTCGGCGTTTCAGCCAATGGAGCGGCGGTAGAAACATAAACGCGGCTTCCGCCGGGCTGCTTCAGGCTGGCGGATCCGAGGCCCTGACAAAAGAGCACAGGCTGAAAGCCTGTGCCACCAACTAGGCGGTCTTCTGCTCTTCCCCGAGTTTGCGCATGCGGGCCTGGAGTTTGTCTCTCAGCGACGCGGGGGTGTTGCGATTGAAGGCGACCAGGTACCAGAGGGGTTGCGTGCGATCTTTGCACAGGCGGGAGAGGGTGGCGGCGTCGGCATTGGGATGACGCGCGACGTTCTCGCGGATGGCAGCATAGGGATGCTTAGCCAGCCGGCCGAGAGTTTTCGATGACGTCTTCGGATGCTCGCTGATCAGGCGCAGCAGGTAGAAATCCTGCGGCGGGGCCTGGCGGGTCATGAGGTCGAGGGCATCGGCGCTAGTGGCCGCGTTCAGGACCACGCCGACTTTCATGTCCCAACCGGGGTTGATGGCGTCGAGTTCCTTGGTACGCGCGTGAATCAGCGATTCAATGGCGCGGCGCTCGGCCACCAGACGGCCGGCGGGCAGCGTGCTCTTTTCCACGGAATCGAGGACGCGCAGCAAATGCTGGCGTTCCCCGAAGACAATCTGCGAGGTCCGCGGAGCACGTCCGTCCTGCGGTGAACGAACCAAATCAGCGCGCCTCATACATTTCCCCCAAGAGGGCCGTTTGGGCCGGCCCGGATCGACAGGCGCTGCGTGTCGTGCAAGAAAGATGGGCTGGGACACCAGTGCCAGCTTCATTATGGAGAGCACAGAGAACTGCGACAAGCAAACGAGTTGGAGTGAGTTCCATTCGTGCAACACCGGAGCCAGAGCCGGTAGAAAACGCTCTGAGGGGGTCCCGCGTGCGGATAGAATGCGGCTATGAGCGCATTCGAAGAGCACCGCGATGAATTGGAACACTACGAGCAGATGTTCGGGAGGCAGCGCGGCCGGCTGGCAGTGGCACTGGATTTGGTGACGAATGCCATGATTCTGGCCGGGCAACACACGGTGTATTGCCACAGCGCGAGCGACCCGCGGAAGCCGATGCGCGACGTTCAACTGATCGGCGATGAGCTTACGAAAGCGAAGGAACTGATCCAGAGCGTGATGGAGGAGCTGCGCGAGGCGCGGCAGGGACCGCGCTGAGAGCGACAGACAATGGTCGAGGCGAAGGTGGAAGTTGCCGTGGGGCCGAGGAGCGCCGATCAAGGCCGCAATTCCGAGGTCCAATTCATGACTACGGTGAGGGGAAGATTGCCGCGTAGTCCACGAGTGCTGAACAGGAAGCGGCGACCGTCCGGCGAGACATCGTACCAGTTGGCAGCCCAGCGTCCCAGGTCGGGCTGAAACAGCGGCCTCGGCGGGCCTATTTCCAGACCCTTGCCGACCTCCCGGATGTTCACAGCCATAAGGCGGTTGTCCGCAGCCAGGTAATAGAGTTCCCCGCCGTCCCTGCGCCACATGGGAAGAATTCCGCCGGAGATGGAGACCTGCCGTTGGGTTTGGGCCGCAGGGAAGTCTGAGATAAACACCTGCCCCGTATCCCCGCCGAGAACGGAATAAGCCAGCCACTTGCCGTCGGGGGAGAACTTGGGAAACCAGACGTCGGTTGTGCCCAGGTGAAACGGGAACGGCTTGCGGTCGCCAAAAAGAGGAAGGATCCAAGAATCGGTTTTTGTGTGGCCCTTGGGCTCCACATAACTGTACTGGGCGTACGCGATATAGCGGCCATCAGGCGACCAGTCCACCGGCCCCTTATGCGGCGGCGAAACCAACAGCGGCTCCTGGTTTCCTCCGGGCTCCGCCGGGGCAACGAAGATGTCTCGTTCATCCCCGCTGTCCATTCCGAATGCCAGACTGCTGCCATCGGGTGACCACACCGGCGAGACAGTGCGCGCCGGGCCTCTCGAGACGCGTGTGCGCAGGCCCCGCTGTAGATCGAGAACCCAGATGGCTTCGTTCTGAGAGGAGGGGTCAATTACCTCCATGGCCACTTTCGTCCCGTCCGGGGATAACCGGAATCCATTGAAGGGGAGTACCTCGCCAAGAGTGCCCACTTGCCTGCCGTCCCGGTCGTACCAGGCCAGCTGAGAACCGGGTTTTTCCGACCCGGCCTGATAAACGAGCACACCATTGTCAGAGGCCGAGAAAACGGCCCGCCAGACCACCGGGTCGTACTCCACGCCCTCGGCAACAGCCACGGGCTGTCCGGACAGCTCCAATCGGCGGAGATCGAAGCGCTGTGCTAGGAGATTTCCGTCGCGCCAGAAGAGCAGCCAGCCTGGAGAGACATACACGGCATTGGATTCACCACGGAGAATGAATTTCTTCTCGGCCGAATCGAGCGAGCCCACGTAGATCCCGTTCTTCTCCGCCTCCGCACCACCTACCGAAGTGCGGGCGAAATAAAGGAAATGCCGGCCGTCCGGGAGGAATTGCGGCCAGCGATGGGTTGTTTCGCGCCGGGAAGCATCCAGCCGGGTGACGGGTTCGGCATCTCCGCCACCGGCCGAAACGCGATAGAGAGGCCGATTGAAGTGAGGGGCAAAGAGGATGACGCCGTCCCGGTTCCAGGTTCCACCGCGCGAGCCATACACCTCGGATGCTTCGCAAATCACTTGTACCGGTCCGCCTGTGAGGGAGACTTTGCGAAGCTTGTAATTCGAGAAGAAGGCTATCCAGAGCGAGTCGGGCGACCAGAAGGGAAAGTGCGCGCCCTCCGTGCCGGCCAGCATTTGTGCCGCGACCACGTCCAAACGACGTACCCAAAGACGCTGCACGCCGTCGCCGGCCCGGACCGTATAAACAATCGCGCGTCCGTCGGGCGAGACCGCAGGAGGCCCGGAATCATCCCCCGTGAAGTAGAAGGCCGCCTTCTCCGGCGGAAGAACCGAGAATCGCACGATCGGCGATGCTTGCGGAGTGCGCAACCAGACTGCCAGGCTCCAACTCAGCCCGGCCAGGATGGCAACGTTAACGGCAATCCAGGCGAGCCACTTCCGCAACGGGGGCCGTCCAGGCAGCACTTGCAAACTGGTTCTCGGATTGTGAGCGACGCTCAAGAATGCGACCAGATTGGGGCCAGCACTGGGATGGCGGCCCCTACTTAGAGCCTGACGCTACGATATCAGACTCCCGCCAACCCTTTTCCGGATCCCAGACCCGCACGGCGCTATGCTTGTGCTCGGGACAGTCGACTGCGGAATGATCCAGGCGCCCTTCCTTGTGCAACTGGTCATGCCGCGCCCAGTAGGAATCGGTGAAACTCGCTTCAGTCAAATCGAAGTGAGAATTCAAGGCATAAACGCCGCGATAGCCCACCGCGCCGCTCTTAGGTAGCTCGTTGGTCATAACGAGAATCTGGCCGCCAGCAGGGTTGATGCTGTCGATCGGATTATAGCCCTGGACTTCCAGCCGGTTCAGTTCCGAGCGAGGAAACAGGTAATAGCGGAAGGGCCGGTCCTCCGAGCACTGATCGCACCAGAACTGGGTAGCAGGGCTCTGCGGGGAGGCAGCAAAGGGCTGGTCGTCGCGCAGGATGGCCAAGGCGGCAGCGCCGTCGTACTCATTATTCAGGGCCCCCGCGAGGATGAAGGAGCCTAGAGAGTTCGTTACAGAAGCCAGGGTGGTGATGTGGCCGGAGTTGACGAAGCGCCTTTCCGCCAAGCCCTGAGCGTTGATGTGCACGAGGAACGAGGGCCACCAGGTGTGATGCGAGTAGGCCACCCATACGCCGCGGTGCTGCGGGTCCGTTGACGTCAGCACGTCGCGCACAACCCAGGGACCTTTGTACTCGCGTCCGCCGAAGCTCAAGCTCATTTGCGGCTGATAGCTCCACAGCAGCTCGCCGCGCGGTGAAAAGGAGGCGATGGTGTTGACGGGCGGGTAGACTCCGGCGGCTTGCTGGAAGGCGACCACCACGATCATTTCGCGGTTGCCGTCCCCGGCGAGGTCCGCGAAGAGAAGGTTATGGTTCGTGGTCCGCGGAGCTTCGATGGGCTCCTCGAACTGGTGGGACCAGGCAAGCTGGTCTTGTTCGTCGAAGGCTTGCAGCCTGCCGCCCGTGTAGGTGACGCGCACAACTGCGCCCCGGCTGGGCTTGGGCGAGCGAATCGCAGGAATAGCCAGGAACATCAGGAGCGCCAAGGCGATCACGGCAATCCCCGCCACGGCCCACCACAGGCCGGCCCGGCGCGCGGGAGGGAGGGCAGCGGGAACCGCAGGAGCCGCCGCGACGGCCGGCTCGGGCGCCTCCACGATTTCCTCTTCCTCGGTCACCCTGCGCTCGAACTTCCTCCTCTCGAGCGTGACTTGCACAGGCTCTGCGGCCGAGAGCCGGGAAGGGACCGCATCCATTTCCCGAACGGGAGCGACAAAACGGTACCCGCGGCGTGGAATTGTATCGATGAACGTGCCGCCCTCAACGGTATCCCCCAGCGCCTTTCGAAGCGCGGAGATATTCACCTTCAAATTCCCTTCTTCCACAAATGTGTCGGGCCAGACTGCCTGCATCAGCGCTTCTTTATCGAGAATGTGGCCGGGGTGTTGAAGGAGGCAGAGCAGTATTTCGTAGGCTTTGGGGGTAAGAGGGATTTCCCTGCCTTCGCGCAGGAGCACACCCTCGGCAGGGTTCAGGCGGAAGGGCCCGAACTCGTAAACCCGGGTTTCCGGGGCATTCATTGGGCTGGGACGCTACCTTTTACCGATTCCTTACCGTTCCTTAACGACTTCCCGGCGGCCGACCTGTAGCTTCGCCGAAATATCGGGAGATTTCATTGGCAGCGAACCGGAAATCCGACCAAGGATTCACCTCATGGTACTGCGGCGCCAAGGTGGGGGCAAGCGCTTCCGGCCGTGGCGTAAGCATGGTGGCACTACCGGGGCGCGGTCTCGGCTCAGGGTCCCTGACGAAAGATGAGGTTGCACGAACTGTATCCAAGCAACTTGCGGCATCAGGTTTGGCTGATTGGGATTGAACTGCTGGAGAACGGCTGAGATCGAAGAATGCGTTCCAAGGGCGAGCAACGAAAATGAGAAAAGGGCATGCGCGAGTCTTCTTGGCCCTGGTAGCCGGTTGTGCGGCCCTATTCATTGGGAGTGCTCCCGCCCAAGCGGACGAAATCTACACCTTAACGGGAGAGCACTCGGATGGAGTGGTGTTCACGGGGACGGTGACGATTGCGGACGTGAATGGCGTCTTGAGTCTGACCTCGTGGAACATCTCCGATACGCAGGGTTTCCTTACGCAATCGGGCCTCGGCGCTGACACAGGCTACGTCGCCGACAGCGCAGCGTGCGTGAATTCAGGGGATTGGATAGACCTCTCGTTTACGGGCACCGGCGGGCTTGGGGCCTTGCAGTTTTATGCATACGGCGGTACTACGTCCATCCTGGGAAGCGGCCTAGTCACCTACAAAACCTTCTGCCAGGAAGGAACCAATCCGTACGGTCCATTCGGGCTCGTGTACTTCGGAGACATCGTCGCCGGCACTGTGACCTTCGCCGGAAACACGGGCGGCTCAAATTCCACAGTTCCGGAGCCATCCGGTCTGGCGCTGCTGGGTGCCGGCTTGGTGGGGATGGTCGGGATGATACGGAGAAAAAGGAGTGTGGAATCAGCTCCGCCGTTCCGGATGGTCGGGAGGACGAGCCAACCGGAACCCGCAGCCAGGATGACTTGATGCGCAGAATCCGCAGAAAGCGGACGACGGTGGAGACCCACGAAGTGATCACGCTGCACACGTCGAGGCCTGGGATGGCACTGCACTGTCCCGAGTGCAGCCGTGTGGTCCGGATGCTGGCACCGGAAGAAGCCGCGGCCTTGTCGGGCGTGTCTCTCCGCACGCTGTTCCGCCGGATAGAGAGCGGGGAGCTGCACTTTGCGCAGACGCCGGAAGGACAAGTTTACGTTTGTGAGCATTCTATTTCTCAAACCTAGGAGGAGAACGATGAGATCTGCATGGAAGGCTTCGGGCCCCCTGTTTGTTGCGCTGCTGGTATTTCTGCCGCTGGCACTGGCTCCGCCGGCACCGGCGAAGAATAAAGACTACCTCGACGGAAAGATCATGGACGCGGACAAGAAGTCCTACAGCTCTTTCAGCCGGAGTAGCGATTGCCACGACGGGAGCAGCGGGAGCTGCGACCACGTTTTCCTGACGATCCAGGTGGAAGACATGACCTACGTTGCCGACTACGAGCAACACCGCGGGTTGAGCGGCGTCGGTGGGTATAAGTTCAAGGACGAAGACTGGCCGGTGAATGGAAGCGTGGAGGTGCGTTTTGAGGTAAAGCATCTGCTCGGCTTGCGGCGTACGTTCATGTTCGTGAAGAGCCCGAAGGGCAAGGAAATCCGGTTCGTGGTCTACAGCAAGAAGGGAGCCGACGGCAAGGAGTATTGCGGCAATTACAGGTGCTAGCAGGCGTCAGAGGGCCAGGAGCGAAAACCTAAGCCATCGGCCGCTGCCGGATTTCGCCGGACGAACGACAGCGGCGACTCGGGAAAAGGAGACCCCATGTCCCTAGGAAAACTGATCGCGCTCGCCGCATTGTGCGCTCTGACAGCAGGAGCGCAGCAGCCGCCTTCACAAACAGCACGTTCGCAGGGCCCCGCATCGCAGAGCCCACCCGAGGCCGCCGCGGCCGCAACGCAGCCGTCTGGGACCCCGGAGACGCGGCCTGCGGCGCACCTCGCACCCGGCACTGCGATTTTTCTCCACATCATCACGCCAGCGGCGAATTACGAGTTGTCGAAAGTGCAATTCCGCAATTCGTTCGGGGACAGCTATGAGAAGGTCGCTAAGGAATTTCAGAAGGAGGGTGTCTTCCGCCTGGTGGGGGACTTGAACGATGCCCAGGTGGTGTTTTTCGTGTTCCATAGCTGGAAGACAAAATCGAACCTGAGCGAGAACTACCTGGCACTGGCTGTTTCCCCGGAGGAGTACAAGAAGCATGTGCAGATGCTCAATCCCTACCGGGGCATTGCAGACTTGTCAGGAATGTTCCATTCCGCTCTTTGGAGCTCGGGTAAGGGCTACAACATGGGAAAGCAGATGGCCACGCTGGGTTACTTTGGCGGGGGGCGGCCCAATCCCGCAGAACTGGTCAAGGAGTTTCATCACGACGTCCAGTAGCGCGCACAGGAAGACTCCTTCGAAGCCGGGGCCGCTCGGGGCGGCCCCGGTCCGTAGTGATGAGCCGAAGGGCATCGAATCAAGGAACAAATCCTCCAGAAAGGACAATCACGCGTGATCTCGAAAGGGCACGGTCTGAGCCTGGGGGCGGTTCTAGCGTTGACCGCCGTGCTCTTGCTGGCCGGGACTTCCGCGGCGCAGAAAGGCAACGAAAAAAAAGGGCAGGAGGATTTCGACAAAGTAGATTACCTGTTTGGCCCCACGGCCCGGACGACGCGTGACCACGTGGGCGGCGAGGTGGCCACGGGGAAGCTCCGCTTCGATGGCACGGCAAAAATTCTGTTGTTCACGACAGACAAGGGACCAAGCCTGAATATCCCCTATAGCAGGATCCAGGAAATCGCGCTCGATGATAAGTCACTGATGCGCTCGGGAGCGCTCGCTGCGGGAGTGGTTGTCGCGCCCTTTCTTCGACAACACAAGCACTTTCTGACCATACGCTATACGGACGAGAAGGGCGCCAGCCGCACCGCGCTGCTCCAACTCGACAAGGGCAATTACCAGGAGGTCGCGAAAACGGTAGAGCAGGAGTTCGGGCAGGATGGCGGGGGGCCATCCAAGACGGCGAACCGCATCGAAGTCAATGCCGCGCCCACCGCGCCTGGGCAGACGGCGAGCGAAAAAGGCGAAGCGGGGGCAGGAAGCGTTCCTCCTGTATCGCGCGCGGCGCCGGCAAACCCCGACACATTCCTTTCACTCGAGGCAGAGGCGGAACGGGTCACCGCCAAAGATGTGCCGGCTCTCCAAGCACGCGCCAACAGCGGCGATCCGCACGGCGCGATCGTGCTGATACTTGCGTTCAGCATGTCGCTCCAGGCAACGGGACACGACTTAGGAGTGATGCTGGACCTCGCCGAAGTAGACAAGTGGACGCAACAGGCAGCGGAGAAGGGCTATGCCCCGGCTGAATACATGATGGGCCACAAATCCAAAGGCGCCCAAGCTGCTGAATGGTATCGCAAGGCCGCGATACAGGGCGACCCGGATGCCCAGCAGGAGCTGGGAATTATGTATGCCAGCGGGGACGGGATCAGGGCAGACCCCCTGGAGGCCTGTCGATGGTTCCACCTTGCCGCCGAGCAGGGGCCCGAGTTTGGGTATTCGCAGGCCATGCTCGGCATGTCCTATGCCATGGATCCCGGGCAGAAATCCTGTGTGACCAGAGACATGGTCGAGGCGGCTAAATGGATGCGGATTGGGGTCGAGGGACTTACGAGGGAGAAAGATCCGATTGCCGAGCAGTTCCAAAAAATCGCCAACGCGCTCTTGCTCTCACCAGCTGAGAGCGCAGAAGCGGACCGACGAGCGGCGGAACTCCGCAACAGATTCGCGGAACGATCAGCCGCCCTGGGAACCGTTGCCACGGCTCCAAAGCCCTAAAGGCGTCAACGCGCAGCTTCATCTCTAGCGCGTGGCGGGTCTCAATTCGAGACAAATCTGACTGTCTCACGTGAGACAGTCCTGAGATGTAGACCCCTCGGCCTCCCGAAAAAATCACTATACATTGCCGAATGAATGGGTTAGGTTGACTGGCCCAGACCCAGCACCTGTGGAAACTAAAATGCACAGGTTTTCCACTGCTGTTTCACTCCAGGGGGAGGGTCGCAATGAAGCTCTCGTGCAAACAGATTGTCCGCAGGCTCCCTGCCTACATCGAAGGCGGGCTCGACAACCAGCAATATCGCCAGCTCACGGAGCATGTGCGCAGTTGCAAGCACTGCGGGATTGTGTCTGACTCGGTGCGGCACACCATGGCGATCTACGAGGATCGCAAGCTGCTGGAGTTCGAGCCTGGGCTGGTGCAGAGCGTGCCGGTCGTTCCCCACATCGGCAAATAGCGATTCCCAAAAGCCGTCGCGGGCGAAGCGCGGCTTCGCGCCTCGCACTGGTCAGCGGCCGAGCAGGAACGGATTCGTCGCGCGTTCTTCGCCGATGCTGGTGACCGGCCCGTGACCGGGATAGACGCGAGTTGAATCCGGCAATTGCAGAAGTTTCTCGTGCAGTGAACTCAAAATTGTCCTGAGATCCCCGCCCCAGAGGTCCGTTCGTCCAATGCTTCCCGCGAAGAGCGTATCGCCTGCGAGCAGCCATCCACTGTAGCCCGGCGCGCCCCGGCCCTTCGGACCTTCGGGACGGGCTTCAGGCGCTTCTGGGCTCTTCGAAACGGCCTGGTCCAAGGGGATATAGAGCGAAACGCTGCCGGGAGTGTGTCCGGGCGTATGCAGGACGCGCGCTTCGTAGCCTCCCCAGCGCACGGTGTCGCCTTCGTTCAGTTCGGAATCGACAGTGGTAATCGGGGGCGGAGGAACGCGCAGCCAGTTGGCCTGCATTTCCATTCGCTGGTAGAGAGGAAAATCGTCGGGGTGCATCAGGACGGGCGCACCGGTGGCATCGTGGAGGAGAGCGAGGCCGCCGACGTGGTCAATGTGAGCATGAGTGCTGAGGATGGCGCGGACGTGCAAATCCCGGCTGCGCAAGGTTTCCAAAATCCAATCCACCTCGTCGCCGGGATCGACGACGATGGCGTCGTGCGTCTCGCGGTCGCCGAGGATCGAGCAGTTGCACTGAAGCATGCCGACCGGGAGGACTTCGTGAATCAGGCGTTGCGGCACGAGCGTAAGTATAGCATTCGGGGGAATCCCGCGATTTCCGGGGGCCGAACGCCGCTGCAAAGCCATAGCGCCGTAGTGTTACCTTGCGGCCCAGCTTTTCTGTGACCCACGGTCGAGATTTGCATCTGCTAGTATGAACGAAGCCGGCGGCGAGTATGGACAGCCCAGCGCAAACCAATTACGCCTCTCGTAACCCCCGATTTGGCTCCTATTTCGGCGTAAGGCTTCCCGCTGAGTTCGACGGGATGGAAGTGGAATGGCGGCGGGCACACGAAGCGGTGGCGATGTTCGACACCAGCTACCATGCCGTGTTCGATCTTTCGGGGCCGGACCGTTCGCGATATTTGAATGCGATCACCTCGGGTGACATCCGCGGGCTCACAGCGGGGCGAGGCGTACCGGGCCTGCTGCTGAACGCGCAGGGGCACATCCTGGCCGAGCTAGACACGCTTGCGCTGGAGGAGCGCTTCCTGGTGCTCTCCCACGTGATGGTCGCGAGCCGCACATTCGAGACGCTGGACAAATACATCATCATGGATGATTGCACGCTGGCGGATGTGAGCAGCGCGTGGGCGAGCTGCGCGCTTGAAGGGCCACGGGCGGGGGAGGCTCTCGCCGCGGTGTGCGGAATGTCGCTCGATGGGCTGCCGCTGTTCGGACATCAGGAGGCGATGATTGCGGGCGCAGCATGCCGGATTTTGCGGCGGTCGCATTTCAGCCTTCCGGGCGCGGAGATTCTGGCGCAGCGGGAGGCGATGACCGCGGTGTGGCAGGCGTTGGAGGATGCGACGCGGGCGGCGGGGGGCGGGCTGATCGGTTGGGAGGCGGTGAACGCGGGACGGATCGAAGCAGGGATGCGGTGGTTCGGCACAGATTTCGACGACACGGTAATCCCGCATGAAGCAGGCCTCGACCAGACGCACATCAGCTACACGAAGGGCTGCTACACCGGACAGGAAATCGTGGAGCGGGTGCGATCACGTGGAAAACTGAACCGATGGCTGGTGCTGCTGGAATTCCTGGGCCCGGTGCCCCCCGCTCCGGGTGCGAAACTGGAAGCCGAGGGGAAAGCATGGGGGCATGTGACGAGCTGCGGGTTTTCGCCGGCCAAGAAGGCATACCTCGGATTCGGCTATCTGCGGCGAGAGCACAACTCGGTGGGCGAGGTACTGGAATGCGGTAACGGCAGTGCACGGGTGCTGGAATCGCCGGCGGAGGCCCCGAAGAACTATTTTCATCCGGCGGCGTGTGTATAGGACGTCTTGCCCCCCTATGGCCCGCCGTTCTCCCGAGAAGTTCGCGCAGACACATTTTGAGGGCTGCCGAGCGGCCTGGGCGTAGGGGCACGACATGTCGTGCCCCTACGGGCTGCGGCGGGCGCCGTAGTATCTTTGGAAAAATGACAGGCAAGAATGCCTGTTCTAGAATCCGCCGGGCTCAGAACGGGGGCGAATTATGGAATCATTTGCGGCGGTCGCATTCCTTCTTCAATTTTTTTCTCGGGGCTGCTCAGCAGAAACCGCCACGCGCTGTTCCCGAGAGTTTAAGAGTACCGGCGGGGCAGGAACTGCTACTGCATGCCCAGGCCACCGGGTTCCAGATCTACGTCTGCCAAGCGGGCCAGGACCAGAAGGCTGGCTGGGGGCTCAAAGCGCCAGAGGCCACGCTGCTCGACTCCAAGGGGAAGGAGATCGGGAAGCATTACGCCGGCCCCACATGGAAGCACAAGGACGGCAGCGAAGTGACGGGCAAAGTCGCCGCGCGCCAGGATTCGCCCGACTCGAACTCGATTCCCTGGCTGCTGCTGAACGCCAACGGCCACACGGGAGACGGTATCTTTAGCCGCGTGACGGCAATCCAACGCCTGCACACCAAAGGCGGACAGCCACCGGCGGCGGCTGGCTGCGACGAATCCAAGCTCGGCACCGAAGTGAAAACCCCCTACTCCGCGGACTACTATTTCTACGCGCCTGCGGCACATACCCCCTGAAGCCCGGCTGCCGGCGAGGCAGCTATCCCCCAGGTTTGAGAAACAAAACAGGAATTACACGGAGAACAGAGAGTCCCGAAGGTTCGGGACGGAGTTCACGGAGAGGAGGAGATTACTTGAGGTTGATGGCGCGTCTGAAGCTGCCGCGGTCTGCGTCGATTTTCTTTTGAAGCTGCATGATGCCGTAGATCAACATCTCGGGACGCGGCGGGCATCCAGGGACGTAAACGTCTACGGGGATCACCTGGTTGACGCCCTGAACGATGGCGTAATTGTCGAAGACCCCGCCTGAGGTCGCGCACGCTCCCATCGAAATCACCCATTTGGGTTCGGGCATCTGGTCGTAAAGAAGGCGGATGACCGGGGCCATTTTCTGCGAGACGCGGCCGGCGATGATCATCAGGTCGGACTGACGGGGTGAGCCGCGGAAAACTTCCGAGCCGAAGCGGGCGATATCCCAGCGCGAGGCGGACATGGACATCATCTCGATGGCGCAGCAGGCCAGGCCGAAGCTCATGGGCCAAATCGAGCTGCGGCGGGCCCAGTTGACGGCCAGATCCAGAGTGGTGAAGAGGAAACCCTGATCGGCCAGGTCGGGCGTTTCTTTCCCCGGCCGTTCGAGAGTGACGTTGGGTCCGAGAGAGATGGCCACGGAAACTCCGATTTGAATTATCGCATAAACCCCTGGCTCCCGAAAAGCGCGTGGCAATCGGCGAATTGACACATTGGCCCGCCCGCCGTAGGCTTTCTTTACGGCTTCCGATGGACCTCTTTGAAGAAATCGTGCGGCTGAGACGGGCCGGGCAGCGGGCTGCGCTGGCTACGATTGTGCACACGAACGGCTCGATTCCGAGCTATGAAAGCTCGCGGATGCTGGTGCGCGAGGACGGGTCGATAGCCGGAACGGTGGGCGGAGGATGCGTGGAGGCGGACGTGTGGGCGGCGGCGAAGGAAGTGCTGCGGACGGAGACGCCTCGGAAACTCACCTTCAGCCTGAACCACGAGGCGGGCAATGACAGCGGACTGATCTGCGGAGGCACGCTGGAGGTGTACGTGGAGCCCATCCTGCCCCAGCCCATGCTCTACCTGTTCGGGGGCGGGCACGTGTCCACAGCGCTGGCGCGCGCTGCGCATTTGGCGGGATTTGGAATCGGAGTGGTGGACGACCGGGAATCGTTTGCGAATGCCGAGCGGTTTCCGATGGCGCAGGAAATCTATACGAGCTACGAGGCGGCGTTCGAGAGGCTGCATCCGCACGGCGCGACGTATCTGGTGATCGTGACTCGCGGCCATAAGGACGATATGGAGGTGCTGCGCTGGGCGGCGGGGACTGAGGCGCGATACATCGGGATGATTGGCAGCCGGCGGAAAGTGATTTCCGTGTACAGCGCGCTGGAGAAAGAAGGGGTGGCGGCGGAACGGCTGGCGCGGGTGTACGCGCCTGTAGGCCTCGAAATCGGCGCGCTGACGCCGGAAGAGATTGCCATAAGCATTACAGCGGAACTGGTGGCCGTGCGGCGGAACGCCGCCGGCGCGCAGCACAAATCGCTCCAGGCGCAGTCCGCCGCGGGGGCGGAGAGATGAGATGAAGACACTCGCCGCCATCATCCTGTCGGCCGGAGAATCGCGGCGCATGGGCCGGCCGAAGGCGCTGCTGGCGTGCCAGGGGACGACGTTTCTGGGGTCACTGCTACGCGTGACGGCACACCAGGCCATCGGAATTCGCCGAGTTGTTCTGGGAGCGGCCGCTGACGAAATCCAACGGGCGGCGGCGCTGGCGCCCGAGGTCGTGGTGGTGAACCAGGATTGGCAGCGCGGGCAGCTTTCGTCGTTGCAAGCGGGGATGCGCAGCCTGCCGAAGGATGCGACCGACGGAATCCTGGTGTGCCCGGTGGACCATCCGCTGATTTCTCCGCTGCTGGTGGACAAACTGATTAAAGCATTCCGAGCGAAAGGAAAACTGATCGTGATGCCTACCTGGCAGGGGCACCGCGGGCACCCGGTGATTTTTGCCTCCCAGCTCTATCAGGAACTTCTAACTGCGCCCGCGGAAGCCGGAGCACGCGCGGTAGTGTGGGCGCACCAGGCTGACATTTTCGAGCTGGCCACGGACGAACAGGGCGTCACACAGAATCTGGACGATCCCGAATCCGTGCGAAAGGCGACGAGCGCGGGAAGATAGATACAGACGAAAATCGATCCCGAGGCCTCGGGACGAACATCAGTAAGAAGGCCGAAGAAGTGGGGCGGTTTTCGGTTCAGGACTGGGAGAGCGGCCGATTCGTCTGGCCCAAGAGAGCGCGAAGGGCGTCGCAGGCGAGGTCGGCAGCGTGGAAAGAGGCCGGGGCGAGGCCGCCGAGGTTTTCCGCCAACTCATGGGGACGCAGGGCGCGCAGTTCCCCTTCGGATTTACCGAGCATCCATTCCGAAAGCCATGAGCTGCAGGCGATTGCCGCGACGCAGCCACGGGTTTTGAATCGCGTTTCCAGCACACGGCCATTCTCGATGCGTGCGGCGAGGCGCAATACGTCTCCGCACGCGGGATTCGCGACTTCAACCTGCGCGGTTGCGCCGGGCAGGTCGCCGGCATTGCGAGGATTCTGGAAGTGGTCGAGCACTGCCGCGCTGTAGAGGGAACTCATGACTTCGAGTATTTCAGAGGGCGTGGCGCTGTTCAACCGTCGCCAATTAAAGGAGGGTGAGCAGCGAAGAGCCGCTGCGCCACGGGGGCAGGGTACAATGCCCGGGCCATGGCCGGACCCCCGCGCATTGTTTCGCTCGCGCCCAGCGCGACATCCATACTGTGGGCCGTCGGTGCACAGCGGGACGTAGTGGGCGTTTCCAAGTGGTGCGGTGAGGTGGCAGCGGTCGGGAGATTGCCGCGCGTGGGCGATTGCTGGGCGGCCGAAGTTGAGCCGATCGCCCGGTTGCGTCCCACCCTGCTCATTGGTTCCGTGCCGTTCAAACCGGAAACGATGGCTATCCTGCTGGGGATTGGAGCGCCACTACTGGCCATGAATCCTCGTTCGCTGGCCGACATCTATTCCGATATCGAAATGCTCGGACGAATCACGGGACGCGGCGCAGCAGCGGCGGGCGTGGTGAGGAAAATGAAGCGCGAGCTGCAGGCGGCCGCCGGCCGCGCGCATCGACGGACGAAGGCGACGGCGCGGCGGGCGGCGAAACCGCGGGTATATTGCGAGGCGTGGCCGAATCCGCGGATCAGTTCCCCTCCCTGGGTTGCGGAACTCGTGGAGTTGGCCGGAGGCAGGCCCGCGTTGCCCGCGGGGCAGCGCGTAACCGACGAGCAGGTGGCGCGAGCGCGGCCCGACGTGATCCTCCTGGCGTGGACGGCAACCGGGGCGAGAGCAGACCCGCGGCGGACACTGAATGAGCCAGAGTGGCGCGAGGTGCCGGCCGTGCGCGCGGGACGCGTGTTCGTAATCAGCGACGAATTGCTCAATACGCCTTCGCCAATTCTGGTGCGCGGCATGCGCGAATTGGCGCATGCGATCCGCGCCGCGGAGCAGCAGTCATGACCACGCCGATAACCGTAGTCGCAGCAGTCGTCGAGGAAAGGGGCCTGATCCTGATTTGCCAGCGGCGGCGAGGGGATCGGTTCGAGCTGAAATGGGAATTTCCAGGCGGAAAGGCGCAGCCCGGGGAGACGCCGCAGGAGGCCCTAGTTCGTGAGCTGAAAGAAGAATTGCAGGTGAGCGCGAAAATCGGCCCCGAGCTCTACCGGACGCGGCATCGTTACCCCGAAATGGAAGCTGAGATCGAGCTGGTGTTTTTCGCGGCGACGCTGGGCCCGGAAACGATGATGAACCGCGCGTTCGAACGCATCGTCTGGGCTGAAACCTCGGAGTTGCCCGGATACGATTTCCTACCTGCCGACCGGGAACTCGTGGAGCGGCTGTCAACGGCGAAAATCGACATTCGAAATTCGGCCCCGAAGCTTCAGGACGAAAACCGGTAGGAGAACCGTGCTTCAGACGAGGGCGCGGCCACCGTCCACGACGATGATCTGGCCGGTGATGAACTCCGCGGTGGCCAGAAACAGGACGGCGCCGGCGATTTCGTCCCCGGTCCCCGTGCGATGGAGCGGGACGCGGCGGATGTAGTCCTCATCCGGCGGCTCGCCCTCAAATTGAATCGTGCCGGGGGCAACGCCATTCACCAGAATCTCGGGAGCGAGAGCGCGGGCGAGGCAGCGCGTGAGCATGATGGAGCCAGCCTTGGAGACGCAATAGTGCGCGTAGGCGGGCCAGGCCAGCAGGCCCCCGAGCGACGCGAGGTTGATAATGCGGCCGCCGCCGATGCGCTTCATCAACGGGACCGCGGCCTGGGAGCAGAGGAATTGAGATTTCAGGTTGGTGGCCAGGATGCCATCCCACTGCGCGTCAGTGAGCTGCTCGAACGGGACGGGAAAGAATGCGCCGACGTTGTTGACGAGAATGTCCAGTCGTCCGAACCGGGAATCAACAGAGGCAAAGAGGCGTTCGACATCGCCGCGCTGAGTGACATCGGCCTGTAGCGCGGCGCTGCGGCAGCCCATCGCTTCGATTTCAGCGGCCGTAGATTCCGCTCCGGCGGCGGTTCGGTTGTAATTTATGGCGACGCTAGCGCCTCCGCGGGCGAGCGCGAGGGCGATGGAACGGCCAATGCGCTTCCCTGCCCCGGTAACGAGAGCGACGCGACCGTTTAGTGTTGCGCTGGGCATGGCGGTGGCTCGCTGAGACCGAAGACTAAAGGCCGGCGGGACGCCGGCGCTACTCCAAGCTCATAGCGAGATCGACCAGGGTGCGAACGGCCATGCCGGTGGGGCCTTTGGCCGCCCAGGGCTTTTGGTCGTCGAGCCACGCCGTCCCGGCGATATCCAGATGCACCCAGGGCGTGTCGTCGGTGAACTCGCGCAGAAAAGCCGCGCCGATGCTGGCGCCGCCGCCGCGCCCACTGCTGATGTTCTGAATGTCGGCGATGGTGCTTTTGATCATGTCGCGGAACTCGTCGTCGAGCGGCATGGGCCACAATTTTTCACCGGCGCGACGGGCGCTGGCGAGCAGGCGATCTTCGAATTCCTGGTTGTTGGTAAACGCGCCGGCACTGACATTGGAGAGCGCGACGGTGATGGCACCGGTGAGCGTGGCGGCGTCCACCAGATGGGTGCAGCCCAGTTTTTTCGCATAGGTGATGCCGTCGGCGAGAATCAGGCGGCCCTCGGCATCCGTGTTCAGGACCTCGATGGACTTCCCAGACATGGCGAACTGGACGTCGCCGGGCTTCTGAGCTTTTCCGCCCGGCATGTTTTCGGTGGCGGGAACCACGGCAATCACTTTGACGGCGGGCTTGAGCGCGGAGAGGGCTTTCATGGCGCCGAGCATGGCGGCGCCGCCGGCCATGTCGTACTTCATTTTATCCATGCCTTCCGAGGGTTTGATGGAGATGCCGCCGGTGTCGAAGGTGACCGCTTTACCAACCAGCCCGAGAACGGGAGCCCCGGCTTTTGCCTGCGCAGGAGAGTAGGTGACCACGATAACGCGCGGCGGCTCGATGGAGCCCTGCGCGACGCTGAGCAGCGCGCCCATCTTCAATTCGGCGATGCGCTTTTCGTCCAAGATGTCCACGTCGAGCCCGCACTCGCGGGCCATGGCTTCGGCGCGCTCGGCCAGGACGCGTGGCGTGAGGACGTTGGAAGGCTCGTTGACAAGGGAGCGGGTGAAATTCTGGGATTCGCCGATGATGCGGCCACGCTCCATGCCCTCTTCGATTTCCTCGACGGAAGCGCCTTCGGCGCCGGCGAGAACGGCGCGTTCCATCACCTTACCGTTCTTCTTTTCCGTCTTGTAAAAATCAGAATCGAACGAGGCGAGCAGCAGGCCTTCGACGGCGGCCTCCGCACCGGCGGCATTGCGCTCACCTTCGCGGAGAAGAAACGTCATACGGGTGATTGACTTCGAGCGCAACGACCGCAGGGCGAGCCCGGCAACCCTGCGGAGAATAATGCCGTCGAACTTTTCGGGCTTCCCGGCGCCAACCAGGAGCAGCCGTCCCGCGGCAAGACCCGGCGGATCATGGACGAGAGTCGTCTCGAGAACTTTACCGGTCAATTCGCCGCTGTCGGCCATGCGCTTGAGCCGGCCTCCCAGGGCTTGGTCGATGGCGGCGAGCGCGCCCTCGATGCGGTTGTCCTTCTCGAAGACGTAGGTAACAAGCACGGGAGTATCGATCTGGACGGCGGGGCGGGTATCAAAAGAAAGATGCATGTGGGTTGGGCCTCTCCTCAGAACCGGGTTTTATACTCATGAATCGCCTGCGCAGCTTCGCGCCGCTCCTCGCGTTCGCGGATGGTGGCGCGGCGGTCCCATTCCTGTTTGCCGCGGGCCAGGGCAATCTCGCACTTCACTTTCACACCCTTCAGATACAGGCGCAAGGCCACGATCGTCAGGCCTTTCTGTTGCACCTTCCCGGCCAGCTTTTCAATTTCACGGCGGTGGAGGAGCAGTTTGCGGTCGCGCAGCGGGGAGTGATTCCAGTGGCCCCCCGGAGAGTACTCCGGGATGTGGCAGTTGACGAGCCAACATTCGTTTCCTCGCACCATGACGTGGGAGTCGCGCAGACCGGCCTTGCCGGCGCGGACCGTCTTGACTTCGGTGCCGCTCAGGACGATTCCGGTCTCGTACCGCTCCAGGATGTGGTAGTGGAAGCTGGCCTGGCGGTTGGACGCAAGCGTGCGCTCGCCCGTCGCTTCTGCGGATTTTCGCTGTGTAGACACAACCGCACCATGATATCCGGGCGTTTCCTGATGCGGCAAGCCCTGCGGGGCGGCTTGCTGCCCGCATACCCGGATGCTAGAGTGGATATTTGATGCGCGCTTGCGGAGGGTTCATGTCTGGTCGCCTGGGGATTGCCGTACTGATCCCCGCCCTGCTGCTTCTCCTCGGATGTCCGAAGGCCGCGAACGAGTACTCGCAGGGCAAGAAGGCCGAGCAAATCCAGGATTGGGATACCGCGCTGGTCCACTACCAGCGGGCGCTGACTGCCGAACCCGGCGACATCGAGTACAAACTGAAGGTTTCCCAGATGCGGTTTGAGGCTGCCTCGGCCCACGTAAAGGAGGGCCTGAAGCAGCGCGAGAAGGGCGAGCTGAAGATTGCGATGGCGGAATTCGAAAAGGCCATGGCCATCGACCCCTCGCTGCAGGTGGCCGGGCAGGAAGCGCGGAAAACGCTGGACATGCTGTCGGGGAAGGCCGCGCTGCCCGGTGCTCCGCCCGCCAAATCGGGTCCAGCCCTGAGCGACGATTCGCGCCTGCTCGAGCGGCCGCCGGAGCTGAAGCCGCTTTCGCGCGAGCCCATCAACCTGAAAATCTCCAACGACTCGCGGATTGTGTACGAAACGATTGCCAAACTTCGCGGGATCACCGTGATCTTCGATCCGGACCTGCAATCCCGCCGCATCACCACGGATCTGGTGGACGTGACCATCGAACAGGCCCTGGACGTGGTGGCGCTGGAAAGCAAAACGTTCTGGAAAGCGGTGACGCCGAACATCATCTTCGTGGTTCCGGAGCAGGCACAGAAGCGCAAGGACTACGACGATTACGTGGTCAAGACGTTCTACCTGTCGAACACAGTGCAGCCCCAGGAGCTGACCGAGATTGTGGCCGGGCTGCGCCAGATTGCGGACCTGCACCGCATCCAGCCAATTACCAGCCAGAACGCGATCGTTATCCGCGACACGCCCGATAAGCTGGCGGTGGTGGAGAAAATCCTCCGCGACGTGGACCGGGCCAAGCCGGAAGTGGTCGTACAGGTGTCCATCCTGCAAGCCGTGATCAGCCGCATGCGGGACCTGGGAATCACGCCAGGTTCTAGTGTGGTCCTGAGCTTTGCTCCACCAAACTCCACATCCTCCAGCAGCACGAGCAGCAGCACGACGGGCACGCCCGCGGTGCCCTCAATCACCCTGCAGCAGCTCCGGCACCTTACGAGCGCGGACTACAGCATCACGTTGCCCGGTGCGTCGGCAATGGCGATGATTACGGACAACACGACGAAAATCATCGACAACCCGGAGATTCGAGTGGTGGATGGCCAATCCGCCAAGCTTCGCGTGGGCGACCGGGTTCCTATCGCGACCGGAAGTTTCCAGGCCGGGCTGGGGGCCACGAGCACCGCCGGCGTGATCAACCCGTTGGTGAACACGCAGTTCCAGTATCAGGACGTGGGCGTAAACATCGATATCACCCCGCGGGTGCACCTGAACCGCGAGGTGAGCCTGAAGGTTGTGGTCGAGGTCTCCTCGGTAACGGGAAGCGTAAACATCGGCGGCATCAACCAGCCGATCATCAGCCAGCGCAAAATCGAGCACGACGTGCGGCTGAAGGAAGGCGAAGTGAGCGTGCTGGGTGGATTGTTCGAACGCAACCAGACCAAGACGGTCACCGGCTGGCCGGGCTTCGAGAAGATTCCTTTCTTGCGTTACTTCTTCACCGAGGAAGTTCTAAACAATGAGGACGAGGAGATCCTCATCGTGCTGCAGCCGCATATCGTGCGGCTACCCGAACTGACGGCGGAAAACCTGCGCAGCCTGAGCACCGGCACGGATACGAATGTCCAGGTGCGCCGCGAGGAGGGTGCAAAGCCGGCGGTTCCCGCGCCTCCGGCAATCGGCGCGCCGGCCACTGCGGCGCCGCAGCCCGCACCTCCTGGGCCGCCCATGGCCCAGGCGCCAGCGGCCGCCGCGCCTGCGCCTGCCGCGCCCGCGCCGGCGGCACCATCTGCCGATCAGACGGTTAAACTTCGTTTTGAACCGGCCACGATCACGGTGAAGGCGGGCGAGACCAGCACGATAAGCCTGGTGGTGGAAAACGCGAAAGATATCTATTCCTTGCCGGTGCTGATCGCGTTCAATCCCAATGTGGTGATGGTGGAGGACGTGAGGCAGGGCGGCTTTCTCTCCGGAGGAACGCAGCCTGTGGCGCTGGTGCAGCGAGTGGACAAAGAGCGCGGGCAGGCCATCATCAGCGCGGCGCGCCCGCCGAACACCGGAGGCGTGTCCGGCACGGGCACAGTCCTCGGGATCGTGGTGCGCGGGGTAGCGAAGGGCACGTCCACGCTCAGCATCGTGCAGGTAAGCGCGCGAGACTCCCAGCAAAAACCAATCCCCATGATCTCCACCGAGGGCAGCATCCAGGTGCAATAGCAGCGGATTCGAGCCATGCACGCAAGAACACAGAGCAAAGGGCCAGGAAGTTGGCGAAGCACGCGAGGGATGACCACGCGCGCGCGGCGGGCCGAAGCCGGGATGACGCTGATCGAGTTGATCATAGCCACCGGCATTTTGATCGTCCTGGCCGGCGCAGCATTGCCCTACGCGCGCGCCACGGTGCGCTCGGCGAAAGAGGCGGAACTGCGGCGCAGCCTCCGGGAGATTCGCGACTCCATCGACCGGTACAAAGACGCCGCGGACAAAAATCAAATCCGAGTTTCCGCCGACTCGAATGGTTATCCGCCGGACCTGGAGACGCTGGTAAAGGGCGTCACGCTCGCCCAGGTTGGCGGCAGCCAGACGCAGAAGCGCATCCGGTTCCTGCGGAAGATTCCGGCGGATCCGATGACCGGCAAGGCGGACTGGGGGCTGCGCTCCGTGCAGGATGATCTGGACGCGACCTCGTGGGGCGGGCAGAACGTATTCGATATTTTCTCGCGCTCGACGGATACAGCGAGCGACGGGACGCGGTACTCCGATTGGTGATAACCATGTTGGCGAAACGAAACAACGCGCGAAGATCGCAATCCGAACGGGGGTACACCCTACTCGAATTGATGGTGGTGATTTCCATCATCTCTATCCTGATGGGGATTGCCGCCGGGATGTATTACCGGTCCATCACCCGCTCGAAAGAGGCCGTTCTAAAACAGGACCTTTTCACGATGCGGCAGGCAATCGACCAGTTCACGCTCGATAAGCAGCGCGCGCCCTCGTCGCTCGATGAACTGATCAGCGCCGATTACATGCGGTCGCTTCCGGTGGATCCGATGACGAACCAGCGGGACTGGCAGACGGTGTACGAAGACGTGGTGCTGAGCGCCGACCAGACCGCGAGCGGCATCACCAACGTGCATTCAGCTTCCGACCAGGTGTCTCCCTTTGAAGGCACAGCTTACAGCTCCTGGTAAGACCTGAATTGTTCTTGCATAGCTGCGGCTGGCGGGCAACGCGCCGACGCGAGGAGCGAGACATGCTTTCATCCGGAAAGCTGGCAGGATTCATCCCTACGAAGGACTACGACAAGGCGCGGGCTTTTTATGAAGGCAAACTGGGATTTGAATTCGTAAGCCTCGACCAATTTGCGCTGGTGATGCGCGTCGGCGGGCACATGATCCGGATCGTGAAGCTGCCGAATTATACGCCGTTGCAAGCGACAATTCTGGGCTGGCAGGTTGACGATATTGGGGCCGTCGCACGCTGGCTTGGAGATCGCGGAGTGGCAACCGAGAAGTACCCGTTCGTTCAGGATCGCGAACTCGGAATCTGGACGGCGCCGAACGGGGACAGAGTGGCGTGGTTCAAGGACCCGGATGGAAATGTTCTCTCGATAAGCCAGCACAAATAGGGCCGCCTTTTCCGGACGGACTGGCCGGGCGCGATTGCGCAAAGAGATGCCGTGTTTGACGCCCGGAGGGTCGTCCGTTAGAATGGGTTTGTCGCGGGGTGGAGCAGCCTGGTAGCTCGTCGGGCTCATAACCCGGAGGTCGCTGGTTCAAATCCAGCCCCCGCAACCAGTGGGCCCATCCTGGCGAAGACAGGATGGGCCCTTCCCTTTGCTGCCATGTCGCGGGTTTCCTCCCAGCCGTACTTCCCATAAGTTTTGTGGAGCGATTCCTGCATCGCGCTACGCGCCGCCCTTCTGCCGGCGGTATCGGCGGATCAGGTTGTTCGTCGAGCTGTCGTGGCCCAGCTTTGGCTCTGCCGGGCTTTCCAATTCGGGGATGATGCGCTGCGCCAGCGCCTTGCCCAGCTCCACGCCCCACTGGTCGAACGAATTGATCTGCCACACCGTGCCCTGCGTGAACACACTGTGTTCGTAGAGCGCCACAAGTTTGCCCAGCGCCTCCGGCGTCAACTGGTCCAGCAGGATCGTATTCGACGGGCGGTTGCCCTCGAACACACGGTGCGGCACAAGCCAGTCCGGCGTCCCTTCCGCCTTCACGTCGGTGGGCGTTTTGCCAAAGGCCAGCGCTTCGGTCTGCGCGAAGACGTTTGCCAGCAGCATGTCATGGTGCCTGCCTAGCGGATTCAGTGTTTTGTTAAAGGCGATGAAGTCGCACGGGATGATCCGAGTGCCCTGGTGGATCAATTGGTAGAAGGAATGCTGCCCGTTTGTTCCCGGTTCGCCCCAGTAGATGGGACCTGTGTCCGCGCCCACGGGAGTGCCATCGAGCGTCACGCGTTTCCCGTTGCTCTCCATCGTCAACTGTTGCAGGTAAGCCGGAAATCGCTTTAGGTATTGTTCGTAAGGCAAAACGGCCACCGTTTGCGCGCCGAAAAAGTCGTTGTACCAAACGGCCAGCAGGCCCAGCAGAACGGGAAGGTTGCGTTCGAGCGGGGCCGTGCGGAAGTGCTCATCCATTTGGTGAAATCCGCCCAGCATGGCGCGGAAATTGTCCGGTCCGATGGCCAACATCGTCGAGAGGCCGATGGCGGAATCCATTGAGTAGCGCCCGCCCACCCAGTCCCAGAATCCAAACATGTTCGCGGTGTCGATGCCGAATTTAGACACTTCCTTCGCGTTCGTGGAAACCGCCACAAAATGCCTGGCCACGGATTTCTCATTGCCCTGGAAGCCGGCCACTGACCAGTCGCGAGCCGTGTGTGCGTTCGTCATGGTCTCGAGGGTGGTGAACGTCTTGGACGAGACGATGAAGAGCGTCTCGACCGGATCCAGATCGGCGACCGCCTCTGCGAAGTCCGTGCCATCCACATTGGAAACAAAGCGGAACGTCATGTTTCGCTGGCTGTACTGCCGCAGCGCCTCGTACGCCATCACGGGGCCGAGGTCCGAGCCCCCAATGCCGATGTTAACTACGTTTCGGATGCGCTTTCCCGTGTGGCCCTGCCACTCCCCCTTCCGCACCCGGTGGCAGAAATCGGTCATCTTGTCCAGCACCGCGTGGACTTGGGGCACCACGTTTTCGCTGTCTACCACGATGGACGCGTCCCTCGGCGCGCGCAGCGCCACGTGCAGCACCGCCCGGTTTTCCGTGACGTTGATCTTTTCTCCACGAAACATTGCGCCGATCCGCGCCCGCAATCCGGATTCTTCCGCGAGGCGGATCAGGAGCTTGAGAGTCTCGTGCGTGATACGGTTCTTCGAGTAGTCCAGAAAGATTCCCACGGCCTCGGTCGTCATACGTTCGCCGCGCTTGGGATCATCCTCAAACAACTTTCGAAGGTGGATTCCGCGGATCTTCCTGGCATGGGCTTCCAGCGCTTTCCACGCCTTCATTTTCGTCAGTGGTTGGCCGCCGCTTTTCTTCGCAGCTTTCACTTTGCTCGCCTTTTTCGCGCTCATTTCCTCTCCTAGAAGTCAAAGCACGGCCATTGCTCGCAGCAAGGCCCGCCTCGGCGGGACCCTGGGTTCGTAACTTTTCCATCGCTCCGCGAAAACAATGCGCCTGGCTAACTCCCCGCAGCCTTCTTCAGCGCTCCTCTTAGCATCACAATAAAGCGAAACTTAGCCCAGATTTCTATTTTGAATTCCCGACCGGCCCATAACGTACATCCGCCTTGGCGCGTATGCAATGCTCCAGCTAGGCTGTTGAGTGCAATTCCTGATTAACCAGCGCAGCACCATAATCAGATTGAATTCCAGGAGTAGTTTCACGCGTTCCTCTTTTCAGCAGCCCCGCGACGGACTTTGGCGTTCCGGGGGTGCGCGCGAATACCGCCAGAAGTTACTCCGGTCGAAAGGCGAGTCAACTGCGCGGGCGCCGCTGATGCCGCGGCACGATGGGCTATAATACCGACGGAATTCCAGAGTGGCGAAGAAAGCCTGATTGCGACCGTAATAGGAAAGAGGCTTGGAATGAAGTCATCTTCTATTTTCGGGCGCCTGATGATTGGCGTGTCGCTCATCCTCATCGGCGCTTTCGCATACACGATGGCAGCATCGAGCGGTTACCACCTGCTCAAGAAATACAGCTTTGGCGCCGCTGAGGGCAGTACGCAGGAATATTTTGACTATATTACGGTGGATTCTTCCGCGCGCCGCGTCTACCTTTCGCGGGGCACGGAGATCAAAGTGCTCGACGCCGACAACGGCACCGTAATCGGGAACATCACCGGCTTGAAAAGGGACCACGGAGTTGCCATCGCGGGCGAGTTCGGCCGTGGGTTCATCAGTGACGGGGCGCTGGGGAAAGTGGTCATTTTTGATTTGCGGACACTCAAGGTGATCGGTGAGGTGAAAGCCGACAACGACGCCGACTGCGTGATTTACGATCCGGCCTCCAAGCGCGTCTTTGTAATGAATGGAGACCCCCACACCTCCACGGTGATCGATGCCAAGAGCGGGACCGCCGTGGGCATTATCCAATTGGGCGGAGCTCCTGAGTTCGCCGTGGCCGACGGCACGGGAACCGTTTACGTGAATCTGGAAGACAAAAACGAGGTAGCCGTCATTGATTCCCGCACGCTTACGATCAAGTCGCGTTGGCCGGTTGCCCCGGCCGGAGGTCCCACCGCGCTGGCGATGGACATAAAGCGCCGGCGGCTGTTCTCTGCCGGCCGCAATCCCCAGATGCTCGTGGTGATGGATGCGGGGAATGGAAAGGTTATCCAGTCGTTCCCGATTTCAGCGGGTGTGGATGCCGCTGCCTACGATCCCGAAACGGGATGGCTCTTCGCCTCAACTCGCGAGGGGATGATCCACATCTTTGCTGAAGACTCGCCCGACAAATTCAGCGAGGTCGAGACTGTCAAGACCGAGTTTGGGGCCAAAACCATGGGTCTCGACACGAAGACCCACAACCTCTTTCTGGACACGGCCGATTTTGGAGCACCTGAAGCCCCTACCGCGAACCGACCCAATCCACGA
>Ga0187803_10000072_pt1 | contig 42800 bp, 37 predicted proteins | sample NC_wetland_sal_i_2_FD_132425 | JGI IMG/M metagenome (GOLD analysis project Ga0187803, IMG submission 132425) | Wetland sediment microbial communities from Neuse River Estuary, North Carolina, USA - Control_3 | ecosystem: Environmental > Aquatic > Freshwater > Wetlands > Sediment | place: USA...
CCGCACCTCGTTCGCGGACGCCGCCTGCATCGTCGCCACCACCGCGTTCTGGCTTCGCACACGCCCGCCGTGCGGGTTCGTCTCCGCGAGTTGGCTCTCCACCTCGCGCACCCCGGCCATGTACACCGCCACCAGCGGCGACGCCGAGGGCGACATCGGCTTCGGATCACTCAGTTTTTTGCGGGAGCGAAATTCGGAAAGGAACCGTGTGGTATGCCGGTCCAGCAGCGAAAACATCCGCGACTTCTGAAAGATCACCGCCCACGAGAACAGCGAGAACCCCAGCAGCATAACCAGAACGATTCGCGCCACCCAGCCCGTCTGTTCCAGCAAAGGACCGAGCTGGCCCACGAGTACTACGCCCAGTTCAGGTATCAATGTCCTCCCTCAGTTTCCCTAGGCCACTTCCCAACGTAGCACACGCCCCAAAGGGGACGCAAACACCACATGGCTTCTGCGCCGCGCATGAGATACAAGGGGTAGGCCAAAGGAACGGGGAAATCGTCACACCCTGCCAATCCATCAGTCGATTGTGACGAGGCCCTGTTCAGCGTATATTGCGCCGTAACATCTCCATCGGAGGTCTTAACGGATGATCTCTCACCCACATCCCGCAAACGACGGCTCGAAGCGCAAACCAGCTGCACTGGGTGCTGAATCTTCCTCTGGCTCCGGCCTGCGCCCCAAAGCGCTGGTCGAAGATTCCTCACGCCGGAAGTTCCTCCGCATGACCGTGCGAGGAACAGTCGCTGGATTGACGGCCGCGGCAGCCGTGGAATTTGTCAAGCCGCGCCCCGCTCTGGCTCAGTCCACGCTCAGCCCCGATGCCGCGCTGCAGGAATTGTTGGATGGCAACAAGCGTTTCACGGCTGGACATCTGACCGCCTGCGAACACGACCTCGATGTTTTGAAACAGCATACGATGGAGAAGCAGGAACCGTTCGCAGCCGTGTTGTCTTGTGCGGATTCCCGGGTGCCCGTTGAGTTGGTCTTCGACCAGAGTATCGGTCATATCTTTGTCGCGCGTATCGCCGGCAATATCGCCACTTCGGAGATCATCGCCAGCCTCGAATATGGTGCCGGTGTCTTGGGCACAAAGGTGATCCTGGTGATGGGACATGGCGGTTGCGGCGCTGTCAAGGCCACGATTCAAGCCAAGTCGGTGCCGGGCCAGATCAGCGCGCTCTATCCGCATATCCGGCCTGCCGTGGATCAAGCAGGACCAAATCTCGACGCCGCGACCAAAGCCAATGCCAAAATTCAGGCGGCCCTTCTGCGACAGGCATCGACTGTCATTTCCGCCCTGGTCAAAGATAAAAAGCTGAAGGTTGCCGCTGCGCATTACGACATCGGCACCGGGACCGTCTCCATGCTGGAGTAGCTCAACTGCTTTCACTTGGCCGTTAACCACGTGCCTGTCCAGGAGTCTTCACCCTCCGGTTGGCGTTTCTCCGGAAGTCCAGTCAAAGTTCACCGGTCGCGGTGCGAAACCTGCTTCTTTCCATCTTCCACTCTCCCTCTGTGTCCTCCGTATCTCTGTGCCTTCCGTGTTGAAATCCCGCCTTTTCCGCGCCTTCGTGGTGTCCCCTGCCGGTCTTCGCTTCCTCCCTATGCTAGACTCTTGTCATCCCATGTCCGACGCGCCACACGTCCCTATCGAATCCCTCCTCGGCAAACCGCGCGGCGCCGTCGTTCCTCCTCCCGAAGCTTCGGGACCCGGTCGCGCCTTTCACATCGAAACTTTCGGCTGCCAGATGAACGTGCACGACTCGGAGAAAGTCGCCGGTGTGCTGCTCGAACGCGGCTACTCGCCCGTTGATGATCCTCTCGCCGCCGACGTCATCTTCTACAACACCTGCTCCATCCGCGAAAAAGCCGCGCAGAAAGTCTTCTCCCGCCTCGGCCTGCACCGCGGCCCCGCTGGCCACGGCAAAATCATCGGCGTCCTCGGCTGTGTCGCCCAGCAGGAAGGCGAGGAGATCTTCGAACGCGCCCCCTGGGTTTCGCTCGTCTGCGGCTCCGCCAGCTATCGCCGCCTTCCCGATCTCCTCGCCCAGCTCGAATCCGGCAATCGCCGCGTCATGGGACTCGATACCGACCCCGACGAAACCTTCGAAACCGAAATCACCCGCCGCGACAATCCTTTCCGCGCCTACCTCACCATCATCGAAGGCTGCGACAAGGCTTGCTCCTATTGCGTCGTCCCCTACACCCGCGGCCCGGAACGCAGCCGCCCCAGCGATTCCATCCTCCGCGAAGTCCGCGAACTCGCCGCGCTCGGCTACTCCGAAATTCAGCTTCTCGGCCAGACCGTCAATTCCTATCGCGATCCCGCGCCTCGCGGCCTCTCCTTCGCCGATCTCCTCCTCGCCGTCGCGGACACCCCCGGCATCCGCCGCGTCCGCTTCACCACCTCTCATCCCCGCGATTTCGGACCGGACATCGTCGCGGCCATCGACGCGCACCCATCCATCTGTGACCACGTGCATCTTCCCGTCCAGTCCGGCTCGACCAGCGTGCTTCGCCGCATGCTCCGTACCTATACCCGCGACGAATATCTCCAGAAAATTGCCATGATTCGCGCTGCCCGCCGTCCCATCAGTCTTTCTACCGACATCATCGTCGGCTTCCCCGGCGAAACGGACGAGGAATTTGCCGACACGCTCTCGCTCCTTGATGCCGCCCAGTACGACCAGATGTTCAGCTTCAAGTTTTCCCCGCGCCCGCACACCTCCGCCGAGCACATGGACGACGGCGTACCTGAAGAAGAGAAGGGAAGACGCCTCACTGCCCTCCAGGACCGCCAGCGCGAAATCCAACTCCGCCGCAATCAGTCGCTCGCCGGCGAATCCTTCGAAGTGCTGGTCGATAATCGCGGCCACAAGCCCGGCCAGTGGTCCGGTCGCACCTCGAGCAACCGCGTCGTCAATTTTTCTTCGCCCCGCCCGGACCTTCTGGGACAATACGTCCAAGTCCGTGTAGTCCAAGCGGGGCCGAATAGTTTGTTGGGTGAGCTTTAGTAGCACAGGCTTCAGCCTGTGCACGCGATGGAAGGGTGCGGAGGAATCTGCACCCAGTCCGTTCGTAGGGCAGTGAGTCAGGAATTCAGGTTTTCTCTTCCCGGAGGCGGGCGATGGACATCGAAATGAAAATCCGCGGTCTCATGATGGACCCGGTCTCCAACATGCCCATCGTCGTTCTCAAAGACGTTCAGGGCACCGCCATCCTTCCCATCTGGGTCGGCGTCTACGAAGCCAACGCCATCGCCCTCGAAATCGAGAAGGTCCAGACCCCGCGCCCCATGACCCACGACCTTTTGAAAAATCTCATCCTCGGCCTCGAAGTTCAGGTCCAGAAAGTCGTTGTCTCCGAGCTCAAAGACGACACCTTCTACGCCATCATCTGGATGGAACGCGACGGCCAGGTTATCTCCATGGACTCGCGTCCTTCCGACGCCCTGGCTCTCGCGCTTCGCCTCGACTGCCCCATTTATGTCAGTGATCAGGTCCTGAAAAATTCCAAGGTCGCCAGCGCCGTCAGCGAAAAGAACACCCACGAAGAACTTCGCAAATGGCTCGAGGGCCTCTCCGACGAAGACCTCGGCCGCTACAAGATGTAACCAATTTAGCCCGCCTCTTCAGAGGCGGGGTTCATCCTCCCCCAACTCCACTCGCCACTCGTCACTCGTCACTCGACACTTCCCCATGTGACCCGGGTCACCGACATTCCAACCACCCCAGCCGCCATCTAGCATTGGATATTTGTGAGCATTTACCACGCGGAGGCACAACCATGGCTACCAAAGTCGCGGATCTCGCCGGGCCGGGTATCGGAGACTACTCCGAACTGGAACACATCCTGCCCGCGGATTACCGCTCTGCGCTCGACCGCAAAGACACCCAAAAGGCCATCTTCGCGCTCAAGCGCTTTATTGAAGAAAACCTCTGCCGGGAACTCGGCCTCATGATGGTCACCGTTCCCCTCGTTGTGGACGCCGAAGCGGGTATCAACGACATGCTCGACCGCGATGGCTCCCGCACACCCATTCAATTTCATGTTTCCAACGACCGCGAAAAGCATCCCCTCGAAGCTCAGATCGTTCAGGCCGCCACCAAGTGGAAGCGGATGGCGCTCCGCCAGTTCGACATTCCGGTCGGCGAGGGAATCTGCACCGACATGCGCGCCGTCCGCAAGGATTACTTCCTCGACCACGACCACAGCGTTTACGTCGATCAGTGGGATTGGGAGAAGGTCATCACTCCCGAAGATCGCAACCTCGAATTCCTCAAGCGCACCGTCAATCGCATCTGGTCCGTCCTGGTCGATGCGGAAAATTTCGCTCTCGACCTCTTTCCCCGGTTGAAAACCGTCAACGTTCCCAGGCTGCCGCAAAAGCTCACGTTCTTTCATGCCGAGGACATTCTCCAGATGTTTCCCGACCTGCCGCGAAAGCAGCGCGAGACCGCCATCCTGCAGCAGTACCCGGCGATTTTCATCATCGGCATTGGTTGGCCGCTGGCCGACGGCTATCCCCACGAGATGCGCGCCGCCGACTACGACGATTGGTCCACCGAAACCAACTCCGATACGGGCAAGCACATGCATGGCCTCAATGGCGACATTCTCGTGTGGAACTACGTCACCCAGCGCCGCCACGAGCTCACTTCCATGGGCATCCGCGTCGATGCATCGGCGCTTCGCGAGCAGCTCAGCATGGCCGGCCTGTTGGACTTTCTCAAGTTTCCATACCACCAGGCCATTCTGAAGGACCAAATCCCGCTCAGCATCGGCGGCGGCGTCGGACAATCCCGCACGCTCATGCTCCTGCTCCGAAAAGCCCATCTCGGAGAAGTCACCGTGAGTGTCTGGCCCGCAGTTTTGAAGGAGATGTGCGCCCGCAGGAATATCCTCGTCCTCGAGTAAGGGCAGCCCAAAGGCCTTTGACTGCGAGAGGCGCCGCATCCCCGGCGCCTCTCGCCTTTTCACCGCGCCCGTCCCAATTTTCGCCCCGAAGCCTCGGGATCGCTTTTCGCTTCCATGGTCTCGTCAGCCGGCGAAAATCCCCGCCTTTCCCGCTCCTCCGGATTTCCACATTTCGATTTTCGACTCTCGCCTCGGCCGGGTGGGCAGCAGTCACGAGTCACCAGTCACTGCTGCTAGGGTTTCGCTGGCTTATCGGGCTTCTCCGGTTTCACTTCCGTCGGCGTCCCAAATTTGATCGTCGACCCGAACCGCTTGTAATTCTTGTACCGCACCGTCATTTTGATGTGCACATTCCCGGTGCTGAAGTGCAGGTAGTCGTCCGAATGCGTGTACGTCGGGAACCAGTAGTTTCCCTCAATGTTTTCTCGGATCGTCTCGAATCGGGGAAAGATGTTTTCGCTGTCCCTCTTGATTATGTCCGGCACCGCCTTCCCGTACGTCTTCACGATCTCCAGATCTCGCGCGTCCACCCAGATCCGGCCCTGGAAGTACCGCTGGTTCTTCTCAATCTTCTTCGGACCCACGTCGAACACATACGTATTCAGCTCGTCCACCTGTTCCCGTCCCACGTATTTCACGTCGTAGAGCGCAATCTTTTCGGGGGTCAGCACGAATGGCTGGATGTGCTCCAGGTCGTCGATGTCCTGCTGCGTCAGCAGGATGCGCGTAAGAGTTGGCGCCGGCGCATCCGTAATTTTCTCGTATCGTTTCCCTTGCACGTTGAACACGATGTCGGCCGACTCGCGGTGCTCCCCGTCCACATTCCCGTCCTGGTCCACCGTCTGCATCACCCACGTCTGCTGATAGGTGAACAGCTCGCGCTCCCGCCTCATTTCCTCTTCCCGCGCCGCGAACTTCTGAATGATCTGCGCGATCTCGGCCGGCGACGGCTCATTGGATTGCGCCGCGGGAGCCGTCTGTTCGCCTGTCGAGAACGGATGCGCCGGCTCCTGCGCCCACGCCGCCGCGCACAGCACCAGAACTGCCAGCGGGGCCGCCATCCAAATCGCGCGGCCCGCCTTCGGCCGCACTCCTCGCCTTTCCTCTCTCGTCTCCATCATCTCTCTCTACCCCTCTTCTATTCTTCTCTCCGTCGCAAAAAGTTCCGCCCTCTTAACTAGACTCCCTCGCGCTATTCCCGGGTTGCTCGCCCGCGTCCCCCTCCTCCTGCCTCCTTGTCCTCCGTCCCTCTGTGTCCTCCGTGCTAAATCCCCGCCTTTGCGAGTCTGCCTCTCCGACTCTGCGTCATCCTTTCTCCCGTCTGTTCCTCTCTTCCCACCAGTCACTAGCCACCAATCACTAGTCACCGCCTTCCAGATGCCTGGTATCGTTCCATAGTCTGATCACCGGCCGCGCCACATCATTCTCATATCCCAGCATGCTCAGGCTTGCCGTGCTCAACATTAAGTGCTTGCCACCCATCGCTGGTGCAAGCCCCACCCATCGCCCCGCCAGCACCCTCAAAAAATGCCCGCTCGAAAAAATCAGCACGTTTCCTCCCGCTGCTCGCAGCCGTTCTGTCACCCGGTCCGCGCGCGCCGCAATCTCTGTCGGAGTTTCACCTCCCGGACAGCCATCGCGAAACAAATCCCATCCCGGCCGCTCGTTCAGAATCTCCGCCGATCGCCGCCCCTCATACTGCCCGTAATCCCATTCCACGAGGTCCGCATCCACCTGCGCCGCGCCGCCGAACCCCGCCAGTTCGCACGTCTTCCGCGCGCGCTGCAAAGGACTGGTCAGCACCCGCGCCACATTCAATCGTTTCAGCCGCGCGCCCAGCAACTCCGCATTCCGTTCCCCATTCGCCGTCAGCGGCAGATCCGTCCTCCCGGTATGCTGCCCGCTCAGGCTCCACGCCGTCTCCCCGTGCCGCGCCAGGTAGATGATTTGCAGTTGGTTGTTCATGGCCTCTCGGCCGATTCTAGCATTCCGCCATGCGGTACGTAGCCTCGGCGTAGTATGGCCTGTGGTCCGCAGCTGCTTTACCGCAAATTACGTCTCTTTTCTTTCTACCTCCCAACCTCTATCCTCGAGTCGCCAGCACATGCCCAACCGCGATCTGGACGCCGCCTGGACCTACCACAACGTCACCAAGCACTCGCGCTGGAGCGTTCGTCACGACCAGCATTCACTCGACTGGGCCAACCAGCCCTTGCCCTTCAAAGTTTACCCGGCACTTCCGCCCCTGCCTCTGCCTCGTGAATTTCCTCCCCCGGCTCTGCCCACCCTTTCAGCCATCGCCCACACGGAGGCGCGGTCCACTGCCGCTCTGCCGCTGGATTTGCTTCGCCTCGCCGCGCTCCTGTATTTTTCCACGGGCATCACCAAGCGGCGCACCTACGCTGGCAAAGAATTCTTCTACCGCGCGGCCGCCTGCACCGGCGCGCTCTACGAGATTGAGCTGTACTTGGTATGCGCGGACCTGCCCGATCTACCCGCTGGCGTCTATCACTTCGGCCCGGGCGACTTTGCCCTGCGCCGCCTCCGATCCGGCGACCACCGTGGCGCGCTCGTCCGCGCAACCGGTGCCGAGCCCGCCGTCGCGCACGCTCCCGTGACGCTCATCTTCACCGGCACCTATTGGCGCAACGCCTGGAAGTATCAAGCCCGCGCCTATCGCCATTTCGGATGGGACAACGGCACGATTCTTGCCAACCTCCTGGCCACGAGCGCTGCCCTGGCTCAGCCGGCTCGAATCGTGCTCGGTTTCGAAGACGCCACTGTGAACCGCCTGCTCGGCCTCGATACGCAGCGCGAGGTCGCCTTCTCGCTCGTGGCTCTCGGGCACGATCCCAATTCTCCCGCAGCGATGCCGCCTGAGCCTCCGCAGGAAATTCCGCCGCTGGCCTTCGAAACGCTTCCGCTATCCAAATCCGAGGTGGACTACCCCGCCATGCGCGCCATGCACGAAGCCTCCGAACTGTGCTCGGGAAGGGAAGCAGCCGAATGGAGAGGAACCATCCAAGAAACTGTCTCCTCGGAAAGCCCCCTCGCTCGCGTTCCCCTCGCGCCGCTTGCCGACGACCAGTTGCCCCCCGACCCAGTCGGTGAAGTCATTCTCCGCCGCGGTTCCACTCGCGATTTCGCCCGCTCCTCCATCACCTTTTCCCAGCTTTCGACCATGCTTGCCCGCGCCACACGCGGGATACCCGCCGATTTCCCGCCTCTCAACGACATGTACCTCGTCGCCCATGCCGTGGACGGCCTCGCGCCCGGTGCCTACTTTTTCCATCGCGAACGCGGCCTATTGGAGTGCCTGAAAGAGGGTGAATTCCGTCACCAGGCGGGCTATCTCGGCCTCGAGCAGGCTTTGCCCGCCGACGCCAGCGTGGCCATTTTCTTCCTCGCCGATTTGCAGCGCATCCTGGACCGCTTCGGCAATCGCGGCTATCGCGCTGTCCAACTCGAAGCTGGAATTCTGGGCGGCAAACTCTATCTGGCAGCCTACGCCCAGCGACTCGGCGCCACCGGCCTCACTTTCTACGACGACGACGTCACCAAATTCTTCTCCCCCCACGCCGCGGGCAAGAGCGCCATCTTCCTCATGGCCGCCGGAATAAGCGCCAAGCGCACACGCGCCGCCACATAGCGCCCCGCACGGGCTGGCCTCAGCTTTCCGCGCTTTTCACCAGTCACAAATCACCGATCACCCGTCACTCTCTTTTTTCCCGGTTCAGCGTCTCGAGCGCCCGCCCGCTCCCCGGCGACGTCGCGAACTCCGTAGGTGCCGGCCCTCCCTTCATGTTCAGGCAGATCTTCCAGCGATCGCCGTCCAGTTCGTAGATCCCGTTGTTCGTGTTCCCCTTTTCGGGCCCTTCCGTGAACTTCAACTTGAATTCGTTCGGGACCACTTCCGCGTTCAACTCGATTGTTCCCCCATACACCGCGCCCCGCGCCCGCGTCGAAAACCGTTCGCCCTCCATTTCCACCATTCCCCCCTGCGCCGCGCCTGCGGCCCGGGTCGTGAATCGCTCACCTTCCACCGTAATCGTCGACCCCGCATACACACTCGGCGCGGGCGTTATCCCGTCCACCTCGAGAAAGATGATGTTCCATGTGCCCTGCAGCTTTTCCAATTCCGTGTCCATCTCTCCCCCCTCTCGTCTGCCTCTCCCTCGTATTTAGGGAAGCGTTCCGTACACATCCAGCTCCGTCTGGGTTCCTATATACACCTTCCCGTTCGCTATCGTCGGCACCGTGAATTTCACCGCATTCCCCGCCACATCTCTGCTGTTCGCCGCCATCGTCGTGTTGTAGATCTCGTTCCCCACATTCGTTGCGTCAAACGCGTGCAGCACCGCAGGCATCGCCACCGGCTGGTCCGGAAGCCCGTACTGAGTCGAATCGATGGCCCACACAATCGCGCCTACCGCCCCGTTCGCGGAGATCGCCGGCGTCGCCCCCGGAAACCCCAGCCCGAACGTGGATGATGCCACCGAATTCGCGCTCAGCCTTCCGCTGCTCAACGTGTACTGCTGCAGCGCATCCCCCACGCCCCAGAAGTACACATTCCCGTTCCAGTATGCCGGCATGCTCCACAGTCCGCCGATCGCACCCTGTAGTTCCTGCACGATCTGCGGGTCCGACGTGCAATTCGTCGCGCAGTAGTGCAGGTTGTTCGCCGTCATCTGGTCCCGGTCCACCACGTAAATCGTCCCTTCTTTCCCAGCCTGGATCAGCTCATGCGGGTGCGCCCCGGCCTGGTCCGGCAGCAACAGCACTCCTCCGGACCCCAGATCCTCGTCGGTAATGCTCAGATTGTTTTGATCGAACGGCGTAAAGTAATCCGTCAATCGCAGCGCGCTGCTCGCCAGGCTCAGCTTCACGATGCTGTCTCCAAAATCCACCACCGTCCCCGTGGTATCAAACGTTCCATTCCCCGTGACCGTAAAGAGATTCCCCTGCGCGTCCGCCGCCAGCCCCGCGCCCGACATCCACACGCCGCCCAGCCCGCCGTTCGGCGTCAGATTGATCACACCGCGCTGCCCCAGCGTCGCTGCGTCGTACGCAAAAACCCAGCCGTGATACGGCGTGCTGTCGCAATGCGACGCATACCCCAGATACACCACGCCGTTCAGCAGCAGCAGTCCCGGCCGTTCCAGATGGTGCAGCGCGTCAAACGCCACCGTCGTCGAGCCGTCGCCGGTCCCCGAAACCGTCGCCGCGATCACCACGGGCCCGCCTGTCTTCTCGTTTCCCGTGGTGATGTCCAGCGCGTGCAGCCGGTGGATGAACGTCCCGTTCATCTCTTTCGATTTCGCTTCCACGTACATTGTGTTCGTGCTCGGGTCGATCGCCGGCGTTCCCGTGATTCCCACCTGCGGAACCAGGTCCGTGCACCCGATATCGTTTGCACTGCTCACGGTTGTTTCGCCTGGCGTCGCGCCATGCGCGGTATCAATCAGGCTGGCGTGCCACAGCGGGTTGGCATTCGCCCCCGCGTTCGAGTCCGCGTCAAACGCGTACACGCTGTCGCCTTCGGTAGCCACGTACACCACGTTGTGCTTCCCGCCGCCGATGGTCACGTTCGGAACATACAGCGGCTGCGCGTAAATAAAGCCGTCCACCGGCTGCGCGAATTTCTTTCCGAACGTCGCCGTGTTGCTCACTACCGCGGGCGTCAGCACTGTTTCGTTCAGGTTCTGCCCGGTTCGCAGGTTGTCGTTGTGCTGCATAAACGAGCCCGCAAAACCATTTCCCGTGTGGCTCGTCACGCTCAGAATGGAGACGCCCTGCACCAGGTTCGAGAGTGCCGTTCCGGGCTCGTGCGTCACGAGCATCGCCGTAATCGAAGTGAACCCCGCGCTCACACCCGCCCGCAGCGTCCCGCTCGTCGCCACTCCCGCCGGACTCACCATCGCAACCGCTGTATTCGACGACGACCACGTCGCCTGAGAAGTCACATCCTGCGAGGTTCCGTCGGCAAAATAGGCCGTGGCCGTAAACGCTTTCATCCCTCCCGCATCGGGTATTGAAGCGTTCTGCGGACTCACCATGAGTCCCGTCGGCAGCGGCACCGATGGCGGCGGCATCTGCGACGAACTCGAGCCGCACGCCGCCAACCCCAGCGCTATCACCCCGGCAAACACGCCGGCTCCCAGCCGCCCGCCCACCGTCCGCCACGCTTTCATCCCGTTTTCCCGCCTCTGCCCTAAATTCTAGCATCCCGCCCTGCCTCTTCCGCACCGCGCCTGTTTCGTGGATACTCGTCGGTGCCCAAACGGGGTGTTAGCCGACTGTGCAACTAACGTCTATTTTCGAGGGCCTGCCGTGGCTGCCGCGCCTCCCTCCGCGCCCCAGTTCGCTGCTCGCGCTGCCGGCTCTTATCCTCACCGCCCTTTCTCTCTTCGCCGGACAGCAGGCCTACCTCGATCTCTCGCAGTCTCCCGCCGCGATCGAGAACAAACACGTCCGCGCCGTTCGCCTCTCCGTTCCGGCTCATGCCGCCGTTTCCATCCGGCGACTGGCCTATGAAAGTGTTCTCGTCTCTCTGCGCGATGCTGTCCTCCAAATGACTCCGGAGAAAGGCTCGCCCCAGCGCTGGGAAGCTACGCCCGGAAGCCTTCTCTGGGTCCGCGGCAACTTCGGATTCTCCCTGGCGAACACGGGGAACGCTGCTGCCGATCTCGTCTCCGTCGAGCTGCGCGACTCTTACGCCTTTGACCAGCTCAGTGTGCCCCGCACCGTGTACGACCCGCTCACTCTCGATCCCCGCCATTTTCGCGTGGCCCTGGAAAACGAGCATCTTCGCGCTCTCCTTCTCCACTTCGGCCGGCGGGAAGAGTCGCCCGAGGCCCAATTTTCCCAGGGTCTGAGCATTCCGCTCACCGATGTGCACGTCAGCCATGTTTCCCCGAAAGACGAGCACAGCGGAGGGTCCAGCGACGCGGGCGCCGTGTCCTGGGAACAAGACGGGCTCTACTCCATTCACAACCTCGATGTGGAGCCGTTCGACTCCCTTTACATCGAGCTAAAACACCCCTTCTGCTACAAAACAGGAATGGACCTCTTCAGCTATCCCGCCGATCAAAGGGCTTTTTTCCTCAGCGTCTTGGACAAGGTGGAGAAGATATGGCGCAAAACCATGCCGCGCGAGGCAAAGAACGCGGAGAGAGGACTGGTCAGGGTCGATTGGAAGATCCAGAAAGACGGTTCCATGCGCGAGGATGACATGCTCGTCAGCTCCGCTTTTGCCAGCAGCGTGCTCATCCAGGCGGCACGCAAAGCTATACGCAGTGCCGCTCCCTTTCCCGCCTTGCCCTCCTCCGTCGAAACGCCCGAGGTGGAGCTACGCTACGGGTTTCTCTACAATCTCCCTCGCTACCCTACCGGCTGCAATTAGCGTCCGGCACCCGCTATCTCTCCGAGCGGTTCCGCCCGCGGTAGCGGCCTCACCGCGAAGGCGGGTGACACTCCGCACAGGCCCTTGTGTCCCCCGTCACGTCATCTCCACCCCGTTTGGCACACAGTGTCTTTGGATTCCAAGCCGGGCTGGCGAAAGGAGGCCTCACATGGTCACTGCGATTATGCTTGGCGTGATGTTTATCGCCGCTGCCTGGGCCGTCGGGGCGTACTTCATCTGGCACTTTGGCCCGGGCGAAAGGCAGCGGACCGTTTGGTGTCCCGTTCTCAAGAAGCGCGCCACAATTGTCGCCGTGCAGCGCGAAGCGCGCTTCAAGGATTCCTATGCGGGACTCTCGGTGGTGGACGTCAAAAAGTGTTCGTTGCTCGACGGCGGCCTCGTCTCCTGCCACCGGGAGTGCATCCGTCCCCGCGCGCACGCCGCGTAGGCCGCCGGGTGAGGGATCAGCTCACCCCGTGTCGGCGAGATTCGCCGGATCGCTTGGGGCTTCTTCATTTGGAGGCAGCCGATGAACGTCTATGAAGTCACTTTGCACGGCACGGAGAGCATTTACGTCATTGCTCCCGCCAAATACCGCGCCATCGAGCTCGTCGGCGACTACATCACGGACGCCGGCCAGCCCCATCTGCTCGTCTCCGATAAATTTGTCGTCCGCCAGCTCGATCTCTCCGAGGAGCAGATCCTCCGCCCGGAGAAGTGCCGCGCCTGCCCTCTCTGCGAGTAACGCGATTCGTTTCCCGCCGCGCATGGAGGCACTCCAATGGCAAAGAAGAAACTGAAGAAGGGCAAGAAGCTGTCCCGAACCAAGACACTCACCGCGCTCAAATACGCCGACAAGGCTTCGCCCAAGTTGTTCTAGTGCCGGGCCCGGCCCGATTCGGCGAAGGAGGCGCTTCAAATGGCAAAGAAGAAGCTGAAGAAAAGCAAGAAGCTGTCGAAAACCAAGACACTCAGATACTTTGGAAAGGTAGAGTAGTAAAGGGCCCGGCCTGATTCGGTCAAGGACGGGTTGGTCGCAAAGGGGGCTGTCGCTGCCTTAAGGGCGGCCCCGGCCGCAGTAGAGACTTGCGCCCATGAATCGTCGTCGCCAAAAAATTCCCTCCATTGACCCGACCTTCGCAGCCTGCCCCTTGCGCATCGCCCGCTCTTCGATTCATGGCTACGGCGTGTTTGCGGCCGGCCCTATTCCCCGCGGGCGGAAGGTTATCGAGTACACCGGCGAGCATATCCGCTGGCCCGAGGCGTATGCCAGGCTCAAGAAACTCCTGCGTCCGCGCACCCCGAAAAGGCTCTATATGTTTCGATTGAATCGCCTCTGGCGCATTGACGGCGCCGTCGGTGGCTCCGGGGCCGAACGCGTCAACCACAGTTGCGATCCCAATCTCCGCGCGCGCACAATCCGCGGCCATATTCTTTTCTTCAGTCGCCGCAGGATCCGCACCGGCGAGGAGCTCTCCCTGGACTACCGCCTCTCCCCCAAGACATTCCGCATCCGCTGCCGCTGCGGCTCGCCCAACTGCCGCGCCTTCCTGAACCGAAAATTGCGTTAGCTTTCTGCTTCTTGTTCCCACAGCTACCGAGCGCCATCACTCATTGGCCGTGGCTCTCTGCGGCCGCGCGACTAACGCTGCCATCAGGCCACACACCGCCGCAAAGGAAAGCCACAGTCCAGGTACCGCCCGATTCCCGCTCGCGTGGATTAAATAGGTGCAGATGGCCGGAGTGAAGCCGCCAAAAATCGCAGTGGCCAGGCTGTACGCCAGGGAGAAGCCCGCTGTGCGTACCTCGACCGGCATGATCTCGGTAAGAAAAACAACCATGGCCCCGTTGTAGCTGCCATAGACAAACGAGAGCCACAGCTCGATGCCCAGCAGCCTGCCGAACGACGGCGCGTTCACCAGCCAGAGCATTGCGGGATAGGCGGTGACCAGCGCCAGCGCCGTAGCGGCCAGCAGCAGTGGACGCCTCCCCACCCGATCCGAAAGTGCGCCCATCACCGGCAGCCAGATGAAATTTGACGCGCCGACACACAGCGCCACGGTCAGGTTGCCCACGCTTTCCAGATGCAGCACTTCGCTGCCGAACGTCGGCGTGTAGGCTGTTATCAGGTAGAACGACACCGTGGTCATGGTGGTGAGCAGCGTCCCGATTCCCACCACTCGCCAGTTCGCCACCAGAGACCGCAGCAGCTCCGCTGTTTTCGGCCGCGCCCGCCGTGCCAGAAACTCCGGCGTTTCTTCGAGCGACCGCCGCAGCCGGAAGAGCAGGGGAATAATCAGGCAGCCTACGAGCAGTGGCACACGCCAGCCCCAGGCCGTCATTTCTTCCTCGGACAATTTCGAGTGCAGCATTACACCGAGTAGCGCGGCAAACATCACCGCCACCTGCTGGCTGCCCGATTGCCAGCTCACATAGAAACCTTTGTGGCCCGGCCTCGCGATTTCCGCCAGATAGACAGACACGGCGCCCAGCTCCACGCCCGCGGAAAACCCTTGCACCAGCCTGCCGCACACCACCACGAGCGGCGCGACAAGGCCCAGCGTTCGGTATCCCGGCGTGCACGCAATCGAAAGGATCCCGCAGGCCATCAGCCCTAGCGTCAAGAGCAGCCCCGCTCGCCGACCGTGCCGGTCCGTGTACGCCCCAAGCACGATGGCCCCGAGTGGACGCATCAGGAAGCCTGCTCCGAACGTCATCAGCGACAGCATCAGCGAAACAAATGCGCTTCCCGCGGGGAAAAAAGTGCGCGCGATGGACGAGGCGTAGTACCCAAACACCATGAAGTCGTACATCTCGAGGAAGTTCCCGCTACACACCCGCACCACGGCCCAAATCTTCGCGCGTCTAGCCGTGTCGGTCATTTTCGGGATTCGCTCCAAGCGTCCACTCGGGCTCACATCCTACGCCAACGGGCGCACTAGGACAGCACACCGGCACTTCCCGACATGGAGTTTGTCATCCACCCCTCCGTGTTCTCCGTCCCTCCGTGTCCTCCGTGTTGAAGTCCTTCTTTTCCTCGCATTTCTCTGCGCTGTTCACCACCTATGCGACTGCCCGCCCCTGCCGGTCGGTCTCCGCGCTGTGCTCTCCTCTCCTGCTCGCCACCAGCCACTCGCCACTGCCCTTAGAATCTCCTTGCATCCCCGTACCGTTTTGGCTACATTGCTCCTACCCATCGTGGGGTCAGGGGCGATACCCCCATGTATGGTCCCAGAGTTGCTCTAAGGGAGCTGCGCGCGCGTTGAGCCACATCATCGCGGTTGCCAATCAGAAGGGCGGCGTCGGCAAGACCACTACCGCCATCAATCTCGCTGCCTCGCTAGCCGACCGCGGCCGCCGCACCCTGCTCATCGATCTCGACCCCCAGGCCAACTCCACGCTCGCCTTCTTTTCCCCCGATGAGTGCGCCACCACTCTCTACGACGTGCTCGCCCCCGAAGGCAGTGGCCGCGCCACTATCGAAAATGTCATCCGCCCCTCGAAGCAGCAGGGCCTGAGCATCGCCCCCGGCAAATTGATGCTCTCCCGCCTCGAGGTCCAACTCGCCGGCCAGTTCGACGCTCCTTTCCGCGTGAAGGACGCGCTCGCCCCCATCCTGAAGAGCTTCGACTACATCGTACTCGACACGCCCCCGGCCCTCGGCATCCTCACCGTCAACGCCATGGTCGCCGCCACGCATCTGCTCGTTCCCATCCAGGCGGCCTATTTCGCTATCGAGGGCACCGACGATCTGCTGGAAACCTATTCGCGCATCCGTTCGCGTCCCAATCCCGACCTCAAAATCGTCGGGGTGCTCATCACCCTCTACGACAAGCGCACGAACATCAGCCGCGACACGCACGAACAGATCCGCGCCGTCTTCGGCAACACCCTTTTCCGCACCAAAATCACCAAGAACGTACGCCTGGAGGAAAGTCCCGCGTACAAGGAGACCATTCTTTCCTACGCGCCCAAATCGCCCGGCGCCGTCGAGTACCGCAAACTCGCACTGGAGGTTATCGATCGTGTCGAAGCGAATCGGTCTGCCCGTCACGCTGAAGATGCGGCATGACGCGCACTACGTAGAATCCCTCACCGCCTATTCGAGCGCTTCCATCGGGCGCATGCTCCCGCTCGAAAGGGTGCACCCCAACCCCGACCAGCCGCGCAAAACGCTCGGCGATCTCCGCGAGCTCACCGAATCCATCCGCGAGAAGGGCGTGCTCGAGCCGCTGCTGGTGCGCTTCAACCCCAAGGAAAATTCCTACTACATTATTTCCGGCGAGCGCCGCTTCCACGCCGCTCGCGCCGCCGGGCTCCGCGAAGTTCCCTGCATCGAAAAGGCGGCGGACGACGCGGAATCGCTCGAAATCGCGCTGATCGAAAACCTCCAGCGCAAGGACCTCACTCCGTTTGAAGAGGCCGAGGGGCTGGCGCGGCTGGCGCAGCAGTTCGATTACACCCACGACGAAATCGCGAAAAAGATCGGCCGCTCCCGCGTCGGCGTCACGGAAACGCTCACGCTCTGTGCCATCACTCCCCCGGTGCGGAAGAAGTGCCTGGAGCGCGGCATCATCTCCAAATCGCTGTTGCTGCAGATAGCCCGCCAGCCGAATGAAAAGAAGATGCTGGAGATGGTCGAGCGCATCCTTCGCGGCGGCATGACCCGCGACGAAGCCCGCGCCGAGCGCCGCGCCGATTCCGCCGTTCCCGCGCGCCCGCGCCCGTTCCGCTTCCGTTACGAGCCGGAGACCAAGGCCTTCCGCCTCAACATCGAATTCCAAAAGAGCCAGATCTCAAAAGCCGAACTGGTCCTGGCTCTCCGCGCCGCCCTCAGCGAGATCGAAAAAGCTTTGGAAGCAGAGTCCGAGTCTGCCGCGTAGGACGGGCTACCGAAGCTTCGGGACGTGCCTGTCCTCTCGAAATGGCGGCACAGCCACGCATCACTCTACCTGTTTAGTTGATTCGCGAAATAGCTAACCCATACGGACTACTGCCCGCGGGGAAGGGCGAGCCCGCCAATTCCGTCGGGTCTCCGGTCGTGGGATTCAGGCTGTAGCCCGAGATGCTGCCGCAACCCTGGTTGGCCACGTACAGGAATCGTCCCGTAAAGTCCACCGTGTCGTCCAGTGGGAGTGCATTGCAATCGCCTGCCCTGATAAAGAAGGGCGAGTTCTGCGTCTCGGTTGGGGCCCCCGTCATGCTATTGAGGCTGAAGACGGTGATAGCGCCGCAACCGTTGTCCGCCACGTATAAGAATTGCCCTCCCGGGCCCAGCGCGAGTCCGAAGGGCTGTGCACTGCATTCGCTTGGCGGCGGGATGGAGAAGGGTGAGCCCGATATCGCCTTGAGCGCTCCGGTGACAGCATCAACCCCAAAAACAGAGAGAGTGCTCCGGCTGTGGTTGCTCACGTACAGGAACGCCCCCGAAGGCGCCACTACGAGTGCATAGGGCTGAATGCCTGGCCCCAGGTTGTCCGGCTGGTCGGTGAAGGGCGAACCCGAGATCATCGTCAGCGCTCCCGTGCTCGCGTTGATTGTGAAGCCCGAGATGTCGCCGGTCAGATGGTCGCTCACATATAGGAACCTACCCGTGGGATCCACGGTCAGTTGCTGAGGGCCAGGCTGCGAGTCTCCTTCTGGCGGGATGGCGAAGGGTGATCCCGGCACCGGCGTGAGCGCTCCGCTGTCCGTGTCGATGGCGTACCCGGAGACGTCATTGCTACTGCGGTTGGCCGTGTACAGGAACTTTCCCGAGGGATGCAACGCGATTCCACGCGGGCCGCTGCCACCCGCAAAGGGCGAGCCCGAAATGGTCACCAGCGTTCCGGTAGCCGAGTCGATGGCGAATGCGGAGACTCCGTTCGTACCCCCGTTGGACACGTACAGGAACTTTCCCAGGAGTTCCACCACCGAATCGCGCGGGCCGCTCGGCCCCAAGAAGGGCGACCCTACCACCCCCGATAGCGCTCCGCTCGTGTTATCGACGGCGTATCCGGAAATGTCGTTCGAGTTCTCGTTCGCCGTGTAGGCATAACTCGGCACAGGGCTGATCACCTTCTCCGGCACGCAACAGCCCACCGCGACGGCCGCTCCCACCACCATGGCTGATGCCGCAAGTACGCTCACCCAATTCCTGCTCATGATCCCCCCTGCTGGGAAGAGAGGTTCGGCCCCAACACCCATTCCACCTCGAACCGGAAAACCAAAAGGAATACAAAGTCTTATATCACCGAGGCCTTTCCCAATGAAGCGATTCGTTCTCCCCGGCGCCCCCTTCGCGCATCCTCCGTCTCCGCACACCCTCACGCTATAATCACCCGGCAATGCGGCTTACTGTCTCCCCTGACGAAATGTTTCTCGCCCTCGTCAGCATGATCCAGGTGACTCGCCCGGCGCTTCTAAAGCCCGCGGGCGACAGCTTCGATGTGGACGTTTCGCCCCTCCTCGCGCAGAAGGAATTGACCGACGACGAGCGGCTCGTCCTCCGCCTTTACGGCGTCCTCTCCGCCGGAGCAGATTCCCGAAGCTTCGGGACCAGCTTCGCCTTCGACCTCACCTCCTCAGAAGGCGATCGCCTCTCCCGCGCCCTGGCCCTCGTCGAGTCCTCGCGCCAATGGCCCGCCGACGCCGTCGCCCTCAGCCGCGCGCTTCGCCGCCAGCTCGCCACCGGCGCCTGACCACCGAACCCCTGCCGAAACGTCCAGCCGTCCCGGGCGGCGCTCTGAGTTCCAGTCGTCTCCGCGCCGCTCCGTGCAATCGGCGGCCTGTGATGAAATCCGTCTCATTTTTCACCGGCATGCTACTCTCACCTGCATCGAATGACCTACGACCTCATCTGCGTCGGCGCCGGGCCCACCGGCCTGGCCTGCGCCATCGAAGCCAAACGCGCCGGCATGAACCCGCTCGTCCTCGACAAAGGCTGCCTGTGCAACTCGCTGCTGCATTACCCGGCCAACATGGTTTTCTTCACCACCGCGGAGCGCATGGAAATCGGCGACCTGCCCATGGCCATCTCCGGCGACAAGCCCACGCGCACCGAAGCGCTCAAGTATTACCGCAAAGCCGCGGAGCACTACGGCCTGGGAGTCCGGCAGTACGAAGCGGTCGAGGATTTGCGTCCCGCGGACGGGGCGTTTCGCGTGCGCACTCGGCATCCCAGCGGAACGCCCGACGAGCACCGCGCCACGCGCGTGGTCATCGCCACGGGCTACTACGACATTCCGAAGCTCCTGCGCGTTCCTGGCGAGGAGTTGCCGCACGTCTCCCACTACTACACCGAGCCGCATTCCTTCTGGCGTCGCAACGTCGTGGTGATCGGGGCAGGGAATTCCGCCGCGGAGGCCGCGCTCGAACTGTTCCGCGCGGGCGCGCGCGTCACGCTGGTGCATCGCGGGAAACAGGTGAGCCGCCGGATCAAATATTGGGTGCTGCCGGACATCGAGAATCGCATTGCCGCGGGCGAAATCCAGGCGCAGTTCAATTCCTTGGTTAGCCGGATCGAGCCCGGGCAGGTAGTCAGTGGCCCGTCGCGCGGAAGCGATGCGGCAAAACGTATTCCGTCTCGCCGCGCAGGCGAGCCCGCTCCGGTCCCGCCGGAGGGCCGCATTCTGCCCGCCGACGCGGTTTTCGCCCTGACCGGCTACCAGCCTGACTTCGCATTCCTGGTCCGCCAGGGCATCCAGCTCGATCGCGCCACCCAGAAGCCCGCGGTCAATCCGGCTACGCTGGAGACCAATGTTCCCGGGCTCTACGTCGCCGGCGTCATTGTGGGCGGGGAGCACACCAGCGAAATCTTCATCGAAAACGGCCGCTTCCACGGCAAACAAATCGTCGCTTCGTTCGCCTAGGGCGGGCGGACTTCCGGCAAAGATATGAGGGATTCCATTTACAGGAAATACCCGAAGAAAGTCCAGCCGGACAAATTGGAAAGACTATAGGTTGTAGTCCATTCGCCTAGCGGATATACCCTATATCCTCAATCGGGTAGAGGGTGTAGAGTCTGCGCTGCCTGGACTGTGGGGGAATCCAGCTATGCCCGCAGACCGCAAGTCATCCCGCTACACGCAGAGGCGCCGGAACAAGCCCGTTCCGCGCGCCAGTTCGATTGCGATTTCTGCGCCACAGTGGACAGAAGTGATTGCAGGCTCCGCAGATTTCATTGCCATGACCGATCCCCAGGCGGGTCTCACTTTTTTGAATCCCGCGGGCCGTAAGATGGCAGGGCTGAGTCGGGAGGAAGCCATTCAAGGCAGGCTCCTGACCCAGTTGTACACCGATACTTCGGCGGCGCTCATCGCCGATACCGCTCTCCCCCAGGCGAAACGCGACGGCTCCTGGAGCGGTGAAACCTGCCTGCACACAACCAACGGGCACGAGATCCCCCTGTTCCAGGTGATCGGCGTGCACAGGGATGAGAAGGGACGCATCCTCGGATACGCGACGCTGGCGCACGATATCTCCGCTCGCCGGAGCGCGGAAGAATCGGTGCACGCAATGGACGAGGCGCTCGAGAGGCAGTCGAGGCTTCTCGACCTGGCTCACGACGCGATTATCGTGCGGGGATTCGATGGCCGGGTGCTTTATTGGAACCAGGGCGCGGCAAGGAAGTATGGCTGGACCAAACAGGAAGCCATCGGAAAAATCACGCACACCCTGCTACGGACCGTGTACCCGGAGAACCGCGATCGGATGGAGGAGAAACTGCTCGCTGACGGCTTTTGGGAGGGCGAACTCGTTCATATGAATCGCAATGGAAACCAAATCACCGTAGCTAGCCGCCAGATTCTGGATCGATCGAGCCCGGGGACCCTCGCTGCAGTTCTTGAAATCAACCGGAATATCACCGATCAGAGGGAGTCGGAACGGAAGCTTCGCGCCAGTGAGGAGGTCATGCGCGAGCTGACCGGCCGCCTGCTCGAATCCCAGGATGAAGATCGCCAGCGCATCTCGCGGGAACTGCACGATACCACCAGCCAAATCCTCACCGGCATCCTCAGCCGGCTCTATCTGGTGCGAAAGAGCGCCCACCCTCTGGACGAACCCTCCAGACAGGCGCTGACCGCGGCTTTGAAATTGGCGGAGGGACTGGCCGATTTTATCCGCATCTTTTCTTCCAGCCTACACCCATCCATCCTTGACGAGCAGGGGCTGGCCGCGGCCATCCGCTGGTACGCTGATGGCATAGCGGCGCAGAGCAAAATCCGGATGAGCATTGAAGTGCCGGCGAATTTGCCGCGCCTCCCGCAAATTGCCGCGCGGTCGCTCTATCGCCTCATGCAGGAGAGCGTCTCGCGCCTTCGCCTGCATCCGGCGACGACGGCTGTGCTTGTCCGCCTGTCCCTCCGTCCCGGCGTGTATACGATGGAAATCGTCGCGGAAGGCGGACCAAGGCCGGTCGCGCCTGGCGGGAAAACCGATATAGATATTTCCGGCCTGGGCGTCGGCGTGGTGGGAATGCGCGAGCGCATGAGACAGCTCGGGGGACAACTCGAAGTCCAATCGAGCGATCGAGGCACCGTAATCCGAGCCGTGCTGCCTCTGGGCCAGGCGGCCGGCACGCCGGCCACGGCTTCCGCCCGCAGTTAGTGTCCTCGCAATTTTTCCTGCCTTAGCCGGGTGTAGAATATCGCTATCCCCAGCTCACGGAGGATAACCGTGATGATACAGTGGGGGACTGCGTTCACAAGGCTGGGCGGCATCGTGCTTCTGGCCTTGACCATAGGCGTTTACAGCTTTGCTCAAACCAAATCAGCTCCAGTCGACCCGGGCGTGCGCGGCGGGCCGGCTGGTGCCGGCGGTCCGCTGAAGGGTCTTACCGCGGACGAAACTGCGTTCTTCCAGGATGGGCAAGCAAGGTTCGCTGATGTCGAGGTCGTGACCGGTGGCTCGAACAACGGCCTCGGTCCTCGCTTCAACTCCAACCAATGCCTCTCCTGCCATTCGCAGCCGGATGCCGGGGGAACCAGCCCGGTCCATAACCCCTTGTTCGCAGTCGCCACGTTGAACGGCGCGAAGAACACGGTGCCCTGGTTTATCACGCAAAATGGCCCGGTGCGCGAAGCGCGGTTCAAGAAGAGCGACGGAGTCAGCGACGGCTCAGTGCACGATCTGTTCGTGATCACCGGGCGAGCCGACGCCGCCGGCTGCAACATTGCCCAGCCGGACTTCCTCCCGGCGGGGGATCCGCTCACAGGGCGGGGCGGAAATCGGAACATTATTTTCCGAATCCCTACACCCGTGTTTGGCGCGGGGCTCATCGAAGCGATTCCAGACTCGGCCATCCTTGCGAACATGAAATCGAACGCAACGGAAAAATCCGCCATGGGCATTTCCGGCCACGCGAACGCGCACCTGAGCGGAAATGTGAACCGCAGCGCAAACGACGGAACCATCTCGCGCTTTGGGTGGAAGGCGCAGAACAAATCCCTGCTCCTGTTCGCCAGCGAGGCCTACAACGTTGAAATGGGAGTCACCAACCAGCTTTTCCCGCAGGAGCGCGACGAAACTCCGGGGTGCGTCTTCAACGCCACTCCCGAGGACACCCTCAACTTCACGCCCGCTCCCACGACCTCCGGCAATACGAACACGGCGGTCATCTCCGACATCGAAGCCTTTGCCAACTTCATGCGCATGCTGGCGCCACCCGCTCCGGCTCCCGCCACCCCCTCCAGCGAGAGGGGACGGGCGACGTTTGCAAACGTGGGCTGCGTGCATTGCCATACACCCTCGCTCGCCACGGGCGCAAAAATTGCCAGCGGCTCCTCAACCAGCCCGAGCGCGGCGCTTTCCAATCGGATGGCGAATCTTTACTCGGACCTCCTGGTGCACCACATGGGCAAAGGACTGGCCGATGGGATCACACAGGGCGGCGCCGGTCCCGACGAGTTCCGCACCGCTCCTCTCTGGGGCGTCGGCCAACGCGTGTTCTTCCTCCATGATGGACGGACAAGCAACCTGGTGGACGCCATCCGGGAGCATCGGAGCCCGGGCAGCGAGGCGAACCGGGTCATCGAGCATTTCAACCGGCTGACGGTCGAGCAGCAGCAGGAAGTGATCGATTTCCTGCGGTCGCTCTGACGAGAACAGCGGTTTTCCTGGAGTAGGGCAGGGATTCTTGCGTGTTGTCCGTGAAGCACCGGGAGCGAGACAGACCCTTCCTGCCTCAGGGCCGGCAGGTTGTGTTACCGAAGCTGTTTGCGGGTTCGGCGGACTCTCTGTTAGCCTAATGCCGTATGCCTTCCCTCGTTACTGAAGCAGTCGAAACCGTCACCGCGCTGGTCAAAGGCTTTTCCGTCACCTTCCGCACCATGCTGGGCAAGACCACCACGGAAGGTTATCCCGATGAGCCCGTGCACTTCATGCCGCGCTATCGGGGCATCCACGTGCTCCAGCGCGACGAGCACGGCCTGGAAAAATGTGTAGGCTGCTTCCTGTGCGCCGCCGCCTGTCCCGCGAACTGCATTTACATCGAAGCCGCGGATAATACCGACGCGCAGCGCATCTCCGCCGGCGAGCGGTACGCTAGCGTCTACAACATCGACTATTCCCGCTGCATTTTCTGCGGCTACTGCGTGGAAGCCTGTCCCACCGACGCCATCACTCACGGCCACGGCTTCGAGTTGGCCACTTACAACATCAATTCGCTCCTCTACCGCAAAGAGCAACTGCTCGAGCCCTGGCCGCCGAAGAAATCTGTGTAGCACAGACAATCCTGTCTGTGCAGCTCGCGCCTAAGCCGCGACGAAATGAGTCGAGCCGGGACTTGGCATGGGCAGTCGTGCCCGCCGGATAGTTCGCGGCGCGGGCTGCCGCGGCACAGACAAGATTGTCTGTGCTACTTGTGCGCGCTCGACCAGCGCCATTCCTCCGGAGATTTGGCGAAGCCTGCCTTGAGCGGAATCCTTTCGATATATGCGCGAACGCGCTCAAGCTGGGCCAAATCACGAATCCAGTGGTCAAACGATTCATCCTGCCAGAAGGGTTTGCCGGTTCGCCCCAGAGCCGCGTTGGCCTCTCGCGCCGAAACTCCTTTGAGTCCCTGGGTGATTCGAGGCAGGGGTACCCGCGGCTGGAGCAAAACGTGAACGTGGTTGGGCATGATTACATAGGCTTCCAGCAGGTAGAAAGATAGATCCGCCTGACCCTGGAACACTGCGCTCTCCACGAGGCTGGCTACCGCGGGCTCTGCGAGCCACTTGGGACCCGACCGGGCGGAATCGAGATTCCGCTCCGCTTCGAGGAACTGCTTCCTAGGCTCTTTCTCGAGTCGCACAAGCTTCTTCACCACATCCAGCGGGAGCGATCCATACAGCCGGAATGTCAGGAAGATGGCCTTGGTTTCAGGGTGCCAGTGCGGCAAATTGCGCGCGTAGTACGTCATCGGCCCACGGTAGCACAGACAGTCCTGTCTGTGCGGGGCATAGCGCTCCCACGAATTATCCGACGGGCACGATTGCTCGGCGTCGAGTTCCGGGCGCAATCATTTTGTCGTGGGACGGGCTGCGGCGCGCACAGGCAGGATTGCCTGTGCTACTTACGGCGGAGGGCGGTAAGCACGGCTAGGCCGGCGCTCAGCAATCCCATCGTTGCCGGCTCGGGCACGGTTTCCTCGGGAAAGAAGCTGAGCGGGTCCGTCGTGCCGTTCACCGTTTCGTTGAGGGAGAAGGCCAGCGTCGGATCGGCCAGCGTAGCGAGCGTGAAATCGATCTCGAAGCCCTGTGAGCCGTTGGTTGTGTCCGTAGGATACGCAATCGCCCAACTGCTGATGGCCGCCCCGGGATTGATCTGAAAGTTGCCGTTAAACGTGGCAATGGTTTGGCCCAACGCATTTTCAGCCGCGTTGTACACGGAACCGACGATCACCGGATGATCGGGATCGCCTTCCTCGTATGCAACGATAACCTCCTGCCCTACCCTTGGCACGGTCGCGGCCATGCCAAAGAACATGCTGTAGTTCGGCGGGGAGGTTGCGCTCGGCGACTCAACCAGCGTGGGACTCAAAGAATTGTCGAGATTGAGCGTTTGAGGAGCACCGGCCCCCGGCGGTTCCTGGACCAGGCCGACGAAGACGCAGGGTTCAATGAACCCGGGCGTTCCGCCCACCACCGTGGTGTCCAGACTGAACCCCGGGCCGACGGGCGTAGTGGTGTTCGGAGTCACGGTGTCCGCCATCGCCGCATGCGCGAAGAAAAGGGCAGCTCCAAATACCAGTAGAAGGTGTCGAATCCCCATTTGCGCCCCCCAGCGGTCCCCGGACAGAATCTAGCCGCAAAATCCGAGCAGTTAGAATGCCGGATCACGCGGCCATGATGCACGGGAAGTACAGGGGGTTATTGGGGGCGAGTTGGAGAAAGCGCAAAGTTTTGCGGCAGTTGGCCAGTAGCACAGACTCCCGAAGCCCCGGGACCTGTATGTGCCTACCCTAGCCCCGCCGTGGACCCACCGACGGGCACAACCGCCGGATGCCGCACGCCAGCTCGGCTCAGCTTCTCGTTGCTCAGTAGCCGGTAGCTCAGCCAATCCCGAAGCCACTGGATGTCCTTGCTACCTGCGGCGAGCCTTTTCAAAGTTCGATTATCGCCCATCTGTCGCGCGTTATAAGACCTACTACCTAATGTAAACATAATAGGAGGCCGCGTGCAGCCCCGGGAAGACAGCGGAGTTCAGCATCGGAAGTCCATCGGCCCGCGCCCTAGTGCGTGTCTTCTGCCGGCAGCGCGGGCGACCGGGCCGGCCGTGGCCCACGGCGCTCGACGCGCCGTTCCGATCGCGCATCGCCGCGGTGAGGTGTCGCATGCTCTCTAGCCGTCACCTCTGCGTTCCGGAGGGGCATGCCGGTTCCGTTCGAGCCCTCGGCCGTCCCTCGCTCCGTGCTGCGCGGCTTTCCGGATTGGCCGGACTGGCCAGATTGGCCCGTGGCAGCAGTTCCGGAGCCTGCAGCGAGCAACGCACCGTTGATGAAATCCGCCAGCAGGCTGTGCGTTTTCCGCGACTCCGCCCCGTTCGCGGCTTTCCCATTTCCGGAGGTACGCGGAGGTATCGACCGGCCCTCGAGCATCCATCGCGCAAAGAGGGCCAGCGCCGACTCCTCCATCATCTCTTCCAGCAGAGCAGCCAGCTCCCTGCGAAGATTCGCAACGTGTTCCAATTTGGACATTTCGAAGTATCGCAGCGAAGTGCTCGAACAGCCCCGAAGATACTCCACCGGAGGTTCACCGAGACGAGTCATAGTGTGTCCCCTGAGGACTGGGCAATTACAGCAGTGTTGCAACTACCCAGAAGAGTAACACAGCGCAAGTACTATGCAACATATATTCCGCCTGTGGAAATCTTCGGCGGCCCAGCAGGCGCCGGCTCTTGTAGGTTCTCCGGCGCCGCGGCGTTTCGATAATCGGCCATGTGCAGCGCCTGCAGCGGCGATCCCGAAGATCCCCCCGCCGCGCACGGCCTGTCCCGAACCTTCGGGACCCTGGAGGACGACGACTCGCCCTTCTGGGCCTGGTGGCGAGAGGTAGAGGAAGACCCGGAAGAACCGTCTGACGCCGCATCCGGCCGGCAGGCGATACCTTCCAGTTAAGTCCAGGGATTTCAGTAAGTTCCCTGGACGCCGCATAGTGCCCGCGCGTGGCATCTCTGGCGCGGGACCGCCGGCGGCGTTAAACGCAGCGGCGCATCGAGCGCGTACGGGTGTGCCTGCCTGCGGTAGGCAGGTCCGAACGGCCACGCTTCCGGTGGGACAGACATTCTTTCCTGCCCCAGTGAGCTTGAGTCACAAATGCAGTGAGGAGAGGCAGTCCCGAAGCTTCGGGATGCCTGTCTTACCCAGGGAGGCCCCCCGATGGCGCGACAACCGATCTGCCTGGTTCCGGTTCACTGGACGCCACGCGAGGTCCACGCGCACTCCTGCTCGGACGGCAGCCACATCCATATAACGTACGCGGAGCGGCGTCAACTGATTGCCGCGGGCCTGGCCGATTACGTCGTGTATCCGCGAGTGCTGCGGATGAAGCGTGTCGTGCCGCTTCGCGGTCTCTCAGCCAAGACGGGTGAATATCTTGCATCGCAGATCTATGCCGGACGCGCCTGGACCCGGACCATCCGGGCGGCAAAATGGGTAGCCATCGGCTTCGCGGTGGGCTACCTGGCACACTCGGCTGTGCGGTGAGCGGGAAGGGGCCGCGGTGGGGGCTGGGCGGGCGGCGGGCTAGGGCCGATGAAAAAAGATGGGTCGAGGGTCAGATTTCTCTTGACAATGTGGGACCGATAAGATATATTATGTTAACTAGAAAATCTGCCTGGAAATGCCTATATTCCTTACAATCTAAGCAGTTCGGCCAGCGCGGCTCCGCAGCGCTTCCCTTCTCGCGGGGGATGGTGGCGGGGTGTCCGTTCTTTGGTGGAGACGGGGATGGAGCCGGCTACGGTTTTGCCGGTGTGCCTGCCGCCCGGGCCAGTTCGTAGTCGATGTACTGCACCAGCGACTCGCGGTCGTCACCCACCAGGCGCCGTCCGTTGACGAAGACGGTAGGAGTGTTGGCGACCTTCAGGGCCAGTCCCTCGTCGGTGCTCTTGTCGATTTCGGTTTTCATCGCAGGGTCGGCCATGCAGGCCTTGAATGACTCGGCGTCGTAGCCGACGGCCAGACCCTGCTCGACGACGGTCTCCCAGATATTGTCCGCGCTGATGCTGTCCTGGTGGTCGAACATGTATTCGGAATAGGGCCAGAACGCGGCGGGGTCTTTGTGATAGATGCAGCGGCCAGCGGTGGCAGCGGTGAGCGTCCAGACGTGAATCTGCGGGAGAGGGAACTCGCGGAAGACGAAACGCACCTGGGGATAATTCGGATAGATGCCGCGCAGGATTCCGCTCAGGCGGCGGCAGCTCGGGCACTGCAGGTCGGCGTACTCCACCACGACAACTTTTGCATTGGCCGGGCCGCGCGAGGGAGCGGAGGAGAAATCCATCTGCGCGCGGATTTTTGCAAACGGATCCGTTTGCATGTCGGCGAGATCGCCCTGGATGATGTAGCGTCCGTCATCGCTCACGAACAGGCTAAGCGTGTTCGACTGCCCGTCCACAGTAATGTCCACGCTCACTGCGCGAAGGCCCGGAATCGCAGTGGGCTGCGGTTCCCCGATTCTCAATTTGAATTTCGGGCCGAGCGCAAAGAGATTGCGCAGGTACCCTTCGATGCGGCGACCGACGGGTGACGCAGCCGCGCTCTGGGCCCCCGCGGAGCCCGCCGGCTTTCTGGCGGGCGATGCGGAGGGCAGCGGAGCGGCGGGCGGATCCTGTGCACTCGCGGCAGCAGAGAGAAAGAGCGAGCAGAGCATCGCGCAGACCTTCTTCATAGCGGGCAATTCCCTCCCCTTGTAGCGCCGGCCTCAAGCTTCGGGACCGGCATCAATCTTTCTTTCCGCTGACACAACAAAAGCCAATCGGCAGCCGGCGCGGGAGGCCGGCGCTACAAATCAAGAATCGGCTGGCACGCGCGCGCCCGACCGGGATCGAAATGACTGCGCTACGGGAACTTTGCGGCCGATGCCGAACGCTTTCGAAGTGATTTTCAGGCCCATGGCGGCTTGCTGGCGCTTGTACTCATTGTGGTCCACTTTGAGCGCGATCTCCTCCACCATTTTAAGCGGCAGCTTTTCTTTTTCGGCGATCTCGTCGGGGCTCATCATCTCTTCGATGTAGTCGCGGAGGATGCGGTCGAGCGCCTCGTAGGGAGGCAGCGTGTCCTGGTCTTTCTGATTCGCCCGCAGCTCGGCGGAGGGTGGCTTGGTGATGGATGCGCGCGGGATCAATTCCCTTCCCTGCGGTCCCTGCTGGTCGGCGTTGCCGAGCATACCGCCGGTAGAATTCAAATGCTCAGCAAGTGAATAGACCATCGTCTTCGGCACGTCGGAAATTACGGCGAGGCCGCCGGCCATATCGCCGTACAGAGTGCAATAGCCCACGGCGAGCTCGGATTTATTTCCGGTGGTCAGCAGGAGCGCGCCGAACTTGTTCGAGAGGGCCATGAGCAGGTTGCCGCGGATGCGCGCCTGGATATTTTCTTCCGTCGCGTCCTCAGGCCGGCCACGGAAGGATTCGGAGAGCGCGTTGCGATAGGCGTCGAAGATTGTGGTGATGGGGATGAGCTGAAACTCGATGCCGAGATTGCGCACAAGCTGCTGCGAGTCGGCGATGCTCCCTTCGGAGGAATACGGGCCGGGCATGCCGACGCCAAGCACATTCTGGGGGCCGACGGCCTCTGTGGCCAGCGTGGCCACGACGGCGGAGTCCACACCGCCGCTCAGGCCGACGATCACGCGGCGGAAGCCGCATTTGCGCACGTAGTCGCGCGCCCCGAGGACGAGGGCCTGGTGCACGGCTTCGATTTCCTCCTCGGGCTGCGGGTGGACGTCGCCACGCTGCGTTTCCGTATCGTAGAGAACGAGGTCTTCGGCAAAGGCGGTGGCGCGCGCAGCCATTTCTCCGCTGCCCGAGTAAACGCAACTGGCGCCGTCGAAGACGAGGCTGTCGTTTCCGCCCACCTGATTGACGTACACAACGGCGCGTCCGTGATGGACGGCGAGCGAACTCAGCATCTTGGCGCGCAGGTCGCGCTTCTGCAGGTGGAAGGGCGAGGACGAAACATTGATGATGAGTTCGGCGCCTTTGGCAACGAGCTCCGCCACGGGATCGCGTTCGTAGAGCGGGCGGGCCCAGAATTGTTTGTCGTTCCAGATGTCCTCGCATACGGTGATTCCGAGCCGGACGCCACAGAACTCGACGGCGTGCTGCGTGTGCGCGGGCTGGAAGTAGCGCGACTCGTCGAACACGTCGTAGGTGGGCAGCAGCATTTTGCGCTGGAGGAAAAGGATGCGGCCGAAGCCGACCAACGCGGCGCAGTTGGCCACGCGTTTGCCGACTTCGTCCTGGGCGTGGCCGACGAGGCCGACGATCGAGGGAAGCGGAATCTCCGCGGCAAGGCGATCGAGTTCCTCCAGGTTGCGCTGGACGAACGCGGGCCGCTCGACGAGGTCGAAGGGAGGATAGCCGCAGAGGCAAAGCTCGGAAAAGATCGCGAGGTCGGCGCCGCGCCGGCGAGCTTCCGCGGCCGAGTCGCGAATCTTGGCGGCGTTGCCCTCGAAGTCGCCGACGGTCGGATTGATCTGGGCCAGCGCGACTTTCATCGATACAAATAGAATACGAGTATGGGGGGCGCGAGGCAATCTTTGCAGAGATTGCGAGTCATGAAACGTTGGGAGAAGCCCGGGAGGCTGGCCCCACTTATTTGGAATCAGGGCGGTTTCGGTAACGCCGGGCAAGGACGATTACCAAACCACTGCCGATTGCGGCCCAGACGACGCCGCGAATGAAAACATTTCGCAAAGTCAGGGGTGGGAACTGGCCGGGCCAGAGCCTCCAAGAGATGTAGTCGTCAAGCGTGCTCGCAAGAGTCATTCCCCCGCCGAACATGAACACTCCGGCGAGAATGATGTACCGGAGAGTGGGTGTCTGCGTGACAGCGCGCAGGCCATGCAGACCAAACGCGAGGCGAAATCCGAAAAGCCGCATGACGAGGACGACAATCGCACACCACAGCGCGGCCGCTGGCAAGGATATGAGGAGAGGAATAAGAAACTGCGCCACTGGGCCAATCCTAGCTCACAGTCTAGTGCGAATCCATCCGGGCTGAGCATCTGGGAATGGCGGCCTCGGGCGCGGCGGCGGAGTCGCGGATTCTCGCGGCGTTGCTCCCGCTCTGCGGGACCGACGGTCGGGTTGATTTGGGCCAGCGCGACTTTTAGGGGGAAAGGATACGAAGGGGATTGCTGGAAGTAAGGAAGCGGAGCAATGAGTGACGAGTGGCCCGCGGTCAATCCGACGGGCAGGCGAGAGCATTCGCCTGATTCCGGTTCGTGAGTTGGATAATCGTTTGGGCTTCGGTGACCTCATCGCCCGGCACCTGACCGAAATCCATATACCGCAAGGTTGCCTTTGGAGTAGAGTTTCGCCAAGCCAGAGCTTGGGAATCGCGTTTAGATTTGGTTGGTGATTGGAGGAGGGGCCATGCGGGGCAAGAGTCTAATACTGGCTCTGCTGCTTGTGGTCGCGACTGTGGGTTGGGGACAAGAACTTCTTCCAGCGGATGCTATCCGGTTTGACCCGCCCGCGGGATGGAAGTCCGGCACCGCTTATGCCGGTTATTACTTCGCTTTCTCGCGGGACGGAATAGTTTTCTTCGCTTTTGATGAAACCGGCAATGTAAACGGGCTGCCTCTGGCTGAGTATGTGGATCGAGAATTTAGGAACAAGGGCTTGCCAAGCGGGGCGCGCCGCCAGGTGCAATGGGACGGCGTGGGTACGATCGAAGTGGAGGTGGCCCAGGGCGACGATATGTACCTGGACCGCTACCTGACGGGACCAAATGAAGGAATTACGAAGGTGGGATGCGCCCAAAGCGCCGAAGCCAAGAACCCCAAGCAGGAATGGGAGAAAACCGGCCGCAAGAACTGCTATCAGTTGTTCTCCCGAATCCACTTCAACAAGACCAAGTACGCCTGGGTCACCGGCAAGCCGCCGGCCGTTGTGGCCGCCGCTCCGTCTAACACAGCTCCCCAGGCAACGCCAGCGGCAGCTACCGCCACGGAATCCTCCGCGGAGGGGCAACGCACGGCTGAGGCTGCGACGCACTCCAGCCTCGGCGACGGGCTCTACAAGAAGGGTGACTTGGACGGCGCGATTGCCGAATTCGGAGAATCTCTCCGGCTCAATCCCAATAATGCCTACGCGCATGGGTACCTCGGCGTCGCTCTCTATGCCAAGCGTGACTGGGGCGGTGCGATTGCCGAATTCCGAGAATCCCTGCGCCTCAATCCCAACGATGCCGTTTTACACAGCAACCTCGGCAACACGCTCAAGGCCACGGGCGACTGGGACGGGGCGATCGTCGAGTACCGCCAGTCCCTCCGGCTCGATCCCAACAATGCCGTTGTTCACAAAGAGCTAGGCGACGCGCTCGATGCCAAGGGCGACGGGAACGGCGCGATTGCCGAATATCGTGAAGTGCTCCGGCTCAATCCGAAAGATGCCACGGCGCAAAAGGACCTCAACCTCCTAACAAACATGCAGAGATACCGCGAAGCGATCCGGCGGAATCCCTTCGATTCCAATGCGCACGAGGACCTCGGCGATGCGCTCGATCTAAAGGGCGACCTGAACGGCGCGATTGCTGAATATCGTGAAGCGGTCCGGCTGGATCCCAACAACACCCATGCGCACCGCGCCCTCGCCCACGCGCTCAATAAAAAGGGCGACCTGAACGGCGAGATTGCCGAATATCGCGAAGTGGTCCGGCTCGAACCAAACGATGCACATGCGCACCAATACCTCGGCATATTGCTCGAGCAAAGCGACCTTGACGGCGCGATCGCTGAATATCGTAAGGCGCTGCGGCTCGACCCGACTTTTTGGGGCTATCAGCTCTCCCTCGACAGGGCGCTTGAGGCCAAGGGTCGCGTGGAGGGTGTGGGCGCGGGCAAGCCGCCTACCGTCGTAGCGGCTGCTCCGTCAAGTACAGCTTCCCAGGCACCGCCGTCGGCAATTGCCCCTGCGCCATCTTCCCCGGAGGCAAAAAACAAGGCTTTGGCTGCCCGCCTCCTCGGCGACGCGCTGGCGGACAAGGGCGACCTAAACGGCGCCATTGCCAAGTATCGGGAGGCTCTCCAGTTCGATCCCAACGACATCTCCGCGCATAGTAAACTTGGCCGCGCGCTCGATACCAAAGGCGACCTGGACGGCGCGATTCTTCAATACCGCGAAGAGGTCCGGATCTTTCCCGGCGATGCCCTTGCGCACCGCAACCTCGGCCGCGCGCTCGCTTCCAAGGGCGACCTCCACAGCGCCCTCGGTGAACTCCGCGAATCGGTCCGGCTCGATCCGAGTGATCGCAGGGTGCAGGCCGACCTGGTCACTGCAGAATTCCGCGAAGCCATCCAGCTCAATCCCAACGATGCCTTTGCGCACCATCATCTCGGCAACGCGCTTTCCGTCAAGCGTGACTGGAACGGCGCCATTACTGAATATCGTGAGGCGCTGCGGCTCGATCCGAACGATGCTGAGACGCACGGCGACCTCGGTGTGGCGCTCGATGGCAATGGCGACTGGGACGGCGCGATTGCCGAATTGCGCGCAGCCATCCGGATCAATCCGAACGATGCCGGCGCGCATGAATCCCTCGGCGTTGTCCTCAATAGCAAGGGCGACTATGACGGCGCGGCCGCCGAATTCCGCGCAGCCGTCCGGCTCAATCCCAACGATGCCAAGGCTCACTATCGCCTGGCCAACGCGCTCAGTATCATCAGGGAATGGGATGGCGCGATTGCTGAATACCGTGAGGCCCTGCGGCTCAATCCCAACGATGCCAACGCGCACTACTTCTGGGGCGAGGCGCTGGCTATGCGCGCCGATTGGGACGGCGCAATTGCCCAATACAACGAAGCCTTGCGGCTCAATCCCAACAATTCCTATGCTCGTGACGGGATCGCAGAGGCCCTCCGCTACAAGGGTAATGGGCAGGCAGGCCGTCCATCCAGCCGGGCAAGCAACACGAGATCCGCGCCCAAATCCGACCCCACACCCTTCTTCACATTCCGCGCTGAATGCTGGGACCCTGTGACTAAACGGCAGTCATCGTGCTTCACGCACAAATAAAGCTCTTCAATCCATCGCCTTGCCGCCCAGGACCGGCTCCGGCACCCCAAAGCGCGCGTTAAATGGGGTTGTGCGCCCGGCGCACGGGGTCTAATTTCGACGACGGGGGCCGCCCCGCCACTTGGACCCTTCCCGCGTCCCGCTGGTTCGGGAGCGGCGCTCTCCTGGCCTGCCAGCCCTGGCGGGATTCCCTGCCCCGCCGAAGGCGGCTCAAGAGTCGTGAATCGAGGAGGATCGCACCTGTCATGAATGACGCCACCAAACGTTCGATTTTTCGTTGGAATCACATCGTCTTTAGCATTCCGATAGTCGGTTATATCTATAGTCCGTTTGAAAGACTTCCGGACTACGCCCCCGCAACTCGGTTTGTCTTCCTTCCTGTGATGGTCCTTTCGGGATTGTGGATGTGGAAAGGCCATCTCGTTCGGCGACTTTTTTCGAAAGGATCGCCCCAATCAGATGCTGCCCAGAAGAGGCTTCCCCTAGCAGAAGCTGCGCAGCTAAAATAGCTGCGAGAGTTGGAGCTGCACATGAAAAGGCCCGTACCGGTGGAATCTGCCTCTCGATTCATCGACGAGAAGATCAAGGAACTTGGGGACTGGCGCGGGAAGACGCTCGCGAAAGTGCGCGAAATCGTGCACGAGGCAGACCCTGAGATCGTCGAAGAGTGGAAGTGGATGATTCCCGTTTGGTCCCACGGCGGCATCGTTTGCACGGGAGAGACGTACAAGAAGGTCGTCAAGATGACATTTGCCAAGGGAGCTGCGTTGAAGGACCCCGCACGTCTATTCAACTCCAGCCTCGACGGAAATGTCAGGCGCGCCATCGACATCCACGAAGGCGAGAAGGTGGATGAGGCGGCTTTGAAGAATCTCATCCGCGCTGCAGTGGCGGTCAATCTAGAAAGGCTCAAAGGGCTCAAGCGCAAGAGCAAGGCGAAGCCCCGGCGAGCGAGCAGCAAACGGGCCGACTAGTACCGTTCCAACTTGTTGCGGCTCGGTTCCGGGCTCATCTTTTCCAAAGAACGCGCGGGGCGCACGGTTTCTCGAGTTTGCTACATGTAGTTGGAACGGCACTAGCTTCATCGCAGGTCCCGGCCATATTCCCTTCCCTAGGCGTGAGGGAACATCATGTCGAAGAACGGTGGCATCATCGGGGTATCCGATCATGGCGGTTGGGCGGTGCTGGTGACGGTGGCGCGTGATGGGACGCTCCTCGACCGCCGCCGGGTGGAACTCGTGGGCGAGGGCCTGCCGAAGCTTCCGCACCACAGCGAAGGCCAAGGGCTCCCGCTCGACGAGGCCGTGGAGTTGGTAGAGCGCGTGCGCGTCTCGGCGGAGAGGCACGCGGTGATTGCCTTGGACGCTGTCACGATGGCGGTGCCGCGTATCCTTGGTGTCGCCCTTCGCAAGTGCCCACAGCTTCCACCTACGATTGCCGAGCGAATCAAGGACTACCGTGCGCAGAACGTTGCCGACTGGGTGATGTACCGCAAGGCCCTGGCCTCCGCGGCCGAGGCACGGGGTTGGCCCGTGCACTGGTACGACCCGAAGAAGGTATCGGAGGCGGCGCGCCAGGCGTTACGTGTAGAAAACCTCGACGCTCATTTCCTCCAGGTGCGGAAGGCCGTCGGGCCGCCCTGGAACAAGGATCACAAGCTCGCCATGGCGGCGGCCATAGTCACGGCGCCCGCGGCTGTGGAGTAAGCCGCGGAAGCTAGAGAATAATTCTTGTCCCGAAACAACTCCCGACTAGTCGCGAAGCGTTGATCGACCGCACGCCTGATGATTGACTCAGGCTTATGAGTTCGCCTTTGGGCGATTCTTGCGAATCGAATCGCCCTTCCTCTCGATCCGCTGGGCATTATGTACAAGCCGGTCGAGGATGCCGTCGGCTCGTGCCATCGGCGGTCCCGGCCATATCTCCTCCCATAGGGAAAGAGCTTCGGTAACTGCCTCATACACCGAGCAGGGCGGCGGCGAGGCTCTTCGCGGCGTTGCCGTCGAAATCGCCGACGGTCGGGTTGATTTGGGCGAGCGCGACCTTCATATCTGCAAGCATACGGAGCGATATGCGCCTATGCAAGCAGGGGTGCTAGTCAAACATGGAAAGCGGCTTAAGCGTTCGTTGGCAGCGCACACAGTCGTGGCACGTGCATTGCCCGCGATGATTGGCAGGCGGTATCATGCAATCAGAGGCTGGCCATGACGACCGATCGAATCGAAGTTGACCCGAAAGTGATGATGGGCAAGCCCGTTTTCCGGGGGACACGGATTACGCTGGAGATGATTTTACGCAAGCTCGCCGAGGGCACGACTGAGAGTGAACTGATCCAAGATTACCCGCATTTGAAGGCCGAGGCCATCCGAGCAGCCATCGCCTACGGTGCGGCGAGCGTGGCCCACGAAGAAGTGGTGTTGCTGTCGGACCGACCAGTCAAGACCAAACGCTGAAGCGTGAAATTCCTAGCTGACGAGAGCTGTGCGGGGCCCGTAATCGTTGCTTTGCGCGAAGCTGGCCACGATGTGCTCGCAATCGCTGAGGTTTCCAGAGGTGGCGCAGACACTCCTGGCTGCGCTCTTGCAACCCTCCCCGAGCTGTACCCCATCGGCACAAATCCAAGAGCGCAGCGAAGAGTCACTGCGCCACTTCCGCGGCGGAGTCGCGGATCTTCGCGGCGTTGCCTTCGAAGTCGCCGACGGCCGGGTTGATTTGGGCGAGAGCGACTCTCATCGATACGAATAGAATACGGGGATGGGGCGGCCAGGCATCGTTTGGGGAAGTGGCCAGTTGTGAGTGGCCTACTGGAGGGCGCTGGATGCCGGTAGGAGCGCGGCAACGCCCTGGCCATGGCTATAGTTGGCGACCTGAAACTTCATCACGTTCTCCTCGGGCTTCCCCAAGTTCGCCTGTGGAATTATTCGTAACTATACACGACGGGACAATCGCGGGAAACTCACCGACCCATGGGGCCTCCAGCGCAATGCTTGGTCAGTCAAGCAACCCACGCGAGTAAAGCTTCTCGTATGTCTCGATATCGCGTTCTCGCTCAGGCGCCAACACCCGGAATATCTCAGCAGCGAATGCAAAAGGGGCCAAACCATTTGCTGTGATAACAAATCGATCGCAAACCGCTGGCGAGGCCCGGTAGAATTTTTCACCACGATACTCACGGACATATTTCCCGATGAAGTTCTTACCGTTGCTCGTATGCAGGCGATCGTCGAGCAGGCCACCATGGGCCAGGGCCAGAGTCGCAGCACAAATCGCTGCAACAGGCCGGCCCAGAGTGACCATGGCCCGCACCACTTCGGAGACCTGGGGTACTTCTCCGTTCATCCAGGACTCCCCACCGGGGAGAATGAGAATATCTGCTGATTCGGGCACAAAAGCCGACAGAGGGAGGTCCGGCATCACTTTGAGGCCGCCCATGCTCACGACTATTCCTGAGGTCAGACCTACTGCCTTCACGGAAAACCCAAACGTCCGTTGCAACTCGGCCAGAGCTGAAGCGGCCTCCCAGTCCGCGTAGCCGGTCCGGAGCAGAACGTACGCAGTATTCATGATCGGACCTCAGTACTGCGATCTTTGAGCGACAGTACAAATCATACACTGCCGCGAGATTTTCCAAACAGGCAGGGCACATCACAATTCTGGGAGAGTGGCCGGCTACCCGGAAACTAGCCATAAACGGCGTTGTGGGAAGTTACGTCAACCGGATACCATGCCTGTCGATCCTGATCTGACGTTTTTCACTCAGCTCCGTGACCTTTCGCTCCCAGCGCGGTTCATAATACAGAAGAGGCCCGTCTGAACCAGCCACGCCGAGGAAAGGCAGGCTATGACTACCGCCGACCGTGCCATCCAACACATCTCCGACACAGCCCGGTGGGCCGCGCTGTACCGAGCCCGTGAGACTGAGCGTCTCGATGCGGTTTTCCGCGATCCGTTTGCCCGACGGCTGGCGGGGGAACGCGGCGAGGAAATCGCGAAGGCATTTCCTTTCCACGAGAAGAACTCGTGGTCCTGGGTGACGCGAACCTACGTGTTCGACAGCTTCATCCGCGAGCAAGTGAAGCAGGGCGCCAACATGGTGGTGAACCTTGCTGCCGGCCTGGATGCCAGGCCCTACCGGATGGACTTGCCTGCGTCTCTCGAATGGATCGAAGTCGATTTGCCTGAACTTCTCAGTTACAAGGAACAAATCCTCGACGGGGAAAAACAGAGCTGCAGGCTCGAGCGCGTGGGGATGGACCTGGCTGACACGCGGGCGCGCCGAGATCTGTTCGATACACTGGCCAAGAGAGCCACAAATGCGCTCATTATCAGCGAGGGCCTTCTGACCTATCTGACCGAGGAGCAGGTTGGCGCGTTAGCTGAGGATCTGGCGCGCCCGAGTGCGTTTCAGCTCTGGGTCTTCGATCTCGGGTCACCGGGACTTCTGCGCATGGTTCAGAAAAATACGCACGGGCAATTTAGTGACTCCGTCGCGCGGCTGAAGTTTGCTCCGGGAAATGGCCCGGAGTTTTTCTTGAGCCATGGCTGGCAGTTACTGGCAGTGCGCTCGATCCTGAAGACTGCCGCTAGCATCGGCCGCCTTTCGTTGTGGATGCGGCTGCTCTCGCTACTGCCGGAGGACCCAGTACATGCGGGGTCGCGTCCCTGGTCCGGGGTCTGCCTCATGAGACGAGGGTAATCGCCCTTACTGGGAGGGCTGACCAATCCAAGTTTCGGCCACGCAGCATGAGCTAGACTTGGGCGGATGAGGGGTCACTGGATCGCGGCATTGGCGCCGACGGCGGAGCACAGCGTGCGGCGGTGGATGTTTGAGCTTGGGGGGCCGGGACTGGTCCCCCTGGGCCTCCTGGACAACTCTCCTATTAGGATATCAACCACCGCGCAAGCACGAACAATTCCCCAACGGCAAAAATGCTCCCAAAGATTGCCTTGTTGCGACGGGCCAACCACAGCGGCAGGTAGATGTCGAAGTTATCGGCGCGCTCCTCTGTGTAGCGACCTGCTAGACCAGTCAATGGGCAATGGCCCCGATTGACCGCGAGGACTGCGCACTCGAGCAGCACCAGTCCCGTCAGGACGGCCGCCCACAGAAACTGACGCCTGGCACCAGCGAAGGGAATCGCCACGATGCATCCGGCGAAGAAGAGCCAAATCGCCGTGTGCAGGAGCTTTATGCCAACGAGGACGGAGAATCCTTCCGACTGGGGTTTCATAAGAGCTCCCAGTTTACAAGATTTGCCATTTTGAGGACGGACGCGGCACCAGAACGAACCCACGGTCAGATGGCAAGTGGCGAGTGGCGAGCGGAAGGATTTTCGGGATGCGGAACGGCGCAAGAGATATGCCACCGACCGATGGGAGCAGAGGGCGGACACGCGCAAGACAGGCGCGGAGCCGACCCTACGCAGGAACCGGTGTGGACGAGGCGTGCCGTGTCACACGAAAACGCGCGGGCAAGAGTGCCCGCGCCACCAAGAGCGGGCCAGAAAAAAGCCCGGGCCGCGGCCCGGGCTTTTTTTCGTTTCGTGTCGAAGCCGCGAGGGACAGAGAATCCCACCCTCAAACGACGGAGGGTGGGGCACCCGCAAAGCTACTACTGTAGAGTGCCGAGGGTGACGTTCACCGTGTGTGTCTTGCCTCCGCCCTTGGCTGTTATGGTGATGGTGTAGAAACCAGTCTGGGAATTCGGACTGGTCTGGACCGTCATGGTCGAAGTGCCGGAGCCCGGCGCGGCGATGGTACCGGGGCTGAAGGACACCGTGTTGCCCGGGCCTTGCCCTGAAGCAGACAGTGTAATCGGCGAATTGAAGCCTCCCGAAATTTTAGTGGTGACTTTGAATTTTGCCGACTGACCGGAGAAAACAGCGTTCAAACCGGGTTTTGCGCTGACGCTGAAGTCGCCGGACCCCGGCGCGGTCACAGTCAGGGAGACCGTAGCGGTCGCGGTGAGGCTGCCGGAAGTTCCCGTCACCGTGATGGCATAGGTTCCCGTGGCCGTGGAGGAAGCAACGGTCAACGTCATGGTGGACGTTCCCGCGCCGGTAATCGAACCCGGGTTGAAGCCCACGGTCACACCGGAGGGCTGGCCGCTCGCGGAGAGCGAAATGGCGGAGTTGAAGCCGCCAGACACTTTGCTGGTGATGGTGGAGGTTCCCGAGTTGCCCTGCAACACCGAGACCGAAGCGGGAGACGCGGAGAGAGTAAAGCCCGGAGGCACCGGGGCAGTAACGGTGAGAGAGACTGTAGTCGTTTCGGTGGTGCTTCCGGAGGTTCCCGTCACCGTAATCGGGTACGTGCCGGTGGCGGTGGAGGAAGCAACGGTCAACGTCATGGTGGACGTCCCCGCGCCGGTGATCGAACCCGGACTGAAGCCTACGGTCACGCCCGAGGGCTGGCCGTTGGCGGACAGCGAAATGGCGGAGTTGAAGCCGCCCGTCACCGTGCTGGTGATCGTGGAGGTTCCTGAGTTGCCCTGCACCACGGAGACCGAAGCGGGAGAAGCGGACAGAGTGAAGCCGGGCACAGCCGGGCCCGCAAGGGCATTGATCAATGCCACACCGTTGGGGCTGCCCCAGCCGGTGGCGAGATCGTATCCGGTGGTCGCGGAATAGCCGTTGCTGCCGCTGGTGATGTCGTGAAAATCGGCGTCATAGTTCGAGCCCAGACCAATCGTATAAAGGGTCGGGTTGATGAAACCGAGCGGCGGTTGGCCGTTCGCGACGGCTTGTTGATTGGCGAGAGCCAGATAGCCGGCCCACAGGGGCGCGGCAAAACTGGTGCCGCCATAGTAGTTCTCCGTGCAGGCGGATTGGTCGGCGCAGACGTAATAGGTGAAATTCGCGTTGGCCGAGACGTCCGGGGCATTGCGAATGGTCTGGGAACAATTCGTGCAACTGGCGGCCGCGGCCGTCTGCCAGGAGGGAATCGCAAAACCGTTTGGCGAAATCCCGCCGCCACCGTCAACCCAGGCGGTTTCCGAACTCCAGGGACCGGCCGCGCTGGCGGTCACCAGGTCCGTGCCGCCCACCGAGGTCAGATACACGTCGTCGGCCGGAAAAACCGTGGAAGACGATTTCCACGCCCCACTGTCGCCAGAGGCTTGAAACAAATTCTGTCCCTGAGCGGCGAACTCCTGGAAGTAGGGGTTGTCCGTGGCGGGGTCGGGCGGATTCCAGGCCCAGGACGAGCTCAACTGCGCGTTGAGGGGTTTGGCCGTGGCCATGGCGTTGAAGATAGGGGCATCGGTCGAGCCGATGTACACCACCAGGCTGGCGAGCCCCGGGGCCATGCCGAGGGCCTGAGTCATGTCGATGGTCTGCTCGGTGTCGTCGCAAAACGGGTAGATACAGCTCGTGCTGGTCCCGTCGGTAGACAGCAGAGTGATGGGAACAGTGTTCGTCTGACCGGCGTTCTCGTAGTAGGTGTTCAGGTCAGAGAGATCGGTGCCGTAAAACTCCACCAGCCCGAGCGACTGGCCGCTGCCCGTGAGAGCGGTGCCGCCGTAATAGGCGGCCCGCATGTCGCTGCCGAGAAATGAGGCACTCGGGCCCGAACCCGTCGTGGCGCTGGGCCGCGCATTCACATTTGCCTGCGCGCTCGCATCGCTGTGCACGAGGAGCGGATGCGGGATGGAATAGGTGTCCAGCCCGGCGATGTGCCACAGCCGGACGGACACGTCCGGAGTGGGCTCGCGGTCAGGAGCGTAGAACATGCGGTTTTCGGTGGGATGCCGATAGAGCCCCATGGTCACATGGAGAGCGCTCTCGATGCTGGCCACCGAGCCGGTGACATCCACGTTCAGGCGATTGCGCGAGGTGGCGACCACCGTCAAGCCGTGGGATTGCGCAAAGCGAATCACGGCGTCGTAGTCTTCCTGCGTGGGGCCAAACCTCGCGGTGAACTCCTCCACCGAGAGGAACCGGCGGTACGCCGGGCTCGCCGGGTCGTAGAGATCCTTGAGGAAGCTATCCAACGCTTCCTGGTTGCGGAGCGGCAGAACGAGGACGATGCGCATGGACTGCGCTGCGGGAAGGCGTCCCACAGAAGGCGCCTGCCCATTCTGAGTCGCTTCCCGCACATGACGCGTCCACGGCGGAAGCGACTGGGCCTGGCAAACGTTACCCACGAGAAACACGAGCGCGACGAGAACGAGAAAAGACGGGACTAATTTTCGAATCATCGGCTCTCCCTCCTCCATTGGGAATATTTAACTCATCGGGCTATTACTGGGCTGGTATTAGACGACTGGAATGTGCAACCCCTCCCCCGGGGTAAAAAAACGCTACACCCGGTTCCCTTCCGGGTAAATGGTACTGTTTTGAACGGCAGGCACTACATGGCACCACAGGTAAGCGCCGGGTTACAGCGAGCTTGGGCACGGGGGGTAGGTCAGGGCACGTCCGGAACCGTCGGGATCAGTCGTGCCGCCCAGGGGCTCTCGCCACGGTGGGCAAGGCCGGCCGCGGCATTTGGGCGCCGCGGAAATCGCTCAGTGATTTCGGCCATTCGTAATAGCCCGGGCCGACGCGCATGTGGTGGTGCAAGGCCACTGGGAAAGCCCACGCCACGAGGAGCCCCAGCACGGCTTGTCCAATCGCAAGCGGAATGATGTTTCGAACGCGACCGAACATCCAGGCCATCGCCGCACCTCCGGCGAAGGTCAGTGGCACGAGCAGCGGATTGGGCCAATGGCACGCGGCAAAAATCACGCCAGTCAATCCTGCGGCCACCCATTCCCGCCGCACGAGCGAAA
>Ga0187803_10000073_pt1 | contig 42580 bp, 26 predicted proteins | sample NC_wetland_sal_i_2_FD_132425 | JGI IMG/M metagenome (GOLD analysis project Ga0187803, IMG submission 132425) | Wetland sediment microbial communities from Neuse River Estuary, North Carolina, USA - Control_3 | ecosystem: Environmental > Aquatic > Freshwater > Wetlands > Sediment | place: USA...
CACAGGAACCTTCAAGTTCAGTTTTGCCCTGGGCAATGTCATGAATCACGCCAACGGCACCCTGGACCTCGTGATGATCCGCGGGCAGAACATCGTCACCGTTCCGGGGAACGGCAATGGCACGTTTGAGACCGCGTCGGCGGTGACCAGTCCTATAATAAGCAGTGCTCAGATCTCTCAGTTCTCATTGGCGAACATTGATGGCGATGTCAATGGCAATCTCGATCTTGTGGCCACCGATTTTCAATGCAACGTGGATGTCTTCCTGGGGACCGGCTCCGGGACATTTTCGGGTACACCGACGCAAATCAGTGAAGGGCTTTCTCCTTGCGGCAGCGCTCCTGGGACTTTCTTTGTAGCCGATTTCAATGGTGACGGCAAACCCGACATTGCCGTCGAGAACCGTCTTAGCGGAGCTCCTTCCATCATCGTGTTGATAAACGGCAGCACGCCGGGCGCAGTCAGCTTCAGCGCCCCCCTTAGCCTTGCGGTGTGCATCCCGGCGAGTTCGCCTCCGCAGTGCATCCCGGCGAACTCGCCCACCCAGCAGTTCGGCGGCATGGCTGTTGGCAAATTCACCGGTCAAAGCGTGCCGGATTTGGCGGTCGCGATCGGTACCTTTGTCTCGGGGGCCGGATTCACGAATTCGGTGTACGTGCTTCAAAACAACGGCTCCGGAACCGGCTTTACCGCCGTGCTGCCCGGCGTAACGCTTCCTGCAACTCCGACCACTGGCACGCTTGTGGGACTCGTACCAGCGAACCTCAGTGGCGATGGCCATTTGGACTTGGCCGGAGTGGATTCCGGGGATGGCGCGATTTTCGTTCTCTACGGCCATGGAACCGGCAATCTGACCACCTGTTCGAGCAGCACGCCTCCCATCACCTCGTGCCAATCGAGCGCCGGACAGACAATTACCGGCTTGCCGCCGCTCTTTTTCGCAAGCCAGTTGTTCGCCGGAAATTTCAACGGCCCAAACGGCCCGCCCGGCCTCCTGTTCCAGAGCGCGAACGAATGCATGAGCCTGCTGCTTGGCGCCACCGGTGGAGGTTTGCAGACGACCGCCACAACTTACGTCATCGGCAACAGCGCTACGAGTGTTGTCATCGGGGACGTGAATAATGATGGGTATACGGACGCGATTGCTTCTTGGAACAACGGTCTGAGGGTTTTTCTGAACAACACGGGCGGTACCCTTGAGGGAACACAAGCGTTCCTTACTGGGACAGCTCCCGGAGAAATTTCATTGCTGCAGAACTTTTTCGGGAACGGCGAGCAGGATCTGGCCGTCGTCCCGCCTACGGGCATTACCCCCGCTACGATCACGGTGCTTGGCGCGCCCGCCAGCGGGCCGAACGGCACGCTGCCTCAGTTGTTTGGACCGGAGCGCCTCGGGGCGACCTCAACTGCGAACGTTACGGCATTGACCAGCGGATGTATTCTGGTTAATTCCAACCCATGCGCAATTCCCTTCGTCGCCGCCGCAACTTTTGACACGGGAGGCGGGGCGCCGGGATCATCGTCTACGGGCACCTCGGCCGCCGACATAATTTACATAGGTTCATCCGGCATCACCGCGCCCACCACCATCTTTTCCGTGCCGGCCTCGCCGGCGGTGACCGCCATGGCCGCCGGAGATTTTAATGGCGACGGCATCACCGACTTGGCGTTCGCTTTTGGCGCCTCCAACACGATAGAAGTGTTCACCGGCAACGGAGATGGAACCTTCAGTTCGACTCCGCTGACAATTTCCCTCGGCGCGAATCAGAATCCTGTTGCGCTTGCGGTTGCCGATTTCAACGGCGATGGCAAGGCGGATATTGCCGTCCTGAATCAGACCGCCAACACCGTGGGAATTCTTCTGAACAATACCTCGAATTGTTCCGGCGGCCTCCCCCTATGCTTTGCACCCATGGCGAGCTACCCCATAGGATTCAGCTTCCCGGCTGGATTCACGGTTGGCGATTTTAATGGCGATAACAAACCGGATATTGCCGTGGTAGGTGGCGCTACGATTGCAATTCTGTTGAACCAGGGCGGCGGTGCTTTTCCTAAAGCTGCCCCGACACCGGTTGCGCTTCCGCCCTCCACTTTTGCAGCAGCCATCGCCACTGGGGATTTTAATGGCGACGGAATCCTGGATCTGGCCGTGGCACTCCCTTTTAATCCCAACAGTGTGGAAATACTCAATGGAATAGGGGACGGTACTTTTGCGGCGGCCACGGCGACGCTTTGGTCGGTCGGGGCGAATCCGGCGGCGATGGTTGTGGCCAATTTCAAGGGCAATAACGGCGACGGCCTCCCAGACATTGCTGTGGCAGACTTCGATCCAGAAGGCCAGACGGTCGCGCTGCTTCTGAACGGAACCGCGGCGGCCACCACGCCCCCTCCGCCCGCCACCACACCCTTTGCAAAGTACTCGCCATCCAACCCCAGCTTCGATTTCGGCAATGTGATTGTCGGGCAGAGCCCAACGTACACCATCACTCTCACCAACACTGGCGCCGGCCCCCTCGCCTTCAGCGGGATCTCCTTCGGACTTACGACGTCTCCCGGGTTCAGCTTTACCACTACGTGCACGGTCCCGTCGACGATCAATCCTGGCGATTCCTGCACGGCTACGGTCCAGTTTGCCCCCACGTATCCAGGTGCGTCGGCCGTCTCCTTGAATTTCGGCGACAACGCCGGGCCGGGAGAAAGCAACCTGACGAGCATGGCCGGTAACCCCTTCTATCAGGTCGTCTCGTTTACCGGCAACGGTGTCTCGTCCGGGCTGCTGCCGCCCCAGATATCGAGCGTGATGCCGAACCTTGGGCTGCAAGGACAACAGGGATTGTCCGTGACCATAACGGGGATGAATTTTGCGGCCGGCTTGACTACGGTGACCTTCGGCGGAGGCAATGCAGGGATCACTGTCGTGCCCGGGTCACTGGCGGTGACCTCGACCAGCATCACGGCCATGCTGAACATCGCCCAGACCACCCCGGCGACCAACTACGACGTTGTGGTGATTGTATCCGGCGCGCCGCCCTCTCTACCGCTCATTGGCGGGTTTACTGTTGCCATCCCGATCCCGACCGTCAACGAGCCGATTACGGTGAATGACCAGGTGACCGTGACACCCCTGGTGATTAATTTTGCGCCGCCGGCCGCATTCTTCTCCGCGTCCACCCTGGGATTCGCGAGCGGGGCAACGCAAACGCTTACCGTCTCAAACGTCGGGGGAGCGCCCCTTCAGTTCAGTGGTACGCCGGTGATTACGCCGGTCTCAGGCTCTTTCAGCATCACGCAATACGTGTGCTACGACGGCTCGACGACATTCCCGAGCATGCTTCCCAGCGGCGGCGCGTGTACGCTCACAATCACGGCCTCGGGAACGCCGGCGAACGACAGCGGCGCCATCGTTTTCACCGACAACGCGGCCTTGAGCAGCCCGCCCAGCATGCCGGGCTCGAGCTACACGCAGTCCATAAAACTCAGTGGCACGGGTCCCACCGTTGTGGGACAGCCGCCATCGGGAACGGTCACGGTTCCGACCATCAGCGAGACGATTACCGTGACCGACCAGCTAGGCAAAGTGACGGTCCTTACGGCGAGCACTACCACACTTGCCAGCTCGAACCCCAACGCCTATGCGGGCAATCCGATTACCTTGACGGCTACGGTGCAATCCGCGATCTCCGGAAGCCCCACTCCCACCGGCAAAGTCACGTTCTTCGATGGGCCAGTACAGTTGGGATCCACGTCCACCAGCCCCGGCCCGGCGAACGGCATGGCCACGGCCACGTACGTCACCAGTTCCCTGGCTGTTGGCATCCATCCTTTGACGGCGGTGTACAGCGGAGACACGAACTTTAGCGGCTCTTCGTCGCTGCCACTGGTTGAAACCATCTCCATGCCGGCTTACTTCACGCTCTCGGCAAGCCCACCGTCGCTCAACATACAGCAGGGGCAGTCCGGACAGACCTACATTACGGTTACTCCGACCGGTAACTTCATAATATCGGTCCCGCTGACGCTGAGTTGCCCGGTTCTGCCCAATTACGCTGCCTGCGTCTTCAGCCCTTCGACGGTCTATCTCATCGGCAGCACGGCACTGCCACCAATAGAGTTAACGATTTACACTACGGGGCTTAATGGCGTCAGCAGTGTGGGCGGGCCGCCGGAGGGATGGCTGGATTTGCACAACATGCGACCGGGGCGTATACCGCCGGTGCTTCCCGCAGCCGTGCTCCTGCTGATTGGAATGTTCGCCCTTGCCGCGCGGCAAAAGAATGAAAAGAACTTGCGCGTGCGCTTTGCGCTGATCGTCCTTCTGGCGGGGCTAGGGATGCTGACCGCGTGCTACCACTATGGGACACCCATTTTACCGGGGACACCATTTACCCCCACAGGCCAATCGATGGCCGTCATTAAAGTGAGCGGCGGCGGCACGACCCAGACGCTCAACCTGCCCGTAACCATCACGCCTGCACAGTGAAGCGCTATGCCGTTCGACCGGCCGGGTGCGCCCCGTTAGTGTTACGGCGACCATTCAGCTTCCCAGGCTCCAGCCTCCCCTTCTGCGCGCCTTCCGACGGGTGCATCCGCCTCGTTTCAAGCCAGCGCCCGAAATGGCGGCTTGGAGCGGCGAGTCCATATCGGCAATAATGCAGGGTTTCGCGCACCCCCGCCCATGGCGGCGGCCGGACCGCGCGACCGTAGTGAGGAGGCTCGAACCCATGATCCGCGAAGACATTCTGAAGCGATTCCCCGAATTGTTCGGGAACAAAAAAGTAAACGGCCGCGAGGTGAACGTCGAAGCGAGCATCACCACGCTTACGCGAGAGTTCCGCGACCAATTTGCCGCCGTCCTTTCCGCTCGGCGCGCCGTCCTGCAATCTCCCGCGCCGGTGCGGCACAAATACGGCTGGCCGAAGTGGGAAGACACTTTCGACGATCCCGTCAGCGGAAAGAAATGGACGTTCCGCCAGATCGTGCATGGAATGATTGACAACGCCCTCGGCCGCAACACCGAATGGCGCTGGCGGCTGAACGACGAGACGCCCATTCCGCCCGACGCGCATCCGCTCACCAATCCCGGCCTCGAACTCACCGGGCCGTGGCACCCGCTGGACATGGCCTTCAACGCGCTCAATAGCCCCGCGCCGATGAACATGCCGGATTTTGAAGACGCCTCGCCGCCGCACTTCCAGCCGGACGGCACTCCGACAACGCAGCCCGTGGGCATCTTTGCCGCGTTGCAGAACGCGAAGGAAATCATGGAAGGCCGCTGGAGCGGGCGCGCCTACGAAGTCGAAAAAAAGGGCAAGAAGCGCTCCTACTCGATCAAGACTGCGCCCGGGCAGTGGCCCATCCGGTTCGCGCGGCCGCCGGGCATGCACCTGCACTACGACCACATCCAGGTGGATGGCCGTCCTGTCCCGGCCATGATCCCGATCCTCGTTCTGTGGACTTTTAACAACTACGATTCACTGAAGAGCGCCGGCACCGGCGTCTATTTCTACATTCCCAAGATTCAAACGCCCGAGGAGGCGCTGATCCTCGAGAAGTTGCTGGCGCGGATCGAAGGCATGATCGGCGTTCCAGCCGGCACGCTCAAAATCAAGGTGCTCTACGAAGAGGGACGCGCCGGAATTTACCTGGCGCCGATTTCGTGGGTGCTGCGGCGGCGGCTGCTCGGAACCAACGTGGGGCGCTGGGACTACCTCGGCAGCATGATGGAAATGTGGAAGGACGATCCGCAGGGAGTCTTCCCGGATCCGCAGAACATCGGCATGGCCTCGCCCAGCATGATCGCGTACCAGCGTTACAACGCGCTCATCATGCTGCTGGCGGGGATGAAGAACGGCGAGCTGACGCAAGGAGCGCCCATCGGGGGGATGGCCGCGGTGATGATTTATCAGCAGGGCGATGCCTACGGCCGCTCGCGATATAACCCGCTGGCGCTGCGCGCGATGGCCATCGACAAACTGCGCGAGCGGCTGCTGGGGCTCATGTTCGTTCCTTCGGGTGCGCTGCCGGCGGGCGCGCATCCCACGCTGGATGATATTCTCGCCGGCCGCGTGAAGGGCCATCTCTACGACGCCTATCGGCAGAGCTGGGTGGCGAGTCCGGAGCACGCCTACGTCGCCGCGGGGAACGTGCCGCTTCGCGCGCCGGTGGAGCAGCTCCAGGCCATGGTGGATGCGCCGCGCGCAACGGAAGATGTGAAGGGGAAGCCCGTGCCCACCCCCACCAGCGGCCTGACCGACGCAGAGCGCCAACTGTTCGAGTCCCGCGGCCTGCTTAACGCGCAGGGCAAAATCACTCCCTGCGTGGTGACCGCCGATTCGATCTCCACCCCGGAAAAAATCTTCTCGCCGGAGTTGTGGGAATCCATCTACGGCGTGCCCAAGGGCGAAATCACGATCGAACACATCCAACACGCCTTCTACATGGCGGCGAACTACGGCTTCCAGATTCTCAACGGGAATTTTGCCGCGGCCATCGACGACTACGAGCTCTGCCTGCGCTTCATGAACGACCTGGCCACATACCGCATCGATGTCTCGTGGCTCTGGACGCTGGCTCATCACCAGGCGGCAATCACCAAGGACGGATGGCTGAAGCGTCCCGCGCTCACCGAAGACGGCGTGGTGCCCTCGGTGAACGCTCAGCAGGTGAAATCCGGCGAGCGGTTCACCCCCGCGCTGTTCGAAAAGGTGTGGGAATTCCACAACGAATGGACCGCCCAGTTTTTTGCGGAGATGGATCGCCGCGGCGACCCGGGCCGGTTCGACCGCTCGAAGGCCGGCGTCATCATGGAACTCTTGAAGCGGCAGTTGCTTTCACCGCGGTACATCCAGCACAGCGCTCGCGTCCTGTTTGTGGTCGGCGAGGCGCATCAAAAGGAGCGGGCACAGATTCTGGATGCCGTGTTCGACCTCTCGCGGGAAGAGATTGTGAAGCGGGTGGAGAGCGGGGCGTTTGCCAAATCGGCGCTGGCAGCTTACGACTACATTTACGATATTTTCTAGCGAGCGGGAGAAGAGCGAGGAGGAACGGGCGATGCAGCAGCCGCGACATCTGCGGGCGGTGCGCGTGTGGGCTTGGACAGCCGCCATCCTGTTCGGCTTCGCACTCGGGGCGCGGGCGCAGGGTGGAATCAGCGCGCACATGGCCGGCCACGCGATGGGGGAGCGTGACGATGTGGCTCCCGAAAAGTTGCCGGCGCCGCAAAAGATGGAGGGGATCGGCAACGTGCATCTGAAAATCACCGCGTCGCCGGAAGCGCAAATGTGGTTCGAGCAGGGGCTAAACCTCTTGCACGATTTTTGGGATTACGAATCGGCCCGCGCTTTCGAACAGGGCGTGCGCGCCGATGCCCAATGCGCGATGTGCTATTGGGGCATCTACCAGGCGGTTTCGTTCCGGGGCGGAAATCGGTACTACGCGCGGCAGGCGCTGGCGAAGGCCGCGGAACTCAAGGGACACGCCGGCAAAACGGAACGGCTGTACATCGAAGCGGGCGAGGCGCACGAAGCGGCGTTGAAAGCAGAGGAAGGCGACAGCAAGCCCGATTTCTCCAAGGAAATCCAAATCTGGCGGAAGCTGGTGAAGCGTGCGCCGAAGGATACGCAGCCGAGAATCTTTCTGGGCTGGGCACTGGTGGACGGGTACGACGACGAGGGCGAGCCGCGGGCCGGGCAGAAGGAAGGGCTCGAGATTCTGCAGAGCGTGTTGAAAGACGAACCGGACAATTCGGCGGCGAATCATTACTGGATTCACGCGGTCGAGGACAGCCTCAAACCGGAGCGGGCGCTGCACAGCGCGGAAATCCTCGGGAGTCTTGCGCCGGCTTCGGGACACATGGTGCACATGCCGGGGCACATCTATTACCGCGTGGGCGATTATGAGCGCGCCGAGAAGTCGTTTGCCGCTTCGACCCAGGCGGACGAACACTACATGCAAGCGCAGCACGTGCAGGTGGATGACGACTGGAATTACGTGCACAACCTGATGTACGCGATCGCAAACCTGATGGAGGAAGGGAAGCTGAAGGAGGCCACCGCACTTTCGAATAAATTGGCGGGGGCGCGCGGGGAACTCGCAAACACGCTCTATCCCTGGTCGTCGCGCGACGCCACGGCGCGGCTCGACGAGCGGTTGCCGGTGGCGCTGCGAACGGCGAACTGGCCGCGAGTTCTGGAATTGCTGAAGGCCGGCCAGCCGGACGAGTCACTTCCCAATCTGAAGTTTCTGCGGCAGGACTTGATGGAATTTGCGTCGGGGATGCAGGCGCTGGAGGCGAAGGATTTGGCGAAGGCGGAGGAATCCTCACGGCGGCTGGATGCGGAGCTGTGGCGAACCTCCCAGCGATTGAAGGACGAAGACGCGGAAAAGCCGAAAGAGAAAAAGAAGCCGGAAGAAACCGCGCCGAAGTTAAAGGTGATGCCGGACGCCTATCCCAAGCCGCTGGTGTCGATTCTGTCGATCATGTCGCTCGAGCTTCGGGGCGGCATGCTGGTGGCCAGGAATCAGATCGACGAGGCGAAGAAACTCTACGCACAGGCTGCGCGCGAGGAGAAAGCGCTGGGATATCGCGAGCCGCCCGTTTATATCCGTCCCGTGGGCGAGACGGAGGCTGCCGCACTGATGGCCGCGGAGCAGTGGGCGGACGCGCGGGAGGCGTACAAGGCAGCGCTTGCCGAACGGCCGCACTCGGGCTTTCCGCTGTACGGAATTGCACTCAGCAGCGAGCGGGCCGGCGATGGAAATGCGGCGAAGACGGAGTACGAGGAGTTCATGGCGGCGTGGAAGCACGCGGATGCAGACTTGCCGCAATTCGCGCATGCACGCGCGTTCCTCGGCGGCCGTGAAGCTGCCGGCTCGTCCGGTCCAGCCGCCAGCCAGTCCTCCGAGCGCAGACCTTAATCCGGGGTTTGCTTTGCCAACGAAGTGCGGCGCGGCTGGAAGCCGGCGCTACACCGACGCGGCCCAACGCAGCGGTGGAACTGTGAGTTACCCGCCTACAGTTGCCGGAGGAAGGCGATCATCGCGTCGGTGACTTCGACGCTGCGTTCCTGCTGGGTCCAGTGGCCGCAGTTCGGAAGAATGAAAGTTTTCCGCAAGTTCGGCACGAACCCGGAGAGATTGGCGATGAGCTGATCCATCCCGCGAAACGCGAGTACGAGATCGCGGTCGCCCGCGATGTAAAGCGCTGGAATGATCACCTGAGCGCCGGCAAAGGGCGCCAGAAGCTCCCAATTGCGGTCGATGTTGCGATACCAGTTGAGGCCTCCGCGAAATCCCGTGCGCGAAAATTCGGCGACGTAAAAGTCCACATCGGATTCGGTGAGCCAGGGCGGCAGTGTGGCTGGATTTGCCATGCGTGCCAAGAGCCCGCCGCGGCGCGGCACCATGGCCACCGCCCGGCCGGATGATCCTGCGGCCGCAGGACGCGGGGAATCGCCCGAAGCGGAATACAGGAGACTGCGAATGGTGGTTCGCACGTCGCTTTCCAGTTCCGCCTCCGCGATCCCGGGAGATTGAAAGTAGAGCTGGTAGAAGACAGCGTCCTCGGTTTGAGGCATGACGCTGGTGGGAACGAACGGGAGCCGCGGAATGAAGGGCACGCTCAGGCCGATCACTCCACGAAAGCGATCCGGGCGAAGAAGCGCGCAGTGCCATGCTACGGGAGCACCCCAATCGTGGCCCACAATCACTGCCTTCTCGGCGCCCAAGGCGTTCACCAGACCGACGATGTCTCCGGCTAGATGAAAAAGCGTGTACTGGTCGATCGCCTCGGGGCGGTCTGTTTGGCCATAGCCGCGCATGTCGGGAGCAACGGCGTGGAAACCAGCGGTTGCCAGCGCGTGCAGCTGATGACGCCAGGAGTACCACGATTCGGGGAAGCCGTGACACAGAACAACCAGGGGTCCTGCGCCGCATTCGGCGACGTGCATGCGGATTCCATTCGTCTCGACAGTTCTGTGGGTGAGTTCGGGCATTTGTGAGGCTCCTTGCCGCCGGGGAAACGGAGCCGAGCCTGGCAATCACGCGATAGTCAGAGATGGAGTGGCTGATCGTCCCAGGGCTGATTCCAAGAAGTGCGGGCGTATTCTAGGCGGGATAAGCGGCCATGGTCAACGCGACGGAGCCAGGAGTGCGAGAGACTGAAGGCCGGCGCGGGACCTACCTGCGGCAGGCAGGTTCCGCCGCTACGCGGGCAGGTGGCCGGGCTTGAAGATCATCCCGCGGCCTTGTTTGCTGTTCATTACTACTTGCAGCGGCTCAGGGAAATGGAGGTGGCGAACGCAGCCGCGCTCTTCCACCGCAGGCTGGGCTGCCAGCCACTCCCAATCCACCAGCCCTTCGCCGGCATCAGGGTTCACGGTGAAATAGCCCACCTGGAAGGCGACCAGGTTCTGGAAGAAGTGGCTGCCCTGCGACGGCGTCACGCGAAAGTCGCGGAACCCCGCCTCGACAATCACGCGCGCCCCGGAAATCTCGTCCCACTCGACGGGAATCCCCAGCCACGGGTCGTTCGATCCCCAGCGGCCAACGCCGATGAGCAGATACGGGATGTTCTGGTCGCGCAGCCGGGCGTTGAACCAGGCTACCGCTTCCGCGACTTCCTGGCTGCGGCTGCGGTCAAAGCGGTGCGAGTCCACGACCAAAACGTCCTGCAAATCCGGAATGCGTCCGTGGCCCAGCACGCGCACGCTCTCGCAAACGAGGCCGGCAGGCGCGACGTTTTCCATGCGCAGATCGGCTCCGGCCTGCGAGAGAACCAGCGGCCGGATTTGCAGAAAGCCGAAGTCGGCCGGCTCACCGGATGCGCGCGGCAGCCGCACGGCAAATTCGATCTCCACGGGCTGGCCGAGCGCGTCTTCGCCCAGCCGCAGCAGTTGCTCGAGCAGCGGAGCGAGGGGAAACACGCCGTGCTTCAGGACCGGTGCAAAGCTGACGATGCGCGCGCCTGGCCGGCTGAGCCCGTCGTACACCGCGTGATTGTCCATCGAATACGTCGAGCCCAGGGCCGCGAGCGTGCCGTCTGCCTCCGCCACGTCGAGGCCAAAGCGCACCTCGTGCAGTTGGGCCGCGGGACCGCCGCCGTGGCCGTGATCCAGTTCCAGCGCCCAGAAGTCGGCTTGTGCGTTCGTCAGGATGTCCTCCACCGCGGAGAACTGGATCAGATGGCGCGGGTATCGCGGGCAGAACGTGAGGCACTTCCCTCCGTTCACCACCGTGCGGCCCATTCCCAGGGCCACGGCGGCGATGCCGTCTTCCGGCGCCATGGGGTCGACCGGATAGAAATTGCGCGAGCGGGCGACTCCGGAAAAATCAGGATAAAAGCGGTGACCGTGCTGGTTGCCAACAACCTGCTGGAGAATCACCGCCATCTTTTCTTCCTCCAGCCGGAAGGGGGTGGCGCGGACGTAGGCTTTGGCATGCTGGCTGAACGTCGAAGCGTAAACGCGTTTGATGGCTTCCATCAACTGGCTGAGCCGCGGCGCAATCTCCTCCTGCTGGTTTCCGAGCATGAAAGTCTCGTACACGCCGGTGAACGGCTGGTACTGCGAATCTTCGAGCAGGCTCGAGGAGCGCACGGCGAGCGGATAGCGCACCTCGCGGAGGAACGCGCGAAGGTCTTCCTGGAGCGCCGCGGGGAGAGGCGCTTCGAGGAAACGCCGCTGGATCTCCGCGTCATCGGGTGAATTCAGCGCGAAGTCGGCCAGATTGTTCTCGGCCACGAACTTTTCGAACACATCCGTGGCCAGGACCACGGCAGGCGGTACGGCAATGCGCACATTGGCGAAGCGGCTGCGGATTTTGCCTTTGCGCAGCAAATGGCGCATAAAGGCGAGCCCGCGAGCTTTCCCGCCCAGCGATCCGGCGCCGATGCGCAGGAAAAGCGACTCGCCCGGTTGGAAGGTATCGGCCTTGAAGTCGCCGATGAGAACTTCGCTCTGCTCGCGCCGGTACTCGGCGATGGCTTCGACCAGGTTCTGGCGCAGGCCTTCGACGGTCTCGAAGTCGGAAACCTTGCGCGGGCGCAGTTTCTGCGCCAGCGCGAATTCCGTCCGGGCGCGGAGCCAGCGAGAAAAATGGTTGCGCTGGGCGTGGAAGGCCACGCTTTCGGCGGGCACGCTACGCAGGTTCGCATCCAGCTCTCCCAGGTTGCTTGCCCGCGCCACTTCGCTCTGGTCCGGAAGCCGAAACACGAAATCCCCGAAACCGAATTCCTGGGTCATCACGCGGCGAAGGTCGCGCAGAAAGGTGGGCGAGCGCTTGCGCAGGAAGGCGAATCCTTCCGCATGGGCGCGCGTGCGGAATTTCGTGCGGCTGGAATGCAGCACCACGGGCACATCCGGCACCAACTCGCGCGCCAGGTGGGCCAGGTCGAAGCCGGACTCTTCGCTCAGTGCTCCGCCGCGGGGGAATTCCACGTCCGAGACGATTCCCAGGAGGAATTCCTGATATTTCCGCACCTGTTCCGCCGCGTCTTCAAAGGTGGAGGACAGCAGGATCTTGGGACGCGCGCGCATGCGCACCAGTTTGTGCGCGGCGTTCATGCCCTCCTGGATCACGCGGCGCGACTGTGTGATCAGCTCCGTGTAGATGGCGGGTAGGAAGGAAGAGGAATAGCGGATGTTGTCCTCGGCGACGAGGAGCACGGGAACGCCCATCACGCGCGTATCGTGCAGCGCGTTGCGGCTGTCTTCGATGTAGTTGACGATGGCCACCAGAATGCGTGCGTTGCCTTGCCACAAGAAGATTCGCTCGATATCCGTTTCCGGATTGCGGGCCACAAAGTTCTTCACTTCGCGGTAGTCGTAGGCCAGGACGACGACGGGAACGTCCAGGCCGGAATTGTGGACCTCGCGCGCAAATTCGGCTGCGCTCACGCCTCCCACCGTGAGGTTGGTGACAATCAAATTGAAACGCGATTCCGAGCGGGCCAGCGCCAGCGCTTCCGCGTAGCTGGAAACGTGGGTGATTCCGGGCAGGTGCGGCAGGTTGAGTTCCAGCGATTCGCCGAGCAGCAGCTCGCTCACGCGGCCGTCTTCGCGCAGGATGAAGGAATCGTAGAGGCTGGAGACCAGAAGGATGTCCTGAACCCGGAAGGGCATCAGGTTCTCGAACCCTTCGAAGAGCATCTCGGAATCCGGGATGTGAGCGGTCATCTGCACGGCGCTCATGTGGCGATCCCCCGGGGCGGAAAAAAAGGCGGGGTGGAGCGAGTCCACCCCGCTGGTTCCACGGCAGTGTGCCGGAAGCTCAGACCAGACCCTGGTCCAGCATGGCATCCGCGACCTTGAGGAAGCCGCCGATGTTGGCGCCGTTCACCAGATTGCCGGGAGTGCCGTATTCGGCGGCGGTCTCGAAGCAATTCTTGTGCACGGCGATCATGATTTTGTGCAGGCGCTCGTCCACTTCTTCCCGCGTCCAACTCATGCGCATGCTGTTCTGGGCCATTTCCAAACCGGAGGTGGCTACGCCGCCGGCATTGGCCGCTTTGGCCGGTCCGTAGAGCAGGCCGGCATCGAGGAAGAGTTTAGTCGCCGGCAGCGTGCAGGGCATGTTGGCGCCCTCGGCCACCAGCTTGACGCCGTTCTTGATGAGGTTCGCGGCGTCCTTGGCGTTGATTTCGTTCTGCGTGGCGCTGGGGAAGGCGCAGTCGGCCTTCACGTTCCACAGCGGATTGTGGTCCAGCTTGGCGTCGGTGGCCATGTACAGCGCCTTCGGGAACTGCTTGGTGTATTCCTGGATGCGGCCGCGACGGACGTTCTTGAGCTGCATCACCCAGGCGAGTTTCTCGTGGTTGATGCCTTCGGGATCGACGATCACGCCGTTGGAGTCCGAGAGCGCGATGGGCTTAGCGCCGAAATCGAGCAGCTTTTGCACGGTGTACTGGGAGACGTTGCCGCTGCCGGAGACCAGGCAGAGCTTGCCTTCCAGCGATTCCTTGCGCGACTTGAGCATTTCGTTCGCGAAATAGACACATCCGTATCCGGTCGCTTCCGGACGGATCAGCGAGCCGCCCCAGTTGAGCCCCTTGCCGGTGAGAACGCCGGAGAATTCGTTGGCCAGGCGCTTGTACTGGCCGAAAAGGAATCCAATCTCGCGGCCGCCGACGCCGATGTCGCCCGCGGGTACGTCGGTGTCCGGCCCGATGTGGCGCCAGAGTTCGGTCATAAAGCTCTGGCAGAAGCGCATGACCTCGTTGTCGGTTTTGCCCTTGGGGTCGAAGTCCGACCCGCCCTTGCCGCCGCCCATAGGCAGCGTGGTGAGTGAGTTTTTGAACACCTGCTCGAAGGCCAGAAACTTCAGGATTCCGAGATTGACGGAAGGATGGAAGCGCAGCCCGCCCTTGTAGGGGCCGATGGCGCTGTTCATCTCAATGCGGAAGCCGCGGTTCACCTGCATCTCTCCCTGGTCGTCGAACCAGGGCACGCGGAACATGATGACGCGTTCGGGCTCGACGACACGTTCCAGGATTTTCGCGGCCCGGTATTCGGGCCGCTTTGCCAGCACCAGGCGCAGGGAATCGAATACCTCCTGCACCGCCTGGTGAAATTCGGGCTCGGCCGGATTTTTCGCCTTCACCGATAACAGCACTTCTTCAATGTAGTCGCCGGACGTGCGCACGCCGGGCGGTGGAACTACTCCTGAGCTCATTGGTTTGTCCTCCATTCGACGGGAATCAGCGGTAAGGAATTCACAAGATATACTCGGCCAGACACACTTTCAACCGCCTCTATTACAAGGCTTCGAGGCATCCCGGGACAGTGATTCTCATCACAGCCCGGGCTGCCGGCAGGCACACCGCCGACTCCCGGGTGTACACCGCCGCTACCTATTCTCGCTCACGTGGCCCCGTGATGCACGTCACCGCGCCCCAAGCGTCAACCTGCCAACTTACGCAGAAGGGAGAGGAGGAGCCATGGAATCCCGCGACTGGATCGAATACATTCAAAAGGAACATCTGGAGATCGTGCGGCTGGCGGATAAGATCGCTGGCGCGCTGGCACTGGCATCCAAGGACGATTTCACCGAGCGACAGAAGGGCTTGGTCGAGCTCCGCTCGCTGCAACATGGGCTCCTCGGTGTCTCCCAGCATTGCTGCGCCGAAGACAGCATTCTTGAAACTGACTTCCATCATTACCTGGACGCGAACCAGTACGACCGGCTGCTGAAGGAGCACCAGGCAATCACCCGGCTCGTCGGCAGCCTGCTTCGGGAGCTCCCGTACGTCACTGCTGATTCCATAAGGGATCTCTGCCCTGAGGGCGAGCAACTCCTGGAGCGAATTCGCGAGCATGTAGCGTTCGAACAGGACATGCTCTGGCAGGTCGAGGATCGACGGCTACAGTATCAGTGAATCCCGCCGAGCCGCCGTCGCGGGGCGGCTACAAACTCTCCAATCAATCCGCCGTGCCCTGATGCCACGCCGATATTCCTGCTACCAATTGCTGCTGGCCAGATATTCGTCGATGGATTTTGCCGCGCGCCGCCCTGCGCCCATGGCGAGGATGACCGTCGCGCTTCCGGTGACGATGTCGCCGCCGGCAAACACGCCCCTTCGCGACGTGCGCTGCGTGACGGGATCCGCGGCGATGTAGCCGCGCTTATCGGTGCTGAGGCCCGGCGTGGTGCTCTGGATTACAGGATTGGCGCTGGTGCCCACCGCGATGACGGCCACGGAGAGCGGCACCTCGAATTCCGAGCCCGTGATGGGCTGCGGGCGCCTGCGCCCGGATGCGTCGGGTTCACCCAGTTCCATGCGCACGCAGCGGACAGCGCCGAGCCATCCCTTGGAGTCCGGCAGGAACTCCACGGGCCCGGTGAGCATGTGGAATTCGATGCCTTCCTGCCGGGCGTGCTTCACCTCTTCGGCCCGCGCCGGCATCTCCGCCTCGCTCCGCCGGTAGAGCACGTAAGCCTTTCGCGCGCCCAGGCGAAGGGCGGAGCGGATTGCGTCCAGCGCCGTATTGCCGCCGCCGATCACGGCCACATCCTTGCCGCGGAAATCCATCATGGGCTGGTCGTAGGCGGGGAATTCGTAGGCGTGCATCAGGTTGATTCGCGTGAGGAATTCATTGGCCGAATAGACGCCGTTCAGGTGCTCGCCGGGAATTCCCAGAAAGAGGGGCGAGCCCGCGCCCGTGGCGATGAAGACGGCATCGTAGCCCTCTTCATCCCTCAGCTCGTCGATGGTGATCGTGCGCCCGACGACTACATCGGTTTCAAACTGGACGCCCATCGCGCGCATATAGTTGAGCTGCTCGCGGATGATCTGTTTGGGTAGCCGGAATTCGGGAATCCCGTAAACGAGCACGCCGCCGAGTTCGTGGAGCGCTTCAAATACCCGCACCTGGTGGCCCTTCTGCACCAGGTCGCCGGCCGCGCTCAATCCGGATGGCCCGCTTCCCACGATGGCTACCTTCTTGCCTGTGGGAATGGTCGTGGGGACGTGGCAGATGCCCATGCGCTGTTCGTAGTCGGCAACGAACCGCTCCAGGTAGCCGATTCCGAGCGATTCGCCTTTCTTGTGGAGCTTGCAGGCTGCTTCGCAGTGGTCTTCCTGGGGGCAAACACGCCCGGTGATGGCGGGGAGCACATTGTCTTCGCGGATGACGGCCGCGGCAGCGGAAAAATCTCCGGCCACAATCAGGCGAACGAATTCGCGCACTTTGACGCCCACCGGACATTTGTCCATGCAGGTGGGCTTGGCGCACTCGAGGCACCGCAGGGCTTCCTGCTGCGCCAACTCAGCCGAATAGCCCAGATTCACCTCGTAAAAGTTCAGGATGCGGTCCTGCGCAGGCTGTTCCGGCATGCGCTGCCGCGGCAGCTTGATGCGATCGCGCAGGGGCAGGGGATTGGGCGATCCGGCGGGAGCCTGGCTCATCGTGGCTCCCCTTCCAGCACACAGTCCGCAGCGCACCCGCCGCGTACCGCTTCGATCTGGGCCTCCTGGTCGCGCTCGAACTCGGCCATGGATTCACGCTCCGCCCCGCGGTACATCGAATTGCGCTGCAGGAGCACGCCGAAGTCCACCTGGTGGGCGTCGAACTCCGGGCCATCCACGCACGCAAACTTGCTCTTGCCGTCCACCAGCACGCGGCACCCTCCGCACATTCCCGTTCCGTCAATCATGATGGGATTAAGGCTGACGACGGTGGGGATGCGGGGCGTGCGCGTGAGGTCTGCCACCGCCTTCATCATGGGAATGGGGCCGACCGCCAGCACCAGGTCGATGCGCGTGCCCTGCTCGATCAACCGGCGAAGCTCGTCGATCACCAGGCCGCGCACGCCGTAGCTTCCGTCGTCGGTGGTGACCGTCAGCGCGTCGCTGACTGCGGAGAGCTCGCGTTCCAGGATCACGAGTTCACGGGTGCGCGCCCCGATGATGGAGATCACTTTGTTGCCGGCCTGTTTCAGGGCCGCGGCCGTGGGAAACGCCATCGCCGCCCCAACCCCTCCGCCAATCACCACCACAGTGCCGAAATTCTTGATTACGGACGGCTTCCCCAGCGGCCCCACCACGTCCAGAATGGCGTTCCCGGCCTCCAGCGAGTTCAGCAGGTGCGTGGTCTTGCCCACGGACTGCACGACGATGCTGATCGTTCCGCTGGCGGGATCCGAGCTCTCGATGGTCAGCGGGATGCGTTCGCCGTGCTCGTACAACCTCAGGATCACAAACTGGCCCGGTTGCTGCTTGCGGGCGATCCGCGGGGCGCGGATGACGAAGCGCTGGATGCCTGGGGCGATAAACCGCGCTTGAAGGATAGGGAACACGCGTCTCTCCAGTCTTTTACAGGTCGAGTTTCGCCCAGGATGCCGATTGTCACCGTGACACCGGTCACTTGGCCCGGTCACCGGAGTCACAGACCGGCAACCGCTGGGCCGGGGCCGGTCAGTCAGGGTGGAAAGCCGCGTCTAAGCAGGGGTGACGGCTTGCTGCACTTTCATGCCTCGGGCGCGGCATTCCTCCAGGATGCGTTTTCCGGAAACGGCGCGCTCGACCGGAACGGCGCCCTTCGCCAGCTCCCCTCGCGCCGCGAAAATCGCCATGATGGCGGCATGCCAGCCGGTGGTGCGTTCCATAGCGGAAAAGCCGGTCGCCTCATCGAAATAATCGAACACGTCCACGACGGCTTCCACCTCCCGCCCACCCGATACTCCGGCGGCCTTTCCGCGCAGGATGCAGACGTCTTTTTCGCCCGGCCGGGGGCGAATCTGCGGGTCGAGCAGCTCGCGGAGCAGGTCACGTGGGCGGACGCCGGCGCCATCCCCGCTCCACACCGGAGTTTCCCCAAACATGCCCGCATCGTGCAGAGCCTTCCACTGGGCGCAATGGCCCGGGTACCGCAGGGTTTTATTCTGGTAGGTTCGCAGCCGGCCGAGAAACGTCCTGGGCGCGGAGGAGGTGCCGCCCGCGGTGGTAAACGCCTCGAGCTCGCCGATGGGCGCCGGGAACGCCACGTGCTCCAGCTCCTCAAAGCACGGCACTTCCACCAGCCGCCCCTCGCGCAGAAACTCCGTTGTGCCGGAATACTCGTTGATGAGCCCTTCGAAGTGAAAGGTGAGAATGTAATTCCACGGCGGATGCGGCCGTTGAGGTAGCCCACCGTCCCACAGGAAGACGTCGCGCGGCTGTTCCACCAGCTCCATTGCCGCCATACAGACCGAAGTGCCTAGTCCCGGCACCATGCCGCAATCCGGCACGATGCTGACTCCTGCGTTGCGGGCCTGCTCGTCGAGCGCCAACTCCTCGAACACGATGGAGGTCTTGCCGCCGAGATCGGTGAGAGAAGCGCCCGCCGCGATGGCCGCGCGCGCAATTCCCAGATTGAAGTGATAGGGCACGGCGCTGACACACGCGGTGATGCCGCGAAGCAGGCGCGTGACCGCCGCCGCGTCCCGCACATCAACGGCCGCGGCGGTGGCCACGTCTTCGCCGAGCAGGTCATTCACGCGTCCCGCGGCGCGCTGTGCCTGCGCCAGGTCCACATCCGCGATCAGGACCTGGGCCGCGTCGCCGTGGCGGGCGAGGTCGTATGCCGCTGCGGTCCCCTGCCTCCCGGCGCCGAGCACTGCGTAGTCAAACGACATGCGGCGGATTCTACCGCGTCAGCCGATTTGAGAAGCAGGATTACTTGGTTTTAATCGCGGCGCCCCAGACCTGTTTTCCTTGCACGGCGAAAACCATTCCGAGGGAGAGGGAGACATCGTGCTGGGTTCCGGCAACTCCCACTTCCAGTTTCTGGTTCGTCTTTGGATCGATCCACCACACTTTCTGGAAGCCGGTCTCGGAGGCAGTTTCGTACGCGTCCGTAGCGTTGTTCGGGCTGCCAGGGAAACCGGCCAAGCGGCTCTGCCACTCGGCGGTGAGCAGGCTGCCCTCCACCACGCCGGTTGGGTCGCCCCCCTCGGCAGAACTTGTGGACCAGGGCGTGAAGCCCTCTCCCTCCCCGGGCAGCAGAGTCTGCATCAGGGGTGCGAAGGAACTGAAAAAACCGGCGGGCTTGCCTGCGTCAAACAGCTTCTTGCCCGTCCGAAAATTGTAGGCAGAAATCTCGAACGAGCTGATGGTGACCAGGACTTCCTGGCCTGCCAGGGAAATCAATTCTGGGTGGCCCTCGGCATGCAGTGGTGCATCGAGGAGGGAATTGCCGGTGGTCCGCGCTACGCTGTGCAAGCCCTTTCCATCTGAGTAGAGAAGGCCATCGGACGCTTTGTCCCAGAGAAGATTTGTGGTGTGGCCGTATGTTTCCCTCCGCCAGAGCTCCTTTCCAGTGGCGGCGTCAACGGCTGCCAGGTGCGAGTCTCCGATCGCAGCCACCAGCGGGCCGGCGGCGATGATGCCCGTAACACGGCCGAGGCCGCGGATTTCCCAGGCCAGATCTTCGGTTCCTGCATCGACTGCCCGCACATGATTCAGCGTGTAAACCAGACGGCCGTTTGCCAATAGCAACGGCAACGACGGCCTGCCCAAAGCCAGTTTCTTTGCTCCCTCCTCCCACAGTCGATTTCCGTCCGCCGGGCTGATGCTTGCCAGAAAATCGTTCCCGGCATCGAGAAAGAGATGATCCCCGAGTGTGGCCACGCTGACCGTACCGGAATTAAAGGTACGAGGGAATTCCGAGTTCCAGACAACATTTCCCGTAAGCGAATCGAAGCGCTGAAATTCAAAGCGATAGGGAACGGGTAAGATGATGAGCGGCATGTAGGGACTGACGTAGGTCAGGGCAATGGCCGCAGCGATTTCCGCAACCCTCACCTTTCTTTGCACGCGTGTGGCGACTAGGACGGCATGTGGTGTGCCGGGCAAGGGGAGAGCGGTGACCGGGTGATCCCCCGATGGCCAGTCCCACAGGCGCTCTCCCGTTACCAGGTTGAGAGCGATCACGCGTGACTGCGAATCACCTGGGAGCTTTGCATGGTGGAGAAGAAGCACGCCGGTCCGAGGCACTTCCAAAACGTTTGTCATGCGGAAAAATGCACCTGTTGAGTCCTCCAGCAGCATGCCCCCGCTTAAATCGAGATCCGGAAGAGCCCAGAGTTGCCGGCCATCGAGGGCGTCCAGGGCGGTCAGGCTCTTGCCGGCCCGAACCAGCAGAATTCCCGGGGAGGTGCGCACGTACCAGGAAACCTCTTTTGGAAAGTCCTTTTGCCAGCGCGGTTCGAGCGATTGGGCAAAGGCGGGAACTGCCAGCACGCACAACGCGCACAAGGGGAAAAGAAAATGGAGTCTCAAGAATCGGTTCATCGACTTACCCCAGGTCGAGGACAAGACGAAGCTCCTACCGGATTCGCTACTTTCCTTTGCGATACAGACTGGCTTATACAACGAATGGCCTTTGTTGTGAACTAGATCGTTGTTCGAGGCGCAGTGGCAGCGCAGATGCATGCACGAGCCGCATCCCGCTTCTCATCTTCCACTTGAACTTGACACTGAATGATTGCTGCGCCGAGCCATCGAAGATGAACTTCGTTCAGCGAGCGGAAGAGAATTGAGGCGAGGTAAGCTTCTGTGCGGAATCCGACGTGCTAGGAGCAAGTAAAAGGCCCGTCCCGGGCGGGACGGGCCTTCAGAGGGGAAACCGGTCCTGGAGCCAATGCGCGGAGGCCCAGAACTTATTCCTCGGGCGGAAGTGTAGGAGAGGATAGGGAGTTAAGTCAAGAGGCAAATCTGCGGAAAACAGGCAACTTTAAGTGTTTTCCAATCAAAAGCTTAGCCGCGCTGCCACGAACTGTCTCAATTCTGCGACAGACAGATGCCCCTCAATCGTGCGGCCGGGGCGATAGGAAGTCCTTTGCTTCTATAGGTTTGCTGCCCAACCCCAGCTGGATCAATTCGATATCCTCATCCCGGTCGAAGAACCGACCCGGAGCCAGCCGTTTGACCACCAATCTCACGACAGCGAACAATAGACCCGCGATAAACGCATAGAGCAGCAACAGGCAGGTGGCAATCAGGATGTTCACGATCATCACGAGGAAGGGCGGCTCCTTGGCCTCCCAACTCGGCTCGTTCCAGGTGACGGCCGTCTCATACTGGACCTGGTTGAAGATCGCGCGCGCAACTCGTGCATCGCGCGCACCGGCCACGATTGTAATCATCAAGCCTCTGCGTTCGGCATAAAGCGCGGGAGCTCTCACGGGCCGGACCAGTTCAACCACGTTTCCGCCGGAGGCGCTCGCCTCTTCAGCAGACTTCACTCCCAGCCGCTGCTGCATCTCCTGTAACTGCGCGCGCGCGAGCTGCGGCGTCGGGTAAACGGCAAGCAGCAACGTGAGCGTGTCGCGGCCCAGATGATAGCGGGCGGATTCGGCTTCGACGCCCTGCGCGAATCCCAGCCAGTCGCCTTCCGCGAACGGAAACACCCTGCCGAGAGCCGCCGGACCCATCACATAGTGATCCGAAGTCCGCTCAAAGCCCTCGGCGGGCAAATATCGCCACAGAGTGGGATAGACACCCGTGGGGGTTTCCTGCCCGAGTAGTGTGACCAGCGTCTTCAACTCGGATAGTGATGCCGCCCCGGGCGCGGAGAGTTCGAGCAGCAGGCTTCCCACCACTGCGAGGATGCGATCGCGGCCTACCGCGGACTTTTCGGTAAGGTCCGAGCTGGACATATCCGCAGTGCGAAGAAAGGTGTATGCGGAATACGCGCCGGTCGCATCGCGAAAGCGATAGAGCCGGGCAGCCATCGTTGCCACGCCGCCACCTTTTTCCCCGGAGGCGGCGCGCGAGAATGTGCCGCTCTGCGAGCTGATCAGCCCCGATTCGACCAGGATCGCAAAGTTATCGCCCAACTCCCCGGCCAGCGCCGCTCCCGCGGCGTCACGCCCATTCTGGAGCACCCAGCCGCCAAAGGTCTTCGGCAGGACGGGCTGTTGGTCCGCCGCCGTGGTGCTGAGAGGGACGAAAAGGACGGCCAGGCACAGCAGGGCAATCGTTTTGAAGTGCCGCACGAACATATTGACACTGCCAGTGTACGCCGGGTTCCCGGCTTGCCCAAACAGGCAGGAACGGCGGTACTACCGGTCGGCGTTGGCTGGATGCGGAGCGGCCAGCAGCGCCGCAGTGTGTGGCGCGCCGCCCAGGCTCTCGAGATATTGGGTAATCCCAGCGAGGAGCCCTTCGGCAACTCGTTGCCGCTGCTCGCCCTTCTTCATCGCCGCTTCGTCCGTAGGATTGCTGATGAAGCTGATCTCCGTGAGGATGGAGGGCATATTCGCGCCGAGCAGGACCACGAAGGGCGCGCGCTTCACCCCGCGGTTCTTCTGCGCCCGGCTGGCGCGCTGCATGCGTTTGGTGAGGCCCGCCTGGACTTCGGTGGCCAATTCGCGCGATTCGTCGATCTTTTCGTTGCGCGCAATCTTCTCCACCAGGTCCTGCAGGTCGTGAATGGAGGCCTGGGCCAGAGCGTTTTCGCGCGCGGCCACCTTTCGCGCTTCTTCCGAGTCGGTCAGGTTCAGGTAGAACGTTTCGATCCCGCGGGCTGAGGGGTCGTCGGACGAATTCGCGTGAATCGAAATGAACACGTCTGCCTTAGCCTGGTTTGCGATCGCGGTGCGCTCCTCGAGCGGCACAAACGTATCGTCGGTGCGCGTGTAGACCACCTGGGCCCCGAGCTTCTGCTCGATTAGTTTTCCCAGGCGCTGCGCCACGTCCAGCGTCAGGTCCTTTTCGTTCAGCCCGGTCGGGCCCACGGTTCCCGTGTCGTGGCCGCCGTGGCCGGGATCAATTACAATTTTTCCGATCTTGAGCCCCAGCGTGCGCGTCAGAGACCGCTCGCCGCGGTGCGTGGGCTGCGGGATGGACGGCTGCTCGCTGGCGGCCGTGCCGAAAGGTTTTGCCGCCGCGCCATGCCCCTCTTTGGGCGCCGGCGAATCCTCCTCGGGCGGCGGCTGATTGTCCGCCACTTCGGTTTTATCCGAACCGGCGGCAGCGGTCTTCTGCGCCTTTTCGGCAGAATCCGCGGGCGCGCTCGCTTCGCCCGTTTTATCCGCAGCCGGCGTTGATTTGGCGGAGCCCGATTTGCCGGCTGCGGAAGGTTTTGAGCTGGTGTTACTGGCCTCGAGCGAGCCTTTCCCGGAATTCTTCGTGCTCGCAGCGCCGGAATTGGCGTTCTTCGCCGTCTGGGTGGCAGGCTTCTCGGCCGGCGCGGCGGGTGGCGGCGGAGTTGCTCTTGCCGTGGTGGTGTCGCCATAGACATCCACAACCAGCCGGTAGGGATCCTTGAGCAGGAAGACGGAGTAGTCCTTCACCTTCTCGACTTCCAAAACCACACGCACCACTCCGGCCTGGTTCTGGGCCACGCGCACGGATTTCAGAAAGCCGTTCTGCACGTCCAGCGTTTTTCCGGCCAGCGCCGAGCTCAGGCGCGCCGTGTAGAGGTCGAAATAAATGCGGTCGGGATTGGCGATGCGCGCCGCCTGGTATTTCACCTCGTCTTCGAGCGAGATAACCACGCGTGTGTAGTTCTCCGCGTTCCACTGGCGGATTCCGGTGACCTGGGGCGTGCGCCGGTCGCGCGCCCGTTCGTCGGCTGCCGCTTTTGCGGAGGAGGAACCCGCGGTCCGGGCTGCTGCGCGCTCGCGTTCCGCGGCAATCGCTTTCAACGCATCCTGCGCTGCCGCGGCTTTCTGCGACCGGGGATACTTGGAGAGGAACTCGTCAAACGATTTCTCCGCGTCGTCCGGATGGTCCAGATCCTCCTGCTGGATCTGGCCGATGGTGAACATGGCATCGGAGCGGTAGCGCGTGGCGGGATATTCCCTGAGCAGCGCCTGGTAGGTATCGATGGCCTTCTGGAAATAGGAATCGTCGAACGCGCGTCCCATTTCGTGATACAGCTCGGCGACGGCTACCAGCGCCGTCTGCGCTTCGGAGGAAGCGGGAGCGCCGTGGACCACGCGGCGGTAGGCCGCGATGGCGGTCGAATAGTCCTGCTTGCTGCGGTCTTTTTGCGGCTGGCCTTCGAGCTCCGCGCGAAGCTTATCCGCCCGCGCGAGCTGCGTTTTCGCTTCCGCCTTCCTGGACGTTGCCGGAGACTGCGCCGCCACCGGCACGGCGGCGGCCGTCATGGCCGCCAGCAGTCCCGCGAGAATCGGCAATCCGAAGTTCAGTCTCCCCCTCATTCGTTCGTAAAGATCACTTTGCCGTCGGCATCGACTTCGCGGCGAATCGTTCGCGGCGCGGGAATCCACCCCTGCCTGCCGCTTGAATCGGAGCGGTAATAGCGGTCGGTGATGCGCCGCACGTAATCCTTGGTTTCGCGGATATTCGGCACGCCGCCGGCGCGCTCCACGGCGCCTTCGCCGGCGTTGTAGGCGGCCAGCGCCTTGTCCAGGTCGCCGTTGTATTTATCGAGCAGGGCGCGAAGGTAGCGCACGCCGGCCTCGAGATTTTCCTTGGCATTGTAGGCGTCGCGCACGCCGAGCTGCTGGGCCGTTCCGGGCATGAGCTGCATCAGTCCCTGCGCGCCCTTGCGGGAAGTGGCTGAGGGGTTGTAACCGGACTCGGCGGCTATCACCGCGCGGATCAGTTCCGGGTCCACGTTGTGCTTCTTGGCCATCTCGTCCACGTACTTGTCGATCTCCGCCCGGCTGAGCACCCGATAGCGCGTGTCGTGATCGCCGCTGGTATCCGCCCGGTCGGCGCGGGCTGCGGTGGCCAGCGCGGAGTTCGAGTTCGCGCTCTTGCCTTTTCGCACCGGCGCGTTGTCGTCCGCGTTTACAAAGACGATGCGGCCGTTCTCTTCCACGAGCTTGCGGATCTGGGCCTGCGCCGGGGCGGCGGCGATGAAGAAGAGAGCGGCGAGCAGTACGGACAATCCGTTCGCAAGAGAGGGCGCACACTGGGGTGCGCTCCTACGCGACGCGAATTTGGACGGCGCTTCCATGGCTTTTATTGGGATGCGGTGAGTGCGTTTGGAGGAGAGTAATCCTTTAGAAGGGGCGACACACGTACTTGGCGTGTCAGGAGAATGCATCTCCCGTCAAAAACCTTCCAGCGCTCTGGAAATCATAGCATTTGTTCGACGATCTCGTACACCCCACCCATGGCCTTGTCCAGGTTGTTTGTGTCCTTTCCGCCAGCCTCGGCCAAATCCGGCCTCCCGCCGCCGGAGCCACCCACCTGTTTGGCCACCGCCTGCACGATTTTTCCGGCATGGAGGCGCGCAGTCAGGTCTTTGGTGACGCCGGAAATCAGTGAAACCTTGCCGTCGTCCGCCGTGCCGAGCACGACGACGCCGGAGCCGAGCTTCTGGCGCAGGGCATCCACGAGCCGGCGCAGCGATTCGCGGTCGGCGCCGGCCACTCGGGCGGAAAGCACCCAAACATCCTTTATGTTGCGGGCCTGGCCTGCCAGCTCGTCCACCTGGGAGAGCACGGCACGGCCCTGCTCCTGCCGCAGCTTCTTCTGCAATTCGGCAACCTGCTCGGAAAGCTCGGCCACGCGGGCTTCCACCTTGTCCTCGCCGATATTGAGTTGGGCTGCCAGTTTGCCCACGATGCGCTTCAGAGTCTGGTACTCCTCGAGCGCGGGCACTCCGGTAATGGCCTCAACGCGGCGAACGCCCGAGGCCACGGACTGCTCGGTGACCAGCTTGAAGACGCCGATGTCGCCCGTGCGCCGCACGTGCGTCCCGCCACACAGTTCCTTGCTGTAAAAGCCGCGGGGCGAGTTGCGGTCGGCAATGGTCACCACGCGAACGTTTTGTTCCGGATAGCGGTCGCCGAAAAACGCGAGCGCGCCCGAAGTCAGGGCCTCATCGAGCGGCAGGATATCGGTCGAGATTTCCTGGTTGCTGAGGATCTGGTCGTTCACCTGCTGCTCGATTTCGCGAAGCTCCGCCGGGTCCACGTTGCGGAAATGCGAGAAGTCGAAGCGCAGATAGTCGGGCGCGACGAGCGAGCCGGCCTGCTTGACGTGCGTGCCGAGCACGTTGCGCAGCGCGGCGTGCATCAGGTGCGTGGCCGTGTGATTGCGTTTGATGTGCGCGCGGCGCTCCCCATCGGCGACGGTGGCTATCCGGTCGCCGACGGCGAGCGTTTCTTTGGCCACGATTTTGTGCGCGATGAGCCCGGAGACCGGGTAATACGCGCTGCGAACTTCGGCCAGTTCGAGCGATTCGCCGTTGTCGTAGAAGCTGCCGACGTCCGCAACCTGCCCGCCCGATTCCGCGTAGATGGCGGTGCGGTCGAGAACGACCTCGGCCTCTTGGCCCGCCTTCACTTCATTCGCCGGGGAGGACTTGCGGATGATCGCCTCGATGCGGCAATCGCGCGCGGCGGATTCGAAATAGAAATCCGGCTCGGTGCGAAACGCCTCTGCCAGCTTGGTGTAGACGGGGCTGGCCAGTTCCTTGTGCGCGCCCTTCCACGACGCTTTGGCGCGCGTGCGCTGCTCCTCCATGGCCCGGTCGAAGCCCGCAGCATCAAAGCGCACCCGGAGGTCGCGGCAGGAGTCCTCGATAAAATCGCGTGGCAGGCCGTAGGTGTCGTAGAGCTTAAAAGCCTTCTCGCCTGAGTACACTGCGTCTTTTTCCTGAGGAGTGCCTACCAGAGCGGCCAGCGGGCGAAGGTCATCTTCCAATTTTTCGAGCGAGGATTCCAGCACCCGGCGAAAGCGGTCCTGCTCCTCCGCGGCGATTCGGATGATCTGCCCGCTGTGCACCAGTTCCGGGAACGCAGCGCCCATCAGTTGCTGCACGCACGGGATCATTTCCGTAAGTACCGGCACGCCCGGCTTCAGCAGGTGTCCGTGGCGCAGGGCGCGCCGCATGATCTTACGCAACACGTAGCCGCGTCCTTCGTTCGACGGCAGCACGCCGTCGGCAATGAGAAACGCAGTCGCGCGCGCGTGGTCGGCGATGATGCGGAGGGAGGCATCGGCTCGCGTGCCGGAGCCGTATTTCGTGCCGGTCAACTCCTCCGCGCGGCGAATCAGCGGCTGGAAGAGGTCGGTATCGTAATTCGAGAATTTACTGGGGTCGCTGAGGTTCAGGACGGCGGCGGCCATACGTTCCAGGCCCATGCCGGTGTCTACGCAGGGCTTCGGCAGTGGATTGAGCGTGCCATTCGCGTCGCGATTGAACTGCATGAACACAAGATTCCAGATTTCGACGTAGCGGCCGCAATCACAGGGGAACCGGCAATCGGTGTGGCCAAGTTCGGAGGCAGCCGCGCCCATGTCGTAATGGACCTCGCTGCACGGCCCGCACGGGCCCGTGTCGCCCATGGCCCAGAAGTTTTCCTTCAGGCCTGGAATTTCAAAGATGCGGTCTTGGGGAGCTCCCACGTTTGCCCAGTGGACTTTGGAATCTTGGTCGCTTCCAAGCACTTGGCCGGGGCTGACCTCCGCGCCACCGAAGACGGTGAAGTAGAGCCGTTCCTTCGGAATCCCGAACCACTGCGGGGAGGTGACCAATTCCACAGCAAATTCGATTGCTTCTTTTTTGAAGTACTCCCCGAAGGAAAAATTGCCGAGCATCTCGAAAAACGTGTGATGGCGGTTGGTGAAGCCGACGTTTTCCAGGTCGTTATGCTTCCCGCCGGCGCGGACGCATTTCTGCGAGGTGGCGGCGCGGGTGTAAGGGCGCTGCTCGAGTCCGAGGAAGACATTCTTGAACTGGTTCATCCCCGCGTTGGTGAACAGCAGCGTGGGGTCCCCCAGGGGGACGAGCGACGAACTGCGCACGCGGGTGTGCCCTTTGCCTTCGAAGAAGCGCAGGAACGTCTCGCGGATTTCGTTACCGGTCAGCACTGGTTTGACCTGTTCGGGGCCCCCTGGGGCATTATGGCAGACGGGTTCGATGGGCAGCAATAAAGGCAGTGGTTAGTGGCCAGTCAGAGACCAGAGGTACCCCCCTCCCCCCACTTGATGTAAGTATTCATTCTAAAGGCGCTTTAAGTCCTTTGTTTCGTATCTATGCATTCTAAATGAGTTACGGAACCATTTTTCGCAAGTGCGTATTGCAAAGGACTTAGGCTGAAGTTGGCCTTGCCGCTCCCGGATTGGCCTGGCGGTCGTCACAAACAGTTACCCGCCCATAATATACCCTAGTCAGTAGCAAAATGCAAGAGAAAAGTGGGCCGGCGACTCATTTTCCTCGGCACAGCTACCCGCCCTGTATCCCCCGGAAGACATCCGAAGCAACGGGTCAATTTATCCGATGTGTTTGGCTATCTGGAGGAAGACCCTGACCGAGGGCCGCATCCGAGATTTGAACGAGCTGACATTGCGAGAAGGCGACAACTGCTCCGGTTATCCGGCTGCGAAAGACTAGAACCCGGGCATTTCTGAAAGTAGGCCTACGATTGAATGTGTGGAGCTACCTGCTTGTCGCGCAAGTTAAGTGGTGGTAGCGTAGCCGGCAAGTAGAATCTCTCGGATTCGGGTTTTCGGTCGGGTCAAACTCATCCGGGGGGATTCCGGGCGGACTCGAAGGGGTGATGCAATGACAAGTCGGGGAGTTTGCCGAGCAGACTGCTCCGCAAGCCGGGTGTTCGCAGCCGAAGTGAACACACTGGGATCCGGACTGGAGGCGGGATTATGAGAAGAGTTCGAATCCTCCTGGGGGTCGCAGGCATTTTATTGCTCAGCCTGGGAACGGCCGCATGCGTATTCGATTCTTCGACCTGCAAGTGTGCTGTGAGCTCGACAGCGTCGAAATTTGCTTACGTGATGCTGGAGTTTGACACCATAGCCGCATTCACGATCGACGCCAGCACGGGAGGCTTGACGGCGGTCAGCGGATCGCCGTTCGGTGGAAACATTAATCCCGTGTACGGGGCCTCCGATCCCGCCGGAAAGTTTCTGTATGTAGTGGAGCAGAGTGCCGGAAGGGTCGATGGTTTCAGCATTGACCAGACGACAGGGGCTCTGACCGCCGTTCCGGGGTCGCCGGTCCGTCTGAATCCTTCTGAAGCCAGAGTGCCGATCGTGGATCCCAGCGGCAGTTTTCTTTACATCACCCACCTGGATAGTTGCGGCGACGGTTGCAAAGGGGCCGTCTCAGCCTTCAAGATCGGCACGGACGGTTCGCTCACTGCAATTGCCGGATCGCCTTACACGACGGACTACGGGACGCTGGGAATCGCAATGCGTCCCGACGGCAAATTCCTCTACACAATGAACGGCGCAAACGGTGGCGGGACTGTGGCCGACATTTCCGCCTTCCAGGTGGATCCCACTTCCGGGGCCTTGACGCAAGTCAGTGGTTCTCCGTTTCCTGGTAGCGCAATTCCCTTGTTTGCAGCCGTCCATCCGAGCGGCAACTTCCTATACGCAATTGTGGCTGGGGAGGGGTTCGCCGTGGAACCCTTCTCGATTGATCCCACGACCGGCGCGCTGACTTCCACAGATAATTTCTTCCCACTGGGGCAAAATCCGATGGGGATCGACGTGGATGCCGTTGACAATCTTCTGTTCGTGGCCAACAACGGCTCACCCAGCGCCACGAACTCGGTCGATGGAAGCATCTCGGTTTTTCAGATGAATGCTACAACCGGAGCATTGACCCAGGTCACAGGCTCGCCGTTTACGACGACGGGCAGCAACCCGTTCCAGCCCGCGGTGGACCGCTCCTGCAAGTTCCTGTACGTCACAAACAATGCGCCTGCGCGAGGCTCGGTGGCTAACTACGTGCTGGCGTTTGCGATCGATCCCCTATCGGGCAGCGTGACCGCCGTGCCCGGGTCGCCATTCGCCACGCCGTCGGGCGGGCCGCCCGAGGGAATTGTTCTGGCACCACATCAGGCCGTCCCCTAAACCTTTCCACTGTCCGTGATTTTGTTGGACCCGCCTGCACTTCGTCTGTCGAAAGGCGCGTACGGCGGCGGACGCTATCTGCCGAGGCACAACCGAATCAGGGGGATTACTGCTTGTCGGGCATATCGGGTGGTGGTAGCGTAGCCAGCAAGTTGAAACTCTTGGAATCGGGCGTACGGTCGGGTCAGAGTTATCCGGGAGGATTCCGCGCGGACTCGAAGGGGTGATGCGATGACAAGTCGGGGAGTTTGCCGAGCAGACTGCTCCGCAAGCCGGGTGTTCGCAGCCGAAGTGAACACACTGGGATCCGTACTGGAGGCGGGATTATGAGAAGAGTTCGAATCCTCCTGGGGGTCGCAGGCATTTTATTGCTCAGCTTGGGAACGGCCGCATGCGTATTCGATTCTTCGACCTGCAAGTGCTCCTTGAGCTCTTCCGCGTCGAAATTTGCCTACGTGATTGGAAGCAGCGACAGCATAGCGGCATTCACGATTACTTCCGGGGCGGGAACCCTGGTGCCGGTGAGCGGATCGCCGTTCGGTGCCGGCGGGACTCCCATGTTCGGTGCCGCCGATCCGGCCGGAAAGTTTCTGTATGTTGCGGATCCGGGGACTCAGCACATCTTCGCCTTCAACATCGACCAGACCACAGGCGCTCTGACTGCAGTTACGGGATCGCCGTTCAGCGTAGATTCGGGCGAGCTGATCACAGCAAGAATGCCGGTGGTGGACCCCACTGGCGGTTTCCTTTACGTCACCGACTTTGACAGTTGTGGCGACGGCTGCTTTGGCGCCATTTCGGCGTTCAAGATCGGCGCGGATGGTTCCCTCACGGCGGTTGCTGGTTCGCCGTTCGCCACGAAGTACGGCGCCTTGGGTATCGCGGTTCATCCCACCGGGGGATTCGTGTACGCTGTGGACAGCAATTCGGGGGTCATTTCGGGCTTCAAGATGGATTCCACTTCCGGGGTCCTGACGGAAATTAGCGGGTCTCCCTTCTCGGTTGGTGAGATAAGGGTTAGTTTCGCCGCAGTTCATCCGAGTGGCAAGTTCCTTTACGCAACTGGAACCCTTGGCACGGGGACCAACGGTTTTGTGTTCGGCTACTCGATCGATCCCACATCGGGCGCGCTCACCGAGATCAACCTGGGTTCTAATCGCACAGGCATGAATCCTCAGGGGATCGATGTGGATGGCATCGATAATTTTCTGTTCGTGGCGAATGAAGCCAGTTCGTCACCGACGGGCGCCACCAGCGGGAGCATCTCCGTCTACCAGATCGACGCTATCGCGGGGACATTGACGCAGGTCGTGGGTTCACCTTTCGCGACGACGGGAAATAATCCGTTCCAGCTTGCCGTGGACCGGTCTTGCAAGTTCCTCTACGTCACGAACAGTGACGGGGGGCGGGGCTCAGCGTTTGACTACGCGCTGGGGTTCACCATCGATCCCCTCTCAGGCAATTTGACCGCTGTGGCGGGATCGCCGTTTTCCACGTCCTCGAGCGGGCCGCCTGGCGGAATCGTGCTAACGCCACATCTGGCCGCTATCGGCACCGGTCCCTGATCCTCTCCATTGTCCGAGGGCTTGTCCGATTTGGCCCGTCTCCGTCCGTTGAGAGGCAGGTGCGGCCGCGGACGCTATCTACCCAGACGAAAGACGACTCCAGTACTGTACCGGAAACCGTTCTGCCGATTGTTGGCTCCGTCGGGGAACTTCATCAGGAAATATTCCGCTTGCAGGGGACGAACGGAGAGGCGCCGGTTGACCCTGACGTCGGTTCCGCCCCCGATGGCCATGCCGAACACGCTTGCATATCCGGTGTTGTTGATTCCATCCTTCGAAAAGACGCCGCCGAAGAGCGTATGAACGAACGGAGTGACCCTGCCGCGCCGGAGAGTGAATCGCGGCCCGCCCAGGTAGGACATCGCCGCAGGCTGGATGCTCCCGGAGATCAATGCGTAGCCAGCCAGCTCCGAGACGACGCCCAGCCAGTTGTTCAGGTTATAGATCAACTGGCCTCCGCCACCGTTCAGGTTATAGGTCGCGTGGGAATAGACGCCGCCGCTCTCCGAATTGACGTCGGTATGGAGAAAGTCGTAACCCGCGTAGAGTTCCATCCTCGGCGCAGCCCACTGCGATGCCTCCTGGGCGCGGGCCGGCGGGGCGAATTCGAACAGCACGAGGAAGACGAGGCAGCCGAGGGATCGCTTCATGCCGGGCCTCCCAGTGGAAGCTTGCGCGATTCCTGATACCCCTTTTGAGCCAGCAACTGCGGCCAGGGTTGTCTTGCCTTTCCTACGGATGGCGCTCGAGAGGGATCGAATCCAGGGCCGCCAGCCACAAATCCACGGCGCGGTCGAGGCGGGCGCGGTCGCGCGAGGCGCAGTAGTCGAGCATGAAGCCGCGGAAACCGGCGAGCACCACCGTGGCATGAGCGCGCGCATCGCTCCGCGTGTAGCCTTTGCGGATCAGCGGAGCGGAGAGAAATTCGAGCCAGTCTTCCACCGCGGTGCGCAGGAATTCGCTGTATAGGCGCGGCCGCCACAGAGCCATCGAATAAGCCTCAAAAAACAGCCGGAACAGCGGCTCGTATTCCGGCGCGCTCATGTGCTGCCAGATGGCCCGGCAGGCTTCGGAGGGAGTCTTGAAGTCCGCCGCCTTCATCCGATCGTAGGTAGCGCGCTGGCGCTCGCGCAGGCGCGCCAGCGCCTTCACCATCAGCTTTTCCTTGGATCCGAAGTAGTAGAGGAGAACGCGCGGGCTCGAGTCCACGGCTTTGGCCAGCGGGCGCAGGGAGACCTCTGCAACGCCATGCGCGGTTAGATGGTCCACGATGGCGTCGAGAAGCTCCGCTGGGCGTCGTGCATTTGCGGTGCGGGCCATGTCTCGAGGGCTACGCTACACCTGCCGGCACGTCGTGGCGAGCTGCGTCACTGTTTTGGCGGAGACCCCAGCAATGAATCGCGCACAGCCGCGAGTGCGGCGGGCTGCGTGATCAGGTCCAGGTGTCCCAGGCCGGGCAGGATGGTCACGGGCACATCCTGGCGCTGCGAGTGAATCACCGGCGCGAATTGTTCGGCGATGGAGAATTCGTCGGCTTGGCCCACGATCACCGCGGTGGGTTTGTGAATGTTGCGGATGTCCGCGAGGTAGTCGGGACGCGGCGCGAGGCCGGCCAGCAGGCGCATGGAATAGGCCCGCGTGAACGACTTGGAATCCGGGGGAACGGCAAAGGCGACCACGGTGAGGCCGTCGAACCAATGAATGCCGATGCTGTCGAGGGTGAAGATGGCCATCAGCCTTCCCGTGTAGGGCGCAGCAAAAGATTGCATGTTGGACTTGGGCGCGGATCCTCCGGCCGTAGCACCCGAGCCGGGCTTGCGCTGCGTGGGCGCGCGGAAGTTCAAGAAGGGAGACAAGAGGACGTAGCGGTCAAAGAGATTGCCGTCGGGCCCGGCGTCGAAGCGCAAGGCCAGGCCTCCGCCGGCGGAGAAGCCCACGAGCGCCCACTCCCCCGCGGGATGCTGCGGCCTGGCGAAGCGGGCAAAGTCGGTAATGTCGTCGTCAAACTGACCGAGGTAATGCACATCGCCGTGGGGCTGATTGTCGCCGTGCCCGCGCAGGTCGAGGGCATACACCCTGATGCCCGCCGCGGCAAGTTCCTTGGCCAGAGCGTGCATGGACATGCTGCTGGCCGATGCGCCGTGGAGCAGCACGGCGGCGTGCTCGCCCGCCGCGGTGGGCAGCGCGACGCCTCCGGACGAGATCATGGCCGGATACTCGCGGTAGGCCAATGAAGCGCCGTCGCGCGCGGTGTAATGCTGGAGCTGTGGCAGGTCAGTGAAATCCACGTTGCGGAACGGGCTGGCTAGCGCGGCCATGGGCGGAGGCGCCTTGGCCGTGCCAAAACCGATCATCGCGGTGAGCACCGCCAAACAGACGAGCACGACGATCATCAGAATGCGTACGATGCGCATGATGTCCTCCCTCGATTCCGTGCCGGATGCGAGGATCGCCGGCACGCGGCGTCAGGCCGGAGCCTGCGCGCGCTTCTTCATGGCTTCCTCGCAGCGGCGCTGGAGTTCGGCGGGGGAAACGTCTTCGATGTGCGTGGCAATCCACCAGGTGATGTTGTTCGAGTCCTTCACGCCGCAGTCGCGGTCGCCCCAGCACTTGTCGGCAGGCTTCATAGCGGACTCGGCGCCCGCTGCCAGGGCGCGCTGGTGGGCGGCGTCCACTTCGGTCACATACACATATACGTGCGCGGGCTGCGCCGGCCATTGCGGGCCGCATTCGCCCAGCATGATCACCGAATCACCGATGGCGAGGGTGGCGTGTCTAACGCGGCCGGTGGGGCCTCGAAAGACGTCGGCGTGCTGCGCGTGGAAAACCTTGGTGATGAATTCGAGCGCCTTTTCGGCATCCGGGAGAATGAGGTACGGGATGACGGCCTGGTGGCCGGCCGGCTTGTAGGAAACAGTCATGGCGTCCTCCTTGTTTGTGAAACGGGAGCAGCCTACCATAACTGAAACAGTCGTTTCAAGAATAAAGTTGGCGGCAAAGAAGGCGATTCCAGGGAAAGAGGCACGCCACTGCGGCCTGCGTGTCGGCGTTGGTGGGCCCGGCGTCTTCCGGATCGAATGAGTCGGCGCCCCTCTACTCCGCTCGGGATCCCTGACGCGCGACGGTGTTGTTGGCGGTGCGGGCCTGGTCCGGCGAGAAGCCGGCGCGGAGCAGGCTGCGGTAGAGCGGGGTGATGCGCGCTCGAACCGGGCCGGCGGCGAGCGGCCTTCTATGTGGCGACCGGCGACCGCCAGGGCTCGCGGCGGAATGCCACCTGCTTCTGGTAGTCGCCCATCCATTCCTTCTTCTGATGGAAGGGGTAGAGGAACCTGGAGCCCAGGGCCGCAGCGAAATTCTTCTTCTGGAAGTTGGCGCGCCGCTCTTCACTCTGCTTCTGGACGCAAGAAAAATAGGCGGCAGGGGACATGTCCGTGAGGACGCGGACGCCCAGGTCCGAAGCGATCTGGTGCCGGCGCTCGAGATGGACGCGCAGCATTTCCGCCGGGCTCGCCTCCGGCTGGTTGATCCACAAGGCCCTCGGCAGGCGCAGCATGTACCTCGTTCCCGTCATCTTGCCGTTCCCGTTCGAAAGGCTCCAACCACCGTCCAGATGGCTGTTGATGCCTACAGTCATGGGCAGCGGTTTCTTGTTGGGCGGGAACACCTGGAAGATTTCAGCGAAGCAGTGATCCTCGGCGTGCACCATCAGCCGCGCGAATCCCGGGATGTACGTTCCACTCTTGGGCACCAGCGAAAAGTCCATCAGGCGCGTGAACCCGAGCTTTTCAAGCGCTTCGGTGTAGCTGCGCAGCGCGTCCTGGTTCAACTGGCCAAACTGTTCGGCCGTCGCCGGAGGGAAGCCGAAGCCGGTAGGCATGGCGTTGAGTACTTTCTGCTTCAGGCGGAACAGATTGAAGAAATACAGCAGAATGGGGAGAAAGGGCAGGAGCGAAGTCAACGCGTAGAACGAGGTAATGAAACGCAGCCAGGGGGAAAGGGTCCCCGCGCGCATGCCAAACGGGGTCAAAGTGCGGTACCTGGCCTCGCTGACTTGCTCCCATTCCGGCCGCGCCTGGTAGAGCACCACTTCGCCCTTCGCGAGCGCGGGGCCGCCGAGCGAAATCGAACTGACCGGAGAAAATACGCTTCGCTTCCTGTTTTCTTCCTGTTCCTGTTTGGCGAAGGCATGCACATTCACGGCCAGTTCGGAATGCGCCAGTTTGACGGCATGGCTCTTATCCTTGGCCAAGTACGTATTTACGAATTTCGTTTGCCAGCCCTGGTTGGCCAGCGCCTCCTGGTCCCCATCGCGGGAAGAAGCAGCGCCCTCGTCGTCTTCATCCTCGGAGTCTCCGTCCGAATTCCCACCAGCGGCCACCGATTTGCGCACCTCCGAGGCCTGTGACTCAGAGATGGTGTCGAACTGAGAACCCGTCCAGCGATAGCCGGCAGGCCCAGTGGATTCCGGCACTGGCGGCACCGCATAGAGCGTTCCATGGAAAACCACGAACCTCTGATAGAACGGTGCGCGGGGAAGGGTCTGTTGCCGCACCTGGCCGCCCAGGACATGAACGGCGATCAGGTCGCCGCGCATCGCGTCCGGCATGTCACGAAACATCCGCAGGTTGCGCGGCAGGAACCCGCCGAGTTTTTCTCCCACGAAAGTGGTGGTGCGCCCCTGGGTTTGCTGGCCCAGGAAAAGGAAGGCTTCGTCCCCGTGCCACACCGCCTGAATTCCCATGGGCTGGGAGAGAACCCAGTAGTGCCTGGGCAAATGATCGAGCGCGAAGGTTCCGGCCGCCACCACCAGCATGAGCACGAGGATAAACAGAATTTTCTTCGACATGGGAGCTCTCTTCGAACCGCTCCGCGCGCCGTGCCCTCACTCGATTCCCGAAGGCGGGCACCAGGCGCTGCTCTCGACAGTTCAAAACGCGAGATGTTGGCAGTCAAGGTACTTTGGTTTACTGTTTCGGGAACATACATATGGAAGCGGGCATTTCGTACTCAAATGGCCTTGTGCTGGTGTTGGCCTACAGCTCGGCTTCGGACGGTGCGGTGTCTTCGGGGTCGAAGCGCGCGGCACGCGCAACGGTGTTGATGGCGGTCCGGGCCTGGTCGGGCGAGAAGCCGGCGCGGAGCAGGCTGCGATAGAGCGAGGCGATGCGGCGCTCGTCGAGCGGGCCGCGAATGCTCTTCAGTTTGCGTTCCAGGCGCTGGCGGACGAGCGCGGCCTCATCGTGCGTTGTGAAGACTTCATCGAGCGCGGAATCAATGTGGCGGTCGGGGACTCCGCGGCGGCGAAGCTCCTGGGCGATGCGGAAGCGTCCCTGGCGGCGGACAGCGGCGTGGTTGCCGGCGAACTCTCGGGCGTAGCGCGCGTCGTCGAGCAGGTTCTGCTGCTTCAAGCGATCGAGTTCGCCACGAACCAGTTGTTCATCCTGGCAGCGGCGTTCGAGCGCGCGGCGCATTTCGTGGACGGAGTGAGCGCGGCGCATCAGCGCGCGCACGGCGGCGGCGTGAAGTTCGTCCGCGTTGTCGAGTTGGCGGGGACGGCGCATCGGCCGGCCTGTCCCGACAGAAATCGTCGGGCTGCAAAAAACGCAACCCCGGCGCTACCGGTTGCCGCCGCTGCCGAAGCGCTCGAATTCCGTGATGGCGCGCTCCATCTCCTCGCGGGCCGCGTCTGCGGTCGAGCGGATGCCCTGCATGCGCAGCTTCAGTTCGTCGGGGTTCGACGCGCGCATCATGGCTTCGTCGTAAGTGATGATGTTTTTGGTGTGCAGCTCGTAGAGGGACTGGTCGAAGGTCTGCATCCCGTACTGGCTGGTGCCCGCGGCGATGGCGTCGCGGATCAGCCGCGTCTTGTCCGGATTGATGATGCAATCGCGGATGTAGGAGGTCGCGATCATGATTTCGACGGCGGGCGCGCGTCCCAGCCCGTCCGATTTGCGCACCAGGCGCTGGCTGATCACGGCTTTGAGCGTGGAGGCGAGCTGCAGGCGGATTTGCTTCTGCTCCGGCGGCGGAAAGACGGCGATGATGCGCTGGATCGTTTCGGTCGCGTCCAAGGTGTGCAGCGTGGAGAGGACCAGGTGGCCGGTTTCCGCGGCCAGCAGGGCGGTGCCGATGGTTTCCAGGTCGCGCATTTCGCCCACCAGAATCACGTCCGGGTCCTGGCGGAGGGCGGCGCGAAGCGCGGTCGAGAAGCTGGCCGTGTCCACTTCCACTTCGCGCTGGTTCACAAATCCTTTTTTGTCGCGGTGCAGGAACTCGATGGGGTCTTCGATGGTGATGATGTGGTCGGCGCGCTGCGAGTTGATGCGATCGATCATCGCCGCGAGCGTGGTGGATTTGCCCGAGCCGGTGGTTCCAGTCACCAGGATGAGCCCGCGCTGCTCCTCGCACACGTTCTCGCACACTTTCGGCAGCATCAGCTCCTCGACCGTCTTCACTTTCGTGGGGATGACGCGGATGACCATGCCTACGTTGCCGCGCTGCTGGAACACGTTCACGCGGAAGCGGCCCAGGCCGGCCACGCCGTAGGCCATGTCGAGCTCCGCCGTTTCCTTGAATTTCTGTTTCTGACGGTTGGTCATCATGCTGAAGGCCATGGACAGCATTTCTTCCGGGGTGATGCGGGAGAAATCGCTCATGGCCTGAAGCTGGCCATCGACACGGATGTAGGGGTGGTTGCCGACTTTCAGGTGCAGGTCGGAAGCCTTGTTCTCGATGGCGTGGCGCAGCAGATCTTCAATTGCGAGTGCCATTGCACATCCTCGGGCTGAAAATTACTGGGGCGAAAGTAGCACGCGCGTGGGGGCAAGGCAAGCGCGGGCAGTGCGGGAGTGAGGAAGTGGTCAGCGGCAGCCGCCGGGGAAGACTGCGGTTCAGGATTGCGACTTGCGGATCAACAGGACGCTGTAGAGGCTGCCCGCGACGATCGCGCCTGCCAGCGGCCCCACCCAGTACACTGCCTGGTTCGCCCAGTAGTGGCCCACCAGCGCCGGGCCGAACGCGCGCGCAGGATTCATTGCCGCGCCCGTCAGGACGCCGCCCGCTAGCATGGCGCCGGTGATCGTGAGCCCAGTCGCGAAGGGCGCGACTTTTCCGAAGGCGCAGTCCTTGTCCGTAGCGGTGCCGAAAATCACGAACACGAGCAGGAAGGTGAGCACCGCTTCCACCAGGATGCCGATTACGGGCGACACGTCGCTCGCCAGCGCAGGAACCCCCAGCGCCGCGCGCCGCCAGACGTCCTCGAGATAAATCCGCGCGATAAGGAACGAGCCGACGGAGGCGCCCAGAAGCTGCGCGATCCAGTAGAGCAGCGCTTCCACGGTGCCCATGCGGCGCGTGACCCAGAATGCCGCGGTCACCGAAGGATTGAAGTGCCCGCCGGAAATGTGTCCCACGGCGGCAATCATCACGGCAATGGCCAAGCCGTGCGCCAGCGCGATGCCCACCAGCCCCGGCCCGCCCGCTCCCGCCTGCTGGGCGAAGCAGATGCTGCCGACGCCGAAAAATAGAAGCGTGAACGTTCCGAGGAACTCCGCCACGAACTTCTGGCCGGTGTTGTACATCCCATCCTCCGCGCGCAGTAGTGTACAACTGGTTCGCAAATTGGCGCGTGGATTTGGCGGGGGGAACGTCAGGGAACTATCGCAGAGCACGCCGAGGGTTCGCCGAGGACGCGGAGAAAGAGCGGAACGGACCAATAATCCAAGTACCGAGAAGGGGGATCCAGGATCGGCTCGCTCTGCCGCTGCCTAACGCGCGACGGGAGCGGTGACGGCTACCGGCACGCGCGTGAGCCAGCCGTGACGGTCCGGTTTGCGGCCCTCGACGATTGCAAAAAACTCCTCCTGCAGCCGTCGCGTGATCGGGCCCCGGCCGCCGTCGCCGATGGTGATGTGGTCAATCGAGCGCACCGGAGTGACTTCCGAGGCTGTTCCGCACAGGAAAACTTCGTCGGCGATGTAAAGCGCCTCGCGCGGAATCAATTGTTCTGCCGCCGGAATTCCCATCTCCTGGGCGAGGGTGAACAGGGTGTTGCGCGTAATCCCGGGGAGCACCGAATTCGCCAGCGGGGGAGTGATGAGCGTTCCATTCGCGATCATGAAAATGTTTTCGCCCGAGCCTTCACTTACGTGGCCGTTCACGTCGAGCGCAATGCCCTCCGTGTAGCCGTTTACCACCGCTTCCATGCGCACGAGCTGCGAGTTCATGTAATTCCCGATGGCTTTGGCCATGGCGGGAAGCGTGTTGGGCGCCATCCGCGTCCACGTGCTGATGCACACGTCCACGCCCTGCTCGAGCGCTTCCGCCCCCAGATATTTCCCCCAGTCCCAGCAGGCCATGTACACCTCGATGGGACAGTTGAACGGGTTCACGTTGACGTCGCCATAGCCGCGAAGGGCGATGGGGCGGATATAGCACGCGTCCATATTGTTCGTGCGGATCAGGTCGAGCGCAACGCTGCAAAAGGTGTCCACCGAGTACGGCAGTTCCATGCGGTACACCTTGGCCGAGTTCAGCAGACGCTGCATGTGCTCCCGCAGGCGGAAGACGGCCGGTCCTTTCGGCGTCGAGTAGCAGCGGATGCCTTCGAACACCGCGGAAGCATAGTTGACCACGTGGGAGAGCACGTGAATCTGCGCGTCGTCCCACGCAATGAATTTGCCGTTATGCCAGATTTTTTCGGTTTTTTTCAGGGCCATTGGGAGCCTCGCTTCATCGAGTCGGGTTGTGTACCCGCGCGAATTCCGCATCTGCCGCAGAAAAGGGAAAAGGAAGAACTGCCGCGCGCACTTTATGCAGCCGCGGCACTGGAGCAGTGTCGATCAATTCGTCTGGCCTTGATTGGATTATAGCAACCGGCTTGGGTGCGTCAATGGCGCGGATGCCGTCCCCAGCGAGACAAAATGGCTTCCGTAGTGGCAGCAGGACTGTTCGCGCGATGGCCCGCGGAAGAGTTCAGTGATTGTCGGGCGGCGCGGGGGAATCGGCGGGAGCATTGCGCTGGGCCGGACGGTCCGCAGGGAAGGTGGTTAGAAAGATCGAGCGCGCCTCCGAAAGCCGCTCGCCCTGCTTCGTCTCCCACACACCCAGCAGCAGAAATGGAATCAGCGCCGCTGCCACCCACAGCTTCGCCTTCCGGAGCATCTTCTCCTCCGGCTCCCAGCGGAAAATCTGCTGGCATACGAAGAAAGCGAGCAGCGCGGAGCCGCCGAGAGAAGCAATTTCCGCGCCCAGGCGCGGCAGAGACGCATACCGCAACAGCGCGCGTTCCAGTCCGGTCACCAGGTATGTGGCCGGAAGATAGAGCGCAACCGTCTGCAGCCAGCCGGGAAGGGCCGGTAGTGGGATGGCCACACCGGAGAGGAGCACGAACGAGAGCCAGAGCATCTGATTGATGACCTGCGTTTCCATCATCGAGTTGGCTACGCTGGCGACCACCAGTCCCAGCGTTGCAAACGTCACCGCTCCCAGCGCCGAGAGCACAAGCACGCTCAGCAGGTTGCCCCACGTGCTCATGTGCAGCACCCAGCGCGCCACGGCGATTTCCGCGGCGATTCCCGGGATCATGAGGATCAGGTTGGACATGATGCTGGAGACCAGCATCGTCCCCGGACCAATCGGCGCCAGCCGGAACCGCCGCAGGATTCCCTGCTCGCGGAAAATCACGAGCTGCTGGCTCAATCCCCAGAAGCTGCCCATCACGCTCATGGCCAGCACGGACGCCAGCACGTAGGCCACCGCCGGGCCGCCTTTCTTTGCAAACACGGCCGAAAAGAGGAAGAGGAACGTCAGCGGGATAATGATGCCGAATACGAAGAAGGCACGGTTGCGCATCGCCAGGCGCAGCCGGAACAGCGTGAGTGTCCAGGCGTGGCTCATCGCTCCCTCGAGCCTGTAGCCCGCCTCTTCAGAGGCGGGGTAAGAACAACCGAAAGGGCCCCGGGTCTGAAGACCCGGGCTACAACGCGCGAGGATAGGGAGATTACGCGTGCCATACGGATGCTATGCTCACTCCCTCAGCCGGCGCCCGGTCAGCTCGATGAACACGTCTTCAATCGACGGCGCCGCGATTTCCAGGCTCTGCAGCTCGTTCCCGTGAGCTTCCAGGTGTTTCACGAGCGCCACAATGGTCTGCGGCGGCCGAGTGGAGTGCAGCACCGTGCGGCCGTCCACGATACGGCAGTCGGCCACGCCTTCGAGGGCGCTCAGTTCGGCCACGTCCGCGGGCTTCGCCAGCGAGACCTCGATGCGCGTGGTTCCCGCGGAGCGCTGCTTCAGCTCCCGGGGAGTGCCCTGGGAGATCACCTTCCCTTGGTCGATGATGGCCACGCGGTCGCACAGCCGCTCCGCCTCTTCAATATAGTGCGTGGTGAGCAGCACGGTTTTCTTCTGCCCGCGCAGTTCTTCAATGATGTCGTAAATCTCCCGCCGCACCTGCGGGTCGAGCCCGGCGGTCGGCTCGTCCAGAAAGACGACGCGCGGCTCGTGCACCAGCGCCAGCGCGATGGCCAGCCGCTGCTTCTGCCCGCCCGAAAGCTTCCCGTAGAATGCGTGGCGCTTTTCTTCCAGACCGAAGCGGCGGAGTAGGGCAGTGCGGTCCGCCCGCGTGCCGTAAAGCCGGGCGAACAGCGCCAGCGCTTCGTCCACGCGGAGTTTATCGGGCAGGGAAGTGGACTGCAGCACGGCGCCCACCGAGCGTTTGAACCGCGCCCCGCCC